>Ga0194129_10008615_pt1 | contig 11740 bp, 4 predicted proteins | sample TA2KigCa35mmetaG_FD_150862 | JGI IMG/M metagenome (GOLD analysis project Ga0194129, IMG submission 150862) | Freshwater microbial communities from Lake Tanganyika, Tanzania - TA2015038 Kigoma Deep Cast 35m | ecosystem: Environmental > Aquatic > Freshwater > Lake | place: Tanzania: Lake... | reverse complement strand
GCGAAGAACCTCGATCAGGACTTCGACGGCGTGGCCGACGAGGACTTGAATGGTGACGGCGTCGTCGACGACAACTGCCCGACCAAGAGCAACCGCGGTCAGGCCGACGAGGACGGCGACGGCGTGGGCGACCTGTGCGACGTGTGCCCCGACGTCTTCGACCCCGATCAGGCCAACACCGACGGCGTCGGCCGCGGCGACGCCTGCAACCGCGACGGCGCGCTCGAGTGCCCGTACTTCGGCATGTACAAGGTCGAGTCCTGCGCCATCGACAGCGATGACGACGAGATCGACGACGCGTTCATCGCCTGCGAAGAAGGCAAGCCCGTCTGCCTGCCGCAGAGCGAGCCTGACGCCGAGAACCCGCGCCCGGTGACCGGCCCCGAGCAGAAGCTCGACAACTGCCCCGACGCCGCGAACCCCGACCAGATCGACCTCGATAACGATGGCGACGGCAACGCCTGCGACGGAGACGACGACGCCGACGGCAAGGACGACGCCGAGGACAACTGCCCCGCGGTGGCCAACGAGGATCAGGCCGACCAGGACGCCGACGGCGTCGGCGACCTCTGCGACACTTGCGTGGCCGCGGCCAACGCCGATCAGGGCGACGCCGACGGCGACGGTGCGGGTGATGCCTGCGACGCCGACGGCGATGGCGACGGTGTCTGCAATCCCGACGCGGGCACGCTGCCCGAAGGCGAGACCTGCACCGGCGAGGACAACTGTCCCACCGCCGACAACGCCGCGCAGATCGACAGCGACGGCGACGGCGTGGGCGACGCCTGCGACCTGTGCCCGACGCGCGCCGGCACCTTCGAGGACGCCGATGGCGACGGCATCGGCGACGCCTGCGAGCCGGCGGTGTGCGTGGGCATCGTGTCCCCGCCGGCCGAGTGCGGCTCCGACGCCGACTGCGTCGACGCCGGTGGCGTGTGTCTCGATGGCGGCCGCTGCCTCTTCCCCGCCGACAGCGACGGCGACGGTTCCCCCGACGACTGCGAGGCCGACGACGACGGCGACGACGTCGCCGACGACGTCGACAACTGCGTCGGCGTGGCGAACCCCATCGCCGAGGGCGCCGCTGGCCAGGCCGACGTCGATGCCGACGGGATCGGCGACGCTTGTGACGTGTGCCCGAACGCGGCCGACGCCGAGCAGGCCGACCGCGACGGCGACGGCGTGGGCGACGCCTGCGACCTGTGTGACGCCGTGGCCACCGGCCCCGTCACCTGCGAGTCCGACGACGACTGCGCCGCTGCCGGCGGCACCTGCTTCGCCGGCCGCTGCGCCACCGACCTCGACACCGACGGCGACGCCGCGGGCGACGCCTGCGACGCCGACGATGATGGCGACGGCGTCTGCGACCCGTGCGGCTCCGCTGCGCCGTTGCCTGTGTGCTCGGGCACGGTGAACGCGTCGGGCTGCACCGGCGCCGACAACTGTCCGGCGCTGGCCACCGAGGGTGGCGACCAGACCGACGCCAACGCAAACGGCGTCGGCGACGCCTGCGAAGACGAGGACGGCGACGGCACAGCCGACGGCGCCGACGACGACGACGAGGACGGCGTGCTCGACATCGTCGACAACTGCGTCGGCGCGGCGAACGACACCCAGGCCGACGTCGACGAAGACGGCGTGGGCGACGCCTGCGACGTGTGCCCGGCGGTGGCCGACGCCACCCAGAGCGACGCCGACGGCGACGGCGTGGGTGACCTGTGCGACCTGTGCCCGGGCGCGGCCGACGCCGCCCAGGGCGACGCGGACGACGACGGCCTCGGCGACGCGTGCGACCTCGACGCCGACAACGACGGCTTCGCCAACGACGACGACAACTGCCCGACGGCCGCCAACGAAGGCCAGGGCGACGCCGACGACGACGGCGCCGGCGACGCCTGCGACGTCTGCAACGGCCTGCGCAACCCCGGTCAGGAAGACTTCGACGGCGACGGCATCGGCGATGCCTGCGACAACTGCCCGACGGCGGCCAACACCAACCAGTCCGACGGCGACGCCGACGCGGTGGGTGACGCGTGTGACAATTGCGTCGCCGTGGCCAACCGCGATCAGGCCGACCACGAGGGCGACGATCTGGGCGACGTCTGCGACGACGACGACGACAACGACGGCGACCTCGACAACGTCGACAACTGCCGCCTGATCGACAACGCCTCGCAGGCCGACGTCGACGAAGACGGCCAGGGCGACGCGTGCGACGACGACGCCGACGGCGACGGCCTCGACAACGAAGACGACGCCTGCGTGCTCGTGGCCAACGTGCCGACCGAGTTCGAGGTCGATGACCGCAACGGCACCGACCTGTCCAACGACGACACGGCGCCGACCGTGCTCGTGGGCTCGACCGACGGCGAGCTGCAGGACGGCGACCAGCTCGTCGTGATCGGCAGCATCGGCGACGACGACACCGACGCCCTCGATGCCTTCGTGTTCACGCCGGCGTCGTTCCCCGGCCGCCGCGCCCGCGCCGAGATCCTCGGCCTCGACAACCTGACCGTGACGGTCAACGGCCGTGCGATCACCGACGCGCCCTTCCTGATCGGTCTGAACGGCGCCGAGCGGCTCGTCCGCGTGGCGTCGGCCGACGGTGAGCAGCACAACTACCGCGTGATCGTCACCGTCGGCGGCGACGTCGACAGCGACGGCGACGGCGAAGCCGACGCCTGCGACTCGTGCGCGGCCTCGCCCAACGAGGGTGACCGCGACGGCGACGGCGTCGACGACTCGTGCGACACGTGCATCGTGTCCGACGACTGCGCGAACCTCGACGCCGACAACGACACGATCTGCGACGTCGGTCCCGAGACCGCGCCGGCCACCTGCGGCGCCGAGGGCGCGGTCGACAATTGCCCCAACGAGGCGAACACCGACCAGGCCGACGCCGACGGCGACGGCGTGGGCGACGCCTGCGACGACGCCGACGAAGACGGCGTCACCGACGCGCTCGACAACTGCGTCGACGTCCCCAACGAGGACCAGCTCGACGGCGACGAAGACGGCGTCGGCGACCTCTGCGACAACTGCGCCGACGACGGCAACGACGATCAGGCCGACGCCGACAGCGACGGCGTGGGCGACGTCTGCGACGCCTGCCCGATCCTCGACGGCGACGACTGCTCGGTCATCGACCCCGATGGCGACGGCTTCTGCAACGTCGCGCCGGCCGCCGGCGCGGGCAACGCCTGCAACGACGTCATCGACAACTGCCCCGGCGTGCCCAACGGCCAGGCCGACAGCGACGGCGACGGCGTGGGTAACGCCTGCAACGACGCCGACGACTCCGACGGCGACGAGTACGCCGACGGCCTCGACAACTGCCCCGACGACGAGAACGACCAGTCCGACGTCGACGACGACGGCGTCGGCGACGCCTGCGACAGCGACCTCGACGGCGACGGCTGGTGCAACGACGCGGCGGCGCGCGACGCCGACGTGCCGGGCTGCATCGGCGTCGACAACTGCCCGAGCGACGCCAACGTCGACCAGGCTGACGCCGACGCCGACGGCAACGGCGACCTCTGCGACGTGTCGGTGTTCGTGCCGACGCTGGAGGAGACCGAGCCAAACGACGAGACCCCGATGTCCCTCGGGTTCGCCCCGGTGAACCAGACCATCGTCGTCACCGGCACGCTCGCGCAGGGCAGCGACGACGACGATCTCATCGTCGTCCGCGCGCCGGCCGCCGGTGCGCTGGTGTTCCAGCTCGCCTTCGACGCCGCCGACTTCGACCTGGTCGTCCTGCCGGGCACCTCGGCCGCCGACTTCGAGGGCGGCCAGTCGGGCAACCCCGAGCTCGCGTCGGTCGCCGTCACGGCAGGCCAGGCGGTGACCATCGACCTGAACGCCTACGAGGGCGCCGGGTCGTGGGAGCTGCAGGTGCTCTTCGTCGCCGACGTCGAGGGTGCGGACCCGCTCGCGCCCATCGACCTCGGCGCCGTGCGCCTCGGCGAGTTCGTGCCGGTGGTCAACGAGTACGTCGGCACGTTCGACGCGAACGTCCGCGGCGGCGGCCTGCTCGAGCAGTTCGGCGCGGTGGACACCGACGAGTACGTGTTCGAGGTGTTGTCGACCGGCACGCTGAGCGCCACGCTGACGTTCGCCAACCCGGCCGCCGACCTCGACATGCTGTTCCTGTCGGCGCCAGCGGCCACGGGCTCGCTGGGTGACCTGGTCAACGCCGATGGCGCGACGCTGGCGAACCCCGAGCAGGCGTCATTCCCGGTGCAGGCCGGCGACATCCTCTTCCTCGAGATCGGGAAGTACGACGCGCTCGAGACCACCTACCAGCTCTCGCTGACCATCGAGTGAGCGGCGGAGCCAACCCATGAAGACCATCCACGAGAACTTGCCGATGAAGCCCCCGAAGAATCACACCTCGATGGGCGGCAACCTGTGGCGCCGCCGCTGGCGCCCGCGGTCGCTGCTCGCGCTGGCGCGCGCGGCGGCGGCGTCGACGTCGGGGCTGCTGCCCCGCGTGGGCGTCGCCGCGCTCGTCGCCGCCGTGGGCGCCGCTGACGTTGCCCGCGCGGCCCAGACCGGCGAGCTCGGCGGCATCGTGCTCGACGACAACGGCGAGCCGCTCGCCGGTGTGCGCGTCATCCTGCAGTCGCCGCAGATGATCGGCGGCGCGAAGGAACAGACGACGGACATGGAGGGCGGGTTCCGCTTCCCAAACCTCGACCCTGGCAACTACACCGTGACCTTGTCGTCGCCGAGCTACATCGGCTTCGAAGAGAAGGACATCTACGTCGGCATCGACGCCCGATTGCAGCGCGAGTACCTGCTCGAGAAGGCGCAGGACGCTGCCGCCGGTGAGAAGGTCATCAAGGTCACGGCCAAGCGGCCGGTGGTCGACACCACCCGCGTCGCGCAGGGCACGTCGATCACCGCCGACCTGACCGACCGCACGGCGACGTCGCGCAGCTACCAGGGCGTCGCCCTGCTGACGCCCGGCACGGTGAGCGGCAGCACGGCGCCGGGCAACCCGTCGGTCCACGGCGGTACGCCTTTCTCCAATGTCTACCTGCTCGACGGCCTGAACATCACTGACCCGGTGACGCAGACGTTCTCGACGAACTTCAACTTCGACGCCATCGGCGAGCTCGAGGTGATCACCGGCGGTCTAGACGCCGAGTACGGCAACACGACGGGCGGCCTGCTCAACATCGTGACCAAGTCCGGCGGTGACGAGTTCACGGTCGACGCGTCGGTCTACTACGCCCCCAAGGAGCTGCAGCTCCTCGATCCCGGCGAGGTGAACGACAGCAACGAGTTCACGGCGAACCTGTCGGTGGGCGGTCCCATCATCAAGAAGAAGCTGTGGTTCTTCTTGTCGGGTCAGTACGTCGACAACATCTCGTCGACGCCGGTGACCGACTCGCCGTTCGGGGCCGACTTCGTGATCCCGCCGCGGCGGTTCAATGCCTTCTACGGCCTCGGCAAGCTGAAGTGGCAGGTGACGCCGTGGCAGAAGCTGACGGTGCTGATGCAGGCTGATCCGACGTGGATCACCAACGAGCGCCAGAGCGCCTTCGTCACCAACGACGCCCAGCGTCAGCGCTACCAGGGCGGCGCAAAGATCGTGGCGACGTCGGAGACGACGCTGTCCGAGAGCCTCTTCTGGAAGTCGCAGATCGGCTACGGCTCCGACCAGCTCTACATCTATCCGATGAGCTGCAACGGCGACTTCCTCGACTGCGCGTTGAACAGCAAGCCCGGACGCAGCAACCAGGCCACCGGCACGTCGACGGTGAATGACACGTTGCTCACCGACGACCGTCGCTACCGCCTGATCGCGGGGTCGGCGCTGTCGTACTTCCTCGACGGCTTCCTCGGTGACCACGAGTTCAAGCTCGGTGTCGAGGGCACGCTGACGGTCAACACCACGAACGACTGGGTGCCCGGCGGCGAGACCTACACCGACAACGGCATCGACCAGGCGGGCTCGACCATCGACGGCAACGGCGACCCCTTCCAGCGCACCACCTACCCCGAGGCGCTGCAAAAGACCGTGTCGGCCAACCTCGTCACCGCCTACGTGCAGGACACGTGGCGCCCGATGAAGGGCCTGACGCTGCGCCCCGGCCTGCGCTTCGACTCGTCGCGCGGCTACCAGGACCCCGAAGGCGGCGGCGGCGAGGTGTTCCAGTTCAACACGCTGTCGCCCCGCGTGGGCGCCGCCTGGGACCCCTTCGGCGACGGCAAGACGGTGGTCCGCGGCGGCTACTACTTCTACAACGAGACCGGCCTGCTGCTGGTTCCGTCGTTCGTCGGCCGCAGCCTGTCGAGCACGACCTACGGCTACAACGCCGAGACCGGCAAGTACGACGAGTTCGTGCGGGAGAACGGTGGCGACTCGGCCGTGGCCTACAAGCCCGGGATGGTCTCACCGAACATGCACGAGGTGATTTTCGGCGTGCAGCGCGAGATCGCCGACAACACGGCCTTCGCCGTCGACTTCACCTACCGCCGTCGCCAGAACATGTTCGAGGACGACGAGTCCAACGTCATCTGGAACGAGCGCGGCGACAACTCCGTCGGCTTCCGCAACAACGTGCCCGAGTACATCTTTTCGGTCGGCACGCCGGACACGTCGATGGGCCAGTACGTCGGCGTCGACTTCATCCTCGACAAGCGCCTCGCCGACAACTGGCAGGCGTACGTCACGTACACGCTGTCGCGGCTCGAAGGCACCAACGAGAACCTGATCACCTACGCGTTCGACAACCCGACGCAGCGTCCGTACGAGTACGGCTTCCTCGAGGACGACGTCCGGCACAAGCTGCGCGCGACGCTGAGCTACGACCTGCCCTACGGCCTGCAGGTCGGCGGCACCGCGTCGTACTTCTCGGGCCGCCCGCTGACGAAGTACTTCCTGAACACGTTCTACGGGGACTACCTCGATAAGCGTGCTCCGGCTGGCTACGACCCCAAGGACGTAGCCAACCCCGACGACGACGTCGAGTTCCGCAGCCCCGACGTGTTCGCCATCGACGCCCGCGTCGCCTGGCGCCTGAAGGAGCTGACGACGCAGGACATCTGGCTGATCGCCGACGTCTTCAACCTGTTGAACACGCGTCCGCCGGTGGCGTTCGAGACCCGCGACCTGCCCCAGGGTGACGGCCCGCAGTTTGGTGACGTGCTCGGCCGCGGCGGTCCGATGAACGCGCAGATCGCCATCCGCTACATGTACTGACGACAGTCCGCGCCGCGGGCCCGCGGCCGCGCAACATCACGATGCCCCGCATGCTCGCGGGGCGTCGTTTTTTCGGGGCGCGGTAACGGGCGCCGGCGGCTTGTGCCTGCTGGCAAGCGACGCCGGACCATGGCCGCGTTGACGACGAAGCGGCTGGCGCAGCGTGCTCGCGTTTGCTACGCCGCCGACGACGCGGAGGTTGCGATGGGTTTCCTGCCGGTGATCGGGGAAGGCAAGTCGGCCGACAAGACCGGCTCGCCCGAGTGGTTGCTGACGCGCCTCGTCGACTGGGGGCGCGAGAACTCCATCTGGCCGGCGTCCTTCGGTCTCGCCTGCTGCGCCATCGAGATGATGGCCGCCGGCGGCAGCAAGTTCGACATCTCGCGCTTCGGCAGCGAGTTGTTCCGCGCGTCGCCGCGCCAGTCGGACCTGATGATCGTGTCCGGGCGCGTCAGCCAGAAGATGGCCCCCGTGCTGCGCGAGGTCTACGACCAGATGGCCGACCCCAAGTGGGTGATCGCCATGGGCGACTGCGCGGCCTGCGGCGGCATCTTCAACAACTACGCCGTCATCCAGGGCGTCGACCGCATCGTCCCCGTCGACATGTACGTGCCGGGCTGCCCGCCGCGGCCCGAGGCACTCATCGACGGCATCCTGAAGCTGAAGGACCGCATCCGCGAGGGTCAGGGTCGCAAGCACAAGGGCACGTACCGTGACCCGCGGGCCGACTCGCCGGTGTTCTTTAGCGAGCTTGAGAAGGGCGGCGCCCGGGACGCGCTGCGGTACGAGCCGAAGTTCGACGTCGACGACACGAAGAAGTAGCGCGCGCGCCGTGAAGCGCAGGCGCGAGGCACCCCCTCCCGCCGCCACGAACGCCGAGCGCCAGGCAGACCGCCGAGAAGCAGGGGGCCCGATGGGCCCCCTGTCTTTTCTCGGCGCATCCCGTCGACGTCGACGCCGCCGTCAGTCCACCGGAAAGGTGAAGACACAGCGGGTCATCGGCACGCCGATGTCGGCGAGTGCCCAGATCTTGTACCGCTGACCCTCGATGAGGGGCGCCGGCGCGGCGTCGCCCGCGGGGATCTCCTGCTCGTGGCCCTCGGGGAGGCCGCCATAGACGACCTCGCCGGTCTTCGCCGGGACGGCGGGCGGAACGGTGTCCACGCGCCACAGCGTCCCCGCGGGCTTGTCCATGTTGGGCGGCAGCATCGGGTTCGGCGTGCCTTCCTCGAGAATGTACAGGTAGCGAGCGCGACCGCCCGTCCAACGCACGGTGCCTTCGGCGGCGACGCCCTCACCCTCCTCGCAGGGCCCCGCATCGTAGGTGAACTGCCGGTAAAAGATGTCCGGCTGGGGGGTGACGTCGGCCCAGGCCTCCATCGTGCTGCCGCGGTGCTCGAGCTCGCGCTGGAAGATGGCCTGCATGCGCGGCGGGTCGGTGGACGGCACGCCCGCCAGGCTTCGGGTGAAGCCGTTGTTCTGCTCGGGCGCGTAGTTGCCGAGCAACGACGAGTCGAAGGCGTTGGCGCCGAAGGCGAGGCCCCAGTCGGAAAAGCTGTTCAGGAAGTTCCCCGGGAACTCGGTGTCGAAGATCGAGGCGCCCGCGGGCGCGGCGCTCGCCTTGTGGCAGCACACACAGGCGCAGGCGTCGAGCTGTTCCTTCGCCCACGCGACGTCGGCGGCGTAGGCCGCGTCGGACAGCCGCGGGTCGTCGCGGGGCTGCGTGTCGTTGGGCGGCACCGGGACATACGGACGCTGGGTGCGGATGTCTTCGCAGGACACGTAGTCCTCGAAGTGGCGGCCTGGTTCGGTGCACCCGCTCATCTGGGCCCACTGGCACACCTGCCCGTCCGGGCCCGCCCCCGGCGCTTCGCCCGGCAGCGGCTCGGCGCAGACGTAGATCTCGGGCACGTAGTAGCTGTCGGGGTTCCACGCGTCGTCGACGTCAGCGGAGTCGTCGCCGCCGCAGGCCGGGCCGGGGACGAACGTGCCGCCACCAAACAGCTCGCAGCCGCGTTCGTTGCTGGCGCATTCACCGAACGGCATTACCAGTTGGGTGATCTGCGACGGGTCGTCGGACGGCATCACACATGCGCCGGTGGGCTCGTCGTAGGGGCAGGGGCCGGGGGCGAGCGTCGACTCGTTCTCGGCGCACGCCGCCACTGCGGTCTCGTCATCCCAGCCGTCGCCGCGCAGTTCCTTGCACTCTTCCTGACCGGCGAACGGGTTCTCGTAGATGCAGTGGCCGAACACGGCGTCGGGCACCTCAGGGGCCTCAGCCTTCGGGCAAGCCGACAGGGCGAAGGGGGCAGCGCAAGCAGCGACGCAGGCGGACGCGGCGAGGGCGAGGCGGGGCAACATCATGGGGGGCTCCGTCCATCTCATGTACGGGTACGATGCCGCCGCGCGCGAAAGCGCCGCGACTTCCATGCGGATCGTGACATGCGGTCGGCCCGCCCCCCTGCCGGGTCGGCTCTCCGACAGCGTGCGGAGCGCCGCGGCGAGGGCGGAACGCTGCTCGGCGTCGAGCAAGGCGGCAAGCGGGCCGGCGTCATCGTCGACGCAGCAGCTCTCAGGCAGCTCGCCCAGCGGCGCCCACGGATGTCGTCGACGGCGACGCAGGTGCATCAGGGCCGCGTCCACCGTGATTCGGTGCAGTCACGTGACCCGGTGCGCTGCCCCGGCGTACCCCGCGCGCTCGCGCCACGCGGCGCAGGACGCGTCCTGCAGGCGTGTCCTCGGCGTCGGCGGTTGAGCCCGTGAGGCGCCGGGCGAGCCCCAGCAGGCGCTTGCGGGCGTCCCGCCAGAGCGCGGCGAAGCCGCCGTCGTCGCTGTCGACGCCGAAGTGGCGGTAGACGGCGGGCGTCTCGGTGGTGGTGGTGGTGGGCATCGTGTCCTCCCAGGTGGGCCGGCGGGGGAGTCCCGCCGGTGTGCGGCGCGCTTCCAGGGATCGGACCACCCGGCGAACCGTCGTCGTCGGGCCGAAAGCCACAGCCGCCTCGGTGCGGTCTGCCAACCCACCCGGCTCGGCCACGCTGTCGGCGTCCGTAGGCCGCGCTGCGCGGGCACGAGCGCTGCGTCCCGCGCTTGACGAGGTGCCTCCATGTGTCCACGCGGGCTCGTCGCCCACGACTTTGAACCCTGCGCGTTCGCCGCCCAACGCGCCGCCGTCGAGCTTGCGCTGAAGGGCGCCAAGCAGGGCGCGCCCTCGGTGGTGCTCGCCCACGTCCTGACGCCGGCCGTGCCGATGTCCGGCGACATCGGCGGCGCCGGGGTCAACACGCTCGCCGCCGTCGAACTGATGATGAAGTCGGCGCAGCAGCGGCTCGACGAGGTAGCCGCCGAGCTGCGTGCCGCGCACCGCGAGCTCACCACCGACACGGTGGTCTTGTCGGGGGCGCCGGTGGCGGCGCTGCAGCCGAGCTGCAGCGCCGCGACGTCGACGCGCTGGCAGTCGGCACCCTCGGGCGTCGCGGGCTCGGCCACGCGTTCCTCGGCTCGGTGGCCGAGCGGCTGGTGCAGCGCTCGCCGGTGCTGGTCTTGGTCGTGCAGGAGCCGATGGCGGCGACGTTCTCGGCCGTCGCTGACGGACGTCAGGGCCTTCGGGCGCGCGTCAAACGCGCGTCCGAAGGCGCGCATCAGGCGTCAGCCGAAGCGGACGCTGCAGCGGCCGACGCCGCCGACGTCGAGGTCGATGACGTCGCCGGCGGCCACCGGCACCACCGGGCACAGCGCGCCGGACAGCACGAGGTCGCCGGCGCGTAGCGGCGTACCCCGCGCGGCCAATGTGCGCGCCAGCCAGACCACGGCGTTCACCGGGTTGCCGAGGCACGCGGCCCCGGCGCCCGACGACGCCACGCGGCCGTTCTTGCGCAGCGCGCAGCCGACCAGCGGCAGGTCGAGCCCCTGCAGCGACGCCTGCGTCGACGACACGACGAACCGCGCCGACGAGGCGTTGTCGGCGATGGTGTCGGCGAGCTTGATCTTCCAGTCCTTCACGCGGCTGTCGATGATCTCGATGCTCGCCGCGATCCACGCCGTGGCGTCGACGACGTCGACGGCGGTGACGTGGGGCGAGGCGAGATCGCGCGACAGCACGAAGGCCACCTCGCCCTCGACCCGCGGCGCGATCAGCGTCGACACCGGACACGCCGCGCCGTCGTCGACGGCCATCGAGTGCAGCAGCGCGCCAAAGTCCGGCTGGTCGACGCCCAGCCACTCCATGACCGCCTTGGACGTGATGCCGATCTTGCGGCCGACGAGCCGCTCACCCGCCGCCAGCCGCCGCGCGACGTTGTGCTGCTGCACGGCGTAGGCGTCGTCGACGGACACGAGCCCGTCGTCGCTCGGCCGGTCGATGGCCGTCTGGGTGCGCTCGGCCTGCCACAGGGCGTCGGCGACCTTCGCGATCCGCGCGTCGACGGTGGCGCTCATCGGCGCCCCCGGTTCGACGCGCGCGTCGCCTTGTTCGTCGCTGCCTTCGCCGTCGCTGCCTTCGCCGTCGCTGCCTTCGCCGTCGCTGCCTTC
>Ga0194129_10008614_pt1 | contig 11742 bp, 12 predicted proteins | sample TA2KigCa35mmetaG_FD_150862 | JGI IMG/M metagenome (GOLD analysis project Ga0194129, IMG submission 150862) | Freshwater microbial communities from Lake Tanganyika, Tanzania - TA2015038 Kigoma Deep Cast 35m | ecosystem: Environmental > Aquatic > Freshwater > Lake | place: Tanzania: Lake... | reverse complement strand
CCCCGTCCCGCAACCGTTCGACGGCGCGCGTGGCCGCGTCCCGCTGGCGGAGGGGCGCCACGGCGCGGGCGTAGTTGACAGGTTGTTCGCCATCGCTGAAGACGAACAGGCTCAGCGGGGCCTGCCGCGGCACGAAGCGGGCGGCGCGGGGCACCGTGAGGATCTGACGCTGAAGCTGGAGGGGGCTTCGCCGCCACACCAGCCACCAGCCGCCCCACCCCAGACCCAGGGTCAGCAGCGCGACGACGAGGAGAACCGCCAGGAAGGGCCGCCCCTTCATTCCGCTTGAGCAGAGAGTCTTCCATCCTGCCCCCCGTCGTTCCCGTTGTCCCTGGCGTTCCCTTCCTTCGCCCCTTTCCCCGGAGGCGCTGGTTCCCCCTTCCACACCCTCAGGTCCACCCCCACCGCCGCCTCCGCCGCCGCAGGCAAAATGCGGTGCGGTGACTCGTCGGCTGGTGCTTCGGCCGTGTCCCGCGCGATCGCCCGCGTTGCCCGCCACCTGTCCCCTCGCTTCACCAGTGGATGACCGCCGCCCCTGAGAACCTCACCCCCCGCTCCATCAGCGCCATCGACCTGGCCGACCGGTTGCGCTCGGGCGACGCGCTCCAACTGGTGGATGTGCGCGAGGACGAGGAGCTGGCCCTGGCCCGGATCCCCCACCCCGCGGAGCATCTCCCCCTCAGCCGCGCCGCGGAGTGGATGGCGTCGGTGGCGGCCCGCCTGGATCCCGACCGCCCCGTGGTCGTTCTGTGCCACGCCGGTGTGCGCAGTTGGCGGATGGCCTGTTGGCTGATGGCGGAGCGGGGTTACCGGGACGTGTGGAATCTTGAGGGTGGAATCGACGCCTGGAGCGTTGCCGTGGATCCCTCCATCGCGCGCTATTGAAGACGCCGTCTCCCATGTGGTCCCCTTAAGATCAACCACCTTCCCCCAAAAAGGTGGTGGACCCCCTGCCGCGTCGTCAACAAGAGGTTCTGCGGGCCACAGTTCGCCACTACGTCGACACCATGGAGCCTGTGGGGAGTCACGCCCTGGTGCGGCGATTCGGCTTGCCAGCCAGTCCAGCCACGGTGCGTTCCGCGATGGGTGCCCTGGAGTCGCGAGGATTGCTGACCCAGCCGCACACCTCCGCCGGTCGCATCCCCAGCCAGCGGGGCTATCGCCTTTACGTGGATCAGCTTCTGCCCGCCCCCGGGGCGGCCGCAGCCCAGCTGGATCGCGAGCTGGCGGGTTTCAGCCTGCAGTGGGCGGCCCTCGACGACCTTTTGCTGCACTTCGCCCGGCGGCTGGCCGATCTCACCGGGCTGTTGAGCTTGATCACCCGACCGCGCACGCGCGGTCCCCTTCTGCGGGAGGTGCGCCTCATGCCCAGCGGGGAAAGCCTGCTGGTGATCCTGGTTCAGGGGAGCGGTTTGAGCACCAGCCTGCACCTGCCTCTTCCCCCGGGACTGTCACGGCAGTTGCCGATCCTGGAAGGCTGGGCGAATGGCCAGCTGAGCACAACGGTCGATGGGCAGATTCCCTGGGATCGTCTGCCGGCGGAATTGAGTGCTGGCGGACGCCTGCTGCGCCAAGCCCTGGACAGCCATGACCTGTTGACGGGGGACGGCGCCGGCACGGTGTTGGTGGCTGGCTTGGGGGGGCTCCTGTCCCAGCCGGAATTTGCCCGCACCTCCTCCCTGCTGCCTTTGGTGCGGCTGGTTGACAACACTCCCGACCAGTTGCTCGGGCCCCAGGGCCAGGGGGGATCGGATCTCCAGAGCCTGGTGTGGATCGGCAGCGAACATCCCCATGCGGCGTTGGCGCACTGTTCCGTGGTGCAGTGCCCCTATTGCACGGGAGATGGCGGGCGCGGGCAGGTGGCTCTTGTGGGTCCGATGCGCATGGCCTACGCCACGGCGCGGGCGGCGGTGCAGTCAGTGGCCCAGCTGCTGCAGCGCCGTTTCAGCTGAGGGGAACAATCAAGGGGGATCTCATGACTTATTGCGTGGCTTTTTTGTTGGAACAGGGGCTTGTCTTTGCCTCGGATTCCAGAACAAATGCGGGTGTTGATTATATTTCAACCTACAGCAAAATGCATGTTTTTCAGCCGGCGCCTGATCGGATCTTTGTGATCTTGGCGGCGGGTAATCTCGGCACCACGCAGGCAGTTCTCAACCGCATCCTTCGCCATCTTGATGATCATCATGCTGGGCTCAGCACGGAAGGTAGAGAAGAGGCCGACTCCCCGGGAGTGGAGAAGAGAAAAAGTCCGGACGACGCTCCCCCGAATTTGCTCAAGGCTCGTCATCTGTTTGAGGTGGCGGACTACATCGGTGCCTTGAGCGTGGCCGTGCAGCGCAAATACGCCCATTCTCTGCGGGAGGCGGGCGCCACCGGGGAGGCCAGTTTCATTCTCGGAGGCCAGATCGCGGGACAGCCCCATGGTCTTTATCTCATCTATCCCCAGGGAAATGCGATCATGGCCACGCCGGAAACGCCCTTCCTCCAGATCGGTGAGAGCAAGTACGGCAAGCCACCGCTCGATTATGTGGGGCACAGTCATTTGTCCCTGGAGGACGCCGCCCGCCTCTGTCTCGTGTCTCAGATCGTGACGCGTCGGTCCAATCTTACGGTGGGGCCGCCGTTCGAGCTCGCCCTGGTGCCCGCTGACTCCCTGCGAGTGTCTCGGCGCCTGAAGTTTGAGAAGGGTAATCGCCAGGTGACCCGCTCGATGGAAATCTGGGCCCGAGGCATGCAAGATACCCTGGCAAAGTTGCCCCGTTTTCAATGGGAAGAGGATCCTTTGTAAGCACTAAAACGCTGGCCTCTCTGGTCTTCCCGCTACTTGCTTCTGTTCGGATCTTTCTGCGTCAAATTGACTTGACGCTCCCCCTTGCGCCCCGAATGCTCTTCATGATTATTTGAGGCTGATTATTCCGGAAAGAGTTGATCACTGGGCTGAGCCTTGCTCGATGTGTCTCGACCCATACGGTGTTAATCAGTGGATGAAGAATTATGTTGTTGGATTTGTCAAGAGAGGTTTTTTGGGCGAGGTTTTAAGTCATCTTTTTGGGGAGCGCATCCATCTTTTGTATTGAATCTGTTTGCGCAGGCCCTCGTCTCCATGATAAAGATATAAGTCTCCATCCCCAGGAATGTCTGGGAATAAATATATTTTGCTATGTTTGGCCGGGGGACGATTGTCACCCGGCAAAGATGATTGAAGTGGCTGAACTTTTTCGTCGATTCTTCAACGGGTTAAGCCATCCCCGAGTCGCTCCGCCACGGTGTTGACGTCCTTGTCGCCGCGACCGGAGAGGGAGATCACCACCTCCGTGCCCGGAGCCAGGGTGGGGCAGAGGGTGTCGAGCCAGGCCAGGGCGTGGGCTGTTTCCAGGGCGGGGATGATGCCCTCCAGCCGACAGAGGAGCTGCAGGGCCGCCAGGGCCTGGTCATCGGTCACCGCCCCGTATTCCGCCCGCCCGATCTGGCGCAGATAACTGTGTTCTGGACCCACGCCGGGGTAGTCGAGGCCGGCGCTGATGGAGTGGGCTTCCTGCACCTGCCCTTCCGCGTCCTGCAGCAGCAGGCTCATCGCCCCGTGCAGCACACCCACCCGTCCCTCGGTGATGGTGGCGGCGTGGCGCCCGCTGGCCACCCCCTCCCCGGCAGCCTCCACGCCGATCAGGCGCACGGAGGGTTCCGGCACGAAGACATGGAACAGACCCATGGCGTTCGAGCCGCCACCGACGCAGGCCACCAGCACGTCGGGCAGTCGGCCGAAGGCTGCGGCGCACTGCCGCTTCGCCTCCTCGCCGATCACGGCGTGGAAGTCGCGCACCAGCATAGGATAGGGGTGAGGGCCCGCCACCGAGCCCAGGATGTAGTGGGTGGTCTCCACGTTGGTCACCCAGTCGCGAATGGCCTCGCTGGTGGCGTCCTTCAGGGTGGCCGTGCCCGCTGTCACCGGCTGCACCGTAGCGCCGAGCAGACGCATGCGAAAGACATTGAGGGCCTGGCGGCGCATGTCCTCCTTGCCCATGTAGATCACGCACTCCAGGCCGAAGCGGGCGCAGACCGTGGCCGTGGCCACGCCGTGCTGGCCGGCGCCGGTTTCGGCGATGATCCGCTTCTTGCCCATCCGCAGGGCGAGAAGGGCCTGCCCGAGGGCGTTGTTGATCTTGTGGGCGCCGGTGTGGTTGAGATCCTCCCGTTTGAGCCAGAGGCGGGGCCCCCCCTCCGGCCGGCGGTAGTGCTCCGTGAGCCGCTCCGCCTCATAGAGAGGGGAGGGGCGGCCCACATAGGTGCGCAGCAGGTGGTTGAGCCGGTCGCGGAAGGCCGGATCCGCCAAGGCCTCCTTGGCGGCGGCTTCCAGCTCCGCCAGGGCGGGCATCAGGGTCTCCGGCACGTATTGGCCGCCATAGGGCCCGAAACGGCCGAGGGGATCGGGCCGGCTCGCGGGGGCGAGGGAGGCCGGATCAAGACGCGGGCCGGCGTTCGGGGGCGGAAGGGTGCTGGTCACGGCGCGGCCGGAAACGGTTTCGATCACCCTAGGAAGGGGCCGTCGCCCTGCGCACGGGCCGCAGGGGTGCGGGACCGTCAGAGCCCGGCAAACCACTCGTATCCTTGATCTTCCCAGGTGCCGCGTCGCAATGGATCGAGGGTGGCCAGCAGCCGGAGGCCCGTGACCCATTTGCTCTGCTTGTAGCCCAGCTTCAAGGGGGAGGCCAGCCGCAGCGGCGCTCCGTTGGCGGCAGGCAGGGGTGCGCCGTTCATGCGGGTCACCAGCAGGGTCTGGGGATGGAGGGCCGTGCGCCGATCCCAGCCCTCGACGCACACATGGCGAATCACCATCTCGTGCTGGGGCAGGGCCGCCAGCGCCTTGAGGCTCAGCCGCAGGGGGCGCCGCACCAGTCCCTCCACCCGCAGGGAAAACGTGGCGGCTTCGATGGCTGGCACGCCGTTGAAGCTGTTCACCAGCAGGGCGGCGGGCTCCACCTGGGCAGGGAGAAATTCGGGAACCGCACCTCGGCTTTGCAGGGCGATCTCCAGGGCTTCATTCAACGGTCGGGTGAGGCTGGCCAAACCCGGGCCAAGCGGGTTGAGGGCACAGCCGCCCAGGCTGAGCAGGCCACCGCCGACGAGGGCATGGCGCAGGAGGCGTCGACGGGGCCAGAGGTCTGGGAGCGTCATGGCCCGATGGTGCGCAGCAGGCGCCAGCCACCGATCCCCCTCGCCGGAGTTCTTGCTGGCCTGCACGCCTCACGGCGCATCCGTCAACGGATCCGGGCCAGCCGTCCCTGATGGAAGTCGTGCCTGTCCTCGCGGTTCCCCTCCAAGGGATCAACGTCCAGGTCGCAGGCAGTCGCGGTGCAACAGTTCGATCGCCTCCTGAATCTGCGCGGCTCGGCCCTCGGGCAGGGCCATCTGCCGGGCCATCTCCGCCAGCAGGCGACGTTCCTCAGAGCTCACTGAGCGATCGGCATGGATGAGGTGGGCTGCCATGGCCAGGGCCGTCTCCCGCTGATGCGGCTGGAGCAGGGGGATCGCACGACTGACCAGAACCTCCCAGCCATGGGTCTGGAGCTGATCCAGGAGGCCTTCAAACAGCTGTCCCATGCTCTCCTCGCTGCGCTCACCGTAAGGATGGCGCCCTTCCAGGGTGCCGCGCAAGAGGGCCGCTTCCTCTCGAGTGACGCTGCCGTCGCAGGCCACGGCGGCCAGGGCGATGGAGGCGAAGGCCTCCTCGGGGGACATCGGCGACTCCATGGAAGGGCGCTGGAGGGCGGGGGGCAATCCCCCCAACACGGCCACGCTAAGACCACCAACCCAGCCCCGGTGGTGGTCTCGGAGAACAGGGCGACAGCGCGCGGGGCCAGGCGGGGAGGTGGGAGCAGCGGGCTTATTTCGCCAGGCTGAAGGGCAGGGAGGAGTGATGCAGCACGATGCGGATGCTGCCATCGAGCTCGCGGATGAAAGTCCAGGTCTTGTCGACCGTGGTCACCGCGCCCTTGTCATTGGTGAGATCCACATTGCCCATGGTGTTGGCGAACATGCCATGGAGCTGAATCACCTGGTTGCGCACGCGGCAGGTTTTCCAGGGCTTGATGGCAAAGCCGTTGTCGTTCGGATAGTTGGGATCACCACCCACGAAATAGGCCAGGGCGCCGGCTTTGGTGCTGCGGAAGGTTTGGGGAGAAACGGTGAGGGTGGGCTTGAAGGCCACGGGACCGTATTGATAGGCATAAGCCTGATCCAGCACCTGATTGGCCGTGGCCTTGGCCTTGGCAAAGCCGCCGGTGGCATAGGCCTCGCTGATCGCGAGCAGTCCCTTGCACCAACCCTGCTGGGCCTGCAGCACCTGCGCTTCGGTGATGTTGGTGTCCATGCGCAGGGGGGTGGCGGCCTGGAAGGACCGAGCGGCCAGGGGGCTGATCAGCAGCAGGGTGGACAGGAGGCCGGTGCCGGTCATGGCCGCGCGCGCGCGGAGGCTTCGCGAAAACTTCATCTGGAGAGGTGCTTTAAGCGGCGAAAACGTAGGCAAGTTCCAGCCTTGTTGGGTGTTGGGTGTTGGGAGGTGGATTTACTCCTGAAGTGTCGCAAGCGGGGTCGATCAAGATGGAGGCCTTCCGCCCGTGCTCCGTGCCTCTGCCAGGCCCACTCCCTCGGCTGATCCGGGCCCTGCCGTTGCTGCTGGCCCTGGGCTTGCCGCCGGCTGCCCGCGCCGCAGCGCCGCCCCCCGAAGCCGACTGCGCCCGTGCCGAGGCGGCCGCCCGCGCTCAGGACGCCTGGCTCGACGCCGCCGCCGATCGCCTGGAGGTGGTGCTGCTCGGGGAGATTCACACCAGCGCCGCCGATCACGCCTGGCAGTTGGCGACCCTGGAGCGGCTCGCGCGCGGGGGGCGGCCCCTGGCGCTGGGATTGGAGATGGTGCCGGCGGCCCGGCAGGGGCCCCTGTCGCGCTTCGCCAGCGGCCAGCTCACCGAGGCCGAGGTTCTGGCCGCCGTCGATTGGCCCGCCATCTGGGGCCATGATCCGGAGCTCTACCTGCCTCTGCTGCGTTGGGCCCGGCGCCAGCGCGTGCCGCTTGTGGCGCTGAATGTGGAGCCCGACGTGGTGCGGCGGGTGCGCAGGCAGGGGCTGGCGGCGGTGCCCCCGGGCGCGCGGGAGGCCATCGGCCAGCCAGCGCCAGCGGGGATGGCCTACCGCGAGCGACTGCGGACCGCCTGGCGGGCGCACCAGCCTCAGCCCCTCCCCCCCGGATCCGCCGCCGCCGCCGACCTGGAGCGCTTCATCGACAGCCAGCTGCTGCGCGATCGGGGCATGGCGGAACGGCTGGCGGCCGCGCGGCGGCGGGATCCCACCCGGCTGCTGGTGGTGCTGCTGGGCCGCGGGCATTGGGAGGGAGAGGATGGCGTGCCGGCCCAGCTGCGGCAGCTGGGGGTGGAACGGGTGGCCGCCTTGGAGCGCCCGTCGTTGCCGGAGGGGTGCGGCCCGCCGCCCGCCGGGGTTCGGCTGGGGGCGTTTTTGGAGAGCGCGGACGGCACGGTGTGGGTGCGACGGGTGGCGCCAGGGTCGGTGGCGGCGGCGGCGGGGCTGCGGCCGGGTGATCGGCTCCTGGCGGTGGAGGACGCGCCGGTGACGCGAGCCGGCCAGGTGATCCGCCGGGTGGGAGCCCAGCCGTCGGGAGTGCCGTTGCGGCTCACGATCGAACGCCAGGGCCGCACCCTGCGGCTGGAGGTGCGGCTGCCGCCGAGGGCCAGCGGGAGTTCGCCAGAGAGAATGGAGCCCATCCCTGCCCTTGACGGTCCCGTCGCCCCATGACAACCAGTCCTCCGGTCAGCACCAACATCGTGTGGCACCACTCCACGGTGACGCGGGCGGCCCGGGCCCATCAGCGGGGCCATCGCAGCGCCATCCTCTGGTTCACGGGGCTGAGCGGGGCGGGCAAGAGCACCCTGGCGAACGCCGTCAACTCAGCCCTCTTCGAGCAGGGCCTGGCCTGTTATGTGCTCGATGGGGACAACATCCGCCACGGGCTCTGCGCGGATCTGGGCTTTTCCGACGCCGATCGGGTGCAGAACATCCGCCGCATCGGTGAGGTGGCGAAGCTGTTTCTGGATGCGGGCGTGGTGGTGCTCACCGCCTTTGTGTCCCCCTTCCAGGCCGACCGCGAGCGGGCCCGAGCGTTGGTGGATCCCGGCGATTTCATCGAGATTCACTGCGCCGCTGATCTGGAGGTGTGCGAAGAGCGGGACACCAAGGGGCTCTACGCCAAGGCCCGCGCCGGGCAGATCAAGGAGTTCACCGGAATCTCCAGCCCCTATGAGGCGCCGGAGCGGCCGGAGCTGCGGATCGACACCGGTCGGCTCGATCTGGAGTCGTGCGTGCAGCGCGTGTTGGCCCATCTGCAGGCGGTGGGGGTGCTCCCCGCCGCAGAGGAGGCCTGAGGGGATGGCCACGAAAGGGGGCTGGCAGGAGTTTTCTCGGCCCGAGAGCCTCTCCCGTCCGGCGGCCGCCGCGCCGGCCACCCCGAGGGCGCAGCAGCGGGTGCGGGTGCAGCGCACAAAAGCCGGCAAAGGGGGCAAGACCGTCACCCTGATCACCGGTCTGGAGGTGCCGAGGGAGGAGGCGCAGGGCTTGCTGAAGCAGCTCAAGGCCACCGCCGGCACAGGCGGTGCCCTCAAGGAGGGCGTGATCGAGCTGCAGGGGGATCAAGTGGCGGCGGCGCTGGCGGCGCTGGAGCGCGAGGGATTTCGGCCGAAGCAGGCGGGGGGCTGACCCGGTGCTTTCCCCATCCCTCCGGCGCGGGTCCCGCAGATGACGCCGACGGACCCGTTGGTGCAGCTCGGAGTGTTCGTCGCCTCCCTGGTGGCGAATCTGCTCTCGGCCCTGGCGGGCGGTGGCGCCGGACTGGTGCAGTTGCCGGTGTTGATCCTGCTCGGGCTGAGCTTCCCCTTGGCCCTCGCCACCCATAAGGTGGCCAGCGTGGCCCTGGGGGTGGGCGCCACCCTGCGGCACTGGCGCGAGGGGTCGTTGGAGCCGCGCCTGGCGGCGTTCATCCTGGCCTGCGGTCTGCCGGGGGTGGTGCTCGGGGCGCGGGTGGTGGTGGCGCTGCCGCCGCGCCTGTTCACGGTGTTGCTGGGGCTGCTGACGATCGGCTTGGGGGTGTATTCGCTGTTGCGACCCCAGCTCGGGGTGGCGGGCGCGGAGCCGCCGCCCCGTCGCGGGCGCTGGCTGATCGGCGGACTGGTGTTGTTCGCCATCGGCGTGCTCAACGGCTCGCTCACCTCAGGCACCGGCCTGTTCGTGACGCTCTGGCTGGTGCGCTGGTTCGGGCTGGATTACGGCCGCGCCGTGGCTTACACGCTGGTGTTGGTGGGGTTGTTCTGGAATGGGGCGGGAGCGTTCACCCTCGGCCGTGAGGGGCAGATCGCCTGGGGCTGGCTGCCGATGCTGCTGGCAGGTTCGATCGCGGGCGGCTATCTCGGCGCCCACCTGGCGATCGCCCGGGGCAGTCAGGTGGTGAAACGGGCGTTTGAAGGGTTGGCGCTGGTGATGGGGAGTTCGTTGCTGCTCAAAAGCCTCTGAAGGGGGGCGTTCCGGGCGGACGCCGCAGCGACCAGCCGAAGACCCGGGTGCCTTGGGCGTCTTGAAGGGTGACCTCCCCCTCCAGGTGGTCGAGCGTTGAAAGCGCTGGCCATCGCCGCTGACGCATTCGCCCAGAGGGACGTCTTGAAAGACGCGGAGTTCATAGGAGTTTTTGGGCATGTCTTCATTCCCTCGGTAGAGCCGCAGACCGCTGTGTTCGATCCGCACCGGCACGACGGGTTTCTGGATATGGCAGCGGGTGCGGAGGCCGTTGTGAACGAGGTTCAGGGGGGATGTGAGGGTGATCAGGCGGCGCATCTCGAAGTCCAGCAGGCCAGCGCCGGGGAAGGCCTCGGGTTGGCGTTGCAGCTCCACCTCGGCCACGGCGGTGAAGTTGATGGTGCCGGTGGACTGCAGGCGCAGGGTGCCGACGTAGTCGGGGCTCCAGAACGTGGAGGAGCCCGCGAAGCGTCCCGTTTTTACCTTTTTCCTCTGCTTCTGCATCGGGATCTGCATCGGCATCAGCATGTCCATCTCCATCTCGATCAGTTCGTGAGCTCCCTGCTGGCGCTGCTCAATTCGCTGGCGGATTTTGCCATCTTTCTCAGCCTCTCCAGCGGACGGAGCCGTGCCGAACAGCGACTCATTGGCTTGCAGGCTGCCATCGCCTCCCAGATGGTGCTCAACGGACTGCGCACGGTGTTGCCGGTGCTGGCGGCGCATGGCGGCTCCTGAGGGGGGCTGCGGAATGGGGCGATCCGTGTCCCATCGCGGCATGGCTGTTGAGCCCTCGCACCTCTTGTCGCGGCGAAGGCCCCATTCGCGCAGGCGCTCCTGGCCTGCCTGACGGGAGGGAGCGACAGCCGTGGCGAGGCATTTCGGTGGAGGGCTGGATTGAAGACGCCCAGCCGCAAGCCGGTCCTAGCCTCAGAGTGCTGCTGATTTGCTCTTGACCCTGGTCCTGCCTGGCACCCAAGTGGAGGCTCGCGGCCTGGCCTGGGAGGTGGTCCAGACCGAGCCAGCCGGCGAGCAGCAGCGCTACCGGCTGCGCTGTCTGCAGGGAGACCTGCAGGGGATGGAGGTAGACCTCCTTCACCCGTTCGAGGCGATCCGGCCGATCACCACCGACTTCGACCCGCGTCGCGCAGGCCGGCTGCGCCAGTGGCAGCTGTTCCATGACGCCTTTCTGCTGGAGCAGTCGCTCGGCCCATCGGCCTTGCTGGCGGTGCAACCCGGGCGGCTCGACATCGCGCCTTACCAGCTGGTGCCGGTGATGCGTGCCCTGCGGATGAGCCGTCCACGGCTGCTGCTGGCCGACGGTGTGGGTCTGGGCAAGACGATTGAGGCGGGCCTGGTGATGGCGGAGCTGATCGCTCGCCGCCGGGCTCACCGGATCCTGATCGTGTCGCCGGCTGGTCCGTTGCTGGAGCAGTGGCAGCGGGAGATGCGGGAACGCTTCGGGCTGCGCTTTGAGACCGTTCGCAGCGCGGGGGAGCTCCAGGAGCGTCGCCGCGAGTTGGAGCTGGGAGCCAATCCTTTCCATCACGTTTCTTTCTGCCTCACCTCGGTGGACTTCGCCAAGCAGGAGAAGGTGCTGCAGGAGCTGGAGCGCAGCGTGTGGGATCTGGTGATCCTCGATGAGGCACACCACTGCGTGCGGCTAAGCGGCAGCGGCGACTGGGAGGACTCCAGGCGGCGGCGCCTGGCCGAGGTGCTGGCCTCGTGCTGTGATGGGCTCCTTCTGCTGACGGCCACCCCGCACGATGGCTTCGATCCGCACTTCGCCTCGCTGGTGGAGCTTCTCGATCCAAGCCTGGTGGATGGCCGCGGTGGATTGAGGGCAGAGCGGTACCGCCAGCACGTGGTGCGCCGTCTGAAAAACCACATCAAGGACCCCGAAACCGGGGAGCCGCTGTTCCGAACCCGCCAGGTGGCCCCGCGTGCCGTGGTCTTCAGCGCAGCTGAGCAGCCGGAATTCACAGCGTTCCAACAAGCGCTGTTGGCGGCGGTGGCGCCACGCCTGCGGCAGGCGGTGAGACAACGACGCTTCGGCGAGGTACTGGCCTTTGTGTCACTGCTCAAGCGCTCGGTGTCCACGGTGGCGGCCTGCCGCAACACGCTGGCCGTGATCCGCGACCGTTACCGCGAGCTGGTCAGCAACCGGATCAG
>Ga0194129_10008613_pt1 | contig 11743 bp, 7 predicted proteins | sample TA2KigCa35mmetaG_FD_150862 | JGI IMG/M metagenome (GOLD analysis project Ga0194129, IMG submission 150862) | Freshwater microbial communities from Lake Tanganyika, Tanzania - TA2015038 Kigoma Deep Cast 35m | ecosystem: Environmental > Aquatic > Freshwater > Lake | place: Tanzania: Lake... | reverse complement strand
CACGCTGCCGCGCAGGAAGCCGAGCTGCCGGCGGGGGCTGGGATCAAGCGGCACCAGCTGGGCGATGGGCTTGCCATGGCGAGCGAGCACGATCCGCTCGCCGGCGGCGACCCGGGCCAGCAGGGCGAAACGATGGGTCTTGGCCTCCTGAACGTTCACGATGGACGTGAAGGATCCGCCCACGCTGATCCTTCACGTCCGAGGCGAGGAGGTGGCCCGCCACGCGGGACTTCTCACCCACGTGCAGATCCAGGCAGCGGCTCAGGGCAGCGTCACCTCCCCATTGAACTTGCGGGTCTGCCTCAGCCCATCTCTGTCGCCGCCAGGGGGCCCGCTGGGAGGCACAACGCTCCAGATCAGAAGCGGGGTAGCATTTCTGCATAGAAGTGACCCCATGCTCCCGTCTTCTGCATCTGGATGTTAGGAGCCGATGGGAGCTTGTAGGTTTCTGTTCTCAGAATTGGAGCATAGTCAACTACACTTCGCTCAGAGGAAGCAAGAGAAAAGACATATCTAGCACATGACCAATATGGAATAGTTAGCCACTTTTGTTCCGCGACTGATCAATATTTACGGTTACCAAGCCATCCTTATCATTCTCAATATTTAGTACTGGATGGGCACTTTGTCCCATGCTTAATAAAGTGCTTGCCATTATACGTGCAACTGGCCTAATAAGTGGCATGGCTGCAAAAGAGAAAATCGCAAACGACAAAAAGAAAACAATCTCTCCACCAGGCATTATGCTTGTCCAGACCGAGATGAAAATCCATAGGATAGAGCAATAAATAAATCTTTCAAGTTTGGTCTGATCATCAGCTTCTTTTGCAATTGACGAAGCAGTAAACTCAACATCTCCTTCGTCATTAAATGGATGCATTTCAGGCAAAACCTCCCCAGGGGATTCAACAATAAAACAGAAGCTGACACACTGTAGGCGTTCGATGTGACCAATTCTATATCTATAGTTATTTGTTTCATCCCCGATCTCTGAGATACCGATTTCAGGTGGCGGGATAGGATCATGAAATACGTTCAAGATCTTGGAGCTATCATTAAAACTAAATCTAATAAACTCATTCTTCACGACTGTTGATCCAGTATTTTTAATGTCAACTCGTACGTAAGAAAGCTTCCCAGCAGGCCTGCCCTTGTAGTACAATGAGATGTCATCAGATATCTCATCATCTACTATGACAAGCCCTTTCTTGACTGTTAAATTATAAGACAATCTCTTTTTTGGTGTTCGCCTTTCTTTTAATTCAAGCAAAATATAACCGGATAAAAATGATAACGCGCCAGACGCTATGGCAATCAGAATCTTTTCCTCAAGGGATCCTGCTGCAGGAACTGGGATGATGCCAGCCTGGGTAGATCTAATGCTTGACTGTGCTGATGCACGGCTTACAAATGCAAACAAAAACACTATTAAAACATATCTAAATAATTTAGCGCAATTACCTTTGGTCATCATGTTGACGGTTTGTGGGTAATCATTTCTCACTATATGTGAATTGCCGTTGTCGTGCTCCTAACGCTGCCCCTGAGTGGCAGGTAAGAAGCTATTGCTATCGAAGCAGGCTTGACGGCGGCCTGTCCACTCCAGGGGCTTGTTCGAAGGTGTCGCATCTCCACTGGCAGCGTTTGCAAACCTACGCCTCATCCGCAAAACTCAAGTCACGTCCGCTTCGCTGCTTACACTCGCGCCCAACTTCAAACACAGGCCGTGACCACCTTCAGGGTGGTGTCAAAGCTCGGACTGCGCTCTCCAAAAAAGCCTTGTAGAGGCTCTCCCTGGAAAGCCCTGAATCTCTAGCCACCTGGGTCATCCCCTGGGCCCTTGCGATGTCACCCAGGGCCTTCGCGATGAGGGCAGCATCTCCATCCGCCTCCCCAGGGACACACTGATCGCTTCCGTCAAGCCCCGTGATGGTTGAAATGGCCGGGATGGAGCGGTGACATCCTTCCTAGTAGAGGGGAAGGCGACGGGCACTTAGATGCTAATGTGCCAAGAGTTAAGACCATCGTGGCGGTGAGCAGACCATACTGTGCAACAACTGCACCCATCCTAGGATGAACGGACTGCTTGCTGCTATGGCGGTTGCAAACCCGGTAATTACCGCACTGCTGACTATTGTTGTATTCCTGGAAAAGGATAAGTTAAAGAAAAGATCCGAAGATATAGAGGCAGCGCTTAAACATGGCAATGCTGCTATCGTCCAAACAATTGAAGCGCAGAAACAAGATTTTACTAATATTGCCGTCCGACTAGAGGCACTATCTAAGGACTCTGAAAAGTCAGCAGAAACGTTTATTGGTTTGTCAACCGCCCTGACAGAAAGTTCAGCGCTAAGCGCAAAAGCGCTTTGTGGTGTAACAGAGGGTCTTCAGGCACATGCAACGTCTGTAGCAGGACTCGTTACAGACTTGTCAACCAAGGTGTCCGAGTCCAGTGCAACAGCTATCACTGGACTTGGAATCAAGACGGAAGAAGCGATCAATGGAGTTGCCGATCAAGTCGGAAGGGTTGAGGCAGCGCAAATCGCAAGTAAGGAGGCTTCTACTCAAGTAATTACGCAACTAGCAGCAAAACATGTTGAGTCCCTCAGGAATATATGCGATGAAATCAAGAAAGTGGAAGCAGCACAGGTTGCAAGCACAGAAGCATCAACCCAAATAATTGCGGACTTTGCTGGAAAGACAGCAGAAGCGATCAATGAAGTTGCCGATCAAGTCGGAAGGGTTGAGGCAGTGCTAGCAGAGGCATCAAGGTCATCAGCGGAGGCCGTAGCAAAGCTGACTCAAGAAATCGCGCAAACAAGTAAATCAATCAAGGAATTACAGGAAACCCTCAAGAGCACTGTCACCCTTTGATGAGATGTCTAGAACACTGAGCGAACGCTACCTACTCTATCTACGGGAAATGAGCAAGAAAGTTGTATTTGGCTCTGGGGCAGTAGGCGATTATTCCCAGGTTTTGATAACAACTACAAGAAAGAAGTCGCATAAGAAGTTTCAACGCATAACAGACCTACGTTTGAGGCAGGTAATAGCCAGTGGGGCGGAGGGATATCGCAGGGAACTAGATCAGGAAAAGATCGGCAATGGAATTTTTTGTGGCGTTGGGATTCTGGCAGGAACCTACACAAAGCGTGTAGGCACGAAGAGCACACTAAGACTAATTGCCGCCCCAACAATCTATGGTCAGGTTCTCTTTGAAGAAAGTGGCGAGGCGGAGGTTACAGAGTGGGTTGTGAACTACGATATTGCTACTGCTTTGATAGGAAGAAATGCCGATGAGGAGGAAGAAGCATACGCAGCATTTGATCCAGAAGCAAGCCAGACAGGAGGCCAGATCATTCAAGATATTGAAGACGCATTGGACACAGTAACCACAAAGGATGTTGGAAGTATACTTGCACTATCAGAGAAGTATGTAAGTGGCTTCAAAGCACTGACTGAAACCACCTGTGAGCGAGTAGATACTCCGCTTGAGTGTGTAGAAGCAGCAATCGATGCAAGAGATAATCTGAAGACTAGAAAGTTCTTCTTCTGTCCAGGTGACTGGATTTTCTTCGCGCCTGTGCCTCCTGGCCTAAGCACGTATAGAGCGTTAGATGACCTTGCCAAAGAGGTGAGGCAATGAAGACACTGGAGCGACTGCTGGAGTCGGTCTTCAGCGGCAAGAAGTTTGAATCAGAACACTCACCAGTACATGAAGAGCAGATCTTCAAGGTCCTAGCAAGACTTCCTTATTCATTATCTAAGTCCCAGCGCACGGCCATTTACAGGGCACTAAGCAACGATATTTCTTACATCCAAGGCCCGCCTGGGACAGGGAAGTCCTTTACAATCTCTGCCCTTGCAATCGCAGCTAGTGAACTGGGCTTGAAGGTCCTTGTCGCATCTCAAAAGACTCCCGCAGTAGATATTGTTTATGAGAAAGTCACTGAGGTTCTTGGAGACGCGGCGTGTCTCTACATCTCCGATGATCAGCAGCGAAAGCAGAACACACGAGGCATCATTGACCGCCTGCTAAGCAAGGCAACCGATTACCAGACAACAAGTGAGGAGACCGAACTTAGGCGTCTATTGGAGCATGTAGACACACTCGTAGCAGAACGACTTGATTACGCAAAGCGAATTCAGGAATATGAGTCAGAACTGCGACGGTACTATGACACGAATCAAGTTGCACAAGATTCACGGCAAGTTCTCAAAGAGGACTTTGGGCTCCCTGAAGTAACAGTAAAGAAAATCAATCTACTACAAGGCAATGAGAGCAGAGAAAAAGCAAAGGCCCTACTCAATGAATGCAGAAAGATTCGGCAAGAATCAAGGAAGTTAGGTGGTACCACCACTCTTGAAAAAGGTGCACGTCTGAAGATTCTTTCCAATGCGGTGCTACGAGCACTGGACTTTGAAATTGAATACTACAAGAAGCACCAGGAAGAAGTGCTCATTAGGTCCTTGACCTACTCATCAAACCTTGCTGATGCTCAGTCTCTACAGCGAGTAATCAAAGGACAACCACTAGAAGTTACACGCAGAACGTTTGATAGAAGGAATTCAGAGTTATACCCAAGAAATCCCAAGGAATCCATACTTTCGCAATATCTAGCGACACACCACTCGGTCCGCGTCAACATGCTACTACAGCGCAAAGGATATAGAGATGCCTTAGACGCCTTTTACCGGAGACTCAGATGGAAAAATGCCAGAAGAGCACGCTCAGCGAATGCCAAGATTGATTTTGATCTGCTATTTGAGATGTTCCCAATAGCGATGGGAGAGATCAAATCTCTTCATCCGTACCTACCATTCAAAGAAGAGTCTATTGATCTTCTCATATTAGACGAAGCATCTCAGGTCAATCTTGCTGAGGTCTTCCCAATCCTATTCAGAGCAAAGAGATTCTGTATTGTTGGTGATCACAACCAACTTGGCATCAAGGCAGGAGGAGTCATATTCATAAGCAAAGTATTTGAGAAGTTGACCTGGCAAAAGCAATTTGCTGGGCTTCCTGGATATCCTCTTGATTTCAAGTCGGCACAAGACCGAGACTTGCTTGTATCAGAATCATCCATACTTGATCTGATCAGGAATGACCTCAATCCAGTAACTGCTGCGCCCGTACTACTAAACGAACACTTCCGTTCGCTGCCCATGCTGGCTGAGTTTACAAGTGAGCAGTTTTACAAAGACGAAAGTCCCGAATCGGGCCTGCGAATCATGACGGCAGTGCCAGACAAGAAAGCGCTCAATGCTTTTATGGATATAGAGGTCGCAAGTAAACGAGAAGAGAATTCGCAGATCAACAAGGGCGAGGTTGAGAAGGCGTTTGAGGTGATTTTATCCTTTGCAAGACAAACACCTACTGATTTGACTAAAGAAGTGTTTGAAATGCCTCAACTGGAGGGGAGGTCAATCTCGTTAGGTGTTGTGTGCTTCATCAGAGACCAAGTGAACTACATGAAAGAGGAGGTTTTGCGTCGGCTGACTGATGAACAGCAAGAGAGGATATCTTTAATGATTGGAACTCCAGAGGAATTTCAAGGCAATGAGCGAGATGTGATGATATTCACGCCTGCCATAGACGAAGAGCAAAAAAGATCAAAAGCGTTCATGGAAGACCGCAACCGCTTTAATGTTGCAACCAGCAGAGCGAAATACTTTAAGTACTTTATTCATGGTAAACTTCCATCCAATATGATTCTAATGCAGCAGATGCTGACGAAGATGGGACAAGGGAAGAGTGATATCAAGGAAATGGACAAGGGGCATCTCCCAATTGGATGGACTTACAAGAAATCTAAATGCGATTCGGACTTCGAGTTGGTAATTGCTGATGTACTTGAAGATCTAATTGCTAGAGAATATCCAAAAAGACTGACGCTATACAATCAAGTTAATACCTGCGGATTCAGGCTTGACTTCGTGGTTTACGACAGAACAAGCAAGCGGGCAGTAGGCATTGAAGTGGATGGCAAGTATCACTATCTTGATAACGGCAGTAGTTATACAGATGAGCATTTAGAGCGGGCTAATGCACTGAAGCGAGCGGATTGGGTCATCAAATACTTGCCTTACTGGAACTGGTTCCAGGATGGTTGGATTGAGCGTGATGCTGCTGCTGCCAATGAACTACGGCATTTCATTCGCGACTTCTTTGGGTGATTAGACATGCCACAACGGCACGGAAATAAGCATTACTAGCAAGTCGTCATGGACAATGCCAAGTATCAGGATCTTGAGCAGTATGGTTAAGAACGAGGCGTGATGACCATTTCTCAGGAGACTCTAGTAACAGTCATTACCTGGCAGCCTTCATCTATTTTCGAACAGTAGCCTTCTGGCTGCTAGCGGGCAACGCCGCCTTGCTGGCTCTCATCAAGGATGACACATCCTTCGAACGCTGCCCTTGAGTGGCAGGCAGGGAGCTTGGGGAGGCGTAGCTGAAAGCTGATGGCGGCCTGTCCACTCGAAGGGCTTGTTGGAAGGTCATCAAGGAGAAAAATAGAAATATCTGGCAGGGAAATATCTGCAAATGAACCAACCCATAGACAAGGTAGCACTAATCAGTTTCAAGCATTCTGCTAAGCATTTTCTTGAACTCCTTCTGAAAATCTTTTTCATCAAGCTGACTTGACGCACGATTCCTTTTAACTTTTAATATCCGCTTGTCAGCTATGTCAAAAGGAATACGTTCTTCGGCCAGTTCTCTTACGACAATCACATTAGATAGAGCCTCGTTTTTAAACCAGAACATGCCTAGCTCAATTAATACATTAGCGTTATCCGTAAAGCCCTCGTATTCATTCTCTTCAGATAAATAGCAAATCCCAAAATCACATATTTTTATGCTATCATAAACGTGCCTGTGAATACTTCCAAGCCTTGAATCTTGATCCCATCTCCGCAAATCTACGTCAAACTCCTGCAGTACTGTATCTACTAGGTTAATAACATCTGATTTTGCGCGTCCTGAAAATGCAAAGAACAGCGTCGGCTTTGCAGGCTTGATGTAAGATTCAACGGATCTTAATCTATCAATCTCTTCCCTTGTGTCGTGCAAACACTTGGAGTGCTGCCGATTTCTTTGATACAGCCTATAGATTGATTCGGCTATGCTCCGAAGCTCTTTCTCAATATATGGATTGTAGTCCAAGTGACGGCTTGACTCAAAATTAATGACAGCATCTGGCTTTGCCCCAGGGCTGGTTGCCAAAGGGAATATTATTGATGTTTTGGATGTTCCTTTAGCTTTTTTTTGATAAGAAGGAATCTCTGAGTCAATCTCACCAAGTATAAGATTAACATACGGAGGACCATCAGCTAGAAAGCCCTTATCTTTTCGAACAATCCAGAGCTGTCTATTGTTCCCAAATGCTAATGAAACTTGAGACGCATAGCTATTGTTGGATCTGTAAATTGTCACTGGTCCGTCAAATCGATCTCCGCCAACTAACCACTCAGTTGTGATGAGCCCTTCAATATTGTTATCTATAAGTGTTGCCCTATGAAGAGTCAGAAACCCAATCCCTAGGCTTGTCTCTAGTTTTCTTTGCACAGTCAAAAGTATATTTTCTCGAACTTCATCAGTAACAATATCAATTGCTTTCGAAAAGCTCTCTAATTGCTGACCAAAGTAAACCACTTGAGCAAGTTTGCGCGCCATTTCCAATGCTGCGTCAATTCTTGGAGGCCGTCAAGAGCCTTCATTAACTGACACGTCTGCCGCAATGGGATCCTTCGAACGCTGCCCCTGAGTGGCAGGCAAGAAGGTTGTGGTGACGTAGGAAAGAGCTAACGGTGGCCTGTCCATTCGAGGGGCTTGTTATGTGGCCAAGAGAGCTAATCAACCTATGGGATCCCAGCATGGATTAGCCTTAGAGCTCTCTCCACAAAGACTCTCAGCTCACCATCAGTTATTTCCACGAGATTTCTGCCTGGATCGGTGTCATGGTGGAATTGGCTGGCATACCCATTAATTTCGTTCAGTTCTTGAGTTATATTCTGAGCATGTGTTAGAGGGCTGCTCGGAGGTGCGCTCTGAATCTGAGCGACTATTTGACCGAATAACAACCCCTTATTGATTAATCCTGGGAATCGTCTATGCAAGTATCCTTCAAGCATCGGCCGAATTGATTTAGCAATCTCTATACTGCTAGGAGCTGTTCCGTCAAGATAATCTCCAAGGATCCTGTGATACTTAAAATATGCACCCTCACATTCCTTGTCAATGTCAATCGCGTCAAAGTCACTGTAACGGTTTGAAATTGTCTTTAGCTTAATGCATGCGACATCTTGTGGCGAGCCAGTTTTGACGACGTCGTCACGAAAGTTTCGCAGAAAATGAGGATCATGTGCCATGATAATAAGTTGTTTACATTGTTCATAAACCCGTTTAAGTATTGTGCGGGTCTGCTGCTTCCGGTTGAGATCCAGGCTGCACATTGGATCATCTATAACTATGATTCTGCTGGCCAGGTTGGCATCGGCTTCGACAGATGCAATAAAGAATGCAAATGCTAATGTTCTTTTGTCGCCCTCACTTAATGAAGTCTTAAAATCAGGGACTCCCCCTGATAGGTCGATAGTGGATCCACGCATGAAGAGGCTATAGTTACTTCTCAATCCCCCACGATAATCATAATTTATACTGGAAATAGAGAACTGAGCGCCGAATGCCCTTAACAGCTCATTAATCCTCTCCTTATAGCTGTCAAGCGTGCCCTGCATAACTTGATTTAAGGCATCTTTCTTGTCCTGCTTGTCTTGATTGGCCGATACTTGACGGGAAATCACCAAGTCTAGCTGAGAGAGCAGTTCAAGGACATCTGGACGATAGCGATTCTTGGTCATATTCAAGATGCCGATTCTCTGATGTAATCCTTCGATGTCGAGCTGTGACAGGCCAGCTTTATAAGCATTGATCTTGCTGGTAGCATTGGAAATTTCCGCATTACATGACTCTATAATTGTCGTGATTGATCTCCAAAGCCTAGCAATAGCACTCTTATCTTCTGCGGAGCCTACTGGTTCAAGTAGATTTGCATCCTTGGCATCTTTCCTCGATATAAGCAGGCGCTTGATCTCTCTCAATGCGGCAGAGGCAGTCGCATTATCAAACGTAGGTGCTGTTACATCAATATAATCTTTCCATCCATCGAGAGTAGAGGACACCATCGCACAACCAGCTTGTAGTCTCTCAATCATCACATCAGATGTATTTGTCTCAATTAGGCTGCCCAGCGTGGCTACCGACTGCTTGAGATCAGTGTACTCTTGATTAAAGTAGCTTCGGTAAGCTTGTATCAGATCAACGCCTTCAAGGCGCTGGTTGCAGTAAGGACACCTTTCACCATTCGCATAAGAACTTCCATCACTTATCCACTTTTCAAGAGTTGGCTCGTTATGCTCTTCTAGATGACGCCTAACGCGCTCCTCTGCTGATAGGTCAATATTTGCAAGAGATGACTCCAAAATGGTAAATATTGGTTTTATGTCAAAGAGCGGCTCTCTTAATACATTCGGAATTGCTTTGGCTTGTATGAGGCGAATGCTCTGCGCTTCAACGATTTGTTCATTTAGGAGGTTAATCTGAGCATCAGCATCTCTCACCTCCTCAAGGGCTCTAAATTGTTGAAGAGTAATGCCGCTATGAAAGCCGGATAACCTATTGGTAAGATCTCGAACTTCTTGTGCCACCGTTGAAGCTCTTTCGTCGGCTTGGTTGTACTCTAGCTGCGCTGAAACTGCTCGTTCGCCCAGCGCGAACTGAAGCAGGCTTTTCCTGTGATCAGTTGTTACCTGCCCCCCTGCATATACGTTTTGCTCAACGAAGTCTGAGTCAAACACCAAAAGCTCGGGACGTGACGAGCTCCATCTTGAATCTGCAAACGAGACTTGTACACCGTTCGAGAATTTAAACAGGACTTCAGCCTGGGTAGTCCCATCAAGAGTTGCCCTACGCAGCACCAAGTCTGGCTTATCTAGTGCACATGATCGCAGTATTGATGCAAGCGTAGATTTTCCTACGCCATTATCTGCGTAGACCAAGGTGGCTTTTCTCAGAGTGTATCTCCGTCCTGCTGAATCATGCAGGAGGCCAATTCCTTTGATGTGATTGATTCTTTCAAGCACGTTTATGCTTCGCAAGGTCTGCCTAGCTTACTTGAGTGCCTTGAGCCCTGCATGACTCAAGGCATGACCACATAACGCTCATCATCACCCGCCCAAAGCATCTATAGCCCGTGCCCAGCACCTCCGCTAGGGTCGGGTGAATGATGTTGTTAGGCATCCGCGTGTCCCCTAAGACTAGCTGCATTGTGCAGCTCGATAGTTCTGTTGGCGATTTCCTTCGCCCGATCGCGTGCGGCATTGCTGAGTTCAACATAGTCGGGACTTGATTGATAGAGGACCTTATCCAGTCCTTCAATTTGTGGGAGGCTGTCAAACTGTGGAGCGGCTCCCGGCCGAAGCGATCCATCGGTTCCAGACACGCTCGCCAAATAGCCTCCGACGTAGCGAAGTTCAAGCATAAATTTCAACCATGATCCGTACCAATCCCGGAAGAGCGTGCGCACCAAGGCTTCGTCGGCCAAGCCTGCTTTAAGAAGCGCATATAGATTGCACCAGAACTGTAACCAGATGACCAGAACTTGATGCTCGGAGAGCTGATCGACTATTCCGTCATACCTTGGTGATACGGCGCTCCCCTCCCTCGAGTGGCCGTACGGCAAAAAGTGAGACCCGAAGCGGATAAGGTTTTGGTACGGGTGGTCATTGGCCTCTTGAGGCGACGAAAAGTTTGGGTAGGCGTAGAGAAACATGCCTCCGCAGACTCTGCGACGATACTCGTCCGCCTCCATGCCTTCCCAATACAGCCACTTAACTGCTATTTCCCAAGCGGGAGCGCTTATGCTTACGTAGAACCCGCGGTCGTATAGCGTGCGTGACATCTCAACAGTTGTCTTTACGCGATCCGCTGCGGCCTTTTGCGCATCCAGATATTCAGGAAGATGTGCCGTTGCATAGACTGCAATTGCCAGCGTGGCTGCGGTCAGGGCAACGCCCAATACACCACTAAGGTAGGAGCCAAACTCCCCCCAGCGTGCGTGTTCCGTGGACAACTCGGTCCCGAACTTTGCGACGTAAGCACCGATCGACGAAATTAACACTGCGATCAGCAAAGCAGCGCAGACGAGAACGATGAAGGTCTTAGTACGTTGGTTCATTTTCGGATGCCTAACACTGTATGGACGGATCCTCGTATGAAGTGCTGCTGCACCGTTTTTGCCGCCTATCACATCGGCTGCAAGCTGGAGCAATGGCCAGATCCCTGACGTGGCAATGCATTTCATAGTATCCTACTAGGACCCTGTCGCCATATACGGATCCGCCTATAACCGTTCACCAGGATACAAAACCCCGATCCCGAGCCATGAGGCTACCCACCGGGAATTGGATACTGAACTAGGATGTCTTCCTTTCCGAGCAATACTCAAGTGCGAGATTTGCTGGGTTCCGAGGTGTAAACGAGTAGTATGTTGCCTTAATTGTTGGCTTTCGCGCAATTGTTTGCCAACGGCGAATAGTAACCAGATTGCAACTATGAAGCAAATATAAGCTGATATCTTGCTCTGCCGATCCTTCGACGTTTTCGTGACCATGGTCAAGTGCATGGTCAACGGCGGCTAAATTGTGTTCGTCCAACAACCCTCCACCATGGCGGCATCGA
>Ga0194129_10008606_pt1 | contig 11750 bp, 14 predicted proteins | sample TA2KigCa35mmetaG_FD_150862 | JGI IMG/M metagenome (GOLD analysis project Ga0194129, IMG submission 150862) | Freshwater microbial communities from Lake Tanganyika, Tanzania - TA2015038 Kigoma Deep Cast 35m | ecosystem: Environmental > Aquatic > Freshwater > Lake | place: Tanzania: Lake... | reverse complement strand
CTTAGTCTGGGTTCAACTCCCAGTGTTCCCATTTGCTATTTGCAAATAGCAAATGCCAGTCTTGGGATGACTTTAAAAGCACCCTGGTCGGGAAGAAACCCCCTCAGTCATGGAGAGACTTTAAAAATACTGGTGGAGTCAATATGACCCCCTTTGGTTTCTTGCTTCCATAAAGAGCAAGTGGTGCGGATGGGGTCTTACTCCCGCCTGGTTTCCAGTTTCCAGTTAAAGAATTGGTGGCGAGCCTGAGTTACACAAGAGGAGTTGCATAAACTCTTCTTTTTTTGTATAATAATAGAAAAGTATTTACCATATGAAAGTTGCACTAATTACTGGAATTACTGGACAGGATGGATCATACCTTGCTGAACTTCTTTTATCTAAAGGATATGAAGTTCATGGTATTGTAAGAAGGTCCTCTTCAATTAATACTGGAAGAATTAATCACATCTATGGACAACTAAGACTTCATTATGGAGATCTTGCAGATTCTACTAATTTGATTAGGATTATTCAGGAAGTCCAACCTGATGAAATCTATAATCTTGGAGCTCAAAGTCATGTAAAAGTTTCTTTTGAGATGCCTGAATTTACTGGACAAGTTGATGGACTTGGAACTCTTAGAGTTCTTGAAGCAGTTCGTCTTCTTGGTATGGAAAAGAAAACTAAAATTTATCAAGCATCTACATCAGAACTATTTGGATTAGTTCAAGAAATCCCTCAAAAAGAAACCACGCCATTTTATCCAAGATCCCCATATGGAGTAGCAAAGATCTATGGTTATTGGATTACTAAAAACTATAGAGAATCATATGGGTTGTATGCATGTACAGGAATCCTGTTTAATCATGAATCTCCTCGTAGAGGAGAAACCTTTGTGACCAGAAAAATTACAAGGGCACTTAAGGCAATTTCTGAAGGTAAACAAGATGTTCTTCAACTTGGCAATTTAAATGCAAAACGTGATTGGGGACATGCTAAAGATTTTGTTGAGGCAATGTGGAAGATGCTTCAACAAGAACAACCTGATGATTTCGTAATTGCCACTGGAGAACAATATTCAGTGCGTGAGTTTGTTGAACAAGCAGCACCTTATTTTGGAATGAAAATTGTATGGGTAGGTGAAGGACTTGATGAAACTGGATATGATTTAAATACTAAAAGAACAGTCATCAAGGTCAATCCTAAATACTTTAGACCTGCTGAAGTTGAAACTTTGTTAGGTGATGCCTCAAAGGCAAAAGAAAAGCTAGGTTGGGAACCTAAAATTTCTTTTAAACAATTAGTTAAGGATATGTGTGAAAATGAACTTTGATAGTAAAATATTTGTTGCTGGACATAGAGGATTAGTAGGTTCTGCAGTCATTAGAAAGTTGAATGATCTTGGATACACCAATGCATATGGAGTAAACAAATCATCACTAGACTTAAGAAGTCAACAACATGTAGATTATTTCTTTGAGTGCGAAAGACCTGAGTATGTGTTTCTTGCAGCAGCAAAAGTTGGTGGTATAGGATACAATAAATCTTCACCAGCAGACTTTATTCGTGAAAATTTGCAGATTCAAACTAATGTGATTGACTCTGCCTATAGACATGGATGTAAAAAACTTGTATTCCTTGGATCTGCCTGCATTTATCCAAAACATGCACCAGTTCCAATCAAAGAAGAATACTTAATGACTGGTCCTTTGGAACCAACAAATGATGGTTATGCAATGGCAAAGATCATTGGATACTATATGTGTAGAAAATATACAGAGCAGTATGGATTTTCAACTGTTTCTGTAATGCCCAATAATCTTTATGGTATCAATGATAATTTTATCCCAGAACAATGTCATGTGATTCCAAGTTTTATTAATAGATTCATTCATGCAAAAGAAACTAATGCACCTGAAGTAGTTTGTTTTGGTGATGGCACTCCAACCAGAGAGTTTTTATTTTCTGATGATCTTGCTGATGGTTTAATTTTCTTAATGAATAATTATGAGAACCCTGATGTAATTAACATTGGTCCAAATAGGGAAGTAAGTATTAAAGAACTTTCTGAACTTGTTGCTAAATTAGTAGGTTATACTGGTAACATTGTTTGGGATACTGATAAACCAAATGGAACTCCAAGAAGAGCACTAGACACTTCTAAGATGGATTCTTTAGGTTGGAATGCACAAACATCTTTAGAAGATGGTCTTAAAGTTACCATAGATTGGTTTTTACAAAATAGGAGCAACTATGTCAGAGTATAAGTGGCCACTTATGAAAAATACTTTGTCTTTTATGGACAGAGTAAAACTTGCAAAGTTTGTTTTAACCTCAGATAAATTTACTCAAGGTGCTAAGGTTAAGCAGTTTGAAGATGAGTGGTCTAATTGGCTTGGATGCAAACATTCTTTGTTTGTTACTTCTGGTAGCACTGCAAACTTTCTTTTAGTTGCTGCAGTTATGGAAAAGTATGGGTTGAAACCTGAAGATAAAGTTGTAGTTCCTGCCTGCACATGGGTTACTAACATCAATCCTATTTTTCAGTTAGGGCTTACTCCAATTTTTTGTGATATTAATTTAGATAACTATAGTTTTGATGTAAATAATTTGAGAGCAATATCAGAACAGCATCCTGATATTAAAATGGTTTTTGTTACACATCTGTTAGGGATTCCTGCAGATGTAGAGACATATAAACAAATTCTACCTAATGCAATTTTTATTGATGATGTTTGTGAATCTCATGGATGTACATCTCGTGATGAATCCAAAGTTGGATCTGATAGTTTAGGGGCAACATTTAGTTTTTATTTTGGGCATCATATGTCTACTATAGAGGGTGGAATGATTTCCACCAATGATAGTGAACTTTATGATTTGATGAAACTTAAAAGGTCTCATGGACTTGCAAGAGTATCTGATCAGTTTGAATATTATCAACAACAAAATCCAGAGATTGAAAAATCTTTTTTGTTTGTGACTGATGGATATAATTTTAGAAACACTGAACTTGCAGCAGTGCTTGGTTTATCACAACTTAAAAGATTGGACAAGTTTATAGAAATTAGAAGAGATAATTACTTTAATTTTCTTAGTGTAGTTCGTAAAAATGAAAACTTTTATTCATTGCAACTAAGTTTAGGTAATAGTTGTTTTTGTTTCCCGTTTATATGTAAAACAAAAGAGATAAAAAATAAGTTAATTGAACTATTAGAGATACATAATATTGAATATAGACCAGTTGTTGGTGGTAACTTATTAAGGCAACCTTACTTGAATTGTGTAATTGAAGGAAAGCAAGAAACCTTGAATGCTGATATCATCCATGAAAATGGAATCTATATTGGGAATAGTCAATTTGTTACTAAAAAAGATTTAGCATCATTAGAAAACATTTTACAAATGATTTGATTGGAGAGTATTATGGAAAAAATTGGAGACCTTATTGAGCAATGTATTAAAGATACTGTTGATAGAGTTTTATTTTCTGGGAAAAAAATCCTAGATGTTGAATATGTAGAAACAGATAATCTTGGTGAAGTTGTAGAAAAACTTTCTATCCTTCACATTAGAACTTGGATGCTTGAAGATGCAATTCAAGAAGCAAAAACAGATTCAGAAATTGCAGAACTTAAAAGAAAGATTGATATTTGTTTTAAAATTAAAAGACCTAGATTGGTTCAAGCAATTAATCTTCTTGTAGATAACGCTATTGCACAAAACAAATCATTAAGGGAAGATTCAGTTAAACTTTATAAAGGTGTAGATGGGTGACCTTAAAATATATCTATCATCACTTGGGTTTAGGTGATCATATCATTTGTAATGGAATGGTTAGACATTATTCTGAATTGTATGACAATGTAGTTTTATTCTCATACAGTCATAATTTAAGTAATGTTGAATATATGTATAGGGATTTAAAAAATCTTGAAGTTTTTGATTTTGAAACAGAAGATCATTTAGTCAAATACATTATTGAAAACAATCTTCAACCTCACTTAATTAAAATTGGATTTGAAAGATTGCCAGGATATCTTAATAAAATGACCTTTGACAAAGCATTTTATAGAATGATGGGTCTTGATTTTATGATTAGATTTGATAAATTTTTCTTTAAAAGAAATGATGAAAAAGAAAATTTAGTTTGTAAAACTTTAAATTCAAATGATGAAAAATATATTTTTGTAATAGATGATCCTAATAGAGGATTTAATATTGACATGAATAAAGTTTCTAATAACTATAAAATTATTAAAAATAATTATAATTTTATGATGTTTGATTATATTAAATTATTAGAAAATGCAGAAGAAATACATACAATGCAAACTGGATTTTTGGATTTAATTAATTCTTATAAAATGAACAAACCAAAAATTTATCGTCATACTTATGTACGACATTATGAATCTTCAATCCATTCTGTAGGGTTGAATTCAATTATAGAGGTTAATTGAAATGTCAAAAATTTTATATGCTATCAAAACTACAAAAAAATATCAAAACAGAATTAATTCTGTTTTAAACACTTGGTTATCTGATGTAGAAGATTATATTTTTTATTCAGATCATGAAGATGTTGAAAATAATACCATAAAAGTTTGTGATGACGATTCTTATGGTGGATTAGAAATTAAAGGATTGAATTTTTATAATATTTTAAAGGACATTGAAATTAATAATGGAGAAAAAATATTAGATTTTTATGAATGGTTATTCATGGTAGATGATGATACTTTTGTAAATACTAAAATGCTTCAAAAATTTGTTGAAACTGCAGATGGTAAAAATGCTTATGGTGAAATTTTTACATATGAAACGCATCCAGATAATCCTATGTTTTCTGTACCAACATTTGACAAAAAAACAAAGTGGTATTCTGGCGGAGCAGGACTTCTTATTAGTTCAGAGGCATTGAAAAAAATTAATTATTTTGAAAATTATAGTACAAGACATGATGATGTCAGTGTTGGAATTAACTTAAGCAATTTTGGAATTGAGTTAATAGATTCAAATTTATTCAATTCTCAACCTCCAGAATTTTGGGGAGAAACTAATGAAACAGTTGTTGAAAAAATTACTTATCATCACATTACAGAAGACAAAATGAAATTACTTTATGGTATAGTAAAATGAAATCTATTTGTTTTTTCAACCATTATCATAACGGAGATTTATTTAATAGTAAATCATTTGTTAAAGAAATAATTTCTAGTATTCCTACGAAATATTATTATGCACATTCTAATCAATCTATTGTTTTATCTGATTTAAATGTTGAGCATATTTCAAATTTTGATATATCTCACTCAGAAAAAGTATTAGATGATGGAGATGTGGTTTGGGTTAATACTTGGATTGGCGCATACTTTGATGCAAACAAACCTTATTATGGAGAATGTACGTTAAGATTTCTTTATCAAATGTATGCAGAAATATATCAAAGATTAAATCAACTTTTTAATAGTAATTTGTCTTTAAGTCCTATTGATAATTATTTTTCTTTTGTTGATTACTCTAAGTTTGATGTTAGTAATATAAATCAATTTTTATTAAAAGATACTAACAAGAAAGTTTTAATTTCAAATGGTCCTTGCCTATCTGGGCAATGTGATTATACTGGAGATATGTCTCCCATTATAGAAACACTTGCACATAACAATCCAAATAAAACATTTATAGCAACGCATTCATTTGATTGTTCTTTAAATAATGTAGTTTTTACTAATGATATTATTCAATCAAATTATTGCGATTTAAATGAAATATCTTATCTTTCTACTTTTTGTGATGTTATAGTTGGTAGAAATTCTGGTCCATTTTGTTTTGCTTCTACAAAAGATAATTTGAAAGATCCTAACAAAATTTTCTATGCATTTGGAAACAAAGAAACTGATTGTTTTGTTTATGGAGTAGATGTTGAATGTAATTTTACATTTGAATACTTTAATACTTTAGAGGATATTATTATGTCACTTTCTTCAATTATTTTAAAATCATGATTAGTATTATCACAGGAACATTAAATAGGGGACCTCTTCTCCCAAGATTAATTGAAAATACCGTTGAGGCAAATGAAAAACTTGAACTTGTCTTAGTAGATGGTGGTAGTACTGATGGAACTATTAAGTACATCAAAGAAGAAAATCATCCAAGAATTAAATTAATTGAAGTTGGAAAAAGAAGCCCTTACCCACACTTTATGAATCTTGCTATTCAAAATTCTTCTCATGAAATTGTTTGCCAGTGGAATGATGATTTACTTTTAGTTAATGATTGGAAAGAAGTTTTTTCTAAGATTGATGATAGTGATTTTTATCTTTTTAATTGGAAGTATGGAAATGAAAATGATTTGAAAGATCCTACATGGATAGAAGGTGAAGACCATACAAAAGGATGGTATTTGTTAAACAATAAACCTGAAGGTGAAATTGTGATGAACTATGGTCTGTATAGAAAAGACATTTTTAGAAAAATAGGTATGTATAATAATGAATATAGATACTACTGTGCTGATGGCGATATGGCTGACAGAGCATATAGTTTTGGATATAAAGTAAAAGATCTTAGAGATATTAAAGTTTGTTCTTTAATTACTAATAAAGTTGCTGATCATTATCAAGGAGATAGTGATATCTATTCCAAAAATTTAAACCTATACAAACAACAAATTCTTCCTGAAACTATTGAGTTTTTGAAATGATGGAAAAGTATAAAATTAATTTAGTTGGTGATTCCTTTACGCATCTTACAGGAGGTAATAAAGGATATTCAGTTGCTGGAAAAGAATCAAAGTATATTGAGTGGGTAAAAGATCCTTCACTTCCAGAAACAGTATATGTTGATTTTTGGATTGACCAAGCTTTTACTGATGGAGTTATTGGAACTAAGTATGCTTGGTTACTAGAATCTAAATATGTATCTCCAAATATTGTGGAGAGAATTAAATCTGATCCTGAAAAATATTTCACAGTATTTAAATACATCTTCACTCACAATAAAGAATTATTAGATCTTGATGATAGATTTAAGTGGTGTCCTGCTAATGGATTCTGGATTAAAGAACCAAAGATTTATGAGAAATCGAAAATGATTTCTTTTATCACATCAAGTAAAAACTTTACAGAGGGGCATAAAAAAAGATTAGAGTGGGTTGAAAAAATAGGAGATCAAGTTGATCTCTATGGTAGGGGATTTAATGAGATTGCTACTAAAGAAGAAGGTCTTTGTGATTATATGTTTTCTGTTGTAATTGAAAATGGATTTTATAAATCTTATTTTACAGAAAAAATTTTAGATTGCTTTGCTACTGGAACTATTCCTGTGTATTTGGGATCTCCTGATATTGGAAACTTCTTTAATAAAGATGGAATAATCATCTTAAGTGATGAATTTGACGTATCTGAAGAAATATACTATAGTAAAATGAATGCCATCAAAGATAATTTAGAAAGAATCAAAGATATGGAAGTCCTTGAGGATTTTATTTATAAAAATTATTTGGAGAACTGAATGAGCACATTAGTTTATATTGGTACTAATGAAGGACATGGTTTAGAAGAGTATGTAGATCTTTATGATAAGGTTTATGCTTTTGAACCAGATCCAGAAATGTTTGGGGCACTAGTTGATAAGTTTTCAGATAAAGACCATGTGGTTTTTGTAAATGTAGCTTGCTCAGACACTGCTGGTATTAAGACACTTTATGTAACAGAAAACAGGCACTCTACGTCACTTTCTAATTTGTCTGATTATTCTTTAACTTATGGATTCTCTGGAGGTAAAAAAGCATTTAAAACTTTTGATGTTGATTGTGTCAATCTTTATGATTACCTTGTAGAGCATGAGATTGATTATATTGATACTCTGATCACTGATTGTCAAGGAAGTGATTTGTCTATTATCAAAACTATTAAATCATATATTGACAATAAAAAAATTGGTGAATTGTTTTGTGAGACACATGGAACTTCTGTAGAACTTTATACTGATTTGAATAATCAATTTGATGGGTTCAAAGAAGTATTGTCTGAAAATTATAAAGTTCAAGATTTCTATCTTGATGGAAAGATAATGTCTAAAGATGGGGAGCCTTTTGTTGAGTGGGATACACATTGGGTATTGAAGGATGATATCATTTAATCAACTAGGAAATCTTGGAAGATTGGGTAATCAAATGTTTCAGTATGCCTCTTTAAGAGGTATTGCTGCGAATAGAGGATTTGATTTTTGCATCCCTCCAGAATGTTCTTTTGGAGTTAGTGATTCAAATGTAAAAAACTCAGATACAAATATTCATACTGCATTTGATTTGAGTAAAGTTAATAAGTTTCTTAAATCAAATAAAGTAGTTGAAGAATCTGCATATAGATTTGATGAATATTTGTTTAATAACTGTGAAGATAATATAGATCTTTGTGGATACTTCCAGTCAGAGAAGTACTTTAAACATATTGAAGATGAGATTAAAAAAGATTTTACATTTCATCAAGATGTGGTAGAATCGTGCAAAGAAATTCTTGACAATCAAGAAGCTATCTCTTTGCACATTAGAAGAAGTGATTATTTACATCTTCAGTCATTTCACCCAGTGCCACCAATTGAATATTATACAGAAGCATTAAAGAAACTTCCAAATGTTACTGTATTCATTTTTTCAGATGACCCTGAATGGTGTTTTATGAAAAGTGAATTTGATGCAGATAGGTTCTTAATTTCAGAATCAAATTCTGCTGACTTTGATATGTGTCTTATGTCTATGTGTAAGTATCATATTATTGCTAATAGTTCTTTTAGTTGGTGGGGGGCATGGTTAGCAAAGAGTAAAAAAGTTATTGCACCTAAGATTTGGTTTGGACCTTCTTTAATGAAACATGATACATCAGATCTATATTGCCAAGGATGGGAAACACTATGATTTTGACTGATTACTTTGATAAAACTTTTTGTATTAATTTAGATTCAAGACCAGACAGATGGGAAGAAGCACAGAAAGAATTTGAAAAACATGCATTTATCGTAGAAAGAATTCCTGGTATTGAAGGTTCTAAAATAAATCTTGACTTTCCATTAGAAATTAAAGAAGGTGCAGTGGGTTGTGCATTGTCTCAACTTTTTTGTTTTAAGTATGCCAAGCAATTAGGTCTTGATTCTTTTCTTTTACTTGAGGATGATATTCAGTTTGATGAGAATATTAATGAATTAATCAATCAATACAATGAAGAAGTTCCATCTGACTGGGATATGTTATATCTTGGAGGACAACACTTCCATGGTATGAATCTTAAACAAGTATCTGAACATGTTTATAAATGTGAATATACATTAGCAGCACATTCAGTTGCATTTAAAAGCACTGTGTATGATAGATTTATTGATAAGTTGATTGATATTACTAAACCTTGTGATGTGCATTATGCAGAATCACATGCAGAAATCAACGCATATGTTATAATTCCTCATTTAACTTGGCAAAGAAATAGTTATTCTGATATTGAAAAAGTAAATGTAGATTATACGTTCTTAAAGCAACATAGATATCCACAATGGGGAAAGCCATGAGTAAAGTATTATCTTATTGTGTGTATGGAGACACTCCAAAATATACTATAGGTGCTATAAAAAACGCTGAATCTAAACAAGATTATTTTCCAGATTGGGAAATGAGAGTTTATCATGATTACTCTGTTCCTACAGACATATTAATTAAATTAGATCAATTGGGGGTAAATTTGATAGATGTTTCAAAAGAAACAACAGGAATTTATTATCCAACTAAAGAAGAATCAAGAACTTATGGAATGTTCTGGAGGTTTGTTCCTGCTGGTGATGATACTGTAGATTATTTTGTTTCAAGAGATACAGATTCAAGATTGTCAGAAAGAGAAGTAATAGCAGTTAATGATTGGATAGAATCTGACAAACCTTTTCACATTATTAGGGAACATCCTTGGGGACATACATGGGTAATAAATGGTGGAATGTGGGGATGTGTTGGAGGATTTATAGAAAACATAGATCAGTCTATTAAAGAATATTTACAAACGAGTAAGTTTGCACATGAACAAGCTGCTGACCAATGGTTTCTTAAAGAGTGTATCTACCCTGTGGTAAAAGATTATGCTTTTATTACTGATGAGTTTGTAAATTTTGAAGAAAGGTCTGTTCCCATAAGAAGAGATAGAGCGTTAGATAATTTCGCATTCATTGGAGAACCATTTGATGAAAATGAAAATTTTGATCAAGGGCACAGAGATTTAATTGAAAAGTATTACAATCATAGTAAAAAATGAAAAGTTTAGTAACAGGTGGAGTAGGATTTATTGGATCTAATCTTGTCAATAGATTAGTAGAAATTGGGCATGAAGTTATTGTTTTAGATAGAGTCCATCCAAAAGTAAAAAATAATAAAGCTTCATATTATCTTCAAGACCTTTCAGAAAGATATTCAAAATATGTTCATTTATTTGAAGGTGTTGATAATGTCTTTCACCTGGCATCAGAAGTTTCTATTCCATATTGCGTAGAGAATCCAAATGAAAGCATGTCAAACAATACGCTTTCTACACTAAATGTTCTTGAATGTTGTAGAATACATAATGTAAATAAATTTATGTTTTCATCTACATCAGCAGTTTATGGGAACAGTTTGTTTATTCCAAGTTTTGAAACTAATCAAGTTTATTGTTTGAATACTTATTCAATTTCAAAATATACTGGGGAACAACTCTGTAAAATGTATTATGAATTGTATGGATTGAAGACTATTATATTCAGATATTTTAATGTTTATGGAGAGGGTAATCCAAAGACAGGGCAGTATGCTTCAGTAATGTCTATATTTTCTCAACAAAAATTAAAGAAAGAACCTTTAACTGTAATTGGTGATGGTTATCAGACAAGAGATTTTGTTCATGTCTCTGATGTGGTTCTTGCAAATATTCTTGCATCTCAAAAAGAAATGAAAACTTATGGTGAAGTTTATAATGTTGGGACTGGTGTAGGAACTGAAATTAAACAAATTGCAGATCTTATTTCTTCTTATCAAATTAGTATTCCTGAAAGACCAGGAGAAGTATTACACTCCAAGGCATCTATTGACAAAATTAAAAATGATTTATCTTGGAATTATAGTATAAATGTTTTAGATTGGATTAAAAAACAATGACTGATACCTCAACAATAAAGAAAAAACTTAAAGGAATGGGTCCAATTCTTTGGATTAATCTTGATACAGAAACTAACAGACAAGAACATATGAAAGATCTGTTAGATTTTTATGAAATACATCATACAAGAATTTCTGCGGTTGACGGTAGAGGTGATAATGATGTGAGTGAATTTTTAATTGGCAGGTGGCCAGATCTTGTAACATCTGGAGAACTTGCTTGTACTATGTCGCACCTTAAAGCAATCAAATATTTTTATGAACAAACAAATTTAGATTATATTATTATATGTGAAGATGATATTGTATTTGATACAGTCCCTTATTGGCCTTTTACTTGGGGTGGATTTATGTCTTATGCTCCATATGACTGGGATGTACTACAGTGTGCAATTACCAGCACTAAAAATCTTAGGGCAAACTTACATCCAAGATTGATTAATGATTTCTGTGCTGCATTTTATGTTATTACAAGACACCATGCAGAAAAAATTCTTAAGTTACATGTGAGAGGGGATAAGTTTAGATTAGATCAAAAACTTAAACCAAGAGCTACATCAGAAGAAATCATCTACAATACAGGTAGAACATATTC
>Ga0194129_10008603_pt1 | contig 11752 bp, 13 predicted proteins | sample TA2KigCa35mmetaG_FD_150862 | JGI IMG/M metagenome (GOLD analysis project Ga0194129, IMG submission 150862) | Freshwater microbial communities from Lake Tanganyika, Tanzania - TA2015038 Kigoma Deep Cast 35m | ecosystem: Environmental > Aquatic > Freshwater > Lake | place: Tanzania: Lake... | reverse complement strand
GCATGAGAATGAAGAATTACATAATAGGGGTGGACATAATAAAGAAAGATAAATGTACTTATATTCAAGGCATTGAAAATAATGGCTATTTTCAATAAATTAAAGGACAATGAACTCGTACATTTTTAGCATTGCCGAGTTGCAATGCAACCGAAAAGCTGAAAGGACGCGAAGCGTCCACCTCTGTATGACCGTGTTGCAGAGAAAAACGGTCATACAGAGGTGGCAAAGCCCACAACAGTTATCCATGGATGACCATTTTATCACGGTGCTCTGCAACCGCCGATGCTCACCAGGCGATGACGGTATCTACTGTATGACTAACTATTTACATAACATAGTTTTGGGGTCATATGATAATTTTCTCGAATCGCAATAAATGCGTGATACATTATTCCATTCTTTTGCGGTCCTTTCTTCAGGATTAGAATCTGGACCTCCTACAAAATACTTTGCAAACTCGCCAGGTTCATTTGCAGGCAGTTTATTTGTATCTTTTTTTGAATAGGTGCTTGGTAAATCGATGGGAGGATTATCCTTGACGTTGATTTGAGTAATACCGAGTGGTAATCCGGAATCAGCACATAAAACCGTAGCTATCTTATCATCTAACGAGTCATAAGAGTTTTCAGGATCAACCACACAACTTACAGAAGAAAATGGTTTTTGTTTGACAATTTGTTTTGTGTCTTCCATATATTCTCTTAGTGAAACATATTTATATCTGCTCATTTTACTATAAAAAAAATTAAATATTTTCCAACTCCATAATCCGAGCCCTGAGTTCCAATGTTTTCTTCTCGGCTTCCAATAGGCTGTTCTTGAGTTCCAGGATTTCAATCTTGTATTTCGTGAGTTGCATCTGGAGGTCGTGTTCTTCAAGCATCTTGTCAACCATCTCGATAAACTCCTGGAGTTTTCCATATGGTTTGTACACCTCCTTTTGTTTTTCAAAAGGATACCGGTATTTATCCAACAGATGATGTACGGTCTTCTCAATGATCCCCGAGGAGATCGGGAAAAATTTGATGAAACGGAACTGAGGATACAACGTTCCACACGACACGTGTTTCATTTCACGTTCGTGGATCCGACAATCACTCGCGCCTATCTTGACAAGACCCTGTCCAATGTACGCGACATAGAGGACAAATTGGTTGCTGTGGTGCAAAGGATTGCACCGGGTTTCCAATTCTTCCGATTCAAGGTCCAGTTCCGTGCGGTCAAGGATCGGCAATAAAGGCTTCTCCATCCTGACACTGCCTTTCGTGAGCAACTCGTCTAACCAATGAGTGACAGAAACAGCAAACGGGGGGTGGACCCACATAGCCAAGTGATAACCAATTTTTCTGTGGACCCAAGTTCCTTGAAGTTTGGGATCTCCACCTTGTTTTATAACGACTAAATCCGTTATCGGAATTCCGATGGCGGAACTCAAACATTCAATATAAGCTTTCGAATTTTTATTTTCAAGATAATGTCCAATGAGTTTATTGTTCGCTTTACAAAGCATTGTACCATTTATATAACCATCTTCTCTTATAACAACATTGTGTATTTTACCATCTTCATGTGTTAATTGAAACTCTCTCGTTGAAAATTCAACAATGTCTTGAGTATACTGTTTTTGAGTGTCCTCTTCTTTTTTCTTTCGGACCGCCTCGTCGTACTGTCTATGCATCGCTCGCAGGTTGGTGTTATTCATGTTATTGTATTGAATGAAACTCCGGGTCTTTGCAAGGTCTTTCAACTGTCGTGAATTCATCTTCTCGTAGTCTATCGGTCCTTGGTCTCCATTTATAGCCTTTTTTTGATCGTACTCTTCAAGCAAGCTTATGATTTCATCCTTTGTTTTGTGTAAAAACACGATCCCTCGTTCTTTGGACATTTGTCGCAATGTGATGATATTGTTCATCTTGTAATTGATGGGTTCTTCGGGGATATTTGTTGTAGTGTGAACAACAGGTGTGTCCCAGAATTTTGTTTTTCTTCTATTCCACATGTCCTTCATACGTTCTCTCAGGTTCATGACCGACTTTGAATTCCGGACACCAATTGTGATGCCGTACCTGATCGCTTCATCACCCAATCTATTATTGCTCATCGTATCCCACGACTTGAGGGTTTCTTCATCGATCGGTGTATGGACCAATTTGACGTAGTTGTCGTACAGGTCTCCCTTCTTTTCAATCGTTCGTGATTGGAACGGGTCGCTGTCTTCGACGTTGGGATTGGTGTAAGCGAATTCAAACGTCGCCAGCCAGTTCTGTAGTGTCCCCGCCGAGATATTGTTTGAACCCCCACGGTTCGATTTCCCCTCAAACATCTCACACACCTTCTGCTGCCCGATGCACGTGGCCGCCTCCAACAGTTCGTCATAGAATACTCCTTTGGCTCGGCACTCCTTCACAAAACTCTGTGGGTTCGATAATTTATGGATAGTCATTTCAGATGGGTTTTTAGTAAGAGTTTCATGTGTTTAAATGGTTGAACAAAAAAATGAAAAGAAGGAGTTGAAAATAATTTGAAAGACACGGCGATGAAGACTATTTGTTCACAAAGACAATTATGCGATAACGAAAAATGTCAAGAATGCTATAAACGATCATTTGCGTCACATGATAAGGCACAATTTTGGAGTTCAAAAAACGATCAAACTCCACGACAGGTGTTCAAGTCATCACATACAAAATACTCCTTTGATTGTGATAAATGTAAACATGACTTTTTTTCTCCATTGGGCGGTATTTCTGGACGGGGTCAATGGTGTCCTTATTGTTCGAATAAAGTACTATGCGAAAACATTACTTGTCAGTCATGTCATGACAAGTCTTTCGCTTCACATGAGAAAGCACAATTTTGGAGTTCTAAAAACGAGAAAACTCCACGACAGGTATTTAAATCATCAAACACGAAATATATTTTTGATTGTGACAAGTGTTTACATAACTTTGCATCTGTACTGAGTAGTATCACAATTGGACGATGGTGTCCCTATTGTTCTAATCCAGTCAAAAAGTTATGTGAAGATAATAATTGTCAATTATGTCATGAAAAGTCTTTTGCCTCTTATCAGAAAGCACAATTCTGGAGTGATAAAAACGACAAACCTCCACGACAAGTGTTCAAATCATCAGCGGGAAAATATAAGTTCGATTGTGACATGTGCAGACATGATTTTACTTCAGCATTGTATCATATTACAAATGGTGGATGGTGTCCTTATTGTTCAAATCAACAATTATGCGAAGATGTACAGTGTCAGTCATGTTTTGACAATTCTTTTGCATCACATGAAAAAGCACAATTTTGGAGTGAGAAAAATGGAGATATATTACCTCGACAGGTGTTCAAATCCACCCATAAAAAGTATTGGTTTGATTGTGATAAGTGTTCTCATGACTTTTACTCTGCATTGTACAATATCACAGGACAAGGTAGTTGGTGTCCTTATTGTTCAAGTAAGCAATTATGTGAAGATGTACAATGTCAATCATGTTATGACAAATCATTTGCCTCACATGAAAAAGCACAATTCTGGAGTGAGAAAAATGGAGATGTCTCGCCACGACAAGTGTTCAAATCAACTCCTGAAAAGTATTGGTTTGATTGTGACAAGTGCTCTCACGACTTTTGCTCTGCATTAAGTAATGTCAATAATGGTACATGGTGTCCAAAATGCATCAACAAGACCGAGCAAAAACTATTCACCCACTTACAACCTTTTTTCCCAGAGCTTGAGACCCAGTTTCGTGCCGATTGGTGTATGAACCATATGACGGGCTGTCACCTCCCTTTTGATTTTGTCTTGTGTGAAGAAAAAATCATTATCGAATTGGATGGTCCACAGCATTTTGTCCAAGTTAGCAATTGGCAAGACCCTGACACACAGTTCGAGAAGGATGAGCACAAGCAACACTGTGCAAACGAACACGGGTTCTCGGTCATTCGTCTCCGACAAGAAGATGTGTTTTACGATACATATGATTGGGTGCAAGAGTTGATGAATACCATCCACCTCTTGGCATCGTCAGAACAGATTGAGAATGTCTACCTCTGTCAAAACCAAGAATATACCAGATTTTCAATTTCATAAGAATGTACCTTGTTGTCATACCGTAATACATTCATAAATGAATGTATTACTGCTTGAACATCCTCGTTAACGAGGATGCTCAAGCCCGGCATTATTGTCTTTTTTTTAGGGCTTGGTCGTCGAATAACTGGTTTTATTTTCATCTTCTTTTTTATACTACATTTTAAAAACCAGTTCACTGGTTTTTAAAATCACCTTTACATTGAAGGTAGTTATAATAACTGAAAATAACTGGGTCAAGCCCTGCTTTTTTTTGGCTTAAAAAACCTACCCAAGGTACGATTGGTCTAAAGACATCAATGTTATATGTAGAAAACACAAAATGAGCCTGGTACAAATACTTACGGATTATAATGTCCGATATGATTCCAATGAAACTCTGGACATCTGTTTAGATGATTTCATAGAATATGTTGCGGGATGTAAGCCATCCTATATAATAAAGATAAAAGACAAAACGAAACGGAATGGTTTGTGGTACAAAAATGCAGATGTCACGATATGCGAGTTTAACCCAGTTCTACCTTTAATGAAAGATTATTTTAAAAACCAATGAAGTGGTTTTTAAATGTAGTACCGTAGATGCGATAAATAGGCAAGTTGTCGGACCGTGGTCCGACAACTTGCTCATTTGTGTACAAATTAATTTATTGCGTCTACGGTAACTAGTAAATCCCTGTCATCAATCACATCAGTAATTCTTTTTTTTTTCACTTATTTTTAAATTTTTGGAGGTTGTCGAGGACAATATACTTGACATAGTTTGGATCGAAACTGATATAGTTTTGGGCGACAAAGGTAAGGAACAAGAATTCTACCAACGCGACGACAAACAAGATCACAAGATTGGTCGCGAGCAATCTTTTCCAATCGAGTTTGGACACATATATGAGAACAACCGCAACAACGAACAGACACCCCGCAAAGATCCCAATAAAAAGTGCAGCTTTTTTGAAGAGCTGTTGATTTTTCACACGGATCCTTTCGTCGTCGCGGGTCATGTCCCCGACGGAAAGGTTCTGCACAGCGTCTCTGATATACGACTGGTCGGGAAACAGAGCCGACGATCCTCCGACGAGGCTGTCGACTAATTGCTCGGTCTGCCGTATGACGATCGCGCGTTCGACGCGAGAGGCATAGGTAAAGAAAAAAATGGCGATAAAACTGCTGATCAACAAGACACTGAGAACGACATGAGTATAAAAATAAGGATTTTTCAACATTTTGTATCAAGACAATTTTTTTTGTAAACTCTGAATAAGCGTGGTTGTCATTGTTGAAGGTTTGACCGGAGAGTACTGCGACGCGATAAACAAGAAGAAACAGATTTCGACCGCACCGACAATGACAAAAATAACCACATTCTCGACAAGAATGTCTTTGAAATGAACACACATCCGACAGGAAAAATACAAGACGAGTGAGAGAATGACAACAAAACCAATGACAACCCCAATGATTGTGTATGTTAATGAAAGAAGCCACTTGTTGTTATTTTTCACCGTCGGGTCTGGTCCGGTATACATGGCTTGTAGTTTTTCAAGGTCAAAATTCTCCAACGCGGATTGGAACGATCGTGTGTCTTGTGGGCTCAGGCTATCGAGTGCCTGTTGGATCTGTTGTCCCAGGAGGGACCCGATCTCTTTCCGAAACGTTTTCTCTTCGAGACGAGAGATGTAGACAATAAAGAATACGGAGAGGATCGTGAATAAAATAAATGCATGAACCAGGCAGTTGAGAAAAAAAGCGACATATGGGTCTTCTTGGACAGAACACTTTTTCATCATTTATTCAAGGAGCCATTTTTTTTACTTTACGAATGAAAAGTAAAAATTGAAGGCGATGTTCAAAGCATACAAAAAGAAAAAGCACAATGCCTGTATCAACGCGTTCAGCATTCAAAAAGGATCACATTATCCTACCACTGAAAACGTGTCTGTCGGTATGGGTGCATCTGTCCGACCTGCGCCACGTCGAGAACCAAAACCTCTTTGAGATTATTGCCAATGAGGTGTACTCTGAGCTGAGGGAACAGAAATGGGATATCTTGCGTCCCGTTATTGAAAAAAAAAATGAACGAGCCGTCAGGCTCTTTGAGAGGATGCACGAGAAATCCGTCTTGTGTTCATTCAATGTCTCACGAAAAAAAATGCTGTACCTGATGCACTATAATTACGATTGGATCCAAAAAATTCGTTTTGAGGACCTTCGTCGGCACGTTGAAGGGGTATGCGACGGGATTGTCTCACGCACGTTCCTATCAACACATTTTTCTTTGGAGTGCCCGGGGGATGATGATGATGCGCAATATTTCATTATTGTCATGTCAACGGCAACATATGGCGTGTCGGACCTCTTGACAAATGCCCTTATCACGTATTTCTGCCAGGGGGACCAGAGGATATCAAAGAAACACGTTGTCGAAATCTCTCCGTTGGGGGCCATGTGCTACATCCCCGTGGCGCCGCTGTCAACACTGTCCAGGGACGTGCATCGAGTAAGGACCCTGAAATATATGAGCCCTTTTCTTGATATGAAGACCCTCCCACCGAAACTGTACCCAAACGTCAAGACCGCAAAGAAGACCAAGATGCCGTGGTTTGACAGGATGTGGAAGACGGCGGTTGATGTTGGCGAGATCACGCTCTTGTGGTATTGTGGTATGAGGGAAAGAAACCTCTGTTTCGAACAAGGCGTGTTTTCGTGGCGAGACCCACGTTTCCACCCGACACTCGCGGGTATGAAAAACGCAACGAGGATTGAGATTTTAGAACGTATCGTCGAGGCAAACAGGTCTGACAAAGAATGGGAGGTGATTGTGGACGAAAACGTCCTGGTACACTTCCAGGAGGTCGTTAAGACGGATAAGGACCACCTGTATATTGATTTTGAATATATTGAGGACCACGTGTACCTGATCGGTCTGTGGAACGCATCGGACAAGACCCACACGGCGTTGTGGGATGTTGACAACAACGGGACGATATGGGACCGGTTGAACGAGTATTTGCAATCATTGGAGCAGCCGTACATTGTCTGGTACTGGTATGCCGAAAAGAACAAGTGTGTCTCGGTGGCCGCACCGGTTGATCTGACGTGCTGGAAAGATATGTGCGACGCTGCCAAATATATGGGGATGAAGGGAGTGTTTGATTTCTCATTAAAAAGTTTTGTCAGGTCCATGTACGCAAACGGTCGTCTCCCTTTTTCTTATGATGATATGGAATGCTCGGATGGGGGAGCGTCCATCGACCTCGCGCGTCGTTATTTTGAAGACGGCGACGATGAGATACGAGAGACTTTAGAAAAGTATAATAGATGTGATTGTGAAGCGATGTGGTATGTACATCAAGAGATTGTAAAAAATATCGTTTACACGAGAAATTGAGACAGCTGTTTGAGGGTGTCCGGTTTCATCTGCGTCACGCTTTTGAAAACACCTTGAGACATTCCGATACGTGTGCGATGTTGGTGGACCTGTTGTGTGCTTGCCTGTGCAAAACGGGACAACACGTCGGATTTTTCAAGGACCTGTTGGATACGGCGACGACCGGTATGTGTCTGTGCGAATGTTTCAAGACATAACTTGAGTTGTTTTTTTGAGATGGCGTGGTTGACGTACAAGAAAATGACGAGATCGATGCGTTTGCGCTCAATGAGGAGATGGAGTGTGTCATTATTTTCAAGTCGTGCACGATTATGACAAAAAGCATAGAGAACGGCGGGTCCCACTTCTGTATTGCCTCGTTCGTGAAGAAGTAATGTGTTCAATACTGAATTTTTTGATTGTTGCACCAAAACAGGTAAAATGAGGTTCAGCGCGGCGACGTCGCCATGACGAGCAACCGAAACAACGATGTCGTTTGGGACCCCTCGTGAATAACGGAGCATCTGTTGAAGAATCATATTATCAAGGTCGTCCATCTCTTCGGGTGCGTGTTCCAGTCTTTCTTTTAAAACAGCGAGCAAGAGACGTGCCTGGTCTCGTTTCGAGAATGATGTATAACTCTTGGACAGAATAGGATCAATGAAATCATATATTTGCTGACGTATGCCTGTCATGAGCATATCAATGATTTTTGTCGTTTCGAGCTGGACAGGGAAACGGGTAAAAAAGAAAATAACAAGCTTCCGTCTCAGGACCATGAGGCGTTGGTCATTTGTAGGATGCAACGCCAGGATCGAGAAAAGAACAGCCAGAGGATAAAGAAAATGTCGCGGCAGCTTTCGCGGTGGTGGGTATTTCAAGACAATAGACTGGATGGCCTCCGACAACATCTTGTCTTGGACAATACGGCTCCCGTCACGAGATATTTTGAAGAATAACACGGTGATGGAACACAGACCGTCGTCGTTGGGTTGATATGGGTCAAACCCGTCTATCACAAATAATTTCACGGTGTGTATCAACTTCAAAGGAGGTGTCATCCTGCTTGTTTTTCGTATGTACCTCACAAGCGCCGTCTGACCACGTTGGTCTGTAGCAACGATTTCATCAGGAGAAAGAGGTTTTCTTTGCAATACTTTTGAGATGATCTCGTCAACCCGTTCGTCAAGAAAAGTTGACATATTCAAGTGTCTTTTTATTCATATATTTTTTTTTTATTGTATCGCTATCGCATATATCGGTAATCCAATGGATGATGTACCGTAGACGCGATGAGATGACGGTACTTTTTACTTTTTATACAATCGTCTGACAAGAAAGGCTATAATGCAAACAAAAATCCCTAGACACAAGCCAAGGAAGACAATGAGTATCAATGTATTGTCTGATTTTTTTTTAGGTGATACTTTTGGCAGCACAGGTACGTCTGTTGTGCTAAATTGTATAGGCTTGAAATCAGTTGGTACTTTGACCTGGAATGTCGGGCGAGAGGGTAGAGGCGACAGATTTTGTTTTTCAAAAGGAACCTGGACTAATGAAACCGTCCCAATCGGTTGCTTGTCGGCGACCTCACATGGTGGGTTGGTAATGTAGCCATTCACGAGTGCTTCAAAAAGACCAGAATACCCACCATAACAGACGTTATTGGACCAATCCATGCTAAAACATCCAGACGATGTCTGACGCTGACCCACAAAAATAGGTTGTGGTAATGTGGAGACGACAAGTTTGAAGAATGTCGGTGAAATATTTACAAAATAGTTTGTGGGGTTTTTTGCTCGTGGGTCCGCCACAAAAACCATTGAAAAGGCAATGGATAACAGAGCACATCCGGCAACCAACCAGCAATCACCACACGACCCTTGATCAAGCACGATCCCGTTAAAGTACCTCCGGAAACGATTATTTTGCGATGTGTAGGACATTGTCTCTTGAAATTCTGATGGGATGTCTGAAAGAGGTACGGGAGTTGCAAAGTCACGGGGAGGGAGGAGAGGGAGTATCAAACCCGTGGCTCGTTTTTTATAAGTTGGTCTTGGTGTTACGACAGCCAAGTTTTGAGGTGTTTGCCACGCCTTTTCATCCTCTAACGGAAGAACGGGTATGTTTACTGCCTGGTTAGCATATCGGGAGTAGACGTCAAAATTCAGTGCGAGCTCTTGATAGTTTGCAACAAAGAAATAATTTGAAAACATATCGTTCGGAGCATCGGTAAATGCAATCGCGACGTGTCCGCTGATACCCCAATCAACACCCCATGAGTTTCTCAGGATCCAGAACGATTTGCCATACCCAACAAGGACCAAGACATGGTCAGGAGCATAACCTCCTTTATCTATAGATATGATACCTTCCGTGTAGCCGTCGAGGTTCAATTGAGTGGTCGATACCGCGACCATGACGGCCCCGTATGAATACAATATTTGTTTGAGTTCGTCGTTTGTTGCTGGTATGTGAGATGAACAGAATTTGACAGGTGTACTGTTTAGGTAGTCAGCATTCATTGTTTTTAATATATTAATTTATTAAAAAAAGTAAAGGATCTGTTTGTAAATTATTTTTTTCATCGATGGTAAAGAAGGACCGATGCGTTGTTTTACTCAGATAGTGCTCTTATGCATGTTGTACGTTTCGTCCGCGTGTGGGTTTAGTGGTGGCGTCCCGCCTCATCTACACGGGTCGTGGTTGGTCCATGGAGATGCAAAAAACGAGGCAACATTTGAATTGAGCGATCGTGAGATGTTTATAACATACCGTTCAGCCGAAATCAGTATGACACCTCGTGTGACAAACGAAAACGTTATTGCTTTTCATAACCTGACTATTCATAAAAAACCAATCGTGTGGGACGTTAAAAAAATAATAACCAGTCTGTCGTATATTTCCAAGGTCAACCAAAACGGATTGAACATCCGGTATGATCTCGATGGAGATCATCTGGAGGTTTCGTGGAATGTGTCATCATCTTTACAAGGGTGTATACGTCTTGTGAGGTTTTTGAATGACACAACCAGCAGACCGGACGGTCTCGATATCAGCAATGACCCAGGCATCGAATGACAGAGTTGGGTCGGTTGCGTATGTATACGGGAGCCAAAAATTTCCAGAATTTCCCCAGTCGGCGCCCCAGGAATTCCTCGCAAGGAAAGCTTGGCGTGTATCGCTGTAGCCAATGATACATATGGCGTGTCCACCAAGCAACTCTTCGGTAGCGACATCTGGATAGGGAACTTTGCCTGTGTGTTCGGTTTTGCTCGCCATAAAAGACGAATAGACGGCAATCCCCATAACAAACGGAATCCCCTTGACAAGCACGGATTTCATTTGTGGGACTGTCAACGGGACGCGTGTATATAAAAGCGTCTGGTGTTTTTCAGCGTCGATGTACGACTTTGGCAATGGTTTTTTGAACAAGAGACGTGGATCATATATCCAGAGGCTTTCTGAACACGCACCCCACACACGGAGAGATCTCATAGTATTCCGCAGGGTTGCCCCGCTGTCTTCGTCCAGTGTTCCCTCCAAAGACCTCGTGTTGTAGTAGATAAACAACCGAGACGGAATAAAATGTTGACGCGTTTTCTTTTTATTGAGGAAAGAAAACGCCGTTGCCGCGGCATTCGCGGTGCATGATCCAATAGCACCTTGATCAAAAACTGGTGGACATGAATTTTCTAATGAAAAATCAGGGTTTAATTTGTCATTCAAGGGAGAGGTGATGTAGTAATCTCCTGGATCAACAATGGATTTTGATAGATTGAAAACCGGAACTGTTGGTGTCATATCTCTCTCTTCTACATTTGAGCAAGAAAAAAAATCCATTATACCGGGGGGGGTGTGATAAATGAATCCATAAATAAATTAATTTATTGCATCTATAGTAGAAGAATGCCAATTATTTCAAATAACTTTTCGATATTTTTTCCACAAAGCATTCCCTTCCAGCCACAAGTGTTTTATACCCCTCCTCTTGCAAATGGGAGCGCGTATACATACCCCGCACAGTTCCGACCGTACATTGCAAGAATATCAGCAACCGCGTTGGGGGTGAATAGTTTTCAACTCAACACACCGGTACAATTTTACATGTTGTAAAAAAAAGAAAAAAAATATTTTTTATTTGTAAACAAACAGAAAAATGGGTGCAGCACAGTCTTCACAAGAACAACAAACGACCACGTCTCCTGGTGCTATCCGATTTTATAGAAGCATGAGCTCGCAAGAATTCCTGACCCCTTCCCAAGTACAACAAGTCAATGAACTGACCA
>Ga0194129_10008602_pt1 | contig 11752 bp, 13 predicted proteins | sample TA2KigCa35mmetaG_FD_150862 | JGI IMG/M metagenome (GOLD analysis project Ga0194129, IMG submission 150862) | Freshwater microbial communities from Lake Tanganyika, Tanzania - TA2015038 Kigoma Deep Cast 35m | ecosystem: Environmental > Aquatic > Freshwater > Lake | place: Tanzania: Lake... | reverse complement strand
TCTCGGACAAGGCCGACATCCCGGCGCGCGTCTTCGAGAAGCTCAAGCCCGGGGACGTCGTGATCGCGCTCGGCGCCGGCGACATCAACCGCTCGCTCGACCGGATCGCGGAGCTTTTGCGCGAGAACCCGCTGCCGGTGGACGACGCCCCGAAGGCCACGTCATGAGCCTTGCGAACCCGGACATGTTTCCGCCGAACCGGCGGACCCGGCCACCGGCGACCGCACCGGACGTGGCTCCTCCTTCGTCGCGCGGCCCGGCGTCCTCGGCGCCGAACTCGACCCCGTCGTCGACGGACGTGCTGCCGTCCACGGCCTCGGCGGACGTTCCGCCGCCCGCCGCGACCCGGAAGGAGCGTCGCCGCGATCGCGCGGTCAGGCGCATGGGCGCATTCATTCAGCGCCTCCAGATGGTGACGGGCGTTCTCGTCGTCCTCGCGGCCTCGGTGCTCGTCGCCTGGGGCCTTCGTCGTTACCTCCACCAGAGCCCGCGATTCTCCGTCGCGAACGTCGTGGTCGAGGGGACCCGACGCCTGAGCAGCCAGCGGGTGGCGCGCGCCGCGGGCCTCTCGGCGGGCCGCAACATCTTCGAGGTCGACGAGCGCTCCGCCGAGGCGAAGTTGCTCGCGAACGACCCGTGGGTGGAGTCGGTGAAGATCCGGAAGGAGCTCCCCGACAAGGTTCACGTTCGCATCGTCGAGCGCGACCCTCGGCTCGCCGCCAACATCGACGGCAAGCTCATGCTCGTCGACGGCAAGGGCAACCCGTTCAAGGAGGCCGAGGCGGGCGACCCGATGGACTTTCCGATCGTGACGGGGCTCCGCGCCGAGCAGCTCCAGAAGGATCGTGAGGGTGTGCTCGGCCGGATCCGGACAGCGCTCGAGCTGCTCGGTGATCTCGACGACGAGAAGGTCTCGGAGCGCTTCCCGATCCAGGAGGTGCACCTCGACGAAGTGGGCGGCGTCACCGTCGTGGCCGGGGTCGAGGCGCTGAGCCTCGTCTTCGGCGAGCCGCCTTATCGAACCAAGGTGCAGAAGGCGGCGCGGGTGTTCGGCGAGCTGCGGGCGCGGCAGGCGAAGGCCGAGGTGGTGTTCCTCGACAACCGGGCTCATCCGGAGCGTGTCGTGGTGCGAATGCGGAACGAGCGGGCGAGCGCCCGTGGGGCAGAGAAAAAGGGCGAGAAGCCATGACACGTCCAAAAGTTGGCCAATCGATCGGGCGCGTGAAAGGGTCCCCGCCATCCTCCATGAGCGGATCAGTAAGTGAGATCGTCGTCGGCCTCGACATCGGCACGACCAAGGTGGCGGCCGTCGTCGCGGAGGTCGACGCGGACGGCGTGACGATCCTCGGGGTCGGCAACGTCCCCTGCCGTGGGTTGCGCAAGGGCGTCGTCGCGAACATCGAGTGGACGACCCGGGCGATCTCGGAGGCGATCGATGCCGCCCAGACTATGGCGGGCGCCGAGATCCGCACCGTGTACGCGGGCGTGAGCGGCAGTCACATTCGCTGCCAGATCTCCGACGGTGTCGCTGCCATCTCCTCCGGCAAGGAGGTCTCGCAAGCCGATGTCGAGCGCGTGCTCGAGGGTGCGCGTGCCATCCCGATCGACGCGGACAGGCAGATCATCCACGTCCTGCCGCGCGAGTTCACGGTCGACAACCAGGACGGCATCCGCGACCCGATCGGCATGAGCGGGGTGCGCCTCGGCGCCCGGGTGAACCTCATCACGGCCGCCTCATCGCCGGTTCAGAACCTCGTCCGTTGCGCAGAAAAATGCGGCCTCTCGGTGGCCGACGTGGTCCTCGAGCCGCTCGCGAGTGCGGAGGCCGTCCTCTCGGACGACGAGAAGGAAATCGGCGTCGCGGTGATCGACATCGGCGGGGGCACGACCGACCTCCTGCTCTACGTCGATGGTGGCATCGGGCACGTCAGCGTGATCCCGGTCGGCGGCAACAACGTCACGCAGGACATCTCGGCGGGCTTGCGGACGCCGATCGCGGAGGCCGAGCGACTCAAGCGAAACATGGGCTGCGCGCTCGGTCGGATGGTCGCCGACGACGAGGAGATCGAAGTGCCGGGCGTTGGCGGCCACGCCGCGCGGACCGCTCCACGGCGCCTCCTCTCCGACATCATCGAGCCACGGATCGAGGAAATCTTCGCGGTGATCCGCAACCGCATCGAGGACACGGGTCTCCTCGAGCAGCTGTCGGCTGGGGCGGTGCTCACCGGTGGGGCCGTGCTCATGGAGGGCATGACGGAGTTCGCCGAGGAGATCCTCGGCATGCCGGTGCGTATGGGAACGCCGATCGGCGTGAAGGGGATCACGCAGCTCGTCAACGGTCCGCAGTTCGCGACCGGAGTCGGCCTCGTGCTCCACGGTGCAAGCGCGATCCAGCAGTCGCGGGAGCGCAGCATCGTTCGACGTGAGGAGCCCATTCTGGTCTCCCACAGGGTTGAGGTGCCGCAGTCCCAGCGACGCGGCGCTTCGTTCATCGATTGGATCAAGGCGGCCTTCTAGTCGCCTTGCCGCGACGCATCGGGAGAGGCACCCGGCGCGTCAGTCAGCGGAATTGAGTTGGGATCCCGGGAGAGTATTCATGAGTTTCTCGATCGAATTTGCAGAGGAAAACCTGTCCTACGAGGCACGCATCAAGGTCATCGGCGTCGGCGGCTCCGGCTGCAATGCGGTGAACACGATGATGATGCTCGGTCTCGAAGGGGTCGAGTTCGTCGCGATCAACACGGACGCTCAGGCGCTCCAGAAATGCCACGCTCCGACCCGGCTCCAGATCGGGCAGAGCCTGACGCGCGGGCTCGGCGCGGGCGCGGATCCGGAGCGTGGTCGCAAGGCGGCGCTCGAGGATCAGCAGCGCCTGAAGGAGATCCTTCACGGCGCCGACATGATTTTTGTCACTGCGGGCATGGGCGGCGGCACTGGTACCGGAGCCGCTCCGATCATCGCGCAGCTCGCGCGTGAGGATGACATCCTCACCGTCGGTGTCGCGACCAAGCCGTTCCTCTTCGAGGGCCGTCAGCGGTCTCGTCGGGCAGAGGCTGGCCTCGCGCTGCTCAGCGAGCAGGTCGACACCCTCGTCACGATCCCGAACGAGAAGCTACTCGCCTTCGATGAGGAGGACCTCTCGTTCATCGAGGCGTTCCGCAAGGCGGACGAGGTCCTCTACCAGGCGGTGAAGGGGATCAGCGATCTCATCACCCAGAGCGGGATGGTCAACGTCGACTTCGCCGACGTGAAGACGGTCATGAGCAACATGGGCCGCGCGCTCATGGGGACGGGCTGCGCGAAGGGCGAGGGCCGCGCTCGCTACGCCGCCGAGCTCGCGATCGCCTCGCCGCTGCTCGACGACATCTCGGTCGAGGGCGCGACGGGCGTGCTCATCAACGTCGTTGGCGGTCCCGACATGAAGCTCCGCGAGGTCCGCGAGGCCGCAAGCCTCGTGCAGGAGCAGGCGCACGAGGACGCGAACATCATCTTCGGCGCGACGATCCAGGAGTCGATGGGCGACGCCATCAAGGTCACCGTCATCGCGACGGGCTTCGACCGAGGCGCGGACGCGGCGCACCACCTCGAGGACGAAATGGGCATCGACCTCGGTCGCGAGGTCGGGATGGACGGTCGAAAAGCCACGCTGACGGTTCGCCCTGCGGCTCGGGCCGCCACGGCGCCGCCGGTTCCTCCCCGCTCGGTTCGACCCGCGCCGCGCACCGAGCGCATCGAGCGTTACGAGGAGTCGGCACCGGGCTCGGCTCAGCGCCGGTTCAGCGATGCTCCGCGCGTCAACACCGCGGCCAACGCTTCGCGCCCCGAGCGCGAGCGGCACTTCCTCGCCTCGAGCAACCACGGCGAGATCGACTGGGACATCCCGGCGTATCAGCGTCGCGGGAGCTGACGCGGACGGCGCGCACGGCGCCGTGAGTTGCAGCGAAGCACGGGCGGACCCTCGGGTTCGCCCGTTTGCGTTGGGCCGTGCCGATTCCGGGAGGAATCACCCCGAGACAAACATCAAGCCGGCACGCGCGCGAACCGCTCGAGCTCACGAGCGATGTGCCGAGGATCGGCGGCCACGCAGCGGATGCCATCGTCGCGGGCGGCCCAAGACGCGACGTCGCCGGCCTCGGCCGCGACCACCGGGATCCCAAGCTCGCGGGCCTCGCGGACCACGGTGGGGGCGGCCTCGACGAGCGAGGGATGAACGAGGACGTCGGCGGCCGCCAGCCACGCGAGCGCCTCCTCGCGGTCGAGCTGACCGAGGAAGGTGACGCGCGCGCCGAGGTCGCGTGCCCGACGCTCGAGGTGCGGACGGCTTGGGCCGTCGCCGACCACGACGAGGTGAGCCGAGCGCATCGTGGCGACGGCGTCGACCGCCCAGCGGTACCCCTTGTCGGGGACCAACCGCCCGAGTGCGATCACGAGGAGGTCACCGCGTCTTGCCTGGATCCGCGCCCGCCGTGCCTCGCGCTCCGCGACCCCCGGCCGCGCCGACGGCATTGCGAGCTCCGGCAAGGTGACGCATGCGCGATGCTCGAACTCGCGGCGGAGGGCTGAGTCGGTCACCGCGTCGAGCAGCGCGTCTCGGAGCGAGGCCGAGGCGAAGTGCAGCTCGCGCGCGCGGGCGAGGATCCGCCGTAGCCAACGCGTCCGCAGGAACGCCGGCAGCCGGCGCAAGAAGCGGACGTCGGCGCCATGGGCGTACCCGGCCACCGGCAGGGCAGGCGACACTCGAAGGAGCCACGGCGACACCGAGGGGACGAGCCAATGCGCGACAATCCGAAGGTCAGACGGCGACGCCTTCGCCGTCAGCCGTTCAAGCACCTGCGTGATTCGCACCGAGCCCTCGGCGAGTCCGAGGAGGGTCGGCAGCGGTGCCGTGCGAAAACGGCTCTCCACGCCTGGCCATCCGAAGCCACGCACCCCGCCGGCCCAGTGAATCCGCACCGGGCCGCGGTCCTCGAACTGCGGGGCGCACCCAGGAGCGACCACCTCGACGGCCTCCCCGCGCGCGGCGAACCGCGCGACCTGGGCCGCGACGAAGTGCCCGCCCGCGTCCCCCGAGAAGCGAGGGTAAGAGGTGCTAACGACGAGCGTACGCACAAAACACCAAGCGGCCGAGTGCCAACCATGGCCTCGACCGCATTCCCAGGAGCGACAAGCGAGCTACCCTCGGCGGGGGTGCAACGGTCTGACCGATTCGGAAGCAGACCCGACCGAGGCAGCCGTGGAGCGTCTCACTCGCCGATGCGCGCGCGCTTGCGACGACGGCGAGCCGCCTCGGACTGCTTCTTGCGGCGCTTCACCGAGGGCTTCATGTAGTGCCGGCGACGCTTCAGTTCGCGGAGGATGCCTTCCGACGCCATCTTGCGCTTGAGGTGCTTGATCGCGCGCTCGATGCCGCGGTCGCCAACGACGACCTCGAGGGGCTTGCAGGTGATGGCTTCGGTCGGCTGGGAGGTCGTCTCAGACACGGTCGGTGCGTCCTTTCGAAGGGCGCGGACTATGGCAGAGGCTCTCGGAATGTGCAAGCCCGAGTCGACGAGCGAAAAGCGTAAAGAATGGGTTGCAGGTAAGAACAGTTCTAATCAGAGTACGCCCATGACGCGTGAGCAAGCACGGGCGGCCTCGCTCGAGTCGATGCTGTCGGCGCTGCGGGCGAACGGCCTCAAGGTGACGCCGCAACGCCTCGCGATTCTGCGCGAGCTCGCCGGTGATCTCACCCATCCCACGGCGATGGATCTGTTCGAGCGGCTTCGTCCCGGGATGCCGACGATGAGCTTCGCGACGGTCTACAACACGTTGGCGGCGCTGACGGAACAGGGGCTCTGCGTCGCGCGCGCGCTCGAGGTGGGGCCGGTGCGCTTCGACCCGAACATGACGCCCCACGACCATGCCGTGTGCGACCGGTGTGGGTTGGTGGTCGATCTGCCGCTGCCCGAGGCGCACGCCGCGAGCGCTTTGCCTGGGTTCGCCGTGCGCGTCGTGGAGCGCATTTATCGAGGATCATGCGCCGCCTGTGCGTCCCGCGAGGGGCACGCCGGCGGTGGTTTGCAAGCAACAGGAGAATGAAATGCCGAAGCTCGAAGGAACGAAGACCCACCAAAATCTGAAGGACGCCTTCGCGGGCGAGTCCCAGGCCAACCGCCGCTATCTCTACTTCGCAAAGGTCGCGGACGTCGAGGGCTACCCGGAGGTGGCCGGCCTCTTCAAGGACACCGCGGACGGCGAGACGGGCCACGCTCATGGCCACCTCGACTACCTGAAGCAGGTCGGTGACCCTGCGACAGGGCTGCCGATCGGCTCGACCGAGACCAACCTCAAGGCGTCGGTCGCCGGCGAGACGCACGAGTACGAGACGATGTACCCGGGCATGGCCAAGACCGCCCGCGAGGAAGGCTTCAACGACGTGGCCGAGTGGTTCGAGACGCTCGCGAAGGCCGAGAAGTCGCACGCCGGGCGCTTCGCGAAGGCGCTCGAGAACCTGGGCTGATCCTGGTGACCAGGCCGTCGCCTCGGGCTCGACGCCCCGGTCGGGTGAGCATCACCCACGGCGCCGGGCCCGAGGGACGCCCATCGCCTGGCATTGCCAAGTATTGATTCATATCAAGAGAGCGAGTTTTCCGTGAGCGTCATCGCCCGCACCCCGCAGTCGCCGCCCGCCTCGTCGCCGAACGACGAGCGCTACTACGACCCTCGTGACCTCGAGGCCGAGCTGCGCCGCGCGTTCCAGATCTGCCACGAGTGCCGCATGTGCGTGAACTACTGCGGCTCGTTTCCCGAGCTGTTCGCGCGCGTCGACCGCGACATTGACGGCGGTCGCGCGGAGGGCGCCGAGGCGCTCGACGACACGGACATGCGGGTCGTGAGCGACCAGTGCTGGCAGTGCAAGCTCTGCTACATCAAGTGCCCGTACACCAAGGATGAGGGGGCGACTGAGCTGCTCGACTTCCCCCGTCTGATGGCCCGGGAGAAGGCGGCACGCGCGAAGCGGGACGGCGTCACCGTCGTCGACCGCGTCCTCGGCGAGCCGCAGCTCATCGGCCAGCTGGGCTCGGGCCTGGCCGCAGGGATCTCGAATTTCGTCCACGAGAGCCGGCTCCTGCGCAAGGTCCAGGAGAAGCTCACGGGCATCTCCGCCGAGTTCCCGCTGCCGCGCTTCGCCGCCGAGCCCTTCCCCGAGTGGTTCGCCAAGCACGAGCCCGCGAAGTCTGCAGGCCAACGCGGCGATGTCGTGCTGTTCGCGACCTGCACCGGCAACTTCAACACGCCGGAGATCCCGCGCGCCACGGTGCGCGTGCTCGAGCACCTCGGCTACCGCGTGCATCGCGTCGACGAGACCTGTTGCGGCATGCCGAACCTCGACGGCGGCGACGTCGCGAGCTTCATCGCGAAGATCCGCGCGAACGTCTCCGTGCTGCTGCCGCTCGTCGAGCAAGGTGCCAAGGTGCTCGTCCCGCAGCCGACCTGCGCATACACCCTGAAGCGCGAGTGGAGCGAGTACGTCGAGGAGGAAGAGGTCCGCAAGGTCGCGGCGGCCTCCTTCGACTTGATGGAGTTCATCGAGCAGCGTCGCCGCAAGGAGGGACTCCCTGCGGCGGAGCAGGGACTCGGGAAGGTGACGTACCACGCCGCCTGCCACCTGCGCGCTCAGAAGATCGGCTTCCCAGCGGCGCGGGTCCTCGAAAAAGGCCTCACCGACACGAAGGTTCAAATCGTCCAGGAGTGCTCCGCGGTCGACGGCACCTGGGGCATGAAGGCCGATTATTACGAGAAGGGCCGCAAGTACGCGAAGCGCCTCCTCGACGCGGTCGGCGAGGCGGAGCCCGACCTGGTCCTGACCGATTGCACGCTCTCGGCTCGGCGGATCGAGCACGAGACCGGTCGAACGACGATTCATCCCATCCAGGCGCTCGCGAAGGCCTGGGGACTGGAGGAGCCATGAGACGAGTGGAGCGTTCCGAGATCCTGCCACTGGGTGAGTACGAGACGGTTCGCGAGCCTTTCCGGCGCCGCGTGATCGACGCGAAGAGCCGTCGACGCGTGCGGCTTGGCGACAAGGTCAGCGCCGTCTTCGAGAACCACGACAGCGTGCTCTTGCAGATCCAAGAGATGCTGCGTACCGAGCGCATCACGCGCGAGGATGGCATCGCGCATGAGCTCGAGACCTACAACGAGCTGATTCCCCGGGACGACGAGCTCTCCCTCACGCTGTTCGTCGAGATCCCGGAGCGGGAGGAGCGCGAGCGGATGCTGGTTGCGCTGGCCGGGCTCGAGGAGAGCGTGCTGCTCGAGGTCGATGGCGCGTCGATCCGCGCGGTCGGTGAGGCGCGGGACGGCGCGCGCGCCGGGCGAACGACCGCGGTCCACTACTTCAAGTTTCGGTTCCCTCGAGAGCTCGCCTCGCGGCTCCGCACGCGCGACGTGCACTCGGTCTCGCTGCAGATCGAGCACCCCGCGTACCGCGTCGCGACCCCGCTCGCGAAGGAGACCGTCGTCGAGCTCGCGAGCGATCTAGCGTGAAGCGCATCGAGCGCCCCGTTCGATTCGAGGAGGTCGACGCGGCCGGCCTCCTGTTCTTCCCGATCTTCGCGGCGTACGCGCACGAGGCAATGGCCGCGCTGTTCGATGGGCTCCCGGGCGGCTACCCGGCGATGATCCTCGAGCGTCGCATTGGCTTACCGGCCGTCGCGATGACGAGCTCGTTCCGCTCGCCGCTCCGCTTCGGCGACGTGGCCATCATCGAGACGACCGTCACCCGGCTCGGCAACCGCAGCTGCGAACTCTCTTACGAGTTCCTTCGCAAAGCGGACGGTGCGTCTTGCGCGTCGATGACCCACACCGTCGTGACGACGGACTTGACGGAGGTCAAGTCATGCCCGATGCCCGCGGACGTGCGCCGCGAGATCGAGCGTCACCTGGTCGCCGCGTCGGAGTGACGTTCCGACTCCGCGTGCGGCTCGCTCTCCGATCGCGGACCTCAGCCTCCGGGCGTGAGGCCCCACCACAGCAGCGGCGTCGCCGCGCCATCGGCCGACCGCCACAGGAGCGGGCCGAGCACGACCCCCGGACCTACCTCACGCAGCTCGTCTTGGAGGTGCGCCGCGGGCCAGGGGTTGCGGAGGCCGTCGTAGCGGAGGGCCAGCGTCGGACGCCCGTCCAGCGCTGAGGGCACGACCTCACCGTGGAATCGGAGCACCTTGCGGCCGAAGACGACGTTCGCGCCGGCCGTACCGCCGCTCTCGAAGGTCTTGCCGCCCCAGGGCACGAAGCGACGCGCGACGCCCGCGACGAGCGGCCCGAGCAGCGCATGGGCGGGGGCGAGCGGTTGTAGCGCGAGCAGGAGTCCTCGGTTCGTCGTCACGCGAGACGGATCGCAGGGACGCCCCCCCGCGAAGAAGTCGGCGAGTGCGTCCGGGTGCGCTCCGACCAGCGCGTCGAGCGAGGTGATCGTCGCCATCGTTCGGGGTCCCCTCGTTCGCTCGGCCCCGGAGCTCTCCGCCGCGTCCATGGCCGTCGCGGTGCCACGAGCGTGCACGCGGATCAACCCGCATCCCGATGGCCGAGTCCGGCAAGGAACGGCCGACCCGCATCGCGACCTTCTTCGGCCATCGGGAACGTGGTACACCTTCAGCTCTCTTGGCGTCGACGAGGCTGCATCGTCCCGCCCCAGCCAGCTGTCGCTGCGAGCCGATGAGCGAACGTACGAAGGACGATCTGGAGACGACGCGCGTCGCGAACGCCGACAAACTCCGCGACGAGCTCAAGCGACGCTCGGAGCGGGATCGCGCTTACCTCGTCGTGCTGGCAGGCTCGGAGGTCGGCAAGATGTACAAGCTCGGTGCGGGGGAGACCACGCTCGGTCGATCCCACCGCGCCGACGTGCGGATCGACGACGACAGCATCTCGAGGCTCCACGCCAAGGTCATCGTCGATGGTCAAGACATCGTGATCGAGGACCTCGGCAGCAGCAACGGCACGCTCGTCAACGGCGACCGCATCACGCGCAACGCGCTCTCGGACGGCGACAAGATCCGCCTCGGCGAGACCACCATCCTCAAGTTTACCTTCCATGACCGGCTCGATGAGAGCTTCGTCCAGAAGATGTACGACGCGGCCCTGCGTGACCCGCTGACCAAGGCCTACAACAAGAAGTACCTCCTCGATCAGCTCGTCCACGAGGTCTCTTACGCGAAGCGGCATCGGTCGCCGCTCTCGCTCATCATGTTCGACCTCGACCACTTCAAGCGCGTCAACGACACCTACGGGCACGTCGCCGGCGATCAGGTCCTCAGCCAGACAGCGACGCGCGTAACGGCGCTCCTCCGCAACGAGGACATGTTCGCACGCTACGGCGGCGAGGAGTTTTGCATCGTCCTCCGCGGGATTTCGCTCGACGACGCAGGCACGCTCGCCGAGCGCGTGCGGGTGGCGATCGAGGAGCACGTCTTCCGCTCCGGCTCGACGGAGCTGCGCGCGACCGCGAGCCTCGGCGTGGCCCAGTACGACGGTGAGGGGGAGCCCGTCACGCTGATCGAGGCGGCCGACTCGGCGCTCTACGCGGCGAAGGGTGCAGGCCGCAACCGCGTGCTCGTCAAGTTCCCCACCGGTTGACCGATGCCGCTCGTTCCTGACGCTCGACTCCGCTGGCTGCTCCGCGCGGCAGCGTTCCTCAACGAGGGCGGCGCCGAGCCCGTGGCCGGGCTCGTGTTGCCGAATACCTCGTGTTTTCCCGACCGTTTCGATGGGACGCCCGGTGCGGTGCAGCGGCTGATGGCCCGCGTGCTGCGTCACGCCGGGATGTCGGACGTCGCCGTCGAGGTGCAGCTCGTGCTCCCCGATGGCGAGGGTGCGAAGAGCTGCAAGAGCGGGGGGAGCTGCAGCGCACCGGTGCTCGACCAGCTGACCCGACGCCGGGTGGTCAGGCTCGACGATGTCGGTTACGCGGTCGCGGTGTCGACGGGCGAGGCGGGGCACGCCACGGCGTTGACGACCGGGCTCGTGCGCGCGGCGAGCAGCATCTTCCTCTCCGAGGCTGGCCTCGACGAGGAGATCGAGCCGCGTGAGCGCGAGGGCTACGTCGACGTCGCCGGTGCGCTGCTCGGCTTCGGGGTGTTGCTGGCGAACGGCGCTCACATCACCCACAAGGGGTGCAGCGGGGTCACCGTCCAGCGTGTGACCGCGTTGCCGGTCGAGGAGCTCGTCGTGGCCCTGACGATGTCCTGCGCGTTGCACGAGCTTTCGCCTCGCGCGGCGCGCGCCGAGCTCGACGAGGAGCCGAGACGTGGATTCGACGAGGCTTGGGCCTGGGTCGAGGCCAACGCCGACACGCTGGCTCTCGTGAAGTCGAACCGCCTCGCCATCGACGCCGACGGCTATCGCCTCGTCGAGCCGGGGGGCTTCTTCGCGCGGCTCTTCGGGGGTCGTTCGCGAGGGAAGCCTCCGACCGAGCGGGAGCTCTCCGCGCACGCGCGGCCCGTCGATGCCGAGAAGGCGCGTCGCATGGCCGCCTTGCGCGAGCTCGTCGACGACGCGCTCGACTGAGTTTTTTTAGCGAGCTCGTCAACGACGCGCTCGACTGAGTTTTTTAGCGAGCTCGTCGACGACGCGCTCGACTGAGTTTTTTAGCGAGCTCGTCGACGACGCGCTCGACTGAGTTTTTTAGCGAGCTCGTCGACGACGCGCTCGACTGAGTTTTTTGGCGAGCTCGTCGACGACGCGCTCGACTGAGTTTTTTGGCGAGCTC
>Ga0194129_10008601_pt1 | contig 11752 bp, 13 predicted proteins | sample TA2KigCa35mmetaG_FD_150862 | JGI IMG/M metagenome (GOLD analysis project Ga0194129, IMG submission 150862) | Freshwater microbial communities from Lake Tanganyika, Tanzania - TA2015038 Kigoma Deep Cast 35m | ecosystem: Environmental > Aquatic > Freshwater > Lake | place: Tanzania: Lake... | reverse complement strand
TACCCCACCGAGGCCGCCCAGTTTGAGCGTCAGCTGCGCGGCGAGCTGCCCCAGGGCTGGGATGCTGGCCTGACCAGCTACGGCCCCGACGACAAGGGCCTGGCCACCCGCCAGCACAGCTACAACTGCCTCAACGCGATCGGCCCCAACCTGCCCGAACTGATCGGCGGCTCCGCCGACCTCACCCACTCCAACCTCACCGACATCAAGGGCGAGGGTGGCTTCCAGAAGGGTGCCGAAGGCAACCGCTACCTGCACTTCGGCGTGCGCGAGCACGCCATGGCGGCGATCCTCAATGGCCTCGCCTACCACGGCAGCGGCCTGATCCCCTACGGCGGCACCTTTGCCGTGTTCGCCGGCTACATGATCGGCGGCATGCGCCTCTCGGCCCTCAGCGAGCTGGGTGTGATCTACGTGCTCACCCACGACTCCATCGGTCTGGGTGAGGACGGCCCCACCCACCAGCCGATCGAGACCCTGGCCAGCCTGCGGGCGATCCCCAACATGCTGGTGATCCGCCCCGGCGACGGCAACGAAACCAGCGGCGCCTACCAGGTGGCCGTGACCAACCGTCACCGCCCCACGGTGCTGATCCTGAGCCGTCAGGCCATGGCCAACCAGGCTGGCTCCACCGCCGCCGCCGTCGCCAAGGGGGGTTACATCCTCGAGGACAGCAACGGCGCCCCCGATCTGATATTGATCGGCACCGGCACCGAGCTGGAGCTCTGCACCAAGGCCGCCGCCCAGCTGCGCGCCGAAGGCAAGAACGTGCGGGTGGTGTCGATGCCCTGCGTCGAGCTGTTCGAAGAGCAGGACGCCGCCTACCGCGAGAGCGTGCTGCCCGCCTCCTGCCGCAAGCGCCTGGTGGTGGAAGCCTCCAGCAGCTTCGGCTGGCACAAGTACACCGGCTTCGATGGCGCCAGCGTCTCGATCGACCGCTTCGGTGCCTCCGCACCGGGCCCGCTGTGCATGGAGAAGTTCGGCTTCACCGTCGACAACGTGGTTGCCAAGGCCAAGGCCCTGGGCTGATCAGCGCTCAGACCACTGCTGATCAACCCGACCCTGCGCGCTACTTACGCAGCTGATTATCCATGCTTCAGCCCCGCCATGAGCGGGGCTTTTTATTGGGCTGCAGGCAATAAACCCAAGCCAGAATCTGCGGCCGACTTCTCTCAGGGCAAGGCTGTGGAGGCGAGTTGTTGCAAGCGGCGATCGGCCGTCAGCAATAGCGCGGCTTCCCGGCGAGCCAGGGCCAGATATAGGCAGTCGTAGACCGGATGATCCAGATGGCAGGCGAGAGCCAACGCCTCCGCCAGCAGGTGTCGATCGGGTTCGATCTGATCCACGAGCTCTCTGGCATCAGACAACAGGGCTTGGGGATCGATCCAGGTGAGTTTGCCGGCACGCTGAAGTTTCCAGATGACATTGGCGACCTCAGTCAGCATCAGCTCTGGCGCGAGAACCACCGGGGCCTGACGCAGCTGCTCAACCCAGAGATCAACGCCTGGATCATTTGTGATCAGGCGCAACACGGCTGAGGCGTCGAGCACCACGGTCGAGGACATCAGCGTTCACGATCGGCACGTATCAACTCTTCTGGCGACGCAGGCCAATCCAAAGGTGGTCGACCTGTCCAGCGCTGGGCAATGCGATCCAATGCCTGTTGGCGTCTCTGGATTGCGTCAACGCCAGCAACCTGCTGCAGATCCGAGAGAGCCTGCTGACTGAGGCTGCGGTTGTGCTGACGAGCGCGCCACTGCAGCAACCGATGCAACGGCTCCGGCAGGTCGCGGATCTGCAGGGAGGGCACGGAAATCGCCGCGAATCATCCAGAAGCCTAGGCATACCGCATGCGATACGCATGCAGCAACCAGCATGGCGTGCGGTCATGCAGAACCTGCAACGGGGTTGCCCCCTGCGGGCAACCCGATGAGGATGAAAGAAGGCTGTGGGACATTCCTGATGACCCGAAGCAAAAAGCTCACGCTGCCAGAGGTCACATCACTGATCCAGGCTTTGCTGCAACAGCCCAGCCTGAGCGAAGCCAACCTGCTGGACTTTGCCCGCAAGGTGAACGGGGGCGACTTCCGCAGGCCGCAGGCGTCCAAGGCCGCCAAATCCAAAGCTCCGGCGCTGAACGACATCAAGGCACGGGTGCTGCAGCACTTCAGCTGCAAGACGCTCACAGCCCTCAAGAAGGACAAGAACTTCCAGCTGGCGATGACAGGCGAAGATGTCTCCTTCAAGACCAAGGAGGACTGGCTCAAGCTCTACCGACGCTTCATCGGCATCCCGGCCAATGAACGGCATCTGGACGACGGGCCCACGGTGATCAACGGCATCGACGTGCTGCAGCACTTCAGACCCTGGGTGGTGTTTGGCCTCGATCCCAGGACCGCCACGGCCGATGACGTGCGCGCTGCGTTTCGCCGTCTGATCCAGCAGCACCACCCCGATCACGGTGGCGACCCGCGGGTGGCCGAACGCCTGCAGACGATGAAGGACTCGATCCTCGCCCTGATGCCCTGAAGCGATTCGCGACCTGCTGACCGATCAAGAAACGGCAAGGATCCTCGGCAAGACGGTGTCTGGCCTGTACCGGATTGTCGATGCCTTCGACGCCGACCCCGACGACGACTGGGAACTGGAAGAAGGCGTGCATTTCGAATTCGCTGGCCGAGCGGTAGCCGGCAGCGGGGGCAAGCGGCCGCGCCGCTGCTTCACGGAAGAGGGCGTCGAGGCTGTGGCGCGCTACATCGAGACCTATGAGCAACCGGGCCTGTTGCGCTGGGTGCGCGAACGGCTGTTCCAGGTCAGGAAAAAGCGCAAGCAGCTGCTGGTCAGCCGCCGCATCACCCAGGAGTTTGTGGACGCCGGTGGCACGGTGGAGATTCGCGGTGAGCTTGCCTTTGTCACGCGCAAAAGCACGGTGGCGATCCTGCAGACCAACTACAAGGGCCTGGGCAATGCCTGGGAGCGCCTGCGCACCGCCGGCACATTTGAAGGAGAGCAGGCGCTGGAGATCGGCAAGGATTTCCTCGAAAGCGAAGAGCGCCAGCTGCTGCTCAGCCAGCGGGGCATTGCCGCCGTGGCCCGCGACATGCGCGCCCATAGCAGAATCACCAAGGCTCGCCAGGCCTGGATCGAAGCAGTAGGCGAAGTGGTGGAGAGCTGCTTCCAGGCCGAAATCCGCTACCTCACCGAGGGCGCTGATCGAGCCGTCAAACGCGCCAAAGCCGCCGCCAGCCATCGCTGCGAGGTCACCGGCAAGAAGTCGAGCCGCCAGACCCGCATCGACCTCGCCGGTCACCATCTGTTTGATCGCACCAGCCGTCCCGATCTGGCCGATCTAAGCGACAACGTGCTGGTGGTCCTGCCCGAACTGCACCGGGACTTTCACAGCTGGAAGCCTGGCCCCTGCTGCCCCAGCGACTTCCTCAGGTTCATCAGCAGCGCTCGCACTGATCTCTTCGATCCGGTTAACGCACGTTCGATGACGCGGTTGCACAGCCTGACCCGCCGCCTCAACCGACTGCAGCAGGAACGCGAAGGGCAGAAGGTGCGTTACCACCTCCGCTGAGCAAAACGCTGCTTAGCCTTGTGCTCATGGGACTGATCCGCGGCACCGTTTCGCTCAGCAACCCCACCAGACCCGAGCTGGTCGCGGCTGAAGTGTCGGCCCTGGCCGACAGTGGCGCGGTACACCTGTGCATCCCGGAGCACCTGGCGCTCCAGCTGAGCCTGGCCGAACTGGAGCGCCGTGAGGTGGTGCTCGCCGATGGGCATCGCCGCACGGTGCCCTATGTGGGACCGGTGGAGGTGCGCTTCGGCAACCGGCGTTGCTTCACCGGGGCCATGGTGCTGGGCACGGAGGTGCTGCTCGGCGCAATTCCGATGGAGGTCATGGACCTGGTGCTGCGTCACCAGCTGCAGAGCCTGGATGTGAACCCCGAGAGCCCCAACATTCCGCTGAGTGTGGCCAAAGCAGCATGTTTCAACGGCCTCAGCCGGGACCAAAAGTCCACTTCTCCATAGAATTGCTCACAAGAATCCTCATAGGATTGATGGCAACGCGCTCGATCTCGATTTCGCTCGATGCCGAGCTGCTTGAGGCACTCGATCACGAGTTGCAGCAAGCCAACGCGACCCACCAGAACCGCTCGGCCGCACTGTCAGAAGCCCTGGATCTGTGGCTGCAGCGGCGGCAACTCCTGGCGCTCCAGCAGGCCTACGCCCAACTGGGCAGACTCGAAGGCGATGACCTGGAAGCGGCCTATGACGATGCCGCAACCATGGGCCAACCAAGCCTGGAGTCACTGCATGGCTGAACGTGGCCGCATCTACTGCTGGCCGCGCAAGCGAGACCTTGGCGACAGCAAAACCAGGCCTGTCTTGGTGATCGCCCCAGATGTTGCCACCAGCTGCAGCAGCCGCTGGGTCGTGGTGCCGATCAGCAGCGACCCGCGCCTGGCAAGCCAGCCCCTGGCTGTGGCGCTGCCGGCAAACCCAGACACCGGCCTGAAACAGCAGAGCTATGCGATGGCCTGGCAACCCACCACAGTCCTGCGCCAGCAGCTGGACGGTCCCCTCGGCCGGATCACACCCGAGCTGCTGCGCGAGGTGTTATGTGGGCTGGCCACCGCCCTTGATCTGAGCATGCTGGAACCGTGGCAAGACAGCCCTAAAAACAAATCTCAGGGCTGATCCAACGCCAGCGGTGATTGTTGCGCTTCAAGCCAGCTGAGCAACCAGCCTGATCAGACCGCCACCGTTTCAGCTGCCGGCGACAGCCCCCGCCTTCTGCTCCGCCAGCACCTGCTCCAGGCCCTCAAGGTCCTTGTCGGTGATCTTGGTCTGCATCGGGCAGTGCTTGGGGCCGCACATCGAGCAGAACTCGGCCTGCTTGTAGATATCGGCCGGCAGGGTTTCGTCGTGGTACTCGCGGGCCCGCTCAGGATCGAGCGACAGCTCGAACTGCTTGTTCCAATCAAAGGCATAGCGGGCGCGGCTGAGCTCGTCGTCGCGATCGCGGGCCCCCGGGCGGTGGCGGGCGATGTCGGCGGCGTGGGCGGCGATCTTGTAGGCGATCAGGCCGTTGCGCACGTCCTCGGGGTTGGGCAGACCCAGGTGCTCCTTGGGGGTCACATAGCAGAGCATCGCCGTGCCGTACCAACCCGCCATCGCCGCACCGATGGCGCTGGTGATGTGGTCATAGCCGGGGGCGATGTCGGTCACCAGCGGCCCCAGCACGTAGAAGGGCGCCTCGGCGCATTCCTCCATCTGCTTGCGCACGTTGAACTCGATCTGGTCCATCGGCACATGGCCCGGGCCCTCGACCATCACCTGCACGTCGTGCTCCCAAGCGCGGCGGGTGAGCTGACCCAGGGTCTTGAGCTCGGCCAGCTGGGCCTCGTCGCTGGCGTCGTGCAGGCACCCCGGACGCAGGGAATCACCCAGCGAGAAGGTGCAGTCGTAGCGCTTGAAGATCTCGCAGATGTCGTCGAAGCGCATGTACAGCGGGTTCTGCTTGTGGTGATACAGCATCCACTGGGCCAGGATGCCGCCGCCGCGGCTCACGATCCCCGTGAGACGGCCCTTGACCTTGGGCAGGTGCTCGATCAGCAGGCCGGCGTGGATGGTCTGGTAGTCGACCCCCTGCTGGCAGTGCTTCTCGATGATGTGCAGAAAGTCGTCTTCGCTCAGTTTCTCGATCGAACCGTGCACGCTCTCGAGCGCCTGATACACAGGCACCGTGCCGATGGGCACCGGCGAGGCGTTGATGATCGCGGTGCGCACCTCATCGAGGTTGACGCCACCGGTCGACAGGTCCATCACCGTGTCGGCCCCGTATTTCACCGCCAGCTCGAGCTTTTTCAGCTCCTCTGAGACATCGCTGGCGTTGGGCGAGGCGCCGATGTTGGCGTTCACCTTACAGCTGGAGGCGATGCCGATCGCCATCGGCTCCAGATTGGGGTGGTTGATGTTGGCCGGGATGATCATGCGGCCACGGGCCACCTCTTCGCGAATCAGCGATTCAGGCAGGTTCTCGCGCCGGGCCACATGGGCCATCTCCTCGGTGACCACGCCTTGGCGGGCGTAGTGCATCTGCGACACGTTGGCTTGGCCTTGGCGCTTCTCGATCCAGGCGCTGCGCATGGTGATGGGTGGCGAAGAACACAGTGACCCGCCAGGGCGGGAACGGTGCCGCTGCTGGTGGTGCAGCGACAGGGGCTGGGTCCGGTTGCCGAGTTCGGTCTCACTTCCCTGCGCCGGCATGACCCGGATCAGGTTCGGAGGGTGTGATCTCAGCCCGGGGCCGCAACGTTGCGACCGGGCACCCCTAGTGACACTGAAAAGCTAGCAAGGCTCAAAAAGCAGTGTCAGCCCTGCCGGGAGGACAGCCCTGCTGCCGTTCAGCGTTGCAGGCCGTTGAGCGCCGCCGCCACCACCCGGTGATCGCTGTCGCTCTGCAGCGGCAGCAGCGCAGCGCGGGCCGCCGCCGCGAGCTCGGCCGGGGCACCTGTTTCCGACACCAGGCGGCCGAGGGTCTCGGCGCCACCCACCCGCACCGTGCCATCGGCATCGGTGATGGCCAGTCGGGCGAGCTCGAGCAACCAGGGCCCGGGTACCTCCGTGAGTTCGGCCACGGCCGAGAGGATGCTGCAGCGCACCAACCAGTGGTCGTTGACCGCGAAGGCCTCCATCAACAGGGGCCAGGCTCGCTCGAGGCTGTAGCTCACCAACGCGTTGGCGGCTTCGGCGCGCACATTGGGGTCATCGTCATGGACGAGGGCCCGCTCAAGCGCGTCCCAGCCAGCAGGGCTCTGCTTGTAACCGAGGCCGGCGCAGCTCAGTGACCGCACCATGAACACCTCCTGCTCAAGGCCGAGCAGCAACAGCGGAATCGCCTGCTCAGGCGGCACCTCGCGCAGGTTGGCCAGGGCCGGCATCGCCCGCGACGGATCACCGGAACCGATGGCCTGGCGCAGCTCCTCCAGGCGCTGGGGATCAAGCGGTTGCTCAGGCATCGGAGTCCCTCAGGGCCAGAAGCAACTGTCGCCGCTGGCGGCGCCGGGCGACCACGCTGCTGAGCAGCATGCCGCTGCCGATCAGCAACGGTGGCAGCGCCTGCAGGCGGCTGGAGCCCGAGCGCAGCAGCAGGGCCAACAAGGCCAGCAGCACCAGCAGGGGTGCCGCCAACGCCAACCAACGCATCAGCAGCGCCCGTTCCTTCATCAGCCCAGCCTGGCAGCGCGCCGATCGATCCAGCGCAGCAGCGAGCCGGTGAGCACGCCGATCCCCACCGGCAGGCACCCCTCATCGGCCGCAAAGGTGCTGCTGTGCAAGGGACTGCAGCCCTCGGGGCCGGCCACCCCCAGGCGAAACATGCTGCCGCGGGTGCCCTCGAGCAGCTGGGCGAAATCCTCGGCCCCCAGCGAGGGCTGCTCCAGCCATTGCACCTGCTCACGGCCCAGCAGCTGCTCGCCCACGCCGGCCACCAGCTCGGTGAGCTCGCGGTCGTTGTGCACTGGTGGCGAGATCACCCGGTAGCGCACCCGTGCTTCACCGCCATGGCCCTGGCAGAGGGCCTGCACGGTGTCATCGATCCAGGCCGGCAGCTGGGCATGCAGCTCGGTATCGAGACAGCGCACGGTGCCCAGCAGGCGCACGTGGTCAGCGATCACGTTGAACGCCTTGCCGCCCTCGATGCGGCCGAAGCTCACTACCACCGGATGCAGCGCATCCAGCCGGCGGCTGATCGCCTCCTGCAGGCCGCTGACCACGCGCGCGGCGATCCAGATCGCATCGGTGCTCTGGTGGGGCCGGGCGCCGTGGCCCCCTTCGCCCAGCACCTCCACCTCGAGCTCGCCGGCGGCGGCGGTGAGGCTGCCGCAACGCACGCCGATGCTGCCCACCGGAATCGAGGGGTACACATGCACCCCAAACAGGGCCTCGATCCCTTCCATGGCGCCCTCGGCCCGCATCCAGGCGGCACCCTCGGCGGTTTCCTCGGCCGGCTGAAACAGCAGCCGCACCCGGGCCGTCAGACGGGCCGGATCATGGGACGCCACATGGGCTAGCAGCCGCGCCACCCCCAGACCCACGGTGGCGTGGATGTCATGGCCGCAGGCATGCATCAGCCCCTGGCGGCAGGAGGCGTAGGACAACCCGGTGCGCTCCTCCACCGGCAGGGCATCCATGTCGACCCGCAGGCCGACGATGGGCGCGGGGCCACCCCCCGGGAGGCTGGAGGGACCCAGCTCGGCCAGCACACCGGTGCGGCCCACGCCTTCGCGCACCTGCCAGCCATGGCGCCGCAGCTCACCGGCCACCAGGGCCGCGGTCTGCTGCTCCTGTCCGCTCAGCTCCGGATGGCGGTGCAGGTGCCGCCGCAGCTCGATCAGCTCAGGCAGGGCGGCGGTGAGCACGTCCCGCAGGTCATCGCTGAGCACCGGATTGCTGCGGTCGTGGGCCAGAGACGCTGTCATCGCGGTGCCATCAACCGGCCAGGGCAAGGAATTGCTGCAAAGCCTCGACAGGCACCGGGGGCCAGCGCCGCATCGACAGCAACCATTCTCGCTGGCGATAGCGGGGATCGAGACCGGAGGCGGCGGCCCAGTGGCTTTCGGCCTCACCGCGACTCCCCTGACGCCAGAGCAGGGCCGTGAGGCCGGCGCGGGCATCGGCAAACAGGGGGTACCGGCGGATCAGCGCCCGCAACTGCCGCTCTGCCGTCTCCAGATCGCCGAGTTGAAACGCGGCCAGGGCCGCGCTGGAGCGAGCCATGGCAAAGCCCGGCCTGGCCTCGGCCGCAGCCTCGAAACTGGCCCGAGCGGCCTGCCAATCCCCGAGGGAACCCTTGACGTTGCCGAGGTTGTAGAGGGCCGAGGCGCGCGGCACAGTGGGCTGCCCATGGCGCCCTGACGCCGCCGGCACATGCTTGAGGATCCAGGAGTAATCGGCGGCGGCGGCATCCCAGCGGGCCAGCGCCTCCTCGGCGGTGCCGCGGTTGAGATAGGGATCGGGGCTGAGCGGCTCCAGCTCGATCGCCTTGCTCTGATCGGCGATCGCCGCCTCCGGATCCCCCAGGGCCAGCTGCACGTTGCCGCGGTTGCTCCAGGCGGCGGCATCGGCGGGCGCCAGCTCCAGCACCTGATTCCAGAGGGGCAGAGCCTGGCCAAAATCGCCCTGGCGGCTGGCCTGCAGCGCCTGATCAAACAGCTGGGGCAGCTCGGCGTTGGGCCCGGCGACGGCGGCCAGCGCCATGCCGGGGGTCAACCACAGCCACAGGGAGAGCAGCCCCAGAAGCAGGCTGCCAAGAGCCCGCCTCATGCCGCTGCATCCCAGCCAAGATGCTCACGTGCCGCATCGGTGGCGATGCGCCCCCTGGGTGTGCGCTGCAGGAAACCCAGCTGCAGCAGGTAGGGCTCGACCACGGTTTCGAGGGTGGTGGGATCTTCACCAAGGGCGGCGGCCAGGGTGTCCAGCCCCACGGGGCCGCCGCCATGGTCGTCGAGCAACAGGGCCAGCAAGCGCCGGTCGCTGGCATCAAGGCCGCGAGCATCGACGCGGTGCAGGCTGAGGGCCTCGGCCACCAGCTGCTGGCCAATGGCCCCATGGCCGCGCACGGCAGCCACATCGCGCACCCGGCGCAGCAGTCGGTTGGCGATGCGGGGCGTGCCGCGGCAGCGGCGCGCCACCTCCAGGGCCGCCTCGGCGTCGAGCTGCAGCTCCAGCAAGCCGGCAGCCCGCGCCACGATCGCCTGCAGATCCCCCAGGTCGTAGAACTCCAACCGCTGGATCAGGCCGAACCGGTCGCGCAGGGGAGAACTCAGCGAACCCGCGCGGGTGGTGGCTCCCACCAGGGTGAATGGCGCAATCTCCAGACTGCGGGTGCGGGCCGTGGCGCCCTTGCCCACGGTGAGATCGAGGCGACAGTCTTCCATCGCCGGATAGAGGATCTCCTCGGCCACGCGATTGAGGCGGTGGATCTCATCGATGAACAGCAGCTCCCGCGGCTGCAGGTTCACCAGCAGGCCCACGATGTCGCGGGGGCGCTCCAGGGCCGGGGCGCTGGTGATGCGACAACGCACCCCGAGCTCCTCGGCCAGCACCAGGGCCATGGTGGTCTTGCCCAACCCCGGCGGGCCATAGAGCAGCACATGGTCGAGGGCATCGCCGCGACTGCGGGTGGCTTCGATGGCGATGCCCAGCACCTGCTTGAGCTCGCGCTGGCCGATGTACTCGGCCAGCCGCCGGGGCCGCAGCGAGTCTTCGCGCTGGGGAAGATCGCTCCCCACGCCAGTGTCGCGGTCAGCCCCATCTCCTGGCTGGGCCGAGGCGTCCAGCAACCGTGGGGCGGGCTCTGCAGGCGAGGCGGGGCGGCGAGCCGGCACGCCCGAGCCCGAAACTGCCGCAGAAGAGACGATCGCCATGGCCCGAGGGTACCGGCAGCTGCCTAGGGTCGGGGGGCACAGGCGAGCGGGTTGCAGGAGTGATGGCCAAAGGCGGAGCCAAGAAAGCTGCCGCCAGGGCCCGCCGCAATGAGGCCAACCGGCTGTTGGCGGACAACCGCTTCGCCCGTCACCAGTACGAGATTATCGACACCCTCGAGACCGGCATCGAACTGCTGGGCACCGAGGTCAAGTCGATCCGCGCCGGCCAGGTGAACCTGCGCGACGGTTTCTGCCTGATTCGCAATGGCGAGCTGCAGCTGCACAACGTCCACATCTCGCCCCACAGCCACGCCGGCAGGTACTTCAACCACGAGCCGCTGCGGGTGCGCAAGCTGCTGGCCCACCGCCGCGAGATCGACAAGCTGCGCGGCGGCCTCGATCAGAAGGGCCTGGCCCTGATCCCGCTCAACATGCACCTCAAGGGCAGCTGGATCAAGGTGAGCATCGGCCTGGGCAAGGGCCGCAAGCTCCACGACAAGCGCGCCGACGACAAGCGCAAGCAAGACGCCAAGGAAACCCGGGCGGCGATCGCGCGGCTCTAGGGCTGCGCCGCTGGAGGCTCCAGCGGCGGCGGCGACAGGGGAGCTGGGGCGAGCGGCTCGCTGGCCGCGGGCGGCTGGGGCCGGGGCACCGCCGCGGGGGGGTCGGCCCGCAGCGACAGGGTGATCAAGGCCGGCGCCACCCCGTCGTTGCTGACCAGCAGCTGCACGGGGGAGCGGCGCTGGGCCCCCAGGCTCACCACCCGCAGGGGCCCGCGACCTTCCAGCTGGGCACCATCAGCGGCATAGACGGCCATCTGCATCAACGGCGAGCCATTGACCCCCAACACCAGGCGATAGCCCACCGGCAAGCGAATCGGAAACAGACGGGCGCCGCCGGCATCGATCTGGGCCGAGAGCACCTTGGTGTCGAGGGGCTGGGCATCGATCGGCTCGATCTGCACATTGGCCAGGCTCTGTTCGGCTGCAGCAAACCAGAGTTGCCGGAACGGCTCAGGGGGGATGTCGGCGTCTTCGCGACCTGGCAACAGGGTGCTGGCACTGCCCGACACCAGCTGGCGCAGCACCGCCGGGCTCAACCCCTGGGCCACCAGCGCCCGCTGGCGCTGTTGCCAGTCGCCCATGGAGTAGGTGCCCAGCCGGCGCCGGATCTCGAGCGGCAATTGCTCCACCTTGGCCAGCCATTCCTCGGCCAGCTCATTCCACACCTTGCGCAGCGGTGCATCATCCGCCGAATCGCTAGGCAAGCGGCCGCCGCGTTCGGGGAACTGCGCCAGCAGGCTGGCATCCACCAGT
>Ga0194129_10008600_pt1 | contig 11761 bp, 13 predicted proteins | sample TA2KigCa35mmetaG_FD_150862 | JGI IMG/M metagenome (GOLD analysis project Ga0194129, IMG submission 150862) | Freshwater microbial communities from Lake Tanganyika, Tanzania - TA2015038 Kigoma Deep Cast 35m | ecosystem: Environmental > Aquatic > Freshwater > Lake | place: Tanzania: Lake... | reverse complement strand
GTTTCTTTTTCAGATCTCGTCGTTAGGAAGCAATAAACATACAAAAACATGTTATTTAATCGCAAATCTTTTTGTTTTCTTTTTTTTTCTAAACGCATCTATCTAGGGGGTTTTCATAGGGAAAATTGCAACTTATTTTTTTTTATATTTTTTAAAAGCAAGATGAAACATATCCATCCGATTATGCGGAAATCCCAAAATCACATGCTAAAATTAACGCTTAAATATTTTTTTTTACCACCATCACGCTAAGAGCTATGACCGTAAAAGAATAAAGGTTAATAAGAAGATCTAGAGGTCTAGATTCAGATTCTAAAAAGAACTGAGAGAAAGCCAAAGCAAATGATGCAATAGATGGAATAATAATAATCTTTGCGCATGTCAAGTTTAGAGAAATCAAACTTGAACAAATAATAACCAATGCTGCGATAACACATGCATGCCCCAAACTTTGATCTATGAAGTAACACTGCACCACAAGCAAAAATACAAGACTAACCAAGCCTATAGCGAGAGTCGAACAAGAAAAGCTGAGACCTAATCTACATGTAGGTATAACTTCAACAAAAGGAGCTTTTATACCACACCAGAATGCTCTTCTTCTATCATTAAAATTCTTAATCGACATAAGAAGTGAAAATGATGTCATGAATTCATTTACGGAAAGGAAAACCATACCAAACGCAGCAACTGCCATAGACAAATTATAAATCGACCAGGCGTGATTGAAGGAAGAAACTACGATCATCAAAAAGATGAGAATACAGAAAATAAAGGCCGATATAAGAAATTGTAAAATTGGCAACCAAGGTCTCAATAACCATCTATTAGAATCACCCTGAAATGAAAAAATAAATATTACGTATCCTAGAAAAGAAAAAAAATGACTTTCCGATATCACAAAATAGTCTTCGGAAACAAAAGAAAATACATCACCAGAATTAGAGCCGAAAATGGGGTCCCAAATTGCATCTATAAACCCAGCTTCGTACGATCCGAGATAGCTTCCGATTAAGCAAATCAGAAGTGCACATAAGGCAGAGGCATACCTTCTCCCCCAACCTGAAGGATAAAACATGATTTTTTGTATATGCTTTATAGGTAAAGGTTCCCTTGCAGCATTCATTTTATCAAACTGAAAAACCAAGAAAACAATAAAATATCCAAGCAACGTATCCCTTATAAATATGGATGGATCTATTACCCAAAATTTTATTGGAGAATATAGAAGCCAAAATCCTACGAAAAAAAGTATTAATAAAGTTCTATAGTTAAAATAGAATAAAGAGATTGCGGCATTTAGCAATAAGATCAAACCCGTAATACTATCAGATATACCTATCTTTGAAGATGAATAACCAAAACAAAGCGGAGAAATTAAAAGTAAACACCCTAAAAAAAGTAAAAAGATGCATCTTTTCCTATCCGCCTCTGCCACTTATAAAAGCTCCTTAGCAATTTTTTCTCTTGGTTTTAAATTATTTTCTTCATACCAAGAAATAGGATCGCTAACAAGCTGCTCTACCCAGTAAGGGATTATATCAATAAGTTTATGCTTGGGAGACCATCCAAGAACCTTTTTAATCCTTGAGGAGTCTATCTCGAAGTGATCATCAGCAATATCTATCATCCATGGCTGAACAAAACTTCTAGAAAAAATAGGAACCTTGTTCTGTATCCATAAAGCAAGCTTTGCAACACCTTTTGGAATAGAAAATGTTTTCCAATCTTTATCAAAAAGACTTTTAGCGATCTCTCTTTGCAATCTATCATAGCTGTAAACTTCGTCCTCCCCTGCAAGTAAGACCAAATCATGAGGAAGTTCCTTTCTTTTATTTATAGCTATGCAGACGGCTTCAGTCAGATCATCAATATGTATATACGAGTCGCCATGATGAATATTGCCGGTAAAAATATGCCCGTCCATTCTGTTTTCATATATTCTTTGGATTTGATTCGATAATGCTGGGCAATGACATTTATTATCGTAAACTCCTCCGACTCTGAAAATAACGCTTGGTATGTCACCTTGCATTCTATGGATCATGTCCTCTGTTAGGACTTTTGACTTAGGATAGTTCCATTTTGGAAAGATTGGAGAATTTTCATCAATTTTATCTCCACTTTTACAGCTGGCATGAACATGAAGAGTGCTTAAAAACACAAACTGTTCAACCTCAAAATTATGCTTTCTTAATCCTCTAAATAGTTTTTCTGTTCCCTCGATTGTGGTCTTTTGATAGTAGCTCCAATTACCCCCCATAGGATTAAAGTAAGATGCTAAATGAATCACCGAAGCTATCTTTCGACCGTATTTTTCAGAAACAACATTTAATGCATCGTCTATACTTTCTTCAGAGGAGATATCCACACCGATAACATCTACACCAGGCACATAATTTGAAAGAAAAACATCAAAACCTACGACTTGAAAATAGTCGGTTAATTTTTCTGATAATCGAAAACCAATTTTACCTGTAACACCTGTAATCAGTACTATATCTCTATCTATCGACATATATCCGCCTGCAAGAAATTCAAATTTTCATTTTGCATAAGAAGGCAATATTTTCAAGACTTCGATAAAACTAATTAACAAAAGATTATTAATTCTCAGTTTAAAAAAATACAAAATATCTATAAAATCATTTAATTAATCGGAGAAATAGTATGGATACAAAAACGAAGATCATTCTTGTTCGACATGGGGAAACAGACTGGAACCTAGAAGGAAAAATGCAAGGACGAACTGATATACCCCTTAATGAGACAGGAAGAAACCAAGCAAGACTTTTACAAAAAAAGCTAGTAGATATTGACTTTACGATAGCCTACTCGTCTACTCTGCATAGAGCAATCGAGACAGCTCAATTAGCGATACAAGGCAGAAACATAGAGCTAAAATACAGTGATAAGCTTGTAGAGCGTGATTTAGGGATTTTAGAAGGAACTTCCTGGGATGCTTATGCCAAGGAACTACCTTATCATTTGGCACATAACACCTTTATTCATTATAAACATCATCCATCGATGGAGAGCTTTGCAGACGTTTTTACAAGAGTTTCCAAAGAGATATTTAAAATTGCAAAAGAACAACCGAATGAGACCGTACTGATTGCAAGCCACGGGGCAGTTATCAAGTCCTTTCTTTTGCATTTAGACGAAAGTTTTCCAAAAGACAAGACTATAAATAATGGAGCCATGCTGCATTGCTTGGTGACAAACAAAGGTATCGACTTGCAATACTTCATCAATGGTTAAGGCACTGACAAATTAGTAAACCCTACTATCGAAAGGCTAAAAACCCCAATAAAAGCGTGAGCAAGGCAAGCGCTCAATAAGTTATGTGTTCTAGAGTATATCCATCCGATATAAACTCCGGCAACAAATACCAGTAAAGCCACGGTAGTCGAAATAAAAATATGGAGTGTCGCAAAAACCAAATTTGATACAAATATAGAGATTAGAACCTTATATTTTCCTGAAAAGAACTTTTCTAGATTACCTTGTATAGAGCCTCGAACTATGAACTCTTGAAGAGGAACGCCAACAAGAACGTAAATTAGATTAGATTTGATCCAGTAAAGCCAATTTTTATCATTTGGGTTTAAAATCAAATCAAAAGGCTGAAAAAAAGGCATTGTTGCAAAACTTGCCACATATTTCATTAACAACCACTTGGTAAGTAAAATTACAGACCCGGCAACAGGAATAGTAATAACCAGACCATCGAATAAGGCTTTTTTCCATTTTTTAGTAGTGATACCTAACTCTGATAAAGGCACCTCAGAAAAATCTGTAATTAGAAGAACAAAAAGCACAAACGCCATTTCCAAAGGAATACTGACGTAAGAAGAGTCAGAAACGTTTTTGACTAAATCAGCCAAAATAGAAATGGCAAACACAAAAAAACAAATACAGCTAATCAAGGCAATAAAGAACTTGCCAAATTTATTCCTAACTTTCTCATGTTGTATTTCTTTTTTAAGAGAATGAACAACATAAGTGTTCATCCATTTAAGCCTATTGATTAACAAAACGGATTTTTCATATAGCAAAGGAGCCATTTTCTTTTCTCGATCTAAAATACCAGATAAAACATAAAACGGTATTTTGATTAACTTGCAATCTGTGGAGGCTATGGCAGTAGCCGACCTTCCTGTGTTGATTACTAAAGATATCTCGCCAAGAGTCTCACCTTGACGAACATAACCTAATCTTAAATTTTTTTTCAGTTCCTTATCCCAAGAAAATAGATCTATAACACCTTCTGTGATCAAATAGAGATCAGAAGCTACATCTCCTTCATTAAACAAGATCTCTTGATTTTTCAGATCCATATGCTGAGATACTTTGGATATTTCTTGAAACTCTTCATCATTTAAATCTTTAAAAAAAGATAATCTACGGAATCGATCGTCTATCATGAATTTCACCTTGCTTAATTTTTTGCTATATATATATAAAAATTAATACTCAAGATGATTAAAAAAAAATGACAAAACAATCTGAATTAAAGCGGTTATTTATTGCGTGGGAGTGTTCCACCTCCTATTCTGAAACCTTTCCCAGAGGAAGATCTATATATCCATTACATCTAACATTAGCATTTCTTGGCGATTGCAAATTAACCCCTGCGTTGGCCTCACCAGAATTTTTTCAGAGTGCTTTGGGCAAGATAGCTCCGTGTGGCCTAGCAAAAAAACTGCTTTTTCTTCCTGAAAACATCTCACGAGTCGTGGCACTAAAAATTGAGAACCTTCCGCCATATTTTTTTGAAGGAAGACAAATAATTGTTCAATGGCTCCAAGAAAATGGATTTTCTATTGATAAACGTCCTTTTTACCCTCATGTAAGCCTAAGCAGGAACCCTTTTGACAAAGAAGAATGGATTCAATGGTTTAAAGAGACAACTGTAATTTGTAAAAATTTACATCTTTATGAAAGCGTAGGTAACCTTGTATACGAACCGCTTTGGAGCATCCCCTTCACGCCTCCTTATGAGGAAATAGAGCATACTGCCGACTTTGGTTTTTTGATACGAGGATACGATCTAAAGGAACTCTTGAGTAATGCTCAAATAGCACTTGCAACCAAATTTCCCGAGCTTATTCCATATATAACCCCATCAGAACCGATAGATTTAAACCAAGTAAAACTTTTTCTTAACAAAATGATAAGCAAAGTTGATGAAGAAATTGGCAGTCCTATTAAAGCGATAAGCTATCACGGAACGCTAGAGAAAAAAACCGACTTTTTAGAATGGGAGATGATCATAGATGTTTGACAGAAAGAAAATAGGACCATGCGCATATGAAATTCCCCAAGAAAAAGGGATGAAGGTTCCAGGTCTTGTAATAGCATCAGAAGAACTTCTGCAAGAACAAGAACTTACAGAATCAATAAACCAAGTAAAAAATGTAGCTTATCTTCCGGGAATTGTTGGATATAGCATAGCTATGCCTGATATACACTGGGGTTATGGATTCCCTATAGGAGGGGTAGCCGCAACGGATGTAAACCATGGTGTCATAAGTCCCGGTGGTGTGGGATATGATATCAACTGTGGAGTAAGACTTGCTACAGCACCAATTGATTTCAAAAAGCTATCTGAAAATGACAAACAAAAATTGATCCAAGAGATATACAAAAACGTTCCTTCAGGTGTCGGGAAAGGTCATGTGGGAAAAAGGCCGATATCTAACCATGAATATGACGAACTTTTGACTATGGGCGCAAAGTGGGCTATTGGTGAAGGTTATGGATTTAGTGAAGACCTAGCAAGGATGGAAAGCCACGGAGTGATTTTTGGTGCAGATCCGACAAAGATATCAGACACTGCAAAAGGGCGTGGTCGAATACAACTAGGAACAATAGGATCAGGAAATCATTTTGTAGAAATTGGTGAAATAGAACAGATATTTTTACCGGGTATAGCTTCTGATTGGAATATCCATCAAGGACAAACGTATATATTGATCCATTCAGGATCAAGAGGACTAGGGCATCAGGTTTGCCAAGATGCACTGGATCTTTTCATCCAAAAAAAATATGACCTAGACCTTCCAGATAAGCAGCTTGTAGCAGCTCCATTTCAAAGCAAGGAGGGTCAAGATTATTTTGCTGCGATGGCAGCCGCTGCCAACTTTGCTTTCAATAACAGACAAAAGATCCTGCATGAAGTAAGAGATGCATTTTACTCCATCCTAAAAATACCACATGGACAGATCTCCCTACTTTACGATGTATGCCATAACATCGCAAAAATAGAAGAACATGAAGTCCATGGTAGAATGAAAAAACTATGTGTGCATAGGAAAGGGGCAACGAGGGCATTTGGCCCAAACCACCCCGAACTATTAGAAAGTTACAAAAAAACAGGTCAACCAGTGCTAGTACCAGGCGATATGGGAAGAGCTAGCTATCTGCTCGCAGGCCTAGGGAACCCACTTACATTTTCTAGTTCATGCCATGGAGCAGGTAGAGCTAGGAGCAGGATCAAGTCATTAAAAGAATGGGCAAATAGAGATACTGTCGAATATATGAGGGAGCAGGGTGTAATTGTTAAAGCTAGTAGCCCTAAAACAATTGCTGAAGAGATGCCTGATGCTTACAAAGATGTAGACCTAGTAGTGGACGCAACTGAGCAAGCAGGCCTTGCTAAGAAAGTCGCAAGGCTTAAACCATATCTTGTTCTGAAAGGATAGTCTTGAAAGAAAGAGCGAATTATTCTGGCAGTTTTTTATTTTGATTTAACATTCCTGCCGTCATACAGAATCGCATTCCTTCTTCTACGGTCATGTTTATATATTTAACAGAAGACTTAGGAACAACGACCGTAAGACCACCAATCTGATAGCTCAAAGGAATATAAACGATTATCTCAGATTCTTGCCCGATTTCTTGAGGAAGGCCTTCAAAAGTTTCTCTAGTAACAAGACCTACTACTTTCATACCGAGGTATTCTACTATGACAACACCTGTTTGCTTTTGAGCGCCACCTGAGCTAAAATAGCCCATCATTTCCCCTATTGAGTTATATAGAGTTTTTACAAGAGGAATTTTAGTTACGATAGACTCACCCCATGAGCTAAGTCGCTGCATTATCCAACTATTAATAAGGAAACCCACAAGAATAATAAGAACAAGAGCTACAGCAATACCCATTCCCTTAAAATAGTACTGCTCTCCGATTATGGCTTTGATTGGGACACTAAAAATACCCTCTAAAGTAGAAAACAACCATTGTAAAAGGGCCACCGTAAGGGCTATAGGGGCAACAGCTATAAGTCCTCTTTTGAATACCTTAGCAAACATAAGAACCTTCCTTGATTTTCTTCATTTTAGCAAGGATAGAATATTTTTTGCATAACATTCATCATCCCATAGCGCAAGGTAAATAATGAATGAGTTGTTTTGTCTTCGAGGACTTGTATCTGGTCTATATCTGCTAACTGATAACCTGAAGCAAATGAATGGATGGTAATTACCCTACTATCTGGACAAACAACAAAAATAATACGCCAAGTCTTGTAAGCAAGAACATATTTATTATTTTCAAGATGATTAATTCTATTGTAATGATTGGGTCCTGAGAAATATTTAAGTAGATCAAAAACATAATCAGAAAAAAAGACACCGTGAGAATATAAAAAATCTTTTTGTTCTATAGCTAGAGAAGACCAACGTAACTCATAGTTACTGTCCATAATTGAATCAACCCAACCAGCCTTAGCATCTGGAAAACTATCACAATATGGGATATAGGGTTTAATATCTAAAATGGGAGTATTATCTAAAAGATCGGCACCCTGCACATCCAGAAACCGACCTGACACGCCTTTAAGTTGAACGCATGACATACCGATAGAAGAAGGTCTATGGGGGCTACGGGTAGCAAAGAGCCCTATTTTTTTCTTTCCTCTAGGAGGACGAACCTTGGGATTCCATCCCACAGATTTATCAAAAGAAAAAACAACCCATATTCTATCAAATTCAGACAAACCTTCTAGGGCTTGTTCGAAATTTTTTTTAGGAAATAGTTCAATACGTCCTAATGAAAGACTTTTGTGGTCCGGCTGCCTAGAAAGTTCATACTTTCTAGCAGCGGGACGATGATATACTCCTATAGAGTCTATAGAAATCGAATACATTACTGCGCATGAGCCCTTTGCCAATAGGGATGAGAGAGATCTTTTTCATATTGTCCACTCAGAGCATTATACACCTTGGCCGGCTCAATATTTTCTCCGTACCGCTGTTGTAAATATTCTTTAGTTTTAGCGGGAACAAAAACATCAATACCATCAAAACTAGCTTTTTTTAAGGGAAATACTATATCAAAAGACGTAGGAATAGTAAACCTCCTCTCTCTTATTTTCCAAGATTCTGGTAAAAAGACGCAGTCTCCATTAGAAAGTATCGAATAAATAGTTTGATTCTTTTCATCTATAGCAAAATGATAAATATCTATAAGTGTACCTGTTGCTTTTACATAAACCTTAAGATAAGTTTTAGGTTTATCACGACTTGACCAATCCTGAACTGCATAAAGATTAGGATCTAGAGCATCAGTCAAAACGCTTTTCACATTATCAAAGTCATTTTGAAGAATAGCTAGATCTATATCCCAGTCCCAGGGAATGATCCCTCCATATCTATAAGTACCAAGGCATGTACCACAATCTACCCAAAACATAATATTATTTTCAGATAAGGCTCCAACAACTTTTCTTAAAGCCTCTTTTTCTAATTGGAGAATATTTTCTTCACCTGGTCTTCTTTGATGATATTTAGGTTCTATTTTTTCTGCTGTAGAAAGATCTACAGGAGTGATGCCCACAGAGTGGTAATATTCATTTTGTAAATTAACTCGCAAAGCTTGTTGAGATGCAACAATCTTATGATGACGATCTCTAGTATCTTGTGAAAGATAGGATATTCCTTTTAGAACTGTTCCGAATGTAAGGCTTGCAGGAAGTGCAATGTATGAAAGGGCTGTCTTATGCCACATAAGTGGATCTTGATAATTGAATCTCTGTTTTATCAAATAAACATCAGAACTCTGCTGATTTTCCTGTATGTCAAAATTTACAGCCGAGCTTCCGGCAAAAAGATATTGAAAAGGAGTTAAAACGGTATTGGCGGCTTTCTCAATTCCAGAAGCATCTTCCGAAGCTACATTTAAAAAAGGACTACCGCAAAGCAAATGATAGCATTGTACAAGGGGCATACCAGCATGCATTACCCATAAGGTAAAAGATTCCCAATGATCTGAAAAATTCATATCTGTTCCTTATTTTCATTATTATGATGTTTATGTTTTCTTTTGAGGTAGATCCAAAACAACAATCCCATGATTAGAATTAAAGGGATGATTGCCGGATACAGATAAGCTGATACGATAGACAATCCAAGAGTAAACAAAGCAAGGACTATTCCTACAAATGCTAGGGTAATATCAGTATACACACCAGCAAGATATGTTGAGAGAGCAAGCAAAGTTAAAACTGTAATACTAGATAAAAATCTTCCTAATATCCCAACTTCAACCATTATCGATACAATAGTGACTATAAATAAAAGGCCAAGCCAATGAAAAAGTTCATGCCAGAACGTTCCAAGAAAAGAAACAGTTTCTTTTTTTCTAAGAAAAAAATTCATGCCGATACTGATGCCTGCAAAAATGATGCAGAGAAATCTCCAATAGTCCCATGCTCCATCCTGCCTTAGCTCCGTAACAACAAGACCTACGAAAGCAAGGGCAATCATAATACAAGAAATAAAAAAACGAAGCTTTAAAAAGTGGTATGCGGGTAAGTTTTTTTTATCTTTTTGCATGATATCAGAGATTTTTTATTTAAGATCTCACGGTAAGACAAAGATTTTATAATGTCAATTAGCATAACAACTAATTTTTAATAATAAGCTCATCCTAAATTCGATGCAGTGATGATTGAATTGCTGCTTTGAAAAATATATAGCCTTATTCTCTTTCGAATAGTTATTTTTTTTGGAAAAAAAAGACAGATAGTATAGTGTGACTAATTTTAGTCTATCATATTTTCTGTGGGTATCTGCATGAGCACAAAATGGCAAATTCTTTTATCGATTATTCTTTCTTCTAAGCTACTCTCTAATGAGACTCTTTGCTATCAATCTGTCACAGAAAAAAACGCAATTGATACAGAGTGGAAAATCGAAAGCGTATCGACGGGTTTTAACATAGAAGGAATATCATCTAATAAAAGCACATCCTCTCTTAAAACAGACAAAGATTTTTTTCTTGAAAACTTTATACAAAAAGACCCTGCCAAGGGTTATGATATAGAAGCAAAAAGAACCGGAAGCACCTTAACTATTAGTGCAAAAGATAAAAAAGGGCAAAGAACAAAAACATATGATATCGGATCAACACCTTGGGTGCAGGAATTTACCTTTGGATTTAAAGACTTCTTAAATTCAAAAAAAAATGAATATAAATTTGAAATACTGCATCCCAAAAATCTTGAAATTCATGACATGATAGCGACAAAAGAATCTTTAGAAGACGTTACTATCGATGGCAAAGAATACAATACACAAAAGCTAAAGATCACCCTACAAGGATTTAAAAAACGTTTTTGGAAAGCTGAAGTTTGGTATGATACTACGACAAAAAACTTAATACGATATAAAGCAAACGAAGGTCCAGGTACACCGATTACTGAGCTTATTTTCATCGAAAAAAAATAATATGGGAACTACTCAAATAGCAAAATACTTTATAATTGGTGGATTTTTTTTTATTATTATAGGAAGTTTTATTTGGTTCTTAGGTAAAATCGGTATTTCTTTTGGGAATTTACCAGGTGATATCAATGTTGAATCTAGCAAAGGATCATTCTATTTTCCTGTTGCAACATGCATAATCATTAGCATAGCTCTAACTATTATTATTAACATTATGCTTTGGATATTAAAAAAATAGAGTCTAAGAACAACAGTCTTGGTGTATGTGATCTAATCTATCGCATATTCGTTTAGCTTCACATTCATCAATTAGAACAAAGCGTTTAAATTCTTGTTCATATCCATAAACATCACCTTTACCAATATCGAAATACCAACCATGAATTTGGAGAGAACCGTTTGCAATTTTCTCTTCAACAATAGGATATCCTTTTACATGTTGAATTTGACGCAGAACATTCATTTGCGCAAGTTTGTTATGATCTGAAATACCCTCATCGAATTCGAGCTGGTCATAGATTGCATCTAATGGATAGTCGTAATTACTTAGCCATGTTTTCAAAAAAGGATCCTCTATTTTTTCAAGACCTGTGGACATTGCTTTCATAGCAGCGCACTCAGAATGCCCGCAAACGATAATATTTGATATCGGCAGGTTTGTTAAAGAGAATTCTATAGCAGCAGCTTCGCCGGTACCCATGCAAGAAGAAGCTGTTGTGTACATAGGAATCATGTTACCTACATTCCTAATAACAAAAAGATCTCCAGGATTAGTCGAAGCAAATAAATTTGGAACAACACGACTATCAGAGCAAGCAACAAAAAGGGTATCAGGAAATTGACCTAAGGCCAAATGAGAATAATTTTCTATATAATGGCCGTGAAATTTATTTCTAAACTCTAGAATTCCTTTTAACAATTTCTTCATGATGCTCCCGTATGCAATACCGGGAGCGATTTTAATCGATAAGAGTTTAAAATTCAAGGATAGAACCTCTGAATCAAAAATTATTTATTATTTCCGAAGGTG
>Ga0194129_10008598_pt1 | contig 11763 bp, 15 predicted proteins | sample TA2KigCa35mmetaG_FD_150862 | JGI IMG/M metagenome (GOLD analysis project Ga0194129, IMG submission 150862) | Freshwater microbial communities from Lake Tanganyika, Tanzania - TA2015038 Kigoma Deep Cast 35m | ecosystem: Environmental > Aquatic > Freshwater > Lake | place: Tanzania: Lake... | reverse complement strand
TGGGAGGAGGGAATACCAGAATATTACAGAACGCAGGTTGCATATTACGCCATGCTTACAAATGCCGAAAGGGTAGACGTTCCCGTGTTATTCAGTAATTGGCAATATGCGTGTTTTACTTACTGGCGGGACTATGAATATGAGGCTCGGATTCGGCAAGCGGTAATAGATTTCTGGAATAACCACATTTTAGCGGGTATTCCGCCTGCTCCTTCCAATCCTGCGGAATTGCAAGAAGTTTATCCTAAGTTAGAAACTGCTAAAACAATCAAAGCCGATAGCGATATTAGGGAAAAGATTTGTATATGGCAAGAGGCGGCAATCAAACGAAGAGAGCTTGAGAAGCAGGAAGAAAAGCTAAAAATTGAAATCCAAAGTTTTATGGGTGATGCGGGTATCCTTGATGCGGGGTTCTGCAAAGTAGCCTTAAAAGAAAGAACGGCAAGTAGGCTTGATATCAATAGTTTAAAGGCAACTATGCCTGAGATCTACAGGGAATATTCAAACGATAATACATATAGAATTTTACAGATTATAGGAGGATGAAATGAACGGAGCAACACACGTAAGGAATCAACACAACGAAGAATTATATCAAACGGCGATGTCGGTTTATGAAGTAGAAAACTCACAAAACGAAAATAAAGCCCACAGGGAGCTAAATAATACAAACATAAATAATCATAGCTTAAACACCGATTTAAATGCTCAAGAAGCGTCTATGGAGGTTATAGAGCAGGATAAGGTCGCAGCAATAGTACCGAAACCCAAAGACGGAATATATGAGCTCTGTAGCGCAAGAAAAGACAAACTACTGCCGTTTCTAAATAACAACGGCTTATTATTTGAGAAGCTAGCTCGGTCATTTGCATGGGAAATCAACACGAATGACAAACTAAGAGCATGTAGTCAGTTATCGATAGTAAATGCTTTTTATAAGTGCTGTGAGTACGGGTTAGACCCTGCCTCTTCACTTGGACAAGCTTGGCTTATTTCTTATAAGTCAAACATTGACTTGCAGATAGGTTATAGAGGGTGGCTAAAACTGCTCCTTAATAATCCTCTTGTTTCTAACGTTTACTCTTACGGGGTATATAAGGATGACTTCTTTGAGTATGAACTCGGGATGAATCCTAATATTAAGCATGTGCCGTCAAAAGAGAAGCAACACAAAGATAATTTGATTGCTACTTACGGGGTGGTAAAGCTTAAATCTGGCGAGGCTCAAATCAAGGTGTGTTTTAGGGATGAGATTAACGAAAGTATGGAATGTTCCTCTGGGTCTTATAAGTCCGACTCGCCGTGGGTAAAACATTTTGAAGCGATGGCGTTAGTAGTTCCAATTCGTAAGCTTGGGAAGAATTTAGGTTTACCGCTTAAGATCGAGGATTTTGGCGAGAGTATAAATTAACAAACTAGAAGTATTAAAGGAGGTAAGAATGATAAGTACGGCAGAAATTGAATTAATAGGGTACGTAGGGAAAGACCCTATATTCCCGAAGCCTAATGAATACCCGAATTTTGTAACTTTTTCGGTTGGGGTATCTAAAATGCGTAAAGATAAAGAGGGAAAAGAACAAAAAGAAACTACGTGGTTTGAGTGCAACACTAATTCGGAAGGGTTAGCAAAAGTAATAAAAGCATATGTAACGCAAGGGTCGGGAGTACTAGTTAAAGGTTATCCGAAGGTAAGAAGTTACATTGATAAATCAGGCAACGCAAAAGGTTCTATAGAGGTAAATATCAATCACATAAACCTCTTAACAAGTAGCAAAGAGAAGCAGAGTAACGGCGAAATCTCAAGAGAAAAACTATATAACCGAGATTGAGGAATTATCAAAGCTTGATGATGAAATTCCATTTTAAGAGAAAGTAATACACTAATATGCACTTGATAAGTGTACACATATCAAATAACATCAGAGTAAAAACAGTTTATAAGGAGTAATTAAATGTTAATCAACAGAAAAAGAATAATGCAAAGCGATAGATACAAGGAACTAAAAGCTAAATTGGTAATTTATGGCAAAGCGGGAGCATATCTTGGAGTAATAGCGGTTGTTATGTCGGGTAATACGGCTTTAGCTGCTGATTGGTTTAAGGTTGAAGATATAAAAGACGGGATGATTTCGCCGATTTACAAACTTGTAAACGACAATATAGGCAAGTTAGCTTTTGCCGTAGGTTTAGGTACGACATTTCTTGCCCGTGGAGGAGATATGTACCAGAAAGGAATAGCGTTCGGAGTAGGGGCTCTTGGTACTGCGGGAGCGGTAAAAGTTGCACAACTTGTAATGCCTGTTGCATAAACATATGCAAACGAGGATGTGGGAGACGCTAAGGTCTGAAATCAAGATATACGGGATGCCTTTACTTGGAGTGATTATGGCTATGGTTGGTGTAATTATTGCAATGATGATATTTAACATGATGTATAGCGTTATAGGAGCTTTGCCTGGTTACTACTTAGGCGACTACCTCTCTAAAATCCTACATGACGGTAAGGCTCAGCGTTTTATTCATTGGTACTTTCCTTCTCGGTCAAAAACGTCAAGACCCGATTCTGCAATTAAATATTTTTATTAAAGTAAATGGACATAAGAGAGCATCAGAAAAGTATTTATTTAACTAGGCAACGTAATTTTTTTGCGGGGCTTAGCGGTTTAGCGGTAATTGCCAACTTTTTACTTGTAGGGAAATTAGCCGTAATTGAGGAAAAAATTATCATGATACCGGGTATTGCTAGGGAAATGATAATAGAAGGCGCACAGGTATCGCAGAGTTATCTGGAAGAAAGTGCCCTGCTTTTTGCCTCCTGTCTGCTTGATTTAACGGCGGATACAATCCTTGCAAAGAGGGACATGATTTTAAAACATGCTTCTGCTCGGTCTAAAAAGAATATGGAGAGTTTGCAGAGCTATTTTGCCGTTAAGGAAGAAGAACATAAGAAGTTCGGCTTAATGACATTCTTTGCTCCTAAAAAGCTACAAGTAGATACAAAAAACCTGCGGGTAGTAGTTGAAGGAACGCTTACCAGCATGTTCGGTAAAAAAGGAATTGAACAAGAAAACGTTAAGTATCTGATGTCTTTTGATTTTGTAGGCGGTTTACTGAAAATAAAGGAATTTAGCCGTCTTTTACCTGAAAATAAAGAGAGAAGCGAATGAGAGTAAATAAATTATTAAGATTTATCTCCTGCTTAGTGATTATTTGCCAAGTAGGTATCGGCAAGGGAGACGTTTATCAATATACCGCAGGTAGCATAATAAAGGGTGAGATATCGAAAACGGGTTTAAACAGGCTAAGTAATCCTCCTTATAAAATAACACAGGTTACGGGTGATGAGAGTAAATACAGGCTCAAACACGATGAAGACGGATTAAATATTTACATAATGCCGTTATGCGAGGTAGGCAAGGATATAGAAATCAGCATTAGGAATAACGCAGGTTTTGTACAGGATTTATTACTCCGTGTTAGCGATACCAAAGGGAAAGTTATCGTTATAGACGGCCACTCTGCAAACAATCCCGAGCAGTTACGGAATTCTATATTATCTCGGATGCTAAGAGCAATGAAAGATGATGTAGCCGATATTTTTTATGTTCAGGCCGGATTATTGCAAATAAGCGATACCGGGGGGCTTAAAGCCCAACAGATAAAAACCTATCAATATAAAAATTTAAGAGGAGGAATATTTGAATTACGGAATCCTACTCGGGAAATAGTTAATTTTAGCGGAAAAATATTTGCTAGGGGGTTTGATAAGGTAATCGGTGTTTATCCTGATGAAGTAGCAATCATGCCGAAGCAAAAAGTAAAAGTAATGCTAGTGCAGGAAATAAAGGATAAATAACCATGGACGGAATAAAAAGCATATTACAAAACATCAGAGAGAAGAGCGGTAGTTTTTTTAAGGGGAGTAATGTTTTGGAAAGCAAACAAGCCATTACCAAAAAGCAATGGATCAACCTAAGCTTGGTGGTTGTTATAGGGTTTATAAGTCTAATAGCTTTTCTGGTACTGATAGGCACGGTTAACACACCTGATAAAAAACCCGTAGATAAAGAGAATATAGTAGAGGGGCATCAGAAGATAGAACTTGCAACAGATGCAACAAGCGGAGATACGAAATGGCGCAATTTTTTAGAAGAATCAATAGAGACTGAAGGTAAAACAAGGCTTGAGCAAATAGAGTTATTAAAAAATAGTTTAACCGAGCAGAATAAAGAAATCGAACAGAAATCAGAGGAGACGTTAAAGGGGCTAAACTCTAGGTTATCTTATGCCTTGCAGGAAATAGATCGGTTAAAGGTTGAAAAAGAAAATATGAAGAATGATATAGCGGCGCTTAATCCCGAAGAAAAATTAGCAGCGGTAGCAGCGGAACTCGGTATGACGAGCATTAGTACGAAACCTGCGATAACAGCTCCCGTATCTTCATATAATTACATACCTGCAACCGGTTATGTTAGCGGTCATTTACTCGGCGGCATTGCGGTTTCAACTTCGGTAAATACACAAGCAGAGCCTATACCCGTTGTTATCAAATTAACGGGTAGAGGAAACTTGCCGAAAGGCTTTGCGGTAGATATCAAACAATGCAGATTACTGGGGAGCTGTTATGGGGACATCTCATCGGAGCGGGCAATTATTAGAGCCGAGGAGTTAGTATGTGAAGACAAAAAAGCAGGTTTGATAATTTCTACAAAAGTTGCGGGGGTAATATACGGAGATGACGGAGCAAACGGCATACGAGGCGTTGTTGTGTCCATGTCCGATAAACATCTAAAAAGTGCTTTTATCGGAGGCGTGCTTAGCGGTTTTACCAATACTGCAAAAGGACAAAGCGGGCTTAATATTAGCCCCTTGGGAGCAATTAGCACGAATAAAAAGAATATGCGGGATATGGCACAGGAAGGGATACTAGGAGGAAGTAGTAGTGCTGCCGAAAAGCTAGCTGACTACTATATTAAACAAGCCGAGAATATATCACCGGTGATTTTAGTACCGGGAGGGACAAAAGTAGACGTGGTGTTCACTAAATCGGTAGAAGTCGGGGCAAGTGATGTCGCAGAAGCAATTAAAGGGGAAAGGAGTGGAAAATGAATAAATTTGTGTTTTTACGTGTCGGTTTACCGATAATTGGGATAATAATCGGGATAAGTTTAATTTATTCGTATTTTGACGAAAAAGGTACGTGGTGGTTTTTAATAAAACACTTATTGTGCGCATTTGTAGGCATTTTTCTTGCAGACAGAACAATAGTAAAATTAGAATTTTCTAAACAATTTACTAATCATTTAACGCTAACATACAAAGGCAATCTAAACGAATTAATCAGTGATTTTTATACATGTAATTTGTTTTTTCATCAACAGATAGGAGATTGTTATACCTTTAGTTCAAAAAGGTCTGTTTGGACTAATCAAATGTTTTTTGTTGAGAAGATAGGCGGTGTATTGCATATCGTGTGTAATCAATATTCGCTAAAGCAATTAAAGCAACATCCCGCATCATCTAATTTTATTCCCAAGTTTACGAGCCAAATAAAAAACACCGATAATAGTGATGACTGTGCCGGGATTGTTCTTGATAAGATCGAGTAGCCAATCGGTTAAGGTAGAGGGGATTTTATCTATTCTAAACCAATCGGCTGCGTAAGTAGATAGGGTAGTAAAGCACAGGGCTAATATGGATAAACGAAGAATTATTTTGAGTAACATAAATATAAAGAAAATTTAGGTAGAATATATGGATTATTATTTAACCACAGTCAAGAGTTACCTTTCCGTCATGAATAACGAAGTATCTGTATAAAGGAGGTTTAGATGAATACAAAAAATAAAAATAGTTCTTTACCTCAAGATGAAACTGCTATCTGGTTTGCTGTTTTATTTTCGGTAATAGTGTTTTTGCTCGTGGATTACAGTTTAGACGTATTAATAGTATGTATAGGTTTTATAGGCATAATAAAAATTTTATTTGTAAAATTCTGGTCTAAGCAACAAGTATCACTAGCAAAATATGATGGTGAAATTGGAGAAATAAGTTCTGCATTAATGCAAAAAGGATTTTTCTTAAAAAGAAAATATAAGGATGTTTGGATTTTTAACACTAGATTATTAGTTCAAAATTTTGAGGTTTTAGTTCAGAGAGAAAAGAAAAAATATAGCTTAATTGCTTATAAATCCTTACTGCAAGAGTTAGCAGAAGAAATATACGAATTAGAGATTTTAGATAAAAAACCTAATGTAGAGAATAAGAGCGATTATAACAAAATTTAAGATTGAAAAAAGAGAGTAAGGTGTTTGTAAAAGATACTTAGGCGGTAGTAGGGTAAGTTTTTGAGCTTCATAGCTGGAATAAATGCTGTGAAGCCAAAAAAAAGAAAATAGATAACAAGGCGTCAGAAGTATGAATTTAATAGTGTTATTTTTTATCTGTAGAATCACTGTATCTATTAGCGTGTTAAAAGGTGAAAAAGCAGCAGTAGCTATTTTATCCGAATCAGGTGTAATGGCAAAGGTGTTAAAGATAATAAGACAGCTGACTAAAAGTAAGGCACTAACAGAACGTATTTTCATATAAAAACTAGATTTAATAAAAATGTATACAAGAAAACTGATTATAGCAAACAGGTACAATAAAACAATCCTGCTATTAACATTACTGGTAGTAATGGGCGGGTGTTCTACTTATCCAAACAAGTTCAAGTGCGATGATGCTCGGGGGCTTGGTTGTACTATGCTTCATGAAGTAGATAAACAGATTGATTCGGGACAAATTGCGGAGGCATACAAAAAGAAAAAATGCTCCGGTAAAGGGTGTAAGAATGAGCCTCTTGATGATGGATTGATATTAAAAAGGGAAGATAAAGCTGTGCGTTATGAAGATGAGCAAATTACACCTCCTCTAGATGAGCAAGCAATATATTTTTAATGGTTAAAGCATGAAGAATTTATACGAGGATTTTGCCAATAAAGCGGCCGATATAATAGGATTTAATCGCACTGAGCTTGAGAGTTTCAAGCGTGCTAAGGATGCTTTATTTGAAAGTAGCTTAAAAGGAGGTGAGCCGCTTAAGAACTATTTAAATTATCGATATTTTGACTCTGTTACCGAGAACTTTTTACTTACCGAAGGGGCGGCAGGTTTTTTACTGGAAATCTGCCCGTTAGTAGGAGTAAATGAATCGGTCGTTAAAAACCTGAATCAGTTTTTTGCCAAGGAATTACCTAGCGGCGGATATTTGCAGTTTTTACTAATTGCAAGTTCTGTCATAGAGGAGTTTTTAGAGTTCTGGAAGCAAGGAAGAATAAGCAAAGACCCTATATTACAAAGGATAACAAAAGAGAGGGCGGAATATTTTAAGGTTAGAGCGGCAAATTTTGCAAGTAGCGGTAAAACGTTACCGAGAATGTTTAGAATGTACGTGTCCTATAGCTGCTTTCCTTCCGGTTGTAATGAATCCGGTTTAAATAACCTCTCTGAGTTTCGTAAGAAATTAACGGCCAAGCTTGCAAGTTTAAATCTCTCTCCCGAAGTATGCGGAGTTGATAGTTTAATAAGAATATGCCGCGACATACTGGAATTTAGCCCCGGCGAAAAAGCCGATTATAGAAGTATTGCGAGTAGCGACTTAATAAATAACCAATGCCTATCGGGCGGTAATTATTACGAAAATAGAAAGACCGGTTTTGTAAATACAAGTACGGGAATAGTGCATCGTGCATATACCGGACCGGTGTTAAGAACGAGGTTGTTTGGGACATCGGGATTAAAATTTGTTAACACATATGGTATATTGTAAGATCAAATTGGAAAGTCTTTAATCTTTTTTTCATATTCAGGTTGGCAATCACCTAGTGATAATTTTGAATATACCTCAAGTGATTGTCTACTATCATGGCCTGAATAAGGTTGGATTAATGCGTCATCTACGCCTTTTTTCTTCATCCAAGTAAACAAAAAATGTCTTAGCTTATGTGGTGATATCGAATGTTCAATACCAGATTCTCTTGTATAATTCATTAAGATTTTTCTAATACCACGATCAGAATATTGTCTCTTCCAACTAGATTCAAATAAGTAAATTATCTTATTTTTCTTTGCATTTTCTACGTAAACAGCTAATATTTCCTTAAATGAGTTAGGAAACGGAACTATTCTATCCTTTTTTCCCTTACCTTGGACAACTTTTATCTGACAATTATCTAAATCTATATCTGATATTTTTATGTTTACTAACTCAGAAACTCTTACCCCGGTATAAAGCAATGTTTTAATCATAGCTACATGCTTCATATTTCTAGATTTCCATACCGTATTGTAAAATCTACTGATTTCTTCTTCCGTAGGCACATATGGTAACTTCCGTTCCTTACCACTCTCTACTTCAACATTGAGGTTTTTTCTTATATGTCGAAATAACTCTCTTAAGTAGTTGTAATCAGGCTTTTCTGCTTTGAGATGTTTACAAAAATATTTAGCTTTTTCTCTAACCGGTGTACGTATTAATGTCATAAATAATCAGCAATCAAATAGTTAACCCGATTGACAAGCGTTTACTAAAGTCTAACGGAAAAAGGCCATAAGGATTTATATGACCTGAGAATAATGGTGTTAATGCTCTGTAATCTTTAGGCGTAAATTTATTTTGCCAATGTGACCCCGATAATATTGATTGAATAATCAAGGTATTGATATAAACCATACATACTTGCAATAGATGTAAGCATAATACCGATAATTCTTGATCCTCAATATTGTTCGTTGCAATTTGACCAAGTTTACCATAGAAAATAAAATCCATTACGCTGTTAAGGCGTTCAACAACATTTAGCCCTTCATTAATCTCAATACGCAACTCTTCGGAAGCTAAATATTGACATAAGAATATAGTTTTATTAGCTTTACCTAGTTCTACTAATGCCTTATATACTGGATGAGAATAATTATTATTACTGAATCTTTTAATTAGTACAGATGGTGTAACAATCCCTAGTTTTAGGGCAACCATATGCTTTACCATCTCATCGTAATTATCTTCTATTAATTGCCAGTTAATGCCTCCTTTGAGAATCTCTGCAATATTTGTATATTTGTTTTTATCTTTAGAATCGACGTAATATAATTTTTGCTTGTTAATTGCCTTGAGCCTCGGATATAAGGCAAAATGTAGTAAATAGCTAACGGCAAAACCTATCACACTTTGCCCATGTGTATCAATAAATACACGATTAATATCCATGTCCGTATCATGATCAATAATGCCTTTTATCATGCTACCCACTTCTGAAGAGCTGCAATCTTTTAATTGTGAGTAAATACATAATGATTTCTTATCAACATGCCAATAAATCATTACTCCCTTCTTACCATAACGAAAATGCCATTCACTCATTAAGTTTTGATCCCAGGCAAACAGGTGAGTCGAATCACATGCTACCGTTGTAGTGGCTTCTCCCCAAACATCAGGATCGCGTATTTTTAAAACGTTATTCACTAGTATACGAATAGCATTTCTAATGTTTACAGCATTAACATGGCGTTTTTTTACGTAGCGCAAATCACTATAATTAATACCATCGTTAGCGATACTAATCCTTTTTAGCCCAGTGTTGCTACCGATACCAAATATGCATAATAGTAATCTTTTTTGTAGATCAGAGCTATTGAGGCTACTGCTCTTTCCGATAGTTTCAAGTGTCTTGGTAAAATTAATTCTCAAATCACATTCTTTTAAAATATCAATTAAATGTATACTTGAGTATTTATTGTTTATTTCTTGCTGGAGCTTAACAATATTATCAGGTTCATCTTGCGGATCTGAAGGGGTCAGTTTTATATTGTTACCAACCTTACTTTTTTTGATTTGTACAAGCTTATTATTGGGGATATTAGCATTTAATCTCTCTAGGTTATTTGCTGTTGAGGTCTTTAATTTTACTATAAACTCCTTAGCTTTTAGCGGCAAGTTCAGTAGTTCATAATAATATTCTCTTTTTTCGCTAAAGTCCTTTGGCAAGTCTTTATTCGGATTTCTATAGCGGTAACTTCTATCAACCCAAATAGCTTTAAATCCAAGAAATTCTTTAAGCTGTTCCAGTACAGCTAGTTCATAATTATATTTGTTTATCCGTAAATGGCCTTTTTCTATTCTAACTGTGGTATTATACCAGCTCTGGGGTACAACTCCACTTAGTGGCGGTATATTAATATAGTAAGCTAAATCCGATTCATTCCAATATTCGTTGATAAAACGAATTGCATCTAAGATAGGTTTATAATCAATATGATCTTCTAACATTTGTAATGTCCTCAAAATGCTAAGTAAACTACTCCTATTGCCATAAGCATAGGTTGTATGCATTTTTTCTTGCACCTGATCCTGATACCATTTGCTGCCCCGATGCTGTAAATCATCAATTACTGCTTCTAGCTTATCCTGCGGCACTACGGGATAAATCTTCTCCTCAATAATACCTTTTGGATTCTTTGCATTTAGTACAGCTAATTTTTCTAAAATATCAAATTTGCCATCGATACGCTTTACTTCTGCCAGTATATAACGATCCACATGTTTTTCTGCGCCAGATCTTACTTTTTTAACTAGTTTGATCATTGTATCTGTTAAGGAATCCAACAAAAACTCAAGCCTTACATGAAAGAATACTGCCATAGTGGTATACTTTGTAGTAGGGCTAAAATCTAGAATATTGCTAGGTGCAAACGCCATCACACGTTCATAATATTTAAGTAATAATTTTCTATCGACTGCATCTACAATAGAGTCGGATAACTTAATCCGGCTTAATAAATTAACTTTATCTATGGCGTCTTGAATATTTTTAATTTTTGCGCCGGCAATGTCTTGTTTAAGTTCAGATAATTCTATAATCTCATCCTCTTCATCGCCATCCTTGCTAAGGATTCGATCTATCAGAAGAAAATCTTCTTGATTTAAATTATTAAATATTTTATCAAAAAATTGTCGCTCAAATTTTTGATTGGCTAACAAAACGTAACCTTCTAATTGTTGTGTACTAACAATTTCTATTTTTTTCTTAGAAAAATATAGGCGTGTTTGTTCCAGTAGCACCGAATCAGAAAGTTGACGTGGTATCAAATGATCTACAAGATAGTTTATTATAGATGCAGTATCTTCTGCATTGGTTACACGGTATCCTAAATATTTCCTAATCTCTTGACGATATTTTTTAGCATTACGTCCTGACCAATCAAATGTAGCAATAAATAATGGATCAATATCTAAACTTTTAGCAACTTGCAAGATTAGTTCTGATGAAATATTAGCTTCCGTAGCCATAGGAAATTGAGTATATCTTTTAAAGAAGCTTAACATAACTCCAAAAGCTAGCCTATTACTTTTAGCATTCTTAGTTTTACATACATTTACATCTTCTAATGATAAATCATATTGCATTTTTATATATTCCTAGAACTCTCAGTGTCGGTACTAATCTAACCAAATTATTCTATAGAATTAATTATTGCAACTGATTTCTTCCGTCAAAAATATATAAAGTTTCTACATTATGTTTTTCGGCACTTCAAATACTAACAATTTTTAATCCCAATGTCCCAAGTGCCCTAATTCTTAACACCGGTCCTATAAAAGATTTTGTTAATAAATATGATCTGGTTTTAATCGATGCTTCGGGTAGAGATAGTCAAAGTCTCAGAACCGCTTTAACTGTAGCTGATAAATTCTACTGTCCTATAAGAGCAAGCCAAGCC
>Ga0194129_10008594_pt1 | contig 11765 bp, 18 predicted proteins | sample TA2KigCa35mmetaG_FD_150862 | JGI IMG/M metagenome (GOLD analysis project Ga0194129, IMG submission 150862) | Freshwater microbial communities from Lake Tanganyika, Tanzania - TA2015038 Kigoma Deep Cast 35m | ecosystem: Environmental > Aquatic > Freshwater > Lake | place: Tanzania: Lake... | reverse complement strand
CCCGGCACCGCCCGTGGCGGATCGGGCACCCCGCATCCCCCGTCGCCTGCCGGAGCCGCCCCGGCGATTGCTCCGCTGATTGTTCCGGCCACGGAACCGGGCACGGATCCTGCGGTCATCGCGGGGAATGATGGGATCAATCTTCCCGGCGCACCCGCCGCCCAGCCCCAGACTGCGGAGGTCCCGCCAGCAGGCGCCCCGCCCCTGCACGGGGTGATGGCGGCGATCGTGCCGGGCCTGCCGGTCGGGCGCGCGGATCGCCTGCGCGCCCTCTCGGAGGCTGCCGAGGACCCAACGGGCGAAGTTCCGCGCCCGACCGCCCGCGACGAGGCATCCGCGGATGAGGATCCCGCGCCTGCCGCCGCTTTCCCCGGCCAGGTGCCGGCCCTGACCGATCCGCTGCCGTCAGGCGTGGCGGGGATCCCGCTCGCGGGCGTCGCCGCTGCGCTCGCGCCCGATCAGGCGCCCGATCAGGCACCCGGGGCCAAGCCGAACGCGGCCGCAAACCCCGCCGCACAGCCAGCCGAAGACGCGGCGCAGGCGGGTCCGCCATCCGCCGGGGCCGTAGCGCCGCCTTCGGTGGAAGCGGATCCGGGCGCGGTGGCGCCCCGCCCTGAAGTGCCCGCTCAGACCCCGAACCGTGCCGCGCCGCGCGGCCGTGCGGCCGCCGCTGGCCAGAACGCTGCAGGCCAGAACGCTGCGGGCCAGAACGCTGCAGGCCAAGCCGCCACGGGGCAGGGGGGCGCGCCTTCAACCGCTGGCGCGACGCAGTCGGCCCCCTCGGCGGCGGTCGATCTGCCCGATGCCGACCCATCGCGCGCGTCCGATTCCCAACGCGCGGCTTCCCTCCCGCTTGCGGCCGAGGCAAAGGGCCCGGCCGCATCGCGCCCGGACCCTGCAACCGCCAGCACCGTCGCGGCAACGTCCGCGACGACGGGGGCCGCGGCGTCCGAAGCAGAGGGCGCAAGCGCGCCCCCGGGTCTGGCCGTGCCCGGCGCCGTCGCGCCCCGGCCCGGGCAGGGCGGCGCGGCCGCGCCGGCGCTGCCGGTGGCCGACCCGGATGCGCTGGCCGCTGCGGTCGGACCGATGCCCGCGGCGCGATCCCTGCCTGCCGCGACCCTGAACCCGGCACCGATGCCCGGCCCCCTTCCTGCGCCGACACCCGGGGCGCCCGAGGTGCTGCGCCCGGCGCCGCGGCGCGCGTCGCCGGATCCGGCTGTGCTTGTCGCCCCGCCCGCTGCGGCCGCCCCCCCCGAGGGCGCGGTGCCGCGCGATGGCGTCCCGCCGCAGCCCGTCGCCGGCGCCGAGGCCGCGCGCCCGGCGGAGCCCACGGCCCAGGCCGAGCGCGCCGCCGCGTCGGCGGCACAGGCCGGCGGTGCTGCGGGCGGCGAGGGCGGCCAGAACCAGCAGAACCCCCAGAACCAGCAGAACGGGAGTGCCGCGCCCCAGAATGCAGGCCAGCCGGCAGGGGCGATCGACGCCTCGCGCAGCGCGGTGCGCGCGATCCTCGACACACGGCTGCAGGATTTCGAACTGCGCCTCGCGCGAGAGGTCGAAACGGCGGTCCGCGGGATGCGCAGCGGCCTCGAACTCTCGCTGCGGCCGCGCAACCTCGGCGAGGTCAAGATCACGATCGAACTCGTGCAGGACCGCGCGCAGGTGCAGATCGTGACCGAGACGGCCGCCGCGGCACGGCTGCTCGCGGGGGGCGAAGAGCGCCTCTCGCAGATGCTCGACCAGTCGGGGATCCGCCTCGGCGCGATGGTGGCGCAGGCGGGCGGCGGCAACGGCCAGGGCGGGCGGGGCGGCGAGCGCGGGGCGCGCGGCGCCCCGATCGGCGGCGTCTCGGACCGCAAGGCCGCCGAGATGCACCTGGCCGGGCCGCTGCCGGCCACGCGTAAACTTGAACAAACAGAAACGTCAATTAATCTGATCGCCTGACGGCGCCGCAGAGGACCAGAACCATGCCCGATCAACCCGCCGATGACGGAAAGAAAAAGAAGGGTGGCCTTGTCAAGATCCTGGGCCTCGTCGGCGCGGGCCTCGGCCTCGTCGTGGTCGGGCTCGGGGCGGGCTTCTTCATCTTCGGCAACCCGGCGCCGACTCCGTCGCAGGAGATCGAGAGCATCATCGAGCGCAAGCTGATGGAGAGCGGCCAACTCGCGCCGCCGCCCGATGAAGAGGTCGCCGCCGAGGGCGAGGCGGGCGCCGAGGGCGCCGAGGGCGAGGCGGGGCCGCAGCTCAACGTCAAGGAAGTGCCCGAGGTCGAGGTCTTCGTGACCTCCTATTACGAATTCCCCGGCACCTTCACGACGAACCTGCGCAATTCGCGCAAGTTCCTTCAGGTCGGCATCGGGGTCTCGACGCAATACGACCAGAAGGTGATCTCGAACGTGGACAGCCACCAGCTGTCGCTGCGCTCGGAGATCCTCGGCACGATCGGCGAGTTCACCGAGGAGGAGATCCAGGGCAAGGCCGGGCGCGACGCGCTCGCGCTGCGGATCCAGGCGGCGATCAACGCCCGGCTCGAGGTGCTCGAGGGCTTTGGCGGGGTCGAGACCGTCTTCTTCACATCCTTCATCCTTCAATAGGCGGGAAGGCGCGCCAAGATGCCATCGTCGCGCAGACTGACGACCGAAGAGGTCGATGCCCTGATCGAGGGCCTCGGGGGCGGGGCGGAGCCGGCTGGCCCCTCCATCATCTCGGCAGGGGCGGAGGTGCGCTCCTTCCAGTTCGGCGCGGACGAATTGTCGCTCCTTGGCGACTATTACGCGCTCAGGATGATCAACGAACGCTTCTGCCGCTATGCGCGCTCGGTCTTTCTGCCGATGCTGCGGGTGCAGCCGCGCATGTCGTCCTTTCCACCCGAGGTGAAGACCTTCGACGAATACGCCCATGGGGTCGAAAGCTTCGTCAGCCTGACGAACAGCCGGATGGAAGAGCTGCGCGGCGCGCAGCTGACGGTTCTGCCGCCGCATTTCATCGCGCTGCTGACGAATTCCTATTACGGCGGTTCCGTCACCGCGATGAAGCGCAAGTCGGGAGAGTTCACCGCAACCGAGCAGCGCGTGATCGAGATCGTGACCGAGGGCCTCAACGAGGCACTGTTCATGGCCTGGCGCGACCTCATGCCCGTGCACTTCACCGTGCAGGGCCGCGAGGAGAACATCCAGTTCGCATCCTTCGTCGATGGCGGCGACACGGTGATCGTCTGCACCTTCCTCGTGCAGCTGCCCAAGGGCGACCCGGTAAGCTTCGACGTCATCTATCCGTTGCAGACGCTCAAGCCCATCGCCTCGCAGTTGCGCTCGCGCGTGCAGTCGGACAAGTCGGGCGACAACCTCTCGTGGCGCCAGAAGCTCGAGCGCGCGATCCTCAACATCCCGCTCACGGTCACGGCGCGGCTGGCGCAGCCCACGGTGTCGATGCGCAGCCTGATCCAGATGCAGCAGGGCCATGTGTTCCCGATCCAGATCGTCGGCAAGATCGACGTGATGGTCGAGGGTCGCCCGATATTCGAGGCCGATCTGGGCGAGATGAACGGACAGGCGGCGCTGAACCTGCGCAAGCGCATCAAGAAGCCGGCCGACTGAGGCCAAGCAAGGAGATCGGCGATGGCCGGGTCGAACGACGACATGATGGGGGGCGATGCCGAGGGCGGCGCGCGGCGCACCGACCGGGCGGCGGTCGAGAACCTGCGCGTGCTCGAGAGCATCGAGGTGGAACTGACCGTAGAGGTCGGGCGGGCAGAGATCACGATCCGCGACCTGCTGCGCCTCAACGAAGGGTCGGTGATCGAGCTCGATCGCCTCGCGGGCGATCCGCTCGACATCCGCATCAACGGCACGATGGTCGCCAAGGGCGAGGTCGTGATGGTGGGCGAACGTTTCGGCGTCAGGGTCGGCGAGATCGTCGAACCCGAAAAGCGGATGGAGAGCATCTGACGGCGGGCTGACACCCCGCCCGTCGGCGGACCGTCACACCCCCGCCCGTCACCCCCCCATCCGCGTGCCGGACGGCCCACCCGGCACGCCAGGCCGCAGTTGGCCCGAAACTTGCCTTCCTATCCGCAGAGCCATCAAGGCGGAGCGGACCCATGGCGGGCGTCGAGGCATCGCAGATCGTGATCGTGGTGGCGTTTCTGGCGCTGCTGGTCGTGCTGCAGGTCTGGGTGCGGCGCAACCGCGAGGGATTGGGCGCCCGGCTTCGCCCCGGCCGCGAGGTCGACATCATCGAGACGGTGGCCATCGCGCCGCAGGAACGTCTGACGCTGGTCCGCATCGGGACGCAGCGGGTTCTGGTCTTGAGCGCGCGCGGGGCGGGCGCGCAGATGCTGGCGCTCGGACCCGATATTGCGCCCCCGCCAGAGGGGGGCGCGCCATGATCGGTGCGCGGATGCTGTTTGCCTGGGCGCTGGGTCTTGGCTTGCTTGCCGATCCGGCGGCCGCGCAGGTCGCGCTGGGCGATGCGATCGCGGGCCTGCCGGCGCTGACCTCCGAGACGGGCGAGGACGGCGCGACGACCTATTCGCTCTCGCTCCAGATCCTCGCGCTGATGACGGCGCTGACGGTGCTGCCCTCGATCGTGCTCGGGGCCACCTCGTTCACGCGCATCATCATCGTGCTCTCGATCCTGCGCCAGGCGCTCGGGACGCAGCAGACGCCGCCCAACCAGGTGCTGATCGCGATCGCGCTGTTCCTGACCTTTTTCATCATGGCCCCGACCTTCGGGGTCATCTACGACGACGCGATCACCCCCTTTCTCGAGGAGCGGATCACCGCCGAACAGGCGATCGTGATCGCGAGCGCGGTGATGAAGCAGTTCATGGTCCTGAATACGCATGAGGATTCGCTCCTGCTCTTTGCCGAGATGGCGGGTGACGGGCCCTATGAGAGCACCGCCGACATCCCCTTTTCGACGCTCTTGCCGGCCTTCATCACCTCGGAGCTGAAGATGGCCTTCCAGATCGGCTTCCTGCTGTTCCTGCCGTTTCTGGTGATCGACATGGTGATCGCCTCGATCCTGATGTCGCTCGGGATGATGATGCTCTCGCCGATGCTCGTCTCGCTCCCGTTCAAGCTTCTGTTGTTCGTGCTGGTCGACGGCTGGTCGATGACGGTCGGATCGCTCGCGGCGACCTTCGTGCAGGGTTGAGAGGACAGGATGGATTTCGACAGCAACGTGGAATACCTCCGCCTTGCCTATTGGCAGATTGTCATCATGGCGGGGCCGATCCTCGGGGTGGCGCTGGCGGTCGGTCTGGCGATCGGCCTCGTGCAGGCGGCGACCTCGATCAACGAGATGACGCTGAGCTTCGTGCCCAAGCTCGTGATCGTCGTGATGACGATGGCGCTCCTCTCGGGCTTCACGCTGACGCAGATGACCGACTATTTCGCCTTCATCTTCGACGAAATCGTGCACCTGCGCTGAGATGCTGCCGGTCGTCCCCCTCGATTTCGGCGCGCTTCCAGGGACCGGGATGCAGGGTCTGCTCGACCTGCTGCTGCAGGGGTTCGTGCTGACGCTGCGGATCGGGGCGTTCCTGCTGGCCGCGCCCTTCTTCGGCTCGCGCATGGTGCCGCTGCCGGTCAGGATCGTCTTCGGGGTCGCGATCGCGGCCTTCGTCTTCGCCGAGACCGCGGTGCCGCCGGTCGAGGTTCTGACCAGCCTCAGGATCGTGCCGATCGTCATGCAGGAGCTGGCGATCGGGCTGACGGCGGGGCTCGTGCTGACCATCATCTTTTCCGCAGCGTCGGTTGCGGGCGACAAGATCGCCTCGACCGCGGGCCTGTCCTTCGCCGCGCAGGTCGATCCGACGGGCTCGGGCCAGACCCCGGTCGCGAGCCAGATCTTCATGCTGTTCCTGATCGTGGTGTTCCTTGCGCTGAACGGGCATCTGGTCGCGATCGGGATGATCCTCGAGAGCTATCGCACGGTGCCGGTCGGGGCGTCGGTCGCGCTCTGGCCGCTTGCGCAAATCGGGGTCGACGCCATGGGCACGATGTTCGCGCTCGCGGCCTCGATCATGCTTCCGGTGGCGGCGGTGCTGTTCCTGCTCAACCTCGTGATCGGCGTGGTGACGAAATCGGCGCCGCAGCTCAACCTCTTCTCGTTCGGCTTTCCGATCACGCTGATGGCGGCGTTCTTCTTGCTGTTCCTGTCGGTCGGTGGCCTCGCGCAGGCGTTCAGCGACCTCATCCGCGACGCGCTCGCGATCCTCGACACGGTATTCGGGGGGCTCTCGCGTGGCTGAGAACGACGACGACTCCCAGGAAAAGAGCGAAGAGCCGTCCCAACGGCGCCTCGAAAAGGCGCGCGAGGATGGCCAGATCCTGACCTCGAAGGAGGTGATGGTCTTTGCCACCACCTTTTCGGGGATGATGATCTTCGCGGCGTCGGCGCTTCTCTTGCCCCAGATCCTCGATGGCTGGCGCGGCTGGTTCCAGCTCAATCCTGCCGAGGCGCTGCTCGACCAGATCGGCACCCGGGTCGCCGAGGCGACGACGGTCTTCATCGTGGCCTCGCTCATCTTCGGGGTGCCGCTCCTCATCGTCACGCTTGTCACCCAAGGCTTCGTCGGCGGCCTCAACTTCGCGACCAAGGCAATGGCGTTCAAGGGCTCGCGGATCAACCCGATCGCGGGGCTCGGCCGGATCTTCTCGATCAAGGGGCTGATGGAACTCGTGAAATCGGTGCTCAAGGTCGTGCTGCTCGGGGCGGTGGCGGTCTTCGTGCTGTGGCAGCTTCTGCCCTCGATGCTCGTCCTGTCGTCGGCGGGCCTTGCGAGCGCCTCGGCGCAGCTTTTCCGCAACCTCCTCCTGCTGCTCGCGGCGACGGTCGTCTTGCTGGCGATGATCGCGGTGCTCGACTTCTTCTGGTCGCGCCACCAGCATCTCGAGAAGCTGCGCATGAGCCGCAAGGACATGCGCGACGAGCACAAGGAGACCGAGGGCTCGCCCGAGATCAAGTCGCGCATCCGCCGGTTGCAGATCGAGGCGACGCGGCGCGCGGCCCAGTCGGCGCAGGCGCTCGAGAAGGTCGCCGAGGCGCGCGTCATCGTCACGAACCCGACGCACTTCGCCGTCGCGCTGAAATACGACGCGGGCGATGCGGGCGCGCCGATCGTGCTGGCGATGGGCCGCGGGCGGATGGCCGAGATGATCATCGCGCGCGGCGAGGCGGCGGGCGTCACGGTGCTGCGCAGCCCCCTCCTGGCGCGCGCGCTTTTCTTCACGAGCGAGATCGGGCAGGAGATCTCGGAAAAGCTCTATACCGCGGTCGCGGCGGTGCTGGCCTATGTCTATCGCATCGACCGGGGCGAGGATCTCGAGCAACCCGAGATCGACCTGCCGCCCGAACTGCGTTTCGCCGAGGATGGCCGGCCGCTCGAGGGCAGGGGCTAGTGCCATGCGGATCCGCAAGCGCGAGCGCACGCTGGGCGACATGATCTCGACGGCCGTCTTTGCCGGCATGGGCCTGTGGCTCGGCGGCGAGGCGCTGCTTGCGGCCGAGGCCGGCCTGATCTCGAAGGCCGTCGTCATCGGCATCTGCGCGGGGCTGAGCGTGCTTGCGGCGCTGCGCCATGTGATCGCGTCGATCTGGCTTGCACTATTCGGAGACGGAAGATGACAAGACCACCTCAGGAGGTGCGCTGCGGCATGTGCAGGCACTTCTTCGTCACCTACGAGCCGACGCTCCCCTGGGGGTGCCGGTCGTTCGGGTTCAAGTCGGCGAACCTGCCCTCGCAGGAGGTGCTTGCCGCAACTGGCACGGTTTGTGCTCGGTTCGAAGCCAGACCGACCGTCGCGCGCGGTCCGCAGAGCGTCAGGAGGTCGCGATGAGCGAGGATACCAAGGCCATCGAGGAGAGCATCAAGATCGCCCTCGACGCCGCCGACGCGGCCACGAACGTCACGGCCGAATTCGAGACGATCCGCAAGCAGAACGAGGCAACCGCACGCGAGGTGAAGAAGGTGTATCGCTATGCCATTGCTGTCTTCGCAAGCTCGATGATCGGGGCGGCGGCGGTGCTCGTGCTCGCCGCGCTCATGTATTACCGCACGCTGAGCGAGATGCAGACCGCCAACAAAACGTCGCTCGAGGCGCTCGTGATCTTTGCCGAGAACGTCGACAAGCTCGTGGGCGCCGTGGGCGGTGTCGAGGCGCTCGATGACGGGCAGGCCGAGATCGCGGCCGCCGTGGGCGCGGGAACCGAGGTGCTCGCGCGGATCGAGACGGCGCTCGCGGCCCAGCCGCAGGCGCTCGCCAATGCGCTGACGGGGCCCGACATGGAAAACCCCGGGCCGCTCGGCCGGATGTCGGCCGATCTCGGCGGCGTGATCTCGGCGGGCTTTGCCGCGCAGGCCGAGGCGCTCGGACGCATCATCGACGATCTCGGGCGCGATGTGGCGGCCGCGTCGGGCGAAGCCGTCGCGGGCGAAGGTGGCGCGGATGCGCCCGCCGCGCCCGATCCCACGCAGACCGCCCTGACCGAGATCCTTGCCAAGCTCGAGTCGATGACCCTGCTGCAGCAGGAGATCTCGGCCAAGATCACGGCGGTGCAGAACCGACCCGCCCCGGCTGCCGCGCCCGCCCCGGCGCCGCGGCCGCGCACGCCCGCGGCACCCGCCGCCGGCGGCGACATCATCAAGTTCCCCTGAGCGCGGGCCGATGGCCGGAAACGATCAGGCCTCGGCGCGCGGTCAGGCGGGGGCCGCCGGCGCGACGCTCGAGGGCGTCGCGACCGTGCCCACCCTTCTGCGGATCGTGAAGAACGGCCTCTCGCGCCTCGGCAAGTCGATGCGCCTGAGGGAAGGCGATGTGCTGGTGGCGATCGACGGCAAGCCGTTTTCGGGCGATGTCGACGCGCTCCAGAAGTTCTTCGAGGACGCCGAGGCGGTCGCCGACGAGACCGATGTCGATCCGGTCTGGTTGCTGACCTTCTGGCGCGGCGGCGTCTTCTTTCACCAGAGTTACGCGACCCCGCTGCGCGGCGGTTTCGACCATGCATCGCCCGAGGTCTCGCTCGAGATCATGGGCGCGTTCCGTTCGGTCACCTTCGGGCCGCTGCAAAGCTACGAGAACTTCGAGGTCTTTCGCGAGATCAAGGCCAAGGTCGCCGGCATCCACTCGACCCGCCCCGACCCGCTCGCGACCACGATGCCGCCGCTGTGGATGCTCAACAACAAGCTCTATTTCCCGCTGGTGGGCGCGCTCGTGGCGTATGGGGTCACGCTGCTCACGCATTGGTCGTTCCTGCTCGCGGCGCATCTGCTCCTCGTGATCTACACGCGCCGGGCGCAGATCAACCTGCTGCGCTCCTACCAGCTCTATCGCGACCGGCTCTATTGGCACACCCTCGCCGAGACCGATGAGTTGCGCGCGCGCGCCACCTATCGGCTGCTCGATCCGGATGTGCGCTTTGTTGACGAACCCGCCAAGAAGACCTCGCGCCGGCGCAAGAAGGCGAAGGCGGCGGAAGGGACCGAGAAGGCCTGAACGCCCCTCAGGCCAGCAGGTTCACGAGCGCGCCGTAGCGCGGCGCATCGCGGTGCAGGTTCGACAGCCGCGCCATCTTGCTCGCGGCGCTGTCGTGAACGTAGACGGGCGCGAGGATGCTGCGCGCCACGAGCGCATTCTCGGTCGCGATCGCCGAGGGCGCCTGGCCCGGATGATAGATCCGTCCCGCGAAGCCCTCGGCCGCGGACGCCTCGCGATAGCTCCGCAGCGCAAGGGAATGCGTCCCGCCCCCCGGCGGGTCGACCCCGAAGCGCGTCTGCCGCAGGTCTGGCACAGCGCTTGCAAAGTGAGGTTGCGGGCTGGTCAGCGGCCCACGCTCCGGCCCCGAGATCGAGGGGGGCAGCATCGGGGCGGCGCTGATCGGCGTTGCGAGCATGGGTTGTTCCGCCGGGCCTCTTGGATGCCCGCAGGAGGAAGATAGCATGAGTGACGTGGCCTCGCTACAGTCCTATCGCCTGCGGCGCTATCCGCATCGCGATTTCCGCATCGACCCGGTGACAACGATCTATGTCGCGCTCGACGGGATGCTGAAGGGCTTCGCGCGCCTCCAGTCCGCTCCCGAGGCCGAGCGCGCGGCGGTGGCCGAGGCCGAGCGCATGCGGATCCTGCGCGGGGTCGATTTCATTTTCGAGAGCATAGACTTGCGCGCCGGGGGGCTGGCCTCGGGGCTGATTTCGCTGCTCTTGCGCCACCTGCGCGAGCGGCTGGTCGAGGGCTTCGCCGCCGGCCGCACGGAATTCGCCGCCGAAGAGGGGGTGCTGCGCGATCTGCATGCGCTCTTTGCCGCCCATGCAACCGGCCAGCGCGACCATGGATGACGCCGCAACCCGCCTCGCGGCGCTCGGGGCCGAGCTGCGCCATGCCGCGCGCGAGGGCGATTCGCCCGCCGTCCTGCGGCTTGACGACGAACGCCGCGCCCTGCTCGCGGCGGTAGAGGGGCATCCGACGCCCGCCTTGCGCCGCACGCTGGCCGAGGAGATCGCCGCCGATCTCGAGGCGATGGCCGCGCTGAGGGCGGCGATGGGCGAGATGTCGCGCGCCCGCAGGGCCCGCAGGAGCTATGATCAGTCGCGATCAGCCTGATCTTCGAATCTGGCCCGGGCTTCGCGTTCGTGCTATCATCACGGCATCAGTGGGGGCGATGATGTTTCTCGTCAGATCCAATCGCGCGGGGAGTCGGGGACCGTGCCGCAAATGCGCCTGGATCCGCAGTTTCGTGCTCGTGGCATTTGCGTTGATGGTGATCCTGCCGATATTCGGGCCGAGCCTGCCGTTGCTCGCGGCCCTCAACGTCTGGCATTTCGTCGCGGCGCTCTGGGCGTGGGGGCTGTTCGTGACCGCGGCGAAATGGATCGAATGGCGGCGCGACCGGCGCGCCGCCGTCGCGACCGCCCCTCAGGCCGGGGCGCGCGAGGCCGGCGGGCAGACCGCCGACACCAGTGAAGCGGGCGCGAGATAGGCCGCGAGATCGGTGCGCAGCACGCGTTCGGGCCGGTCCTGCGCGTCGAAGAAGCAGATCTCGATCATCATCCCGCAGACCGGTCCGGCGGGCGGGAAGGGCAGGGACGGAACGGGCGGGCAGATGGGCGCATTCATCGCGGGATCCTCCGGGGTCAACTCTCCGACTGCAAGCAAGTTGCGTGCCACGGGCCGCCGCACCCACCCTTGCGGATCGGGATGCAGTTACCGATATGATTTCCGTCCGAGCGTTCAGGATCCCCGTCGATGAACCCCTATCTTGCGGCTGGCGCGATCCTTGTTGCCATCCTCGGCGCGGCCGGCGGCGGTGTCGTGCTCTGGCAGAACTGGCCCGCGTCCGACCCACGGGCGCCGATCGAGGCCGAGGTGACGCTGCGCAACACCTGCCCCGTCGGCGACGAGGTGTTCGTCGTTCATGCCCCGGAATCCGGTCGTTGGGCGCGGTTCAACAATGGCGTGGCCAAGATCATGGCGGTTCCCGGAGAGCCCCTGCGCCTGCGGATCGCACCGGGCTTTGATGATGTGACCTATGCGGGCTACAACGAATCCGCCGCGCGCAAGGTCGAGCTGGTCGCCGACTGCGGCTCGAGCGAACGCCAGCAGATGATCAACCGCGCGATGCGCGACGCTTTCAGAAACTAAGCAGAGATTCCGGGCTTTGCCAACGGATTGCGGGTTCGTTGGTGGTTGAGGGTGGCGACGGCGGTGTAGATGGCATGATCGAGTGTATGAAGATCGGCAAAGGTCTGGTGGGCGAGGTGCCGCGCC
>Ga0194129_10008593_pt1 | contig 11766 bp, 8 predicted proteins | sample TA2KigCa35mmetaG_FD_150862 | JGI IMG/M metagenome (GOLD analysis project Ga0194129, IMG submission 150862) | Freshwater microbial communities from Lake Tanganyika, Tanzania - TA2015038 Kigoma Deep Cast 35m | ecosystem: Environmental > Aquatic > Freshwater > Lake | place: Tanzania: Lake... | reverse complement strand
GGGGGTTGTCTCAAAAAACCCAACTCCTACAACCCTCTCGGAGAGCATTGCTCGCGAGGACCCGTCAGCAGACAAAAAGAAGGCCATCAGAGAGGAAAGTCGGTATCTCCCGCAACAATTCCCAGTGTTGCCTCGGTTAGGCTGGCCCCTTGTGAATGGTAGCACTGGTGTCCATACGGTCGTCAACCTCTGCCTTCTTTAAATCAGACGCTTCGAAACATTGGCCACCATTGCTACCACAGAGGGGGGATGAAAAGCGGGAGAGATCGATGCTAGCTGCAAGGCTGTGCTTGACAGTATGGAAGATTTCTGTTTGGCGTATAGACTTGTCCCAGCGACGCTGTTTCCTTTCTGAACTTTTGCTCTTGGGGCCGAAAGGCGACGTGAAGCTAAATTCACTTCGTGCGTTGTTGAGGGTGTTTCGCCCGGTTCAGCTTTTCCGAAATTTCAGATGTTACGCCGAATCCTCGGCCAATACCACCCTGAAGCAGGCATACTTTCCTGATCTAGTTGCCCCGTTTGTCGTGGAGAGCAGGCTTGGGCGGAGCACTTGAAGCTCGGATTCCCTGCTTCGCAGCCGAATGGGGAACGAATCTCGATAATTAGATTCCGGTGGTTTCGAAGGGAGCGGCGATAAACGCCCAGTGCCTTGAGGGACGCTGTGTTTGCAAGGGGACGCTCGTCGCGATGCAAACCCAGTCGGAACTTGTTCTAAACTAAGCCTGATTCTGTCGCACAGCCTTGCTCTGATTTTTTGGAGGCCAGGCATATGGAACGAGGCTCTGTGTGGCAGGTTTGCAGCAAAAGTGCTAGCTGGGTCTGTGGGGAGTCTGGCTTGGACAACAAACTTAGAGTGGGGCGGACTGCGTTTGTTCGAAACAGCAGGGTCCCGAACAGGCGGAGTTCAGGAAAAGTGGGAGTTGTAGAGAGGGGGTGGTTTCCCGCACAGTCATCGCGAGACAGGTCGCGGCGTTGTGCAGAATTTTGTCGGGAAAGCCTTGCCGTTCTGTCGTGCAACTCTCTGGGCTAATCACACTGTGACACCGGTCTACTTGGTTGATCCGACCTACGGTGGCAGCCCGCCCGCTAGATCGGAGAGCCCATGGCAGACAGGCGGCACAGTAGCCGACGCACCAATCGGAAGCGACGTCGGCTTTGGGTGCTCCCTAGAACCTAGACGGGCGAAATTCGCACGGCCCGAATTGGGCACAACCAGCGGGAGGTTGGGATGGAGAAGCAAGTCGACCCCAACTGTCCGCCTTAGGGGCGCGCTTGACGACAGAGGGCACAAGGGGCACCCGCCACAAAAAGGCAAAAGGCCCAGCGACATCCAGGCCTTTTTTTGGGCCCGTCGGACTTTCACGCTTGTGACTCGGGCGGCCTCTAGATTCTATGTGCTGGTAGCTGACGTCCTTGCCCAAATTTGGTCGTTAATTGGTGGCAAGACAGGCTGGCCAACGACGGTTTATCGACCTCTTTGCTTGCAAGGGCCCACGGGCTGCTGGCCTTCCAAGATTGAGGATTTTTGTTCGCGTCTCGAATTTGTTTTCAACGCCCTTGCTGCGACCAATTGGGACTCAAACGGGATGCGGGGAGAACGGGCCCCAGGTCTTCCGTTGAGAGAGGTTGGGGCCCCAAGGTCCTCTGAATTTCGTCCTCGTCGACGGTCTAAGGGTCCACCTCTGTGCCTTTCTTATTCGGTCTTGCTTCAGGGTCTACGAAACCGTGGCTTGCGAAAGTTGGTTGGGCCGGGCTCCGTGTGTCTTCTGATGTTTGTGATGGCCGGAGGCCGCTGTCAACGTGGTTTTTTCGGTTGCTTCGCTGACGCTCTCGGGGTGATTTTGATTCCGGCAACCTTGGTTGCAAGTTCGGGCCTTGTGGCAGCACGAGCTTGCGAGCCACCGAAAGACCACACGGGCGTAGATATTCCTCCCTGCTTTGACGCTTTTTTCGAGCTTGGTCCGATTTTTAATGGAGGTGTTGTCTTCGCGGCTTCCCCTCTGCCTCGGCTTTGCTCTTGCTGCGGTTGTTTTCCCGGCAAGCTTAAAGCCCAACGCCTTGAAGCAAGCAGCAGGCCTAATCGAAGACGCTGTGTTGCGGACGCGGGCCGTGCAGAACGCCAGTCGCGACGCGAGTCAGAACACGGTCCTGCTGTTCTGGAAAAAGGAAGATGCCGGCTACAACACGGTGTACTCTTGGTTGAAGGCGGCCTTGGAGGCCTACAGCGGAAAGTGGACTCTTACTAAAAGTGCCGTGGCTGCTTCGGCCGCACCGGCGGCGGCTTTCAAGGTTGTATCGGCCAGCTCTCAAGAGCGAGAAGAGAAGTCGCTGGAGGCTGCTGCATTGGAGGAGCTTGCGGCCGACGCTTCGTGGGAGAAACAGTTGGCGGAAGACCTTGCGACGCCGCGAGGCTTCCCAGAAGCGGCACTGCCGGCACCGGTGGGGTTGCAGAGCCCGGCTTCCGCTGCTTTGCCTGACCCTCTACAGAGTTGGCTCGTGCTGAAGGCACTGGAGTCCCGTCGCAGCACAGTTTGCCCGACGGCTACGAAACAGGATGCCATTGTCTACGGTTCGTGCGTTTTGGGGGAGGGTGCCTCCGCCCAGGTTCTCCGCGGCACTCAAAACGGTGTCGCAGTAGCGGTCAAGGTGTTGAAGGAGAACGACGCGAATGAGTTTCTCCATGAGGTCGCGGTGCTGTCCCAGCTTAGCCACCCAAACGTCGTGAAGATCTTGGATGTCATCGTCCGGCCGAGGATGTCCATTGTGCTTCGGTATGCCGGTCAGGATTTGAGCAGTGCTCTCACCCATGGGAATTTTTCCCGAGCCGATTGGCGAGATGCTCTCCGGCAGTTGTTGCAAGGCCTTTCGTACATTCATGACCGTTTCGTTGTGCACGGCGACGTCAAGCCCAGGAACATGTGCTGGCAGGACCGGCACTTGACGATCTTGGATTTCGGATGCTCCGTCATTTGTCTTCCGGGGTACCGCTCCTACTACCCTCGCTCAGAAGTCGCGACCTTCACGCATGGCTTGGAATATTGCACCTTGCCTTATCGTTCCGTTGAGCTCTTGTTGGGTGACACCGCCTGGTCCATGCCCTCTGATTGCTGGTCCGTGGGCATTTCCCTTGCTGCCTTTTGGGGCGTCCGGCCTTTGTTCGAGGGAGGGACTGCCAAAGAATTGACCTTGAATATTTTTCGGCAGTTGGGGACGCCATCGCCCGAGGCCTTGCCGTATTTCCGCGAGCTCCCCTTTTACAGCTCCCAAATGGCGGAATTGCAGGCGAAGAGCATGGCCGACATCATGGGCGAGGCCTTGCCGCCGGACTTCGCCGAGATATTGGCCGGATTCTTGGCGTTGTGGCCGAAAGGCCGTTTGACGGCTGTTTCGGCCCTTCGGGTGTTGTGCCCTCCGAGTGCCGGCCAAGCCGTGCCCTCCCAGGCTTCGGGAGTGCAGGAAGGCACGGAGGAGAGGGCTACGACGCAGGTGCCCTCCCAGGCTTCGGGAGTGCAGGAAGGCACGGATGAGAGGACTACGACGCAGGTGCCTGGGGTCGCCTCGTTGCGGCTTCTGTCCGTGGGCGGGTTGCACACTTTCCGAGGGGAGCGAGGCCCGTTCAACTTGCGAGAGGCGTTGCTTCCACACGCTCTCTTGGAGTGGTTGCGGAAAGGGTTGAATCCGACCAAGAACGATTACTCGTGGAAGGTGGCCCCGTCCCAGCGAGATCGTTGGACGGAGATGGACCAGAAATTGGAAATCTGCGGCCATTTGGGGGCTCAGCCCGGCCGCAGGGCAAACTTGGAGCTCAACGGCAAAGACGCGGCCAAGCCGCTGCCGGATCGTCTGCGAGCCTTTGCCCTGGCAGTTAAACAGGTGAACCGCCTGAATTTCGACACTTTGGACTCCAGGATTGGTGCCGCCATCAAGGCTTTGAAGAAGAGGAAGGTTAAGGTTGGGGTAAACGGGGAGTTCCTTTTGAAGACTCCGGCGGCTGATTGGGCCTTTGATCTTGGAGCGATCCAGCTGATGCGGTCCAATAAACGCCGCGACCCCGTTCACTTCGATGGCGGGGCCAGTTTTTTGCACATGGGCTTGACGCTGTACGGGGTGCGATCTCTCAGGTGTCGCCGCATCGTCCAGGATGATTCGTCCGGTGGCGTATTCGAGGCCCAGGACGAGATTGACATGCCCATGGGGCCAGGGCATGTCTATCTCGGATGCCTGTGCGGTCCGCGTCATTTTGTGGTGCACTCTCCCGCGACGGAGCTGTTCCATTGCAGCAACTTGGGCCCGGTTGAAGTGGTCGTGTTGCTCCGTTCGCGGGTCTTTCGGGCCGCCAGAGGCTCCACACAGCAGTCTGGTCCTGTGCCGGTTGCATTGTGGCAGGCGTTAGCCCCGGTGATGGCCGCAACGCTTGCAGAGTTCGACTGGATGTTGCCGTCCGTGGCCGAGTGCGAGGAGCAAGTGGCCCGCTTGACCGGCTGAGGGCTCGCGGTTGCTCCGACCCTTGCTGCGAATGTTGGCTCGCCTCACGCTGGGGCCGAACAGGTGCGGCAGCAGTCTTTTCAAGCTTTCCTGCGCGCTTCTGCAACGAAAGATCTTTGCAACGGGAGGGCCGGGCAAGACTTAGAAAAACAAAAGATTTTTGCAGGCAGTCCGGCTAGAGATTTTCAGTGCGGTCTTCTTCGGGTTCTCAATTGAAGCCGCAACCCGGGACCCCACTTGATCGCAGATCCCCCTGCACATCGACTTTCGCAGGCAATTTCTAGTAGCCGCTTGGCTCGAAAGGCAAGCAGCAGATCATGCCTCGCAACCGTGGGCGTCCTCGTCCGGGCAGGCCCCGGAGTCCGGGGCCTGCAAAAGAGCCCTTCCGAGAGCCCATGCCGGAAGCCAGCGAAGAAGTTTGGCAAAGGAGGATGCGTGGTGATCGTCGGATACCTTAAACTTCTGGCGGTGAGCTGCAAGAAAAACGAGCCCCGCAAACCAATTCTCAGGCTTGGGGCGGGCGGCTTAATAAAAGGATCTTACCACCCGTCCTTGCCAAGCCAGAGACTTGGTTTGCGGGGCTCGTTTTTCGTGCAACTCACCGCAACAAGCTTGGGGTCTCCAACGATCACCACAGAATAACGCACCGGAGGGAGAGCATCGCCTGGGTCCAGATCAGAAGGGATTATCTCTATTGTTTGCAGCATGGTTTCTCAGGGGATGCTTTTCCGGCTTGTTGCTTGGTTGCGAGTTTGCAGTTTGGTTACAAGGCAATGCCGCGTTGCTTGTACATTGTAAACACATGCAACCTCGCAACTAGGCAACACGCCGGAAGGGGTCACCGAAGGTGCGGATGTGGTTCAGTGGGCTCCCAACCCCGAAGATCGTACCATCAGCAAGCGAGACTGGGAAAAAGCAGTACACAAATGGAAGTGGCAGTTGCAGGAACAGGGGACTCTGGAGATTGGATTGTTGGATTGTCGAAGATCGGCAGGTGTGGGAAATCCAACAATTGAATCACCAGACCTTCCTTAGGACGAAGCCTATTTGCTTCGCATGGTTGAACGTGGGCATGGTCGTCGGAGCTTTTCTGAGCCGACCCGTGTGCCGTAAGGCTGCTCCGGCCCGAGCGAACAAGTTGCCAGTTCACACCCGGATTCACATTCCGAGAGCACGTCGCAGACACCCACGAAGCGGACTTAGAATTTGTCTTCGTCCCCCCAACTTTTCGAGGGGTTTCGCGGCCGCCCGGGGCCGCCCAGATCCACCGAAATCCAGGATTTTTCTTCTCAATCTGCCCCCCCCCCCCTTGTCAGTGCCACCCCCGTGTGAAGGCATATGAAAGTCTTTGGGGGCACCACGGGAGGGCCAAGAGTTGGTCTCCGGGGCTACTTCTTGGTGCAAATTCATGTTCCGGGCAAGCCCCGGCGATCTAGGAGGGTCCCGGTAAAACACCGGAGAACCGCCCCGAAATTTTGGAGCCCGACTGCCTTCAGTTACCCAGTTGAGTGATTGATAGAAAAATCTGTCGTTTTGGGGCCGCCTGGTGTCTGTGTCCATTTTGTCTCAAGCTTGGGTGGGACGCCCTTCTCCATTTGGTCTCGTGTTTGGCGGCCATGGCGGCGGCCACGGGCCCGGTGCCGCTGAAGCCGGGCCCAGTTCCGGTGCCGCTGAAACCGGGCCCAGTTTCGGTGCCGCTGAAACCGGCAGCTGCCACGGTGGCTGCCGCAGAGTCTCTGCCGGCTCCGGGTGCTGCCGCCCTGGCCGTCGCCGCCGAGCCAAAGACCACGTTGATGCTGAGGAACCTCGGTGCGAAGGTGACAACCGAGCTCGTGGTGGAGCAGCTGCGGCTCTGCGGCATGGGGGGCCGAGTGGACTTGGTTCAGGTATGGGTCGACTTTCAGACCCACCTGTGCACAGGCATTGCGTACCTGAATTTTTCTGACCCGGCGGACGCCCGCGTGTTGAAGGAGTTGTGGCAGGGGCGAGAGGAATTGGGCGGCATTCCTTGCGAGCGAAACCGCCAGCGTCACACCTTGAGCGTCGCTTTCGCACACAAGCAAGGCTTCGACTGCTGCGTGCTGCAGTCTCGCCGCAAGGGCATGAAGGATCCCACCGTTATGGGGTGGATCCACCCCTCCAAGGAGGGCAGATGCAGGGAGCTGGAGCTTCGCTGCGGGCCGCCTGGCTTCTGGCCACCGCCGGGTTTGGCTGCTCCGGCCTCACGCGAGAACGCTGCTAGTAGCCTGTCTGTCGCGATCGAGGCTGATTAGTTGATCTTTCAGTTGCACAGCGTGAAAAAAAAGAAAACTAGATGTGGGTGCTCGTTCCGAGGTTGGAGGCCATTCAAAGGGCCCCGGGGTGCTTTAAAAGGAGAGAGCCTCCTGAAGAGAGGTTTCCTTAAGGAAGCCTCCTCAAGGAGGCTTCCTTGAGGGAGCTTGCTTGTGGAGGCCTCTCAATAAAAAACGAAAAAAGAAAGAAAAAAAAGCGACGGTATATCAAATGCAATATTCGGGTGTTCCGCTCGTTGCGTTTGCGATCAGTGCTCTAGCCGTTCGTTTGCTGCGGCCGCGGAAAAGCCGGAACACGGTGCAGCACGCGAGGGTTCAGGGAGAGACTCGACGTCATCGCGCCCGACGCCTCGGTCAGGTTTTTCGACCCCTTCAGTTGGTCGGTCCGCTCTTCCTTGGGGTTGTGTGTGTGTTAGAGCCCGTGTCTCGCAGAGGATTGCGTTTAATGAAACCGTGGGCTTCTCCCTTCGATCGGGCCGCTTGTCTCAGAATTGGCAACTTTCGTCGGGGCCGTTTGGCCCCGCAACGCAACTCCTAAAAACTCCGAAGACTGCGTAGGCCCAAACATTTTCGGAGTTTTTCGGAGTTGCCCCGTGTCTCGGTCGGCGTCAGACCCCGCAACCCAACTCCGAAAAACTCCGAAGACTGCGTGGGCCCAAACATTTTCGGAGTTTTTCGGAGTTGAAGTTCCCTCGGTGTGCGTTTGGGGGTGTGGAGGCGTTTTCTTAACAGTTTCTTGGCAGTTTCTTGGAGTTACCGGCAGGTGCCGATTGTGAGGGCGAACCACCGGGAACCATTCCGAGCTGGAAACTCTATACACTTTGGGGCCCGTGTCTTTGCTTGGGGGTTTTGCCTCTTTACTTTTTTCGCTGCCTTGAGAGACGAAACCGAATCTAAGGGCCGAAAAACGCCGTGAACGGGGCTACATTAAAGCGAAAGCGGAGGGTTGGTAAGCCCAGAGGTGGCGAGCCCTACCGAGCAACCCCTTGCCGGCCGCGAAGGGTCGCCCCGCACAAATTCGAGCAGACCAACGGCTGCAAAACGTGGATTGTGCAATGCTTTATCTTTCCAGCCGAGGGAAGCAGACCCCACAACCCAACTCCGAAAAACTCCGAAGTTATGGTGGGCCCCGCAATTTTCGGAGTTTTTCGGAGTTGGCCGCTAGAAGTCGCAGAAAAACAAACACCCCCACCAAGCTGGCTAGGGCGTCAGAGCCCGCAACCTAACTCCGAAAAACTCCGAAGATGTGGTGGGCCCCACAATTTTCGGAGTTTTTCGGAGTTAGGTTGTGGGGTATGCAACCCCCTCGACAGCGGACACCACGCAAGGCTGCGGAGGGGAGCGAACCCAATGAGCCAAGAAGACGAAGAACTCGATGAGGCGGGTGAGGCAGGACGCCCCGCTTGAGACTCCAGCGGCTGCGGGTCCCGAGGCCACCAGTGCGGCCCTGAACCTAGGAGCTTGGGGCAAACCCATGCTTGCGAAATATTCAAAGACCAACACTCTCGTGCACAAGTTCCCCAGTTCCCATTGCTCGGCGGCACGCGTCCGCACACGCTCTTGTTGTCGGTCGATCCGGCCCGGCCCGGCCTGCAAATCCCTCTTGCCCGCCAAGTTTCGGTAAGAACGGGCCCACACCTCACGAAAAACTCGATGCCGAGGTCCCACAGCAAACACTGCGACGAGGCAAGCTCCCTCCGTTCATCCGGTAAGCGGCCCAGCAAAAACGGTGAGGGACGTAACCCTGCGCCCAACGGGCCAGCATCACTGACGAAATGGCCGTGACCTAAAAAAAAAACCATAGTAGACTGCGTCCATTTTGGTTTCCTGGGTTAGGTGGCCCTCTCTTGGCCACCTAATCCCTTTACACTGCCAGCACAGACTCTGCAAAAAATTTGCGAGAGTCCTGTGCTAGCCTGACCCCAACGGGGCCAGGGGCACGGGACGGGTGTTGGCCGACGGCCCTGCGAGCACTCCGTGCTACCTTAGAATTGGCGCAAAAAAAAACAAAAAACATAGTGGACCACGTCCACGGGGTTGGCGAACAGGGCCTTTCCGCATCGCTGGCCAGCGGAACCAGCCGAAGCTGACCGCGAACCTCCGGCGATGCGGAAAAACCTGGGATTGTCGGGCTTTCAATTGAAAACCCAACAATCCCACCCCCAGACCCCCCCCCGTTTCTGGGACCGGTAGGCACAACCCACCGGCCCCTGGGATTGTTGTGCTTTCAATCGAAAGCCCAACAATCCCTTGTTGTGCTAGGTCCCCAACCTTCACGGTCTCATCGGGGCTTTCCGGTTCCCAGCAACGGGCCTGGAGGTTGTAGTCGTGCACGTGGCCCCGAGAGTCGACGACCTGTACCTTGTCATGGGGTCCCGGCCGCCAAGCCAAAAATGAAGGAAAGCACTAGGGCCTCAAAACCGCTGTGCCCTTTAAAAGGCTTTCTTCCGCAACTGGGAACCGCCGAGATGGGCGGAGGGACGTGACGAGCCGTATCGGCGAAAGGAGCCCACTGACCGAAAAAGCCGTCATTGGTCGCAGGGCGTTCCCTTCACCCAAAGCTCTTGCCCCGACGCATCCACAACAAGTTCACGAAAGGATTATCGTATCAAGACCTGTCGCCCGTGCCCGGAAATTCCCTCGACCGACTACGCCCCGAAAGCCTTCGAGCAAGTCCTACGTTTGGTGCAACGTGCTGCAAGCCATTGTTCTTCGCACATCCGCCGCCAACGACTGCACGAACATCGCTGGCAAGGCCGATGCGGCCAGAGATGCAGCCAGCCACCCAGAAGTCCCTGCGGAGGCACGCAGCTGATTAGTGGCCCGAGCTGCTTGCCGCACCGGTCGAAGCAACCGGCGTCGTCGGAGCGGCCCGCCCTCGCAAGTAGTCCACCACAACGGCCCACTGCGACATGTGCTCGTCTCGCAACTCTGCCGCCCGCCTGGGCGAACAGCCCGGCTCATATCGGCCGGACAACAGCCACGAAACAAACTCTTCGTCCTTATACTGGTTTCTCTTCTTCGGGCGAGTGGCACAATCACCATGACCTAAGCAACACTTGCACGTAACGTTCCGCTTCGCCCAAGGTTTCGTGGTGGGCCACGTCTGAATAACCCCTAGAATCGGAATGGAGGCGAAGGGCTCCTCGGGAGACGTCACGTGGCCAAACTCGTCCACCACAGCCGAAGCAGCCAAAGAGAGCCACTGCGGAACTTCAGCCGGGACCTCAGCACTAGCCAAGGCCGCAACAGCCGCGTCAACATCGCTGTCCTCGGCAACTTCCGCCGCATCACCGCCGGCAGCCGCTGCCGCGAGAGCTTCTTCCAAAGCTGCGATTGCTTCCGCATCCACCCCGTCCAGCTCTTCCAACTCATCCGCGACGTCCTGGGCGAAGTCACCCGGAATGCCGGCCAAGGGGCCGTCGTCTTCCCCGACATCCCCGTCGTCTTCCCCTTCCTCTTCTGCGGGCTCTGCCCCTGCGGCGGCATCGAAAAAACTCAACGCTTCCAGAAGGTCGGCCGCACCCGCTGCCGGCCTCGAGGCCGCTCGCACGTGGGCCGCGTGCGGAGCCTCTAGGCCTGTCACCTGGAACTTCAAGAGGGAGGTGCTGCCGGGCGGCTCCACCCAAGTCAACGGAATGATCTGCCAAACCTCTCGCAACCTCACTAACTCTACGACGAGATCGTCGGACGTCTGCAAAGCCAAAGTCGTGCAAGAGGGGCACAAGGACGATGGCGAGACCAACGCCTCCACAACGAAAGGCACCGGAGGGCAAACGAAAAGCGAATCGCCCGACCCAACCGCCAAACCGCACCGAGCGAACACTTGCATCTTAGGCTTCTTCCGCGTCAAAGCTAACGCAACAATGGCGTCTACCTCGCCCGCCCCGACATCGTCGCCACAATGCGGAGGGGTGTGGCCGCGAAACAAAGCCAAGAAAGAGGCATGTTCTTGCCGACCGGCTAAAGATTCCACCCAAGAGTTCACAACGGCAAGCAATTTGTCCAATCGCTTAGCGACGCCGTGCGGCAGCGTAACTCGGCACACGTTTTGCTTTGCCTCCCAGCAAGAGCAGATTGCGGCGGGTCTTCCTGCACCTTCAGTTTTGGCAACGGGTCTGGCACACACGGGCCCTTTCACCATAAGCGCCGGATCGTGCCTCGCAATGGCCCGCCGTTCTGTTTGTTTGGTTCGCCTCCGCTCTGCCGCAATGTCGGCCACGGGAACCAAATTCCCGGAGTCAACCGGTGAACCCCACAAGTTGCTGGTGATTGGGGGCCTCTCGCTTGGAGGCTCTGCTCTGGGCAGGAGCACCCGGGTCAGGGCGGCGGCTTGTTGTAAAGTAATCCAGTGCTCCTTGGCCTCGTGGCCCATGTCGGCCCATTCACGGGCGTGCCGGGCCCTGGCCTCTTCCACCTCTGTCTCCGTCAAGGGCCGCCGGGGGGCCCGGCAAATCTTGAACGCGGCCATCTTGTGGTTCATGAAGGCAAGAGGCGCAGGCACGACCCGTTTGTTTGCCGGCGTCGCGGGACCCTCGATCGCATTGCCGGTCGAAGCAACCGCCGTTTGTTGCGACGGCAAGCAACCGTGCCGAGCCAAGTGACCGGCTGCCGCCTCCTGCAAAAAAACCTTGTTGGCGGCGGCGGTCGCGTTGCGGGCCCGATTCGTGCTCCGAAGTTGCAATCTGAGTGCATAGTGAGCTCGCTCAGAGAAGTCGATCCCAAGCGCAAGATTCGAGCACCACGATCGCAAGACCAAAACCCCGCCCGATAAAAACGACGACACAGTCGGGTATCCACCCTTGAGCCTCTTCAAAAAAAGGCTCAAGCAATGGTCCGGGCAACCATGCAGAAAGTCTCTCACGAGCTTCCGCTTTTCAGCCAAGGGCACATCTTGTTCCAGCAACGGCAGCAAGGAATACGGAGGCTTGGACCACTTCACCTCGAAGTGTTCGAACAATGAGGCGGACAACTGGAACAAATGACACCG
>Ga0194129_10008584_pt1 | contig 11772 bp, 9 predicted proteins | sample TA2KigCa35mmetaG_FD_150862 | JGI IMG/M metagenome (GOLD analysis project Ga0194129, IMG submission 150862) | Freshwater microbial communities from Lake Tanganyika, Tanzania - TA2015038 Kigoma Deep Cast 35m | ecosystem: Environmental > Aquatic > Freshwater > Lake | place: Tanzania: Lake... | reverse complement strand
TTAATAATATATTTGGCAGTGAAACACCACTTTGGTTTTATACACTTAGAGAAGCTGAAGTATTTGGAAATGGTAATTGCTTAGGACCTGTTGGTAGTAGAGTAGTTGGTGAATTTTTCTATTCACTACTTAAAAAATCAACAACTTCCATCCTAAATAATCCTTTTACTCCTACAGTTGGAGAATTTGGTTGCGTAGAACAAGGAACTTATTTATTCTGTGATTGGATAGCATATGCATTTAATTTACCTGTTAGAGATCCATTAATTCCTTTACCAAGTGTAGAACAAAATAATTTACATCTTGATGTTGCTTAATCTTTCAAAAAATAACTATATAATATAATTTAGTTATTTCTTATATTTATATATACTTAAATAATGTAAATGTTAAATATAGTATCAAAAGAATATAATTATATTATTTTACATATTTTTAAAAAAAATAATATTAAGATAATAATTATAACAGTCATTATTGGATCTATATCTATACACTTTTTATTACTAGAAATATTATTAAATTTTTCTAATTTTGGCACTTTAACACCACTTGTTCCTTTTCTTAAATCTAAATTTGGAATATAAGTTGGTGTTGGAGGTAAGCTATAAGTATTATCCCTAAAATAGTTTTCTGTATTAGGTTGAATTGGATAAGTCCATGTATATGCCCTCCATGGAAAAATAACATTATTAAATCTTGGTTCATATTCATAATAACTTCTACTACTAGGAACTTTATCTAATGAATCATTATTATTTGATTTTGATTTTGATTTATCATCTTTATTTTTTTCACAATTATCTTTATCATCTTTATTATCTTTATTATCAGTTAAAACTTTATTTATTTGCTGACTTGGATAATAGAAATCATCAACTGTTTTACATTTAGGATATGGTTCATCTTGTAAGGACATTGGATAAAGGTAGCCATTTTTTATACAAGCAGAAGATAGAGTTGTTGGATAAAGTGGTGGAGTTATGATGACATTATTTCTTATTTTATTAGATACATTTTCTAATGATTTATTTTCATAATCAAAATTATTATCATAATTTAAGAAACCTGTATCTATATCTACTTTATTATATATTTGAGGATATTGATCTAAATTAATTGTCATGATTATATAATATAAACTTATATTATATAACTTTTTTATTAAAAATAAATTATTTATTTACTATTACCAATACACATTTTTATAAGTTATCTAAATTATCTATTTGTTGATATAAATAAAAAATAATATTTTGTGATTCAAGATTCGTAAGTTCATATTTATTTTTAATCTCTCTTTTAATAAAGTTAAATAATTTTATATTTTTATCATCATAGAAATTAACTATAACTATCTTATTATCCTTTACTTTCTTCTTTAGATTTCTTACAAATTTGTCTGAAAAGAAATTTTTATTCTTTAATAATTTATATATTTTTAATAAATTTTTATCATACTTTATTTTTCTAAAGTATGTCACTAATAATATATTAACAATTATCATAAATATGATATATAGTGAAGCATATATTTTACCAAATTTAATTAAATTATAATTATTATTAACTATACTTTTTATGTATTGTATTATATTATATAAAATAACATCAATAGATAGCATAATATAAATAATATATAAAATATTTTTTTATAATTTTATTCTATATGAATAAATTTATTGAAGATTTTAAGATTATAATCTTAATTATTTTAGTTATTTTAGTTATAAATTTATATTTTTGTCAAGATAAAAAAGAACATATGACTACTGATGTAGTTAATAATTTACCAAGTGGAACAATTGTAGCTTATAATTCAACTACTGCACCAAATGGATGGACTTTATGTGATGGAAAGAATGGCACGCCTAATCTAAATAATAGATTTATACTTGGTTCGGGAACCAAAAATATCAATACAACAGGTGGTTCAGAAACTGTCACACTTAATGTTAATGAATTACCATCTCATATACATAATGTTTCTGGTTCTACTAGTTATAATGGTGTTCATAATCATAATTCAGGTATATACTATGGACATGGTAATGACAGTCGATTTACAAGAGGGATGCAGTCTTCAAAAGAATTTAGTGATTATATTATGACTAGTGGAGCAGGAAATCATAATCATAATTTTAATGTAAATTCTGGATCTACAGGTGAAAATAAACCACACGAAAATATGCCACCTTACTATGTTCTAACTTATATTATGAAGTTATAATTATAAATAATTTAATAATTTTATATAAATAATTTAATATGAATAAATTTATTGAAGATTTTAAGACTATAATCTTAATTATATTAGTTATTTTAGTTATAAATTTATATTTTTGTCAAGATAAAAAAGAACATATGACTACTGATATAATTGAATACGTAAATTCTCAATTAGAAAAAAAATTTGATAAAACAGGTGGAACAATTAATGGAAATGTTAATATCACAGGTCATTTAACAGGAACTAATTTTACTATGAATACTGGTAATAATAGAAGAATTATTACTGTTCCTAATAGTGGAATATTTCAAGCTGATAATGTATTTTTTGGTGCTGGTGCGTATCATGGTGATCTATCTAGATTTGGTTTTAGATAATGCTAAGATAAAAAAAGATAAATAAAATATATAATTTATAATTCTTGTAGTGCTTCTTCTAATTTTTTTTTAATATTCATACTTAGCTGTAAAGCATCATCACTTTCTTTTTTTTTTTGATTCATTATATCTAATTTTTTTTTGGCTATATCAAAATTAGGAACACTACAATAACAATTCCAACGCCAAGCATCAACTTTATTCAAATTGTAATCAGATTTAAAATATGGAAATTGATTTCCATATTGTTGGCACTCAATTGCACACTCATTATCCTCCCAATAACCTCTACCTGCTGCTAGAAAAGTATTATCTCTATTATTTTGCATATAATTTTTATAATCTTTTTCGGCATCCTCATATTCTTTTTTTTTTTTTAAATATATATTATATGTATTATTATAATCATTTTTTAATTGTATTCTAGTAGCTTTTTGTGCTTCGTATGTATCAACAAATTTTTGTAGTCTAGATACTTCAGTCGTTAGTTTTTGTATCTGTGAAGATAAATTTTCCATTATATAAATTATATACATAAATTAAAATATTACTATAAATATATATATATATTAATGAAATTTTTACTTTTCTTATTATTTGTTTTCTCATTTTATTCTGTTAATTCATTAAATACATCTACAGGCACTAATTTACATGTTAATTTTACAAGTGAGGGATTAAAATGTGATTTATGTCATTTAGGCATATCTTATGTTGAAAATTATTTACAAAATAATCATACTGAAGCTGAATTAGAAAATGTATTAGATAATTTGTGCTACAAAACACCGGATAGTAATTTATGTATTGCTTTAGTGAATAATTATTTACCACAAATTATAGAACTTGTTGAAGAAAAAGAAACACCACAAGAAATATGTAGCCAATTAAGTATATGTGATACACATATCTACATTTTTAACAATACTAATAAAAACATTATTAAATAAAAAAAAATAATTTATAGTATTATTTATATTATAAACTATAAAGTCATGAACTTTATTGAAAGATTCAATAAGATAACAAATCCAATTACCTCATGGAAAGGAGCTGGAATAATTTTATTTGATAAAGATGATTTATCTTTATTACTAGTAAGGGATACCAAAAGTAAAAAATTTGGATTTCCAAAGGGTCATTATGAAGAATATGATAAAACACCATTTGAAACTGCTATAAGAGAATTAAACGAAGAAACAGGATTGAACAGAGAAGATATAGAATTATTATATGATGCTCCTGTTTTGTGTAAAAATAAATATTATTTTTGGGTAGGTAGAATAAATACTGAAATAAAAAATCCTGAAAGATTTTATATTACTAAAGAAGAACCAACAATTAGTTTAGTAAAGTATTTTAATATTAATAAAATTTTTGAATTAAATACTAATATAAGTTTAAAAAAATTTATAATTCTTTATGATAAATTCGCAAAATGTTCAGCAGCAGGTTCTCTACAACAAGGACATAAATAATTATAATTTGTTAGCCAATTATCAATACAATCTGTATGATATACATGATTACAATTTAAAATTCTAGTATCATCTTCTCCTTCAAAGCATGCTTGACAAACAGTGCATTTATTATTTATTTCCTTTATATTAGATTCATATTCTTTAAATTTTTTTCTTGTAATACCTTCTATAATTTCAGGTTTTACAGTTAATTTAATATTTTCCATTTGATTACCTTGTGGAGAATTTAAAAACATATCGCTTAATATAGCAAATGTATAAGATCTGCTAATTAACCTTTTAATTTCATCTACTAATATTTCATAAACAAGAGTATAATTATCATTAAAAACAACATTTATCTGTGAAAGAGAATATGTTAAAATTCCCGCTATAACATCAGAAAATTGATATTGAGGTGTATCTCTAAAAACAGTTCTAATCGTGTATTTAATCAAATTACTTAATTCATCTGTATATTGTAAATTACCTAAATATGATATTTCTATAATTGATGTTAATTCATCCGTTGTTGTAAATAATTTAGACGAAGATTCCTCCATTAATATATTAACTCTTTCAGTTATTTCAGTATTGGTATTCGGATTTATATTTATAATATTTGATATCATATTTAATGGATTAAAATATATATCATAATGTTCTTCTTCTTCACCATCTATATGGCCTTCTTCTTCACCATCTACATGACCTTCTTCTTCAACAACTTGGTCTTCTTCAACAACTTGGCCTTCTTCTTCAACAACTTGGTCTTCATCAATATATTTTGCTTCTCCTTGTTGATTATTTTGATTTACTTGATTATTTTGATTTACTTGATTATTTTGATTTACTTGATTATTTTGATTTACTTGATTATTTTGATTTACTTGATTATTTTGATTTACTTGATTATAAATAACATTAGATAGATCAATAGAAGGAGAAATAGAATAAACTGTAGAATTATTATAATTAGATTCATTTGATTCGTATTTAGCATTATATTCCATATTAGGATTATCTATATTACGCTTCATATATATATATATTATATATTATTATAATATTTCAATTTTTAGGTATAATAAATTGAAAAATAAATAGAATTAAAAAATGATAGTTAATATAATATAATAGAAAAATTAAATAATCTGATAATGGATAAATCAAATAAAAATGTAAATATTAAGATAGATACTGTTCCTTACTTACCAAATATATATTTTGGAAATAATAAAAAAAAAGATTTTATTGATTTTAGTAATGCTATTTCTGCTGATAAAACAATTTTTATATTTAATATGGTCGATACCGTAATTCAACAAGTAAAATATAATGATCCTAATTTTTTTTTATTTGGAAATAATAATAATTCTAATTTTAATCTTCCACCAATTAATTATTTTTATAATAATATCCTTAATAATAATTTAGCTAAAAATAATTATAAAATATTATCTTTTAGATATAAAAATACTGATTTTGATAATATTTTACTAAATCAAATTGGATATAATGCATCTATAAATACAATAATTCCTCCAAAAAATATAAATAATACTTTTTTTTCTAAAACGACTAGTTCAATAATAATTGATACTACAACAACACAAATAACTTTAACAATTCAAACTGGAAAAGGATTTCTAACCAACACAGTAGTAATAGTATCTTCTGTAACTAATTCATTAAATTATTTTAAAGGAATAGTTTTTTCTTATAATAATACAACTGGAGTTATTATAATTAATATTGATTCAAATGATATTAACGGAAGTTTTACAACATCAAGTTATTATTATGTAAGTGTATTAGGAAATGAATTTTTTAGGGAATTAGAAATAACTGATTTTAAAAGTAATAAATTTACAGTATATTTTTATTATTTCAAATATTTATATAATGATAGTAAAAATATAAATAATTATGTAAATTATAATATTTTTACTAATAATATTTTTTATAATAAACAAAATTGGAATGTATTTATTTATCCTTTTAATGATATTATTAATGGATATACATATGAAGGTATAAATAATTCAATTAAATTATATGTAATAAAAAATTCAATATATAACTATATTAATGTTATAGATTTTAGTGAATTAAAATTAACAAATATACAAGATAATATTGACTTTACATATTTAGAAACTAAAAAGAGTGATAAAGTTAAAAAATTAAATAAAACTTTTTATTTAAGTAAAAATATTAAATCATTTAATGATTATATAAATAAAAATAAAGATGACGAAAATATATTTATATCATTAAATGAAATTAATTATTATTATGGTGATACAATCGAGGATAATTTAGGTTATTTAAATTCTAATGTTAATTCAATAATAGCTGATTTTTTAAAAAAAAATAAAACATTTGTTAATACATCAACTGGGACAAGTATGTCTATGGATAATAAAATTTGTTATCTAAATACAAAAGATAAATATTTTAATAATACAACTTATGCACAATATATTTCTAATGTTGATTTAACAGAAAAATTATATGATTTTGATCTAATTTATTGTATAAATAGTTATTTTGATATTATTACTTATAAACAATATATTGAATCTAATAAAATTTATTATAATGAATTAGACTATATTAACCAGAATTTAAGAAAATTATTATTATTAATAAATAATAATCTTGTTTATAATGATTACGTCAATAGTCAATATTATAATAATAATGTAAAATATAATACAGTTAATACAAGCATCATTAATTTAATTGATAATCCTATAAAATTTACTATTGATGAAACTAATAAATTAAAAATAAAAGTAATTAATGATGCTGAAATTATAGATTTAAATACTAAATCATACATAATTTGTAGATATTTATTTATTTTATCTTATGTAAATTATGCTGCTGATTTATATACTTCTAAAACTAATACATCTGTTGAAATATATCCTAAAATAAATTCTATTTTAACTATTTTTATTGGAAATAATTTATCTTATTTTACTGGTAATAAAATTTATATATCAGATATCACTAATCCAACTGTTAATAATTTTGTAGGTAATGTATCTTCATATAATATTTCTACAGGAGCTTTAATTATAAATAATATAACAGTTATTAATGGAACTTATAAATATCCAACACAAACTACAAGTGCTGTAATTATTGTTCCAACAGTATCACCATTAACTTTAACCGTTGAAACTAATCTAGCATATAGAATTGGAAATAGTATTTTTGTAACAAATGTAAATAATCCAACTGTTGATAATTTTATAGGTAAAGTTTCTTCTTATAATACTACTACTGGAACTTTGATAATTAATAATATAACTAATATCAGTGGAACTTTTGGTTCATCGGTTATATATAAAGTTAATTTAAATATATTAGGAACAAATGGTTATAAAACAGCTACAGTTTCAACAACAAATATTAATCCTTATGTCACTCCTTTAACTTTAACTGTAGCAAATAATTTATCATATATTTCAGGAGATCCTGTTTATATATCAAATCAAAATAATTTATCAAATAATTTTATAGGTAATGTTTCTTCTTATAGTACTACTACTGGAACTTTGATAATTAATAATATAACTAATATCAGTGGAACTTTTAGTTCATCTGTAATATATGATGTTACATTTAATCAAAATATTTATAGAAATTATTATGTAAATGTAAAAGATATAAATTATCAAACTGAAACAACATCTGCTATAATAATAAATCCTTATCTATCACCTATAACTTTAACTGTTGGAATTAATTTAGCCTATGCTACAGGAAATATTATTTATGTGTCAGATAAAAATAATCCAAATATTAATAATTTTACAGGAGAAGTTTATTCTTATAATATAAATAGTGGTAACTTAGTTATTAATAATATTACAAATATAAATGGAATCTTTAATTCTCCCGTTATATATAATGTTGAATTGTATAATAATAGAAAAATCCAAAATTATTATATTTATTTAAATGTAGCATTTTATAATTCCATTTATATAAATATTATTAATCAGTTTAAAACAAATACTTTTGATGTTTGTTATGTTTGTAGAGATTATTTGAATGCTAATTTAACAATAAATCCAAGTATTTTTAATGTTTTAAAAAAAACAAATATGTATCAAAATATTATTAAATGGAATTTTATTGATACAAAAATATATTCTTTTGTATATAATTATGATTTATATTCTGAATATAAAGATAGACCGAATTCTATTATTATAAATAATTTTTATTTTTTATTAGTTAACATAATTCAAAATGTAACTTATAATGATGGAATTAATGATTATATTATTAATAATTTTAATGATATACTTTTTGAAAAAATAAATAATTTTATTTCTAATATGATAATTTTTAATAATACAAATTCCACACTTGGGTATAATAAATATCTATCAAAAACTGATTCTTTATTTAATATTGTGACTGATACTAATATAAATTCTAAGTATTACACAGAATTTAAATATTTACCAAACCAAAATTCTACTCCTAATAATTTTACTTATCCAATTGATACTAGTTTTACACAAATTAATTATTTACCATTTGGTGTTTATAAAGTTTTTAAGTTTAATAATTATAATCCATCTAGTTATATGGAAGGAGATTTTAATATATATCAAGTAATATTATCTTTAGAACTAATAGTTAAATATAATTATCAATTATTAATTAGAGTTTCTCCACCTTATGAATATGATGATAAATATTATGATTATATAATAGAAAATAATGAATTTAATAATTTTATAAATGATAATAATTCTTTATTTACAAATAGATGCGAAATGTATTTAATTATAAGTGATATTAATCAAAATATTATTTATGTTCAAGAAAATAGAATATTATGTTATAAATTATTTAATTTTTATAATGGAGCTCCAAGTATATTAAATAGATTAAAATTATATGTTAATACAGTATCGTACAATAATTTTTATGAAATAAATATAATTCAAGAAAGATATTATCCATATTATATTGTTAATAATACAACTAATTTTAATAATGTTAATACAATGGCCCTTGATTATAATAAATTAAAATTTTATCCTCATATTAATGATAATATAAAAGATATATTAATTTATGATTTGGAAAGATTTAATAATAATGTTTATAATATTAGCGAACTATATTACAATACAGAAATAATAATTGAAATTACAAAAAATAATGATAATCTTTATAAAACACAACAAATAATTGATAATAGTGTATATTTAATGTATTTATTAAAACTTATAATATTATTAAAAAAAGTTAAATGTTATTTTGTTATAATAAATAATTTAGGAGATTATTATAAATTTCCTATTAATGTTCCAATTAATAGTGTTCTTACTATTAATGATTTTTATAAAATAATTCTAAATGATATTCAAGAATTAAAAGATGCTTGTAATTATATTTATAATTTAAATATCTTTACAATTCCATTATCAAAATTAGAAAGTTTTATTTCATTATTTGTAAATGTCACTGAAATAAGTAATCTTTATTTAGAAACTATCCAAAAGTTATTTTATGATAATATTAAAAATTTAAATGAAAATAATATTAGTCTTTCTATTATATATATTGAAAATTTAATAATTGATTTTACAAATATTAAAAATGATACTATTCTTAATATAACTAATCAAACCGTTGAATTAAATAATTTAAATTTTAGTCTACAAGTAGAAGTATTTTTAAAAAAATATGTTGATACTTTTAGAATATTAAAATACTTTGAAGATAGTATTTATGAACTATCACCAGAAACAAAAGAATTGTTCTTAATTAAAAATCAAACATTATTATATTTATACAATATTAATTCATATTATGATATACTAAATTTTAATAAAATATTTGATAATGAATTTTTTGATATAACTATTAATAGTCTTAATTTAATAAAAAAAGATTATATTTTCTCAACTACACAATTAGAAACAAATCTTTTGTATAGTTATTTTTGTATTAGTAAATTTATAACAGCATTTAATGATGGTCCTTATAGTGAAATAGATTTTGATTTAAATATTCTAGAAATTGTGGAAAAACAATTAATTAAGTATAATTATTATTATAAAAATAATCTATCTTTAACTTCAATAACTATTAATTCAGTAATAATTGATATTAGCCAACCAACTATAACCTTACAAATACAACCTAATAAGGCATTTGATACCGGTAATCAAGTTATTGTTTCTTCAATATTAAATGCTTCTAATTATTTTAAAGGAACCGTTGATTCTTATAATACTATAACCGGTGAAATAATTATTACTATAACTGATACTTTTGGAACTTTTACTGATTCTACTAGATATTATGTAAGTATTTTACCATTAATTGATAATACAAATTTAAATTTATTACTTGAACAAATTAATAAGTTAATTAGTAATTATCCATATCTTAGTGAATTTATTCCTGAACAATATTTATTAGAATTTTATTATATTAATGATATAGTATATTATCTTAATAAATATGTTTATCTTATTAAGGAATTATTATTAATTGATGCTTATATGAAACAAATAATATTATTGCCAACTGATGTTAATCCTCAACCATATGATGTTTTATCTATGAATCTAAATGAAAATATAATAATATTAAAAAATATAATAATTAATATTGATAAAGTTTATAAAGATAATGATCAAGAAATTATTCATATTATTCTAAATGATAATACTAATAATATAATAAACTTTTATTCACAAATTAATGTATTCTCTTACAATGATCATCTTCAATTCAGTTCAAATAATTTTGTAACAAATGTCTGGAATCCCAAAACTTATAGTGAAACTACTATTTATACTCTCACCTCAAATTATTATACTTTTGGTTTTATTATTAATCCTCAAATTTATGCTCTTATTGAAATATTATATCAAAATAAAATAGCTTTTATTGATTCTTATAAAAAAATTATTGATGATAATATACTAATTAAAAATGCACTTAATTACGGTTTTGTTAATAATACTCTATCGTATAAATCCTAAAAACTTCTTTTATGTATCATGATAACAAACTCTTTCTATATCATAACAACAACTATTCATTTTATTTGCTAAATATCTAATATATCCTCCACTTGTTATTGTAAATTTCCATTTTGATATAGTATAGACTTTATCTTCTTCTAATTTATCATTCCATAAAGTAATAATTTCATCCTGTCTATAAGTATCTTTTTTAACTAGGTCTATTCTATCTTTAATAAGTCTTAATAATTCTATTGACGATATGGATTCTTCTAATATTTTTTCACCACTAATTAATTTAACCTTTTTACATGGTATATTTACAACTTTGATATTATTCTTTTCATAATACCAAAGAGGCTTTCTCATTCCATCCTGTATAACATATATTGACGAATACATTGGATATTGTTGTTCGTATTCAAACTCTTCTACACCATTATATATAGGTTCCCATATATTTTCACCTGTTATTTTCCCCATTATATCATATGTATCTGTTTGAATACCGTGCACTATCCAAGTAGTATAAGTTTTGTTTTTACCACAATATTTCTCCTTATCATAAATATCCTTGTCAGTCAATATAATTATTTTACCAAATGCTAATGGATCTAATCTACCTGCATATGCTACCTTTATTTTATTATCTATAGAATATTCTTGTCTAAATCTACTAATCATTT
>Ga0194129_10008582_pt1 | contig 11774 bp, 11 predicted proteins | sample TA2KigCa35mmetaG_FD_150862 | JGI IMG/M metagenome (GOLD analysis project Ga0194129, IMG submission 150862) | Freshwater microbial communities from Lake Tanganyika, Tanzania - TA2015038 Kigoma Deep Cast 35m | ecosystem: Environmental > Aquatic > Freshwater > Lake | place: Tanzania: Lake... | reverse complement strand
TCGCACCTTCTCGATCGGATGCCCCAACAATTGCTATTGATCTAGCTCGCCAGAGCCACGAGATTGCCTGCGACATCAGATCGCGGCATACCCTTCGATCTCAACAAGAGCATCTGCATCCCAGAGCCTGGTTACGCCTACAAGAGTCATCGCTGGATAATCGCGGCCGACAAGCCTCTTCCAGACTCCGCCTAATTCCTTTGCATGAGCGCGGTAATCCTCTGGATCCACTGAAAAGATTGTCAGTTTCGTCAGTTGAGCCGGTGTCCCACCCGATTCCTCGAGTGCAGTTAAGAGATTTGAAAGCGCCTTCTCAAACTGTTCGATGATCCCATTACCTACGATCACTCCGCTCTTATCAAGGGCAGTCTGTCCCGCGAGGAAGACGATTCGCTTTCCCGCGACGGCGACTGCGTGCGAGAAGCCAATGGGCGCGGCAAGGCTCTCTGGATTGATTCGCTCAAAGGTCATCGTCAATCTCCTACTCGTCCATCAAGGAATTTTGCTTCACCGGAAATCTCATTTCCTAGGTAGGAGAGTACGGCGCTTGCTACCTCTTCAGGTGTTAGTACCCGGCCCGCCGGTTGCTTTGCAGCCAGTGCTGCACGAGTCTCAGCCTCGCTCTTTCCGGTCCTGGCAATCGCCGCATCAACGCTTCGTTGCATCATCGGCGTATCCACGAAGATCGGACAGACTGCGTTGACAGTGATCTTCTCTCGAGCAAGTTCGGCTGATGCGCTTCGCATCAACCCTACTACCGCATGCTTTGATGCAGCGTAAGCGGCGACATTCGGCGCGCCTTGTAGACCTGCTTCACTCGCGACGATGACGATCTTGCCACCACCTTGACGACGCATTACTGGGACAACAGCACGGATGAATCTGAAAGGTGCACTTGCATTGAGTTCCATCGTCTTTCGCCAAAGTTCATCGTCAGTCGCTTCGATTGTCGCTGCAACACCATCGCCAGCATTAAGAACCAATAAGTCAATGCCACCAAATCTTCGTACCACTTCTTCTACGATCATGGCAGGTGCACGTGTATCGAGTAGATCGCCGGTGATAATAAAGGTCTCACCTATTGCGCCTTCGATTGACTCACGAAGTTCTGACTCAGTTCGAGCGGTTACCGCAATTCTGTGTTCGAGAGGCGAACCTTTGAGAGCGCTAACTATCGCGCGGCCAATACCTCGCCCTGCGCCAGTAATGAGCACTCGCAACTGACGATCATCGATGCTCACGCGATTTCCCATCCGGTAAACGTTTTGATGTCTTAACTTATCAGGGATAATCAGCCCCATGAAGGTCTTCATAACCGAGGCCGCTCGTACTCCATTCGGCGCATATTTCGGAACGCTCTCCTCGATACGTCCAGATGACTTGCTCGGCGCCACAATCAAAGAACTCGTCAAGAAGACTCCGACACTCGATCCTCGCAACATCGATGATGTGATGATGGGCGATTCCAATGGCGCAGGTGAAGACAATAGAAACGTAGCGCGCATGGGAGCACTTCTTGCTGGAATTCCAGAGACCGTGCCAGGTGTAACAATCAATCGCTTATGCGGTTCAGGAGCCGAAGCAGTCATCCAGGCCTCGCGTGCAATCAAAACTGGTGATGCCAACTTCGTAGTTGCAGGTGGTATTGAATCAATGTCACGGGCGCCATGGATCGTCAGGCGTGAAGGCAAGAAATTGCCAGAGGCAGTTACTGTCGATCAACTCAATCAATCAACAGTTGGGTGGCGAATGACTAACCCAGCTTTTCCAAGTGATTGGACGCAAAGTCTGGGCCGGTGTTCAGAGCGGGTTGCCGAAAGATTAGGAATCACAAGAAGTGAGCAGGATGAGTGGTCGCTTCGCTCACATCAACGTGCCGATAGCGCCTGGCGAGCTGGTCTGCACGTAGGCTTTGTCTTTCCGTTTGGCGGCCTTACCCGTGATGAATCAATTCGCCCTGAGAGTTCAATGGAAAAACTCGCTTCGCTTCCATCTGCATTCTCTGAGGGTGGATCGGTAACTGCAGGTAACTCATCACCAATCAATGATGGTGCAGTGGTGATGTTATTGACTGATCAAACTGGCATTGACAAACTTAGTATTGATCGAAATCACTCGGGTGGTTTTGGCGAAATCCTTGGAAGCAAAGTTGTAGCAAGAAGCCCCGATGAATTCACGCTCGCACCGGTCGATGCAATCAATGCACTTCTAGCTAAGTTATCGCTCTCTTTCAAGGACATTGCGCTCTGGGAGATCAATGAAGCTTTCGCGTCAATGGTGCTCACCGTCTTGAAACAACTCCCTGAGATCGATCGAGAGCGTGTCAATGTCAACGGTGGCGCCATTGCCCTTGGCCATCCAGTGGGTGGATCGGCGGCTCGAGTGATCGTAGATACTTCGCGTGAGTTGAGAAGGCGTGGTGGTGGAGTCGGAATTGCTGCGGCTTGCATCGGTGTTGGTCTTGGCGTAGCTATCGCCATTCGAGTGTGACCCTCTGAAATTAAGCACGCGGAGTAGTATCACCACATGATTGCAATCGCAGATTTCACGGATATCAAATACCAGGTCAGTGAAGGCGTTGCCACAGTCACCATCAATCGCCCTGATCGATATAACGCACTTCGTGGACGTACGGTCGATGAGCTACTTGCCGCATTCAAATACGCATGGGTTGATCGAGGCATTGGTGCTCTGATTCTTACTGGTGCTGGGGATAAGGCCTTCTGTACCGGTGGCGACCAGAAAGAGCGCGCAGAAAAGGGCAACTACGGCGAAACCGAGACTGGAATGTTTGAGATCGAATCCCTCCATAAGATGATTCGAGCAATTCCTAAACCAGTTATTGCGGCAGTCAATGGTTTTGCTATCGGCGGCGGACATGTCTTGCATGTGCTCTGCGATCTATCGATTGCAAGTGAGAGCGCACGTTTCGGTCAGGTAGGTCCACGAGTCGGTTCATTTGATGCCGGCTTTGGTTCTGCTTACTTGGCGCGCGTGGTTGGTGAGAAGCGAGCCCGTGAAATTTGGTTTCTCTGTGAGCAATATGACGCAACCACCGCTGAGCGTTGGGGGTTAGTCAATAGAGTCGTATCTGGAAAAGAATTGATGTCCACGGCCATGGAATGGGCGAAGAAAGTGGTCGCGCTCTCCCCAACGGCAATCAAGGCGCTCAAGCATTCATTCAACGCCGATAGCGATCACATCATGGGGATTCAATCACTTGCCTTTGATGTCCTAGATCTCTATACAGATACTGATGAGTCACGTGAAGGTGGAAAGGCATTTACTGAGAAACGCCCACCTGACTTCTCGCCCTATCGATAATCAAATTACGGGCTAACCAAATTTCGCTTGTATCTCCTCGTAACTCATATTCGATTTCGCAGCTTCAGCGATCATCTTCTCTCGCTCAAGATTTCGCTCGAGTTGAACCTTGCCAGATAGGTATTGCTTGGGCCAACCAATATCAAGGAAGCCTGATTTAGCGCTCTCCATCAGGGTCCATGCGGGATTAGCAAGATGAGGACGTGCCACGGCACAGAGATCAGCGCGACCTGCTGCGATTATCGTGTTGGCATGATCTGCTTCAGAGATCGCACCGACAGCGATTGTCGCAATACCTGCCTCGTTTCGAATTCGATCGGCGAACGGTGTCTGAAACATTCGACCATAGACCGGTCTCTCTTCCTTAGATACCTGGCCGGATGAGACATCGATGAAGTCAGCGCCAGCCGCTTTAAAGGCTCTGCCAATCTCGACCGCATCATCAGGCGTTATGCCACCTTCAACCCAATCGTGGGCGCTGATACGAACGCTCATTGGCTTGTTCTTTGGCCAGACTTCTCGCATCGCTTTAAAGACTTCGATTGGGTAGCGGAGTCGATTTGCTAATGATCCGCCATATTCATCGGTTCGCTTATTTGTAAGTGGTGAGATGAATGATGAGATCAAATACCCATGCGCTGCGTGGAACTCAATCCAATCGAATCCGCACTTCTCTGCTTCCTTCGTAGCGCGGACAAAATCCGCCTTGATCCGGTCCATATCTTCTTTCGTTGCTGCGCGAGACTTTTGCGAGAGGCCAGGAATATATTGTTGCTCTGAAGCTGAGACTAATGGCCAGCCACCTTCATCAACAGGTTTATCGATTCCTTCCCAGGCAAGTTTTGTCGCGCCCTTTGCGCCGGCATGGCCAAGCTGTAGCGCTATTTTTGCGTCAGAGTTTGCATGAACGAAATCCACGATTCGTTTCCACGATGCGGCATGTTCTTCTGTATACATTCCTGGACAACCTGGGGTGATTCGCGCATCAGCGGTAACGCAGGTCATCTCGGTGAATACGAGCCCTGCGCCACCCATCGCACGAGCTCCAAGATGGACTAGGTGATAGTCGCCTGCAACTCCATCCTTGGATGAGTACTGAGCCATCGGCGAGACAACTATTCGATTCTTGAGGACTAAGTCTCGGACTTTAAATGGAGTGAACATCGGTGGAATCTGTGCACCAGACTTTGGAAGAGGCGTTCCTGCGTCGGCAAATGCCTTAGTGGCAAACCATCTCTCGTACTCCTCGAGATACTTCTTATCCCTTAACCGCAAGTTCTCGTGCCCGATTCTCTGGCTACGAGTCAACAATGAATAATTGAATTGCTCTGGTTCCATATGCGAATAACGTTCGACATTCTCGAACCACTCCATCGCATTTCGAGCGGCTGACTGGATCTTTAATACCTCTACAGCGCGAGTTTCTTGGTATTTCGAAAGGGCCGCCTCGACTGTGGCACTTCCTTTATCAACGCTCTCAAATGATCGCGCCAGCTCTATCGCATCTTCCATGGCAAGTTTCGTTCCCGAACCAATAGAGAAGTGTGCAGTATGGGCAGAGTCGCCAAGCAAAATCGTCGGATAACGCCCGCCATCCTTTTCATTCCAGTGGATCCATTCCTGACAGATGACCCTAGGGAACTTGATCCAGATCGCAGAACCGCGAAGGTGTGAGGCGTTGCTCAATAACTTAGCGCCATCAAGTTGCTTAGCAAAAAGCTTCTCACAAAATTCAATTCCTTCTTCCTGACTCATTCTGTCGAGCCCGGCTTTAAGCCAAGTCTCCTCTGGCGTCTCGACTATGAAGGTCGAAGTGTCGCCATCGAATTGGTAGATATGTGCTTGAAACCAACCATGCTCTGTCTCTTCAAAAAGGAATGTGAAGTCTTTAAAGACTTTCTTTGTCCCGAGCCAGACAAAGCGACAGGTTCGTATCTGCACATCAGGGTGGAATGTCTCGGCATATTTACTTCGAATCGCACTATTGAGACCATCAGATGCGATGACGATATCGGCACCATACTTCTTAGCTAACTCTTGATCGTCCTTTACATCCGTCTCGAAGACCAACTCAACGCCGAGATCCTCGCAACGCTTTTGCAAGATGTTGAGCAGGCGCTTTCTACCAATTCCGCAGAAACCGTGACCACCGGAGATGATGCTCTTACCCTTGAAATGCACATCAATGTCATCCCAATGATTGAAGGATCCTAGGATTTCTCTCGCAGTCTCTTCATCAGCTCGCACAAAATTCGCAAGTGTCGCATCGGAGAAGACAACGCCCCAGCCAAATGTGTCATAAGGACGATTACGTTCAACGACAGTAATCTGATGAAGCGGGTTCTGCTTCTTCATCAAAAGACCAAAGTAGAGACCACCTGGACCACCACCGATGCAGAGGATCTTCATGCTTGGAAGGATACCCTTGTGCTCTCGGAAGGGATATGTGAGAGATGACGAAAAGATTCGAAGGAAAGGTTGCGCTCGTCACAGGTGGTGCGGGCGGAATCGGAGCCGAGATCGTTAGAGCCTTGATTGAAGAGGGCGCATCTGTTGCCATCTTTGATACCAACTCAAAAGCCATCTCTTCCCTCGTCGACTCACTGACCTCCACTGGCGCACAAGCGATAGGCAAGGAAGTGGATGTCAGAAGTGAGAGCGCTGTCGCGGAATCAGTGAACTCAGTCATCAAAAAATTCGGCCATATCGATATCTTGATTGCTGCTGCCGGCGGATCACTTGGAACTCCGCGTGATCTTGAAGAAATCTCCTCCGATGACTTGGATCTTGTCATCGACGTCAATATAAAAGGAACATTCCACTGCGCGAAGGCAGTGATCCCCTCTATGAAGTCTCGAGGTGGTGGGGCAATCGTGGCCTTCTCATCAATCGGTGGACGGAGTGCAAGCCCTGTGACCGGAGTTCCTTACGCGGCAGCGAAGGCAGGAATCCTTGGACTAACCCGTCGCCTTGCGCGCGAAGTAGGAGGAGATGGAATACGAGTCAATGCCATCGCACCAGGTCTTTTTCTTACTGGACGCCTGCAGGGAATGTTTGACGCGATGAGTGAAGCAGAAAGAAATGAGGTTCTTGATGCAATTCCATTACGGCGAATGCCGAAGATCAGCGAGTGCGTTGAGCCGGTGCTCTTTCTAGCCAGTGATGCATCCTCTTACATAACTGGAACCGTCTTGGATGTTAATGGCGGAAGGATGATGGCTAACTAATATTCAAGACTTGGTTCGCGCCTTTTCGATTCGATCACATATTGCAAGGGCAAGACCCGCTCCTACTGGTGGCACTAGAACAACCTGATCTAACCCACGGTTATCAGCATCGCGAAGTGCAGCGTAGAGAATTCGGGCATATTCATCCACGGTTTGAGGAGATGCAAGGCGAATGTGTTCTGGTGGAGTCTCTACATCAGCGAGCGCTATGAATCCAGCGCCATCACAACCAAATTCTGAAACCAAGACTTTTGCCTTGGGGGCATAGTGATTCTCGAGGGATCCGGACACTCGGATCGAGTCTTCGCGCTCCATTAACTTGATTCCGGTGACTTCTTCAATCATCTGCTCAGTGATCGCTCCTGGGCGAAGAATTCGTGGAGAATCTGAAGTGCAATCGATGACTGTCGATTCGATGCCCACCAGGCAAGGACCACCATCCAAAATCATTTCATCGGTTGCAAGGCAATCACCTAACTGCTCCATTGCCGCCTCAGCCGTCGTGGGCGAGACTCTTCCAAAGAGATTCGCACTAGGTGCCGCTATTCCGTTTCCGCCAACGCGATGAAATTCTTCAAGCAGCTTCAAAGCAATCGGGTGGGCTGGGACACGCAAGCCAATACTCTCTTGACCGCCGGTAAGAAAATCTCCCGCATTCGCTGACCGAGGAAGAATCAAAGTCATCGAGCCAGGCCAGAAATTTCGTGCCAAGGTAACTGCATACTCTGGAATCGATTCAATCCAATATTGCGCATCTCGAAGTGAAGCTATATGAACTATCACCGGATGAGACTTTGGCCTGCCTTTGATCTCATAGATTCTTGCCACGGCGCTTGCATTGCTCGCATCTGCCCCAACTCCATAGACAGTCTCGGTCGGGAAGATGATCAGTTTTCCATCACGAAGCGCCTCTGCGGCTCGCGCCAGTGCTTCCAAAGTGCAAAGCGAGATGATGGTCACCTGTGAATTCTCCCATTAGTTTCCCTTTTCACATCCATTAAGGGAAACTAGACCCATGCGAAAGTATCTGATTCGACCAACGACTGCACTTATTACTCTTCTTACGCTAGCTCTCACATTGAGCGTGGCTCCTACTGCTCACGCTGAAACACGTTCGATCACGGTGAGCGCTGATGGAAAGGTAAGTGTTACGCCAGATGCGGTGCGGATAAATGCCACCGTCTCTGTCATCTCTGATACTTCTAAGAATGCCCTGACGAAGGCCAATCAATCCTCATCGAAGGTACGGGCCGCGTTCTTAGCAAATGGCCTTGAGAAGAAAGACCTTAAGACCCAGAGCATCAACGTTTACCCTGAGTACAACTACACGTCAGATAAGGGATCGACCTTGATCGGATATCGCGCAACTCAATCCTTTGAAGCGACAGTCCGTAACGCTGCCAATGCAGGTGCTGTTGTGGATGCGATAGTTGATGCGGGTGGCGATGATCTTCAAGTGAATTCAGTGACGCCATTCGTTCTCAATGCAGCAGATGCAACAGCTAGTGCTCGTGAGAATGCAGTGAAGAACGCGAGAATCAAAGCCCTCTCCTACGCCAAACTCCTTGGCGTCAAGCTCTCTAAAGTCACCACACTCATTGAAGGATCTTCACCGTCTTTTGAGCGTCCGGTCTATGCGATGGATAAGGGTGCTGAAGGCAACACGGTGGTAGATCTCGGCCAACAAGAGGTAACAGTTACTGTGACCGTGAAATGGTCTATTCGCTAGATGAGTATCGAGAGATATCGGCTCACTAGTGGCCTTGAAATCACCCGTGCAATCACTGGTCTCTGGCAGATCGCTGACATGGAGAAGGATGGAAAGACTCTAGATCCAGTTAAGACCGCCACCTTTATGGTCCCTTACGCTGAATCGGGGCTGACGACATTTGATATGGCCGACCACTATGGATCGGCCGAGATCATTGCGGGAACCTTCAAGAAGAACCATGAGATCGGAGCGAAGAGCACACTTCTCACTAAGTGGGTTCCAAAACCCGGTCCAGTTACGAAACAAGATGTCCGAAAGGCAGTCGAGGAGCGTTTGAAGCGCCTTCAAGTGGAGAGCGTTGATCTTCTTCAATTCCACGCATGGAATTTCTCGCATCCGAGTTGGCTGGATTCACTTTTCTTCTTGCAAGAACTCAAGGAAGAAGGGCTGATTCGATCACTCGGTGTGACGAACTTCGATACTGCTCATCTTCGAATCGCGACATCCAGCGGAATCCAGATCTCAACAAACCAAATTTCTTATTCATTGGTTGATCGTCGTGGTGGAGGCCAGATGGCCGATTACTGCGCAGCCCATGGGATCGCAATTCTTGCTTATGGAACTCTCTGTGGCGGATTCCTCTCTGACAAGTGGCTTAGTAAGCCAGAGCCAGCAGGCGATGCTCTCTCTAACTGGTCCCTGATGAAATACAAGCGTTTCATAGATGTCGCGGGTGGTTGGAAGCCATTCCAGGAGTTGCTTGCCACTCTTCATGAAGTGGCGAAAGAATTGGGCACATCAATTGCGACGGTTGCATCGCGATATCAACTGGATCAGAAGGCGGTCGGAGGGGTCATAGTCGGCGCACGACTTGGTGAAAACGCCCACTTTGCCGAAACTGCAAAACTTTTCGACATTTCTATCACCTCACCGCAGCGTCATCGAATCGATATGGCGCTTGCATCTCTTGCACCGATACCTGGCGATTGTGGCGATGAATATCGAAAGCCTCCTTACCTCACAGCTTCGGGGGATCTCAGCCACCATGTAGATGGATTTCCATCGCCCTACATAACGGTGACTCAAGGGTCAAAAATCCGGGCAGAGTCTGGAACAGTCTGGGAAACGCTTGCTGGATATTCAAGAGCAGTTCGCGTCGGCGACCGAATCATGGTCTCTGGTACTACTTCAACACATGGTTCTATCTCTATAGGTATTGACGACCCTGAAGCGCAGGCGCACTTCATCATCGACAAAATCGAAGGATCTATAGAGTCACTCGGCGGAAAATTGAGTGATGTGGTGCGCACCAGAGTCTTCGTGGCTAATTTGAAAGATTGGGAGGCTATATCTAGAGCGCATGGCGCACGTTTTGCCGAGATAAAGCCAGCGAACACTATGGTTGAGGCAAAATTGATTGGCGATCAATATCTTGTTGAAATTGAAGCCGAAGCAATTGTTGAGAGAGGTTGACCGTAGACGTGAACAAAGTTGACCTAGTACCCGGTTATCAAATTTCGCCCATCATCAAAGGTGGCTGGCAACTTTCAGCAGGTCACTCACTCGATCGAAAAATCGAGGACGATGCGGCTGTCGCGGATACCGTAGCTTTCGTAGAGGCAGGGATCTCAACCCTCGATTTCGGTGATATCTATGTCGGGGTAGAAGAACTAGTCGGCCGAGCGCTCAAGAAACTGCATTCTCGATATGGTGCATCTGCCAGAAACATGGTCCAACTACATACTAAATATGTCCCTAATGAGAAGTCGCTTTCAACGTATGACCCGCGCGATGTCTCAGCCATCGTTAATCGATCACTTGGTCGTCTCGGCGTGGATCAGGTAGATCTCGTTCAATTTCATTGGTGGAACTACGAAGCGGATCACTACCTCGCTGCTATGCGTGAGTTATTCGCACTCAAAGATGAGGGAAAGATTCGCCATATCGGAATCACAAATTTCGATACAGCAAAGACCAAGGAATTTACAGAAGCAGGATTCAAGCCAGCATCCACTCAAGTGCAGTATTCACTCATTGATCGACGAGTCGAACTTAGCCTTGGTCAATATTGCATCGAGAACGGAATCGGCATCATCGCATTTGGAACTGTCGCAGGTGGGTTCATCTCTGAGCGCTTTCTTGGTGCAAAGGAACCAAGTGAGTATGCCACTCGTTCTAATGTTAAGTACAAGTTAGTAATCGACGATTTTGGCGGATGGGACCTCTTCCAGGAACTGCTGAAAACCTTGGGTGAGATCGCCGTAGCGCATGGATCTGATATTGCCTCCGTCTCTTCTGCTTGGACCTTGCAACAACCAGGAGTCAAGGCGGTAATCGTTGGAGCTCGTAATCAGGATCATCTCAACCGGAATCTCGCGATACCAAATATTCTCTTCACGGACGCCGAAATCTCAGCAATCAATAAGGTCCTTGCCCAGAGCAAGCAACTCGAGGGCGATGTCTATTACCTGGAACGCTACAACGCTCGGCACCGCGGAATCATCCACACCAACAACAACTAGAGCCCACAATCTCAAGGAGACGAGAGCAATTCTGGGTTGGATTCCTTAGGTTAGATCGTTGGAATTCAGACCGACTTTTCGAGTTCGCTCGATACGCATGATCAAGCGCTCATCGGGATCGGGGCATGCTACAAAGTTATCTCTTTCAAGCCAATCGCCTTGAGGGAGTTGTCGTTGCTTTGCTGGTAGGAGAGATGCAACCGCCTGCATTGCGTAGATACAGAAGTGTTTGCCCTGAGGGATCTTGATCTCATTTGAATTTGTAAGCTCGAAGTAGTCGCCTGGCTTGAGACCACAGACGGATCTTCCTTCGATTCGATCAACTATGACACGCAGGTCATAGAGCTCCATATCGTTCCCACTCATCCCACTATCGTAAGTGCTCGTGGAATATCCGCAAGGCCATATCGTCCATCAAACCGAGCCGAGAGGCGAGCGCATCGCGCACTATGGTCCCGATACAGACCAAGTAATCGAATACTTTGGTGAATCAAATACTGGCAAGAGACTTGTCTTAATCCATGGCGGTTACTGGCGACCAACAATCGACCGTGCTCATTTACGTCCCCTGGCCGAAGCTCTTGCGAAGAGAGACTTTCGAATAGCACTTGTTGAGTATCGAAGGGTTCAGGGAAAGCCAAGTGACTACTTGAGCGACATTCTCAATGCCATTCAATCGTTACCCTCAGAGGAATTTATACTGATTGGTCACTCAGCAGGCGCGCACCTAGCGTTACTTGCCGGGCGCGAAATAAGAAACTGTTCTTTGATCTTGGCACTCTCCACTGTTGCAGATTTGCAATCAGGACTTACAGAGAATCTTGGCGATGGGGCAATTCAACTTTTCCTCGGTGATGAACCAGGGGCGTTACAAGATTTGGACCCAATTCAACTCTCTGCTGCAAAAACAAAGATTCATCTGATGCATAGTGAGCACGACTTCATTCCTCTTGAAATCGCTCATCGCTACTATAGAGAGAAACTGGCTGA
>Ga0194129_10008580_pt1 | contig 11776 bp, 9 predicted proteins | sample TA2KigCa35mmetaG_FD_150862 | JGI IMG/M metagenome (GOLD analysis project Ga0194129, IMG submission 150862) | Freshwater microbial communities from Lake Tanganyika, Tanzania - TA2015038 Kigoma Deep Cast 35m | ecosystem: Environmental > Aquatic > Freshwater > Lake | place: Tanzania: Lake... | reverse complement strand
TCCTCTCTTGGGCCATCCCATTCAGCTGAAAGGTGCCGGCTTGTGACCTCATCAAGATAATCGGCTGTATGGACTCTGAGTAACTCTTTGCGTGTTGCCCGTCTTGGTAGTAACTCAGACACAGCAATAGATTTATTCTTGGCTGTAGTAAGAAACAATTGACGAGCATTATTGAACCTTCGCCCTTGAGTAGGGTGAGAGGGATCGAATACCCAATTTTTATACTCATCTGAGTGAATTAAGTACACTGATTGGTTCATCTATTACCCCCGCCTACTCGCAAATGCCTGGGGTAGGAGCTGCTTAAATTGTTTACAGCTGACTTGAGTCAATGTGCACTCCCCACTGATCTGCATCCAAATTATTCGCAATGGAATGTGATGCCATCTTTTGTGCTTAAGTTGCCAAACCTCCTCATATAAGCCTCCATTTTCGTACCGCTTGCGATAGAAGGCAAAACAAGTCCCATCAGCATGGACCTGAACAAAGTATTGAGTCTTTTGATCGAGTTTCTTAACTCACTTCTCCTCTTGTTTCATTCTTGACTGATCTAAGGACTGGATAATGTCCTCAACAAAATTGTCTCTCTCACCTACACCCATCGTGTTTATAGGCTTAGGTACTTCGATAAATACCGCTGTATTTAGCTCTTGATCCTTCACACGTTAAATCTACTACCGACCACTGACAGTCATAAGGGCTATACTTTGTTCTAGGTCAAGAACTAAGTGTTAGGCCCTTTAGCTCACTTAGTACCAACCGCGCCCTCCGCGCACGGTGGTTCTAAAGGAAGACCCGCTGATGATGAGAGACACCATCAGAGGAGCAGGAGGTAAAAAGTATGAGCGCAATAATTCTCACCGGTATTAGGCATGGGAAACATCAATTCACCCTGGAGTATCCAATAGTTGAAGGTAAGGAAATATGCATGGCCCACTGTCAGTGTGGTTATCAGGTGGAGATCCTTCACTTTAGGTCCTACGGAGGTGTTAAGTGCTTACAGAAGATGTGGGAGATGCATATTGGAACTTGGGTGGATCCAACAATGAGTTAAGAGTTAACGGAAGTAAGGTCTTACGCACTACTAATCACGCACGCTACCGCATCTAATAAGCCTAATAAACGTTTAATTATCGAATTAGGCTTCCGGCTGACTACCCGCGTTACTGCCTCGTTGCCACCTAAACTGGTCAACCTATTGGTTCTTTCGGTGAGCTCAATTACTGTTTGAGCCATGGCTATTTCACCTGACGGGCAGATTCAGGATCTCCACAAGCGACTTAGTCAGTATTACCTTGCCTGCTTAAGTCGATCAACCCGACCCGATGCTAAATTCTTTGCTCAAAGCAAGTTCACTCCGGACTTCGCGGAACTCGCATCAAACCCTTTCGTCTCTCCAGTGGAACTTACGGGTAATACTGCCGCAAGAAAAGTTATTGATTCCTCAAAAAGCAAGAGAGAAAAACAACTCTATGCGGGTCACATAATTTTTGCTGATTATCTTGAAAGTAAAAGTAGTGACTGGAAAGGATATTTACTATATCCGCTCTTTATCACCCCAATAGAGCAGGCCGGTGGATCAATAGATTGTACGGATAGTCCATTGTTTGTTAACCCTGAAGCACTTAAGAAGATACTTGGAGTGTCGTCTTCTAGTGAACTTCAAGAAGCTGTACTAGAACTAGAGGAAGAGTTGGGTCTAGGTGGTGCAGATGGGAAAGTTCAATCCATGGAAGATGTAATGGAGCATCTGCGCAAGAACTATGATTATTGGAATTGGATTGAAGAGCTTTCTGAAGCTGCAGCTGAAGACAGCAGAGAAAACCAATCACCACCCGCTTTTCCTCTAACTGATGTGAATAGAGTGGGTCTTTATATTCGCTCAGCGATTTTTATGTCGGAAAGGCCCAAGTACACGATGGGCCTTGAAACCGAACTGAGTGCGCTTTCCAATTTATCTGTCACCGAATTGGCGAACAGCTCTCTCTCTAAGTGGCTGGGTTATAGCGCTGGTTCGGCCACCTCTTTATCTGAGAATGCATTGATTGAACCAATTCCGCTCAATAGCGAGCAAAGAGACGCTGTGACAAGAGCTCTTACGCAACCTCTGACGGTAATAACGGGTCCACCCGGTACTGGCAAATCCCAAGTTGTTTCTTCCATATTGGTGAATGCTGCGATGCAAGGCACGACAGTGTTATTTTCATCAAAGAACAACAAAGCCGTTGATGTAGTGGAGACACGTGTTAATTCACTCGGCCAAAGGCCAATCCTATTAAGACTAGGCGCCCGAGATTTACAAGAACGGCTTTCAGACTATTTGACACGGATTGTGTCAATGAAAACTGAACCAGAAGATGTCAAGGAGTTCGAACGTGCTCAGAAGGAATACACGGACCTTTCCCTTGCCCTTAGTTCCGAGAGAAGAGAGATTAATTCGCTTTTAGCGCTTAGAAACGAAGTGGATGATCTCGAGGCACGATTAGAACCCATTCGCGAAAAAATTGGCGAAGATGTTTCAGCTGCGATACAAAGTCTTGATATTAGCACTATGCGTCTCACAGCCTCTGAACTCAATGAAGCTGTGAAGAAAAATACTCCAGGTAATCAAGGCTTTCTTGCAAATATATTTCCAGGAATAGGCAGAAAATCCCGTACCGCATTACTGTCAAAAGCTGGAACTTCTGTAGAAAAACATTTTGCAATATTTAAATATCAGGTTCCCACCCTGACTGCGGATATCGATGAATGGAAACTCTTGGCATCGAGTATTGAGTCAATTGTTCTAGGTATAGAACAGATTCCAAAATACAAAGCCAAATTGGAGCAACTTTCGACCGCGGAAGATTTAGGTATGCATGCACATAAAGTGACTACTTTGCAGGAACAAACAGCGATAAAGAGTATGAAGTTATGGCTGACCTGGTTGCGAACCATTCCAGAACGACTCTCACAGAATGATCGTAGAGAGCTGACCAAGTTTCAGTCCACAGTTACGATGCTAGCTCGGGCCTCAGATGGAAAGTCAACTGCTTCCCTTAAATCAGAACAGCAGAGATTATTTCCAACAGTTAGCAAATTCTTACCTTGTTGGGCGGTAACTTCATTGTCTATCAGAAATAGGGTTCCATTTAGTCCCGGTTTTTTTGATCTTGTAGTTATCGATGAAGCTAGTCAGTGTGATATCGCTTCTGCCCTGCCACTTTTAATGCGAGCAAAGCGAGCGGTCATAATCGGAGACCCCCTTCAGCTTCGGCACGTTGCAAATATCGACGCTTCAACAGATCGTATGTTGTTAGACCAAAATCAACTGATTGAGTCACTCGAGTGGTCGTACTCTTCACAATCTTTATTCGATCTAGCAACAGCAATCCGTGATGAAGATTCTATGATCACACTTAGAGACCACCATAGGTCAGATGCACAGATTATTGAATACTCAAATAAGCAATTTTATGACGGCCAACTTCGGGTCGCTACGAAGCATGAAAAATTGGTAAGACCTAAGAAAGACGGAGCTGCGATCAGATGGGTAGAGGTTAAAGGATCTTCTATCAGACCATCTCAAGGAAGCGTAACTTGTGCGCAGGAAGCAAAGAAGGTTGTCGAAGAAATAGAAAGAATGGCGGGCCAGGGGTACAAAGGAAGCATTGGCGTTGTGACTCCTTTTGCACCGCAAGCGCGAATGATTAGCGATTTATTGGCACAGCGAGATGATTTAACTGGGTTTTTGAGGTCTGCAGATATTTTAGTTGCTACAGCACATAGTTTTCAGGGAGACGAACGCGATGTAATTATTATGTCCCCAGCTTTACAAAGCGGAGCGCCAGATTCAGCCATTAAGTTTGTCTCCGGCCAAGCAAATCTATTTAATGTGGCTGTGACTCGAGCACGGGCTGCAATGATAGTTGTCGGAAATAGCGATGCAAAAGAGCTCAATAAAGTCCCTCATATTCAAGCCTTCGTAAAATATGTGGAGCAAATCGGCAAAGCATCTGAAAAGAAGATGACTGATGTAAACAAAGATTATGGACCAAAATTTCCTAGCGAGCGCCGCGACAATTTTGTTTCAGATTTCGAAATTAAACTCTATGAAGCACTTTATCAGGCAGACATAAAAACGACTCCTCAACTTTCAGTAGATCAATATCGTTTAGATCTTGGCCTAGTTGACGGTGATAGAAAACTTGATATTGAAGTCGACGGCGAGCTGTATCACCGACACTGGTCAGGTGAAAATGTACGAAGAGATATGTTGCGTAGCCAAAGGCTTATCGAGCTGGGCTGGGATGTTCAAAGATTTTGGGTGTATCAAATTAGAGATGACATTGATGGCTGCGTCCGCCGCGTAAAGAAATGGCTCAAGTAGTTAGTTCAGTCGACATCACGGTCTAGGGAGATTCTGAATGGCAGGAGAGGCAACAGGTCTAGCAATTTTTGCGATGCGCTCTGTTTTTGAAGAGATTAGAGGACCTGCTAGTTCCCGACTCTGGAGACCAGGTTTTTGCTGCACACTCATAGAGAAACACGTTCCCATGTGGGTTATAACACCCATGGGTTATGCCGCACACGATGAGCCTAAACACCTGGTTGTTGTTTGCAATGAAAATATTGAAGGTCCACTTGAAATGGATTTAATGCCAACAATGGCCTCAATTTTTGATCCGAGTAATTCTCAACTCAAATCTCAGGCAGATCGAGAAGGGCTAATTCACTCAAATGGTTCCAGTTGGTGGATTGCACCAGTCACTAGACACCTTGGCGTAAATGAAGAATATGAAGGTGAAGAGGTGATCGAGAGATATGAAGAAATTCAAACCGATTATCCATCAGGAAAGTTGTATGAGATAAGCTTCAAAATTGTTGCCGAAAGATGCAGAGTTACATCCGTAAGACTTCCGGATTCTTCGTTGAACCAGAATAATTCAGTCCTTTGGATGCGCTCTCTAGGAATTGATGTCGATGAGTTTTCGTTAGTAATTAGAGGATAAAACTCATTCACCTAACTATTGGCTGCAAATTTGGAACTTCTTTATCCCATTCCCCTCGAATGCCTGGAACCTGAGATTCCAAGTAATAGATCAGGAGATTACCGAGCCCAATTGAGGCATCCTCAACAATTTCAGTATCGCTACCACTTTTTCCCCGGTGAAGAGAATTTCCTCTTATTCGGTACCACGTGCGTAGCGCACTGGAGTCCTTTTTCGTGGAGATAGGGCCCCTTCGTACATCTCTAGAGTCACTTATTGAAACGTATGGAATTAAATTTAGGCTATTAGCCAACTTGAATGCCAACTTGTACGCATCGGAGTTAGCCATACTTTTAAGCAAGCTATTTATCTCTCCTTTCTCACCAGCAAATTGAGCGCCATGAGATAGAGACCAGATATGTTCAAGAATTGAGCTGAGGAGTAAAAAGTTTGAAATCTTCCTATTTTTCATTTTCCAATCATTTTCACCCTCAGCAAAGGAATTCGGCGTGAATTTGACAGTTTCTTGAATGTCTTGAATTAGAACTGGGAAACTTCTTGCTAGAAGTGGGTCTAGCTTGGTTGACCAACGCTTAATCCTCAATTTCTCAGGTCGGCCATAATCTGTTGCAACTCCCTGAAAGACTTTAGCCGCAACTTCTCCAGCGTTTTCGTCAATACACATGCAATCCGTGAGCTCAAAGTTAACGCCTTCAAATTTGATGATTTTCTCGTAAAAAACTGACGATGTTTCCGGCTTTGGTGTTAGAAGAAATCCTTCGACAAGATCTGTGTGACTTGATTTATCCACTAATGGCATCAAGTCCCGCATCATTAATGAATAGCCAGGCAATTTTGCCTGTTGCTGATGAGATACGAATTCAGCGATCTGCTGGTAAGCGATCTCCCCAGGCATAAGAGTTCCATAAACAAACAATGGCTTCCTGGAGTCTTCAATCCCAATTGGAATGTTCATTTCGCTCCATTTATCTTGTAGTCATACCCAAGGGCCTCCAGGTCAGAATCTTCAATCTCCCATGGAGATATAAAGCGGATCTTGCCACCGCTAGCTGATGGTGGCTCACTGCGATCAAGATCAATCTGGCTGACAACAATCAGTGCGTTGTTTGGGTGTTCCTGGCGGTGCAGGAGAACTTCATTCTTCGTAAGTACGACTTTCTCCCCAAGGGATATCGTTCCCTTTACTTCTATGTAGAAATCCAATCCGTTTAGTTTTGCAGCAATGTCATAAGAGTGGTTCTTTCCCACATCTTTGATGTTAGTGAAGCCCTTCTTCTCCAAGTGCTTCATAGCAACTTCAACAGCATGTTCTTCAATCACCTTTTTATGAGCCTGAGGTAATCGCGAGCGCCCTTGACGTCGAGGACCGGTTAAGTCGCGACCAGCAGCCTGCGCGATTGCTGCAACTGCCTCTTGATGTTCCGGGCTTTCGCTACCTGGAAAAGTTGCATCGGTTTCCTGCAGAAGATAAATCTTGGAGAGCAATCCGAGTAGAAACTCAACGTCACTCAGAATCTGCTCATCTGCAGGAATGTCCTCCTTTCGATATTCAAAGCCACACAAACTAGTGCGATCGTAGGCCTCGGCAAGATTTCCTTTAGCCTCCAGGTTTCGTGAGAACTTCAGCCGTGGATTCTTCACCTCATCAAGTTGTAGTTTCTCTCGTCCCCACTTCATGAGACCCTCTGCAACCTCAGGTGGTAGCGCCTTTTGGTATCGACGTTCAGTCGAATCTCCATCGTAAGTTGTACTTGCGTGCCCAAGGCTCAGGTAGCAATTTGATCCAGTCGCAGAGAATAAGAAAACTACGTACCAGCCCTTTGTCGCACTAGGGCTAAGTTCTTTCGACGCAAGCCGAACCCAAGGAATCTCAGCTTTGTTTCCGTCGCCGTCTTTACCTTGCACCCATAGATCCTCGATCGCGATCTCGTACTTGGATTTGAAGCGATCAAGATTTTCATTCAACGAGCCGGCAATCTCTTTGCGGATCAGGATCCCACGCCGCTGCATCGCGGGAGTGTTTTTGGAGGTGTATTGCCTTTGAAGCTCTAGGACCTCACGGATCTGGGTACTGATCATGAACTAAAGGTTACTGAGAGTAACCGACAAGTGGAAGAAAACTACAGAGAGTAACTCTTAGCCCAGGAATCCATCGCGTTTACAGGTATGGGTATCTTCAGCTAAATCATCCATATAGTTCATAAAATCTTGGATAAATTCCTCTTTAAATACGCGATGCTCTCCGATCTTTAGTGATTGAAGCACCTCCAGCTTCAGCAGTTCGTCGATGGTCTTAACATCCACGGCCAGGCAGAGCGCCGCCTGCTTCTTGGTGAGGTAAATAGCGTTTTCCATGTAGTTCCTTTCGAGGAGTGATTTAGATCTTCAATTTTCCCGTCAGGATTAGCCCCTGTCTCAGTGAACGCAAAACAATTTTTATGGGCAACTGCCCTGGTGAATAAAACTTATCCGTGCTAGCAACCGGGTATTCCAAACCTTGCAAGGTCTTATTACTACATAACAAGAGACATTATTTAGGGGCATAGGTGTAGTCGATGTACTCGCCAGTGCGGCGGCATTCATAAAACTCTTTTATCTGTTGTTGGGTGATAAACCGGCGAGCGCCCACCTTATTTCCGCGCAATTCCCCGCGTGAAAGCCAGGCATAGACAGTCGATGGTTTAACCCCAAGGACCTGGGCCAATTCAGTGGGGGTGTACGAAACTTGAGCGATCATCTTGCAAGGATCTCAAGGAATTTCGGATTTGTTTCAATGAACGCAAGAGAACTTTGCTATCTAATAAGACTATCGCACGCGAATGGGGTACTAGTACCCCATTGTAATAAATAGCCAAGGTACATACTGGCTATACCTACTATCACTTCATCTCTGTTTACTCTTACTACTCTCTATATCTCTGCAATTCGCCCCTTCTATAACCGCACCACCTCTTATCTATTAATAACAACAGATAATTAGTAACCGCACTTATCACTCATAACCTCTATATGCCTCCACACTGTACTGACACACATAGGGGGTATGTGTTATCAAGGTTTGCTCTTGGTTGTCTTTTAGAGGTTCCTCTAAAAGCGCGATTTCTGGCAAATTTCGGCGACCCCTAAAATACATATGACATCAAAAAAGTTAATGCAGCTGGTTTCGCCCTTAATTAGGTATTTACTATTTAAATACATCTAATAGGGCTACTGCCTAAGCCGCAGAAATCTGGCTGTCCGTAATACCTGGCGGCTAATAGGACTATTACTCGTTTAACCCCTACCCCCTTTAAATGCTGTTATTTCGCAGTAGTTTTCATTATTAGTGGTCATTCATTCGCAAATTTCTTTCGATGTTGGGCCATCCAGGTTAATCTTTAACCTATGTCTGCCAACTCAACCCCGGAAGAGCGTGCCCGGGTATTAATCGATGCCCAGCTCACTCAAGCTGGATGGTCGGTCCAAGATCGCAAGCAGATCGACCTGGTTAATCACACCGGAGTCGCGGTCAGGGAGACAATTCTTAAGAATGTGGCCGGGCGAGCTGATTATCTTCTCTACCTCAATCGCAAAATCGTCGGCGTAATTGAGGCAAAGCCTTCCGGCGTTACTCTTACAGAAGTTCAGTGGCAATCACATCGCTACTCAAAGGGTCTGGATAGAGATCAATCCAACAATGCGATCCTGCACCGCGATGAGCTCCCATTTATTTATGAGGCATCTGGAACTGAAACACACTTCACCAATCTTTATGATTCAGAACCTCGGGCTCGTCACATCTTTAACTTCCAAAAACCAGAGACCTTGGCACGCATCATCCGTGAATCTGAGAACCAAAAACATGCAACCTGGCGGGGAAGGGTTCATGAGTTGCCGTCCCTAGAAGGGTATGACCTTCGCCCAGCCTCTCACCGAGCTGTCCTTGCAATTGAAAAGTCACTGAAAGCAAATCAACACTCGCGCTCGCTGGTTCAGATGGCAACTGGTGCAGGTAAAACTCGCATGGCTGTCACTGAGTCCTATCGACTTCTGAAGCACGGAGGGTTTACCCGCGTCCTCTTTCTCGTCGATCGTAACAACCTTGGTGATCAAACGCTTCGCGAGTTCCGTGATTTCACCACCCCCGATGATGGAAGAAAGTTCACAGATCTATACAACGTCGATAAATTAACTGGCAGTGGAATGGTGGGATCTTCTGCAGTTGTCATCTCAACAATTCAACGAGTCTTCTCAGTTCTCAAAGGCAAGACAGTTACCGAAGATGATGATCCGAACATTGACGGTTATGTTCCTGATGCACCAGTTGAGGTTCAATACAACGCGGAGTTACCACCAGAAGCCTTCGACCTAGTGATAGTTGATGAATGCCATCGCTCTATTTATGGCCTATGGCGCGGGGTAATTGAATATTTCGATGCACACATTATTGGGCTTACCGCCACTCCTACCAAGCAAACACTTGGCTTCTTTCAGCAAAACTTAGTTTCGGAGTACACATTCCCGCAATCTGTGGCCGATAAAGTGAATGTGGATTTTGAGGTCTATCGGATTCGCACCAAGATCACTGAGCAGGGTGGCTTATTAGATGCCGGCACTGTTGTACCAGTTATGGATAAGCGCACCCGTGAGCAACGATTACTTGAGTTAGATGATGATGTCCCGTATACAGCAAGTGAATTAGACCGCAGCGTTGTCAGTAAGAGCCAGATTCGCACAGTTCTTGAAACTTACCGAGATCGCCTCTTTACTGAAATCTTCCCTGGAAGGCGGGTAGTTCCTAAGACTTTGATCTTTGCCAAAGACGATAATCATGCAGAAGAAATAGTCACTCAGGTTATGCAGGTATTCGGCAAAGGAAATGATTTTGCCGCAAAAATCACCTACAACTCAAAGGATCCAAAGAAGCTGCTCCAAGACTTCCGCAATTCTCCCACCTTACGCATTGCAGTCACAGTAGACATGATCGCAACCGGTACCGATGTAAAGCCGATCGAGTGTGTCTTCTTTATGCGCGATGTTCGATCTGGCACCTACTTTGAGCAAATGAAAGGCCGTGGCGCTCGCAGTATGGATGATGCATCCTTTACTGCGCTCACTCCTGATGCCACACATAAAGAGCGCTTTGTTATTGTTGATGCAGTCGGTGTTACCGAACATGAGTTTGTTGATGCAGCTCCACTAGAGCGATCAAAAACAATTCCTCTAAAGACTCTTCTTGAAAAAGCAGCCACCTTCACTATAACCGCCGATGAAACAGCATCACTTGCCTCACGTCTTGCCCGCCTAAGTCGCGAACTGACTCCAAATGAAAATGCTGAGCTCACAGAGCTCGCAGGCACTCCACTTCAAGAAATTACTCAGCAATTAGTCAAGATCGCTGACCCAGATACGTTGGCGCAGATCATTGAAAATGCCCCTCCAGACAAAGAGGGCAAAAAAGATACAAAACGAGCGATGTCGGAATTTATCGAGCAGATAATCACGCCGATTGCCTCCAATCCACAACTTCGTCAGCGAATCCTAGAAATAAGACGTTCTCACGACTTGATCTTCGATGAGGGCAATAAGGATGAACTGCTTGATGCTCGCGGCGTTGTCGACAATTCAAAAGCTAAGAGCCTTGTCGAATCCTGGATTAAATACATCGAAGATAACAAGAACGAAATCACGGCAATCCAGATGCTTTACTCAAAACCTAAGAGTGTCAGCATCACCTACAAAGAGATCAAGGAGCTAGCCGAGCGCATCCGCAGGCCGCACCCAACTTGGACGGTTGATGTTATCTGGAACGCCTACCTGGCCCTTGAACCAACAAAGGTACGTAAGTCGGCGGTCCATACCACCACAGATTTGGTGTCACTGGTCAGGTTTACCCTCGGTCATATGAATGAACTCGTGCCATACGCCCAGTTAGTTGAAGAGCGATATGCCGCTTGGCTATTGCAGCAAGAAAACATTGGAGTGCGATTCACTGACAATCAGCGATGGTGGCTTGATCGCATTAAGGATTCAATCGCACAGAGTGCCCACTTTGATGTCAAAGATCTAGAAATGTCACCCTTTACAGAACGTGGTGGCACAGATGGCGTTCTAGCTGAATTGGGCACATCTGTTACTTCACTAATTGATAGCATGAATATGGAACTCGCCTCATGACGTTAATTTCACATAATTGGGATATGCAACCGTTGAGTCGTTTAGTTGATGCGATACGTCAACAATCAAGGATTGAAGAAGACAAGCTATATGAACTTTGGAGTATTCCCTCATTTACCGATGGAAGGCCCGAAGTGATTGAAGGCAAATCAATCGGCAGCTCTAAACTAAGGGTTGAACCAAACGACATTCTCATTAGCAAGATAAATCCTAGAATCAATCGAGTGTGGTTAGTAGAAGATTCACAATTGGAACAATTGGCTTCTCCAGAATGGCTCGTCGCACGTATTAAAGATCCAAACCAATTGGATAAGATGTACTTGCGCTACTACCTCTCTAGTCCCGAATTTCGAGATTGGATCAGTCAAGCCGCTTCGAGCGTTACAGGTAGTCATTCAAGGGCGAAAGCCAACGAGATCCTGCAAAGAAATATTCCACTTCCGCGCCTCTCTGAACAACAGAAGATCGTAGAAATCCTCGAGGACCACCTATCGCGCTTAGATGCCGCGCTGGCTGATGTGAAGCAAGCAAAAATTAAGGCTGCCCAATTCCGTCACAGTCTATTGCTTTCTTTGGTTTCACCAGCGCCTGTAGAGAATGAAGATGGTTGGATGCAAACAACTCTGGGG
>Ga0194129_10008579_pt1 | contig 11776 bp, 10 predicted proteins | sample TA2KigCa35mmetaG_FD_150862 | JGI IMG/M metagenome (GOLD analysis project Ga0194129, IMG submission 150862) | Freshwater microbial communities from Lake Tanganyika, Tanzania - TA2015038 Kigoma Deep Cast 35m | ecosystem: Environmental > Aquatic > Freshwater > Lake | place: Tanzania: Lake... | reverse complement strand
CGATGGCGTCGCACGCGCCACGGCGGCGACGGCGCCCGTCTCCGCAGCGCCCGTCTCCGCAGCGCCCGTCTCCGCAGCGCCCGCATCTTCATCTAGCCCCGCCACGAGCCCCCGCGGGCCGCGTGGCGCGACCGAGCGGCTCGCCGAGCTGAAGGCGCGCCTCGAGGCCGATGCGCGACCGCGTTACGTCGTGATCAAAGATGGCATGGATCACGGGCCGTTCTCGGCGGTCGAGCTCCTCCATCAGCTAGCGACGCGAAGCGTCGTCGGCTCGCACGCGCTCCTCGACACGACGACCAAGGTGGAGCGTCCGATCGACGAGTGGGAAGAGTTCGCGCCCTTCGCCGAGCAGGCCCAGCGCAGCGTGGACGTCCAAGAAGAGCGCAAGCAGCTCGCCGCCGCGGTCAGCGCCGATGGCGAGCGCGCGCGGTTGAAGACGATGGCGCTGGTGAGCGTGGCCGTCATCGGCCTCGCGGCGCTCGCGGGCCTCTACTTCCGCTTTGGTCGAACGACCAAGGACGAGGTCGTGGTCCGTACCGGCGTCGCGCAAAACGTGGACTTCGACGGAGGCGTCGGGCGCAGCAAGGGCGGCACGAAGGGCGGCGCAAGGGGCGCTGGGGCTCGCGCAAACGGCGGCCCCTCCGACGGCAGCGTCGAGAACGCGAGCGACGGCCCCGCGAGCGAGAGCGGCGGCACGATCCACCCGGTGATCGCCGACGGTCTCAGCTGCGAAGGCGCGCGCGCGAAGTACATCGAAGACTACACGAAGGACGTCGACCCCGATCTCACGGCCGGCGCATACGGCGCGGTCCTGAACCGCGGCGAATACCTAAACGCCTGCGCGGTACCGCCGTCGATGTCCGTCTCGATCTGCGCCGCCGTTCAGAACGGCCACGCGGTCGGCGTGACGGTCTCGACGAACCCGGTGAACGGCGGGATCGCGCGCTGCATCTCGGGCCAAGTGCGGAGCCTCTCGTTCCCCGCGCACCCCCGCCTCGACGTTACCAACACGGCGTTCGCCGCCCAGTGATTCGCCTCGACACCGTCACGAAGAGCTACGGCGCGGCCCCGGTCGTCCGCGACGTCTCCCTGTCGGTGCCCGAGGGGTGCCTGTATGGCCTCATCGGCCCCGGGGCCTCGGGCAAGAGCGTGCTCCTAAAGCTCGTCGCCGGGCTCGTCACGCCAGAGCGCGGTCGCGTGGTCATCGACGGCACCGATCTCGCCTCCCTGTCCGACCTCGAGCTCCAGCAATTTCGCGCGCGATTTGGCATGCTGTTCCAGAACAACGCGCTCTTCGACTACCTGACGGTCGGCGAGAACATCGCGTTCCCGATGCGTCGGCTCACGTCGTGGAGCGAGGATGAGATCCGCGCGCGCGTCGCCGATCGACTGCGCGCCGTGTCGTTGCCGGGCTTCGAAGACCGGCTCTGCGCGGGCCTCTCGGGCGGCCAGAAGAAGCGCGTCGGAGTCGCGCGCGCCACCGTCATCGCGAGCGCCGCCATCGTCCTCTACGACGAGCCTGCGGCGGGCCTCGATCCGGTCACCTCGCAGCGGATCTTCGAGCTCCTGCGCGAGGAGCAACGCGCGAGCGGCACCACCGTGGTGATGGTCTCGAGCGATCTCGACCGGATGCTGAGCGTCACCGACCGCGTCGGCATGATGCACCGCGGCGCGCTCGTCTTCGATGGCACCACCGAAGAGGCGCGGGCATCCTCGGATCCGCTGGTGCGGCAGTTCGTGCACGGACTCGTCGCCGGGCCGCTCTAGCCTCGACACGCGGCCGGATCGGCTTGACGACCGCTCGGTTTGTCCGGATGGTCTCGACGCCATGAACGGTGAGAGCCCCCAAGCGAAGCCGAGCCCCGATGGGGACCGCACGAGCCTGCAGCCCGAAGCGCTCTCGCGCGCCTTCGTCGACCACGTGACGTTCACGCTCGGCCACTCGCTCGAGCAGTCGACCGCCTTTGACCGCTATTCGGCGCTCGCGCTGGCGATCCGTGACCGGCTGATGGAGCGCTGGATCGTTACCAAGGCCGAGTACGAGCGCAGCGACTGCAAGCGGATCTTCTACCTCTCGGCAGAGTTCCTGACCGGCCGCGCGCTCCTCACGAACCTGCAGGCGCTCGACCTCGAAGCCGAGATGCGCAACGTCCTCGCCGAGCTCGGCATCGACCTCGACGACCTGGTGGAGCAAGAGCCGGAGCCCGGACTCGGCAACGGGGGCCTCGGTCGCCTCGCAGCCTGCTTCCTAGAGTCGATGGCCACCCTCGCCCTCCCCGGACAGGGCTACGGCATTCGCTACGAGTTCGGCATCTTCGAGCAGGAGTTCAAAGACGGGCACCAGATCGAGCGCGCCGACGAGTGGCTTCGTTTCGGGAGCCCCTGGGAGCTCGCGCGGCCCGAGCACGCGTACGAGGTCGGCTTCGGCGGAACGGCGCACAACGTCCCGGACGGCACCGGCGGCTTCCGCGTCGTCTGGACACCCGAGAGCGCGGTGATGGGCGTGCCGCACGACGTCCCAGTCGCGGGCTTTCGCAACGGGACGGTCAACACGCTGCGACTCTGGGCGGCGAAGTCCTCGCGCGAGTTCGACTTCGGCCTGTTCAACGCGGGCGACTACGTGCGCGCGGTCGAGCGAAAGAACGCCTCCGAGGTGATCTCGAAGGTCCTCTACCCGAACGACAGCTTCGAGGCGGGCCGAGAGCTGAGGCTCAGGCAGGAGTACTTCTTCGTCGCGTGCTCCATCCACGACATCCTGCGCAAGCACCTCACCCGCTACGCGCGCCTCGACAACCTGTCGGACAAGGTCGCGATCCAGCTGAACGACACGCACCCGGCCGTCGCGATCGCCGAGCTCATGCGGGTGCTCATCGACGACCATCGGATGCCGTGGGACGAGGCGTGGACCCAGACCGTAGCCACCTTCGGCTACACGAACCACACGCTCATGCCCGAGGCGCTCGAGCGTTGGCCGGTGTCGACCTTCGAGAGGCTCCTGCCGCGCCACCTCGAGATCATCCGCGAGATCGATCGCCGCTTCGCTCGCGAGGTGATGACGGCGTATCCGCTCGATCGCGGGCGGGTCGAGCGCATGGCGATCATCGACCAGGATTCGCCCCCGCACATCCACATGGCGCGGCTGGCGGTGGTCGGCTCGCATGCCGTGAACGGCGTCGCGGCGCTCCACACCGAGCTCCTGAAGGAGCACGTGATGCGCGACTTCGCCGAGCTCTACCCCGAGCGTTTCTCCAACAAAACGAACGGCGTGACGCCGCGCCGCTGGCTCTTCGCCTGCAACCCCGAGCTCTGCACGCTCGTCACCGACACGCTCGGCCACACGCGATGGGTCGAGGACACGACGCGACTGCGCGAGCTTGAAGCGCACCTCGAGGATCCTGGCTTCCTCGAGCGGCTCGGCGACGTGAAGCTCCAGCACAAGCGCAAGCTCGCCGACTTCGTACGACGCGAGCTCTCGGTCAGCGTCGAGCCGACCTACCTGTTCGACGTGCAGATCAAGCGGCTCCACGAGTACAAGCGGCAGCTTCTCAATTTGCTTCACATCGTCGCGCTCTACCTGCGCGCGAAGCGCGGCGAGCACGTGGTGCCGCGGCTGTTCGTCTTCGGCGCGAAGGCTGCCCCCGGCTACCGTCAGGCCAAGCGCATCATTCGCCTCATCCACGACGTCGCGCACGTCATCAACCGCGATCCGCGCGTCCCCGAGGTCCGCATCGCGTTCCTGCCGAACTATCGCGTGACGCTCGCCGAACGGATCATCCCCGCGGCTGACCTGTCAGAGCAGATCTCGACGGCCGGCAAGGAGGCGAGCGGCACCGGGAACATGAAGCTCGGCATGAACGGCGCGCTCACGATCGGCACGCTCGACGGCGCCAACATCGAAATCCGCGACGCCGTCGGCGAGGACAACTTCTTCCTCTTCGGGATGACGGTCGAAGAGGTGGTCGCGCGGCTCGCGGTGAGCGCCGCAGGTCGCCCGGCCTGCGAGGCCTCCGACGAGCTCCGCGCCGTGCTCGATCTCATCGCGGACGGCTTCTTCAGCCCCGACGAGCCGGAGCGCTACCGCTCGCTCATCAGCGGGCTGCTCGACGTCGACGAGTACATGGTGCTCGGCGACTTCGACGCCTACTCCGCGTGTCAGCGCACGGTCTCCGATCGCTTCGGCGACCGCAAAGCTTGGCTGCGAATGTCGGCCCGAAACGTCGCCAGGCTCGGTGGCTTCTCCTCGGACCGAACAATCGGCGAGTACGCGAGCGAAATCTGGGGCGTTCACCCCGTGCCGGTTCCGCTGCCGGGGGGGGGGCCGACCGGTCGCGGCGGTGCTAACGTCGGGGCGTAGCCGATGAGCGACGAGAAGAAGCGCGCTTGGGAGGACGAGGGCGACCTCGCCCTCGATCGAATCCAGCGAACGGACAAGCCTCGCCAGTACAAGGTGATTTTGCACAACGACCACTACACGACGATGGAGTTCGTGGTCATGGTGCTCATGCGCTTCTTCCAGAAGAGCGAGACCGAGGCAATGCACGTCATGCTCACCGTGCACCGCAAGGGCACGGGCGTCGCCGGGGTCTACTCGAAGGACGTGGCCGAGACGAAGGTTCACGAGGTCACCGAGTTCTCTCAGGAAAACGGAATGCCGCTACGTCTCACCACCGAGTCCACCTGATGCGCATCAGCCCCGAAGTCGAGATCGCCGTCACCCTCGCGACCCGCGAGGCCCTCCGCCGCCGCCACGAGTACGTGACGGTCGAGCACCTGCTCTACGCGATGTTGTTCGATCCCGGCGTCGAGCGCGTGGTGAAGCATGCCGGCGGCGATGTCGCCCGCATCAAGAAGCGCCTCGAGGCGCACCTCGAGTCGGAGACCGCGGTCCTCCCGGAAGACGTCGACGCGGCGCCTACCCTCTCGCTCGGGTTTCAGCGCGTCCTGTCGCGCGCGCTCGCGCACGTGCAGTCGTCCGGCGAGAAGGAGGTCACAGGCGCGAACGTGCTCGTCGCGGTGTACGCCGAGGCGGACTCGCAGGCCCGGGCCGCACTCGAGGCGGACGGGGTACGCCGGATCGACATCGTGAATTACATGAGCCACGGCGTGAGCAAGCTCGACCCCGAAGGCTCGACGGCACCGCTCGCGCCAACCGCGGCCGGTCAGGGCGAGGCCGCCGAGGAGGGCGAGCGGAGCGGCGGGAGCGCGCTCGCGGAGTTCGCGCAGAACCTCAACGAGCAGGCGGCGGCCGGTCAGATCGATCCGCTGGTTGGGCGCGAGAGAGAAATCGAGCGCGTCATCCAGGTGCTCTGCCGACGCCGCAAGAACAACCCGATGCTCGTCGGTGACGCCGGCGTCGGCAAGACCGCGATCGCTGAAGGGCTCGCGCTCAAGATCCAGGCAGGCGAGGTCCCGTCGCAGGTGAAGGACGCGGTCGTGTACTCGCTCGACCTCGGCGCGCTGCTCGCGGGGACGCGCTACCGCGGCGACTTCGAGAATCGCTTGAAGGCGGTGGTCAAAGAGCTCGAGGCGAAGCCGGGCGCGATCCTGTTCATCGACGAGATGCACAACCTGATGGGCGCGGGCTCGGCCTCGGGCAGCGCGATGGACGCCTCGAACCTGCTGAAGCCTGCGCTCGTGACGGGTCGGCTGAGGGTGATGGGCTCGACGACCCAACAGGAGTATCGCAGCCACATCGAGCGCGATCGCGCCCTCGTGCGACGCTTCCAGAAGATCGAGATCGGCGAGCCGAGCGAGGCGGACTGCTTGAAGATCTTGGAGGGGCTCGTCGGTCGCTACGCCGAGTTCCACAAGGTCAGCTACGACCCGAAGGCGCTCGAGGCCGCCGTGTCGCTCAGCGTTCGATACCTGCAGGATCGCAAGCTCCCCGACAAGGCGATCGATCTCGTCGACGAGGCCGGCGCCCGCGCGAAGCTCTCCCACGGCGAGGGCTACTGCGTCACCGAGACCGACATCGAGGCCATCGTCGCGCGCATGGCGCAGATCCCCCCGAAACAGGTCTCGACCGACGACCGACGCTCGCTCCGCGATCTCGAGGCCGACCTGCGCGCCGTGGTGTTCGCGCAGGACGAGGCGGTCGAGCAGGTCGCGAGCGCCATCAAGCTCTCGCGCGCTGGCCTGCGCGCGCCCGACAAGCCGATGGGGAGCTTCCTCTTCACCGGGCCGACCGGCGTCGGCAAGACCGAGCTCGCCAAGCAGCTCGCCAAGGTGCTCGGGATCGAGTTCATCCGCATCGATATGAGCGAGTACCAGGAGGCTCACTCGGTCGCGCGGCTCATCGGCGCGCCTCCGGGTTACGTCGGCTACGACCGCGGAGGCCTGCTCACCGAGGCCATCAGCAAGACGCCCCACGCGGTGCTGCTGCTCGACGAGATCGAGAAGGCGCACCGCGACGTCTACAACGTGCTGCTCCAGATCATGGACCACGGCACCTTGACCGACAACAACGGCCGAGCGACCGACTTCCGGCACACCATCCTCATCATGACGAGCAACGTCGGCGCGCACGCGATCGCCGCGTCGCGCGTCGGCTTCGGCGCTCGCGGCACGGACACCGGCGACGAAGACCGCGCGTACCGCTCGACCTTCAGCCCCGAGTTCCGAAACCGGCTCGACGCGCGGGTGCGGTTCCAGCCGCTCGATCCGCGGGTCATGGCCTCGATCGTCGACAAGTTCGTGAAGCAGCTCGAGTCGCAGCTCGCCGAGCGGAAGGTCTCGATCGGCCTCAGCGACGACGCTCGCGGCTACCTCGCCGAGAAGGGTTATGACCGCTTGATGGGCGCGCGCCCGCTCGCCCGCGTCATCGACCTCGAGCTGAAGCGCAAGCTCTCGGACGCAATCCTCTTTGGCGAGCTCGTGAACGGTGGGCGCGTCACCGTCGCGACCCACGAGGTCGTGGTCGACGGCAAAGCGACCAAGGAGCTCGCGTTCTTGTTCACGCCACTCACCGATGAGGCGAAGCTCCTCGAGGACGGCGGCTCGGGCAAGCGCCCGCAGCTGCGCGCGTCGAACCCCGGGACCAACACGCCGCCGACGGAGAGCGCGTGAGGCGGCGAGGCGGCGTAGCCCTCGGGCTCGTCGTCTTTTGCACCAGCTGCGACGCGCGTGGTCCGGTCCCGGAGCCCGCGCCACCACGCATCACGACCCGCGAGCCCCTCGCGAGCGTGCCAAGAGCAGCGGATTTGTCCGCGCCGGGAACGCCGCTCGAGGTCGAGGTCCGGACCCGCTGGCCTGCCGCCGAGCGGGTCGTCGCCGTGGGCGATCTGCACGGCGATTTCGGCGCGACCGAGCGCGTCCTCGCGCTCGCCGGGCTCACGAAGGACGGGCATTGGTCCGGTGGCAAGACGATCCTCGTGCAGGTCGGGGACGTCCTCGATCGCGGAGACGGTGAGCGGGCGATCCTCGAGCTCCTCGAGCGGCTCGAGGGCGAGGCGCGCCGCGCGGGCGGCGACGTGATCGCGATGAACGGCAACCACGAGCTGATGAACGCCGCGGGGGATTTTCGCTACGTGACGCCCGGCGGATTCGAGGCGTTCCGCGGCGCCGACGAAGGGCGGGACGCCCCTCTGGCCGCGAGCCTGCCCGACGCGCAGCGTGCGCGAGCCGCGGCGTTCGCCCCCGGTGGGAGCTACGCGCGACGACTCGCGAGGCATCCGACCGTGGCGGTCGTGGGCGACACGGTGTTCGTCCATGGCGGCTTGCCTCCCGCGTGGGCCGGCGATCTCGAGGGCTTGAACCGCGAGGTGTCGCGCTGGCTCGCCGGCGGCGATCCCAAGGGCGCGCGCGTGGTGTCAGCAGACGACGGCCCGGTGTGGTCACGCCGCTACGCCGAGAGCCCAGACGAGGCGGCGTGCGCCGAGGTGGAGCGAAGCCTCGCGACGGTCGGAGCGCGGCGCATGGTAGTCGGCCACACCGTCCAGCGAAGCGGGATCACCTCGGCTTGCGGTGAGAGAGTCTGGCGGATCGACGTCGGGCTCGCGTCCTACTACGGCGGCAAGACCGAGGCGCTCGAGCTTCGGCCCGACGGTGTCCGCGCGCTCCGCGAGTGACCCATCCCGAGCCCGCTCGCTTGTAAGACGGCCGCCTCACGCGCAGAGCGCGAGGGCCCACGAGCCGCCGAGGATCGCCGCGGCGAGCGCACCGAGCCCGAGCTGAAGGGGCGTCGAAGGCCGCGTCGTGTCGGCGCGCCGAAGGAGCACCGCCGAGGTCACCGCGCCGATGAGCAGCCCTGCGAGGAAGCCGAAGCCGTGCGCGCCAAGATCGGTGTTCTCGCCGCCCGAGCCGAGCGAACCCAGGAGCGCGAGGCCACCGGCGACGGGGCCCGCGAGATCGAGCGCGCGGAGCTTGCGACGCCGAGGCTCGTGTCGACGCGCGACGAGCAGCACCGTCTGAAAGCCGGCGAGGATCCCGATCGCGCCGAACACCGCGGTCGAGGCGCCGATCGACAGGTGCCCGCGGCCAAAATGATGCGCGAGCGCGTTGGCGGCGTTGCCGAGCGTGCCGGCCGCCGTGACCGAGAGGAGCGCCCCGCCCGCACCGATCCTGCGACTCACCGCGGTCGCGAAGATGCTCCCGCTCACGACGTTGCCGAGGACGTGCTGCGAGTCGCCGTGGAGCGTCAGCGCCGTCACCATGCGCCACGGCTCGCGAAACAAGAGGTGTGCGTCCGCGCGACCATGCGCGAACCAGGCGCTCGCGCTCGACGCCGGCCCCGTGACGCCGACGTAGAACAGAAAGAGCAGCGCGAACGCCGCAGCCACGAGGTAGGTCGGTCGATGGCGCGGGACGTCGCGCCGCTCGAGGGGCGGCCAGTCGAGGTTTTCGGCCTGGTAGAGAGCCACGGCCTCGGCGGCGCGCCCTTGCTCTTCGACCGGCACGCGGAGCACCCACCCCTCGAGCGTGAACACGGGCGCGTGCGCGATCCCCTGCGACGAGAGCACGAGCGCCCACTCCTTGACGAGGCGTCGCTCGCGGACCGGACCGAGGTACGCGAAGGCGGGCTGCTCGGAGACGAGGAGCTCTGCGAACGAGGGCACGTGCACGCCTTCACCGTTGTTCATGGGCAAGGACATCGTCGTCGGAAGGTGGGGACGATGCCCCCCGCCGTCAACCCGCGCCGCCTCCACCGTGTGCTAGGGTTCTGGTGGCATGAGGCTCGCCATCGTCGCCGCGCTCGCGCTCGTCGGTTGCTCCGACCTGTCGCGCCCCAGCTCGCTCCGAGTCAGCAAGGACCGCACCGGGACCGAGAGCCAGGTCGCGGTCGCGCCCGACAACCTGATCCGCGTCAAGGGGCCGGACGGCAAGGTGGTCGAGGTGCCGCGGCTGCATCCTCCCGGGACGAAGGACGCGGGCATGCCGATCCTGCCGGGGCAAGCGGCGCAGCGCCCTGCCCCCTCCGCAGCGCCGCGCTGAGCTCGAGGTCATGCCGAGGCCGCCGCTCCACGAGACGTCCGAGCACGCCGCGCTCCGCGAGCAGGCGCGACGGTTCGCGCGCGCTCGGATCCGCCCGCATGCGCACGCGTGGGACGAGGCGGGCGAGTTTCCACGGAGCCTCTACGGCGAGCTCGCCGCGGCTGGGCTCCTCGGGGTCGGCTATCCCGAGGCCTACGGGGGCAGCGGCGGCGATCTGTCGCACGTGCTCGCGTGCGCCGAGGAGCTGATCGTTCACGGCACCAACGTCGGCGTGGTGGTCGGGCTCGGGAGCCACGGGATCGCCTTGCCTCCGATCCTCGCCTTCGGGGACGAGGAGCAGCGGCGCCGCTTCGTCGCTCCGGTGCTCCGCGGCGAGGCCATCGCGGCCCTCGCGATCACCGAGCCGGGAGGCGGGAGCGACGTGGCCTCGCTCACCACTCGCGCCGAGCGCGACGGCGAGCACTACGTCGTGACCGGCGCGAAGACCTTCATCACCTCGGGCTGCCGCGCGGACTACATCACCACCGCGGTGCGCACGGGCGGCCCGGGACACGACGGGCTCTCGCTGCTCGTCATCGAGCGAGGCACCCCGGGCTTCAGCGTGTCGAAGAAGCTCGCCAAGACCGGGTGGTGGGCGAGCGACACCGCCGAGCTCACGTTCGACGGCTGCCGAGTCCCCGCGAGAAACCTGATCGGCCAGGAAAACGCGGGGTTTATCGCGATCGTAAAGAACTTCGTCGCCGAGCGCCTCGCCCTCGCCTCGAACGCGGTCGCCATCGCGACGCTGGCGCTCGCCGAGTCGGCACGGTACGCGCGCGAGCGGGTCGCCTTCGGCAAGCCGCTCGAAGGCTTTCAGGTGACCCGTCACCGGCTCGCCGACATGGCCACGCGCCTCGCGGCCGCGCGCGCGCTGACGAACGAGGTGCTGGTGCGCCACCTGCGCGGCGAAGCCACGCCCGCCGACGCGGCGATGGCGAAGAACGCGGCGACCGACATGCTGACTTTCGTGTGCGACGCCGCGGTCCAAGTCCACGGCGGCTACGGCTACATGCGCGAGACGGTGGTCGAGCGCCTCTACCGCGACGCACGCCTCTATCCGATCGGCGGAGGAACGCGCGAGATCATGAACGAGATCATTTCGAAGACGGAGCGATACGATGGCTGAAGAGAAACCGAACCGCATCAAGCTCGGCGCCCTGCTCGGCGCCGTGGCGCTGGCCGCTGCCCTGCCCTTCGCCTGCGACGACAAGCCGAAGGAGCCCACCCCGGCGCCCCCTCCGCCCGGCGCCACCGCGGCCGCGAAGCCCACTGCGGCTCCGACCACCGCGCGCCCCGAGGCTCCGCAGGGCGCCGGCCTGAAGTGGACGAAGCCCGCCACCTGGACCGACGCGAAGAACGCGAGCACCATGCGCGTCGCGACCTACCAAGTGCCGAAGGCCGACGGCGACGGCGAGGGCGCCGAGATGAGCGTCATCGTCGCGGGCGGCAGCGCCGCGGCCAACATCGAGCGGTGGGAGGGCCAGTTCGGCGGCGCGAAGGCGAAGACCTCGCAGAAGAACCCGAACGACACCGCCGTGACGATCGTCGAGATCGAGGGCGACTACGCAGGCGGCGGTCCGATGATGGGCGGGACCGGCGAGAAGAAGCCGGGCTTCGCGCTGCTCGGCGCGATCGTCGGACAGCCGAGCGGCCAGAGCTATTTCTTCAAGCTCACCGGCCCGAAGAAGACCATCGAGGCCGCGCGCAAGGACTTCGACGCGCTCGTGGACAGCCTGGGGCCCGCGAAGTGAGCTGATGATGAAACCGTAAGCAAGACAGGCGCGCGCCGTCGAGGAGGCCTGCTGGCGTCAACGCTTGCGGCTTCACCCGTGGCAGGTCCGCGCGACGCGCGAGGGCGACCACTTCCTCGGCTTTCGCATCCTCGAGGACCAGGTCCGCGTTCGCCGCACGAGCGTCGCTCGCGCCGAGAAGCGGCTCGCGGTCCTCGCCCGCGCGGTGCGCGTAGGTCGCCTCTCGAAGGAAACCTTCGCCCTGTCGCTGCGGTCCACCTTTGCCCACTGGCGCCACGCGGACTCGTGGCGCCTCTGCGGCCGCACGCTCGCGAGGCTCGGCAAGCTGTACGACCCGAGCGAGCCGGAGGACTGGCGCGCAGGGCTCACCGACGACCGGGGCACGCCGTGACCCTCGCCTGCCCCAAACTTCCGTCTCCGTGGGCGACCGCCTCCGCTCTCGCGTCGGCGGTGGCAGAGCCTGCGGCATGAGCCTCACCTCGCCGCATGCAAGAAACAAACCGCTTCGGGCCGTGAACCCCGGCCGCGGCGCTCCCGCGCCAAGCGGCCCCGCGAAG
>Ga0194129_10008575_pt1 | contig 11778 bp, 9 predicted proteins | sample TA2KigCa35mmetaG_FD_150862 | JGI IMG/M metagenome (GOLD analysis project Ga0194129, IMG submission 150862) | Freshwater microbial communities from Lake Tanganyika, Tanzania - TA2015038 Kigoma Deep Cast 35m | ecosystem: Environmental > Aquatic > Freshwater > Lake | place: Tanzania: Lake... | reverse complement strand
AATCGCGATGAGTTTGTGATTCGCGCCGGCGTGCCCGTCTTCGTGCAGCGGCGCGCCGCCGCCACCACTGGAGTCGATCGCACCATCGCCTTCCCCGCCGCGATCCCCTGATCCGCGCGGCCGAGGCTTTCCCGAACGTGCGCCGTCTACGCCCCGTTGCGGTGGCAATTTTTTCGGCCGTCGTCGCTTTCGCCCAGCCGGTCGAGCTGGAGAACTTCAGCGCGGCGGGCGCGACGGGCGCCGTTCGACCCGGGTCGACATGGGTCGGCAACGTGCAACGCCTGACCGAAACCATCGTGGTGGGCGGAGCCGCGAAGGACGACAACGGCTGGGGTGGAACTTCCGCCGGACTCGACTTGTCGGCGATGAGGTACGTGACCCTAACCGGCCAGCGCAATGCGGGTAACGAAGCGCCGTTCGTGGTCCTCGAACTAAGGGATGCGAACCTGAACCCGCACGTCGTGTCGGTTTCCAGCGCGCAGTTTTCGAATACCGCCTCCACCGCGGTTGAAGTTTCGCTCGGCACTTGGTCCGCCGGTTTCAACCCCGCGCAGGTGCGGGAATGGACGATCGGCGGGGGAACGGTCGGTCTGCTGCCGTTCAGAATGACTTTGGACCACATTGCCTTCGCCGCTTCCGGCTCCGCCTTGGCGCCAGTGATCACGTCGCAACCGGTCGACTTGCTCGTAGCCTCGGGCGGTGGAGCAACCTTCACCGTCGCGGCGGCCGGAGCCACTTCCTACCGGTGGTTTTTCGGCGGGACCCAAATTTCAGGCGCTACTTCCGCTACTTTGCAGCTTTCCGCCGCGACCGCCTCGTCCGCGGGTGAGTATTTCGCTGAAGTGGTGAATCAAAATGGGACAACCCCCAGTCGACGGGCGTTGTTACAGGTGGTGGATCTGCAGGGTTCGCACGGGATAGCCTCAGGTGGTCCCGCTGGCTACAACGCCGGTTCCTCAATCAGTTTCTCGGCAACCATCACCTATTCCGGACAGCCAGGCACCGTGATCTGGAGGGTCGTCCATCCCATTGACTGGCAGCTCACAACGCAGACCAGCCAGGTGAACCCCACGTCGCCCGGTATTGGCGTCTTGGAGTGGCGCTGGACCGCTTTGCCCGCCAGCCCTGTCACGATCACCTATACGCTTTCGGTGCCTCCCGAGACACTCGGCTCCAAATCCATCACCGCGCTGGCGCAGGTAACCAATGGAGGATTGACCGGCTCAGTTCTCGCCAAGCCTGATCCCTTGATCGTTTCCATGGCTCCCCGTCCGCACTCTGCCGACCTGAACGGCGACTACCGCATCAGCCTCATCGAGCTCACGCGCGTCATCGAGCTCTATAACACCCGCAACGTGGCGCTTTCGCGACGCACCGGCGCTTATTTGCCCGACGTCTCGGGGGAGGACGGTTTTGCCGCCAATCCCTCCGCGACTGGAGCCGGAAAGATTTCTCGTTACCACGACGCCGACACTTCGCGGGACGCGCAGATCAACCTGATCGAGCTCACCCGCGTGATCGAGATCTACAACCAACGATCGGGTGCGGTCCGCACCGGTGAATACCGGGTCAGCAGCGGCACCGAGGACGGGTTTGCTCCCGGGCCCTGACGATGCGGACGGCGTCTTCGGATTCACGCTCGTTGGACGGAGGTGCCGTGCGGACCCGTTGGAAGCGGATGCTGCTCTCGGTGGCGCTGGGCCTCGGTGCCGGCGGCTTCCTGCGGTCCGCGGAGCCCGGCCCGGTCGGCGATCCGGCTCCCGCGCGCGAGGGGAATCGGATCCTGCCACTCTCCAACGGAATTTCCTTTGAACTCAGCCTGCCGGCCTTGATCGACCGCCACGGCCCCCCGGTTTCGGACGAACAGCCCGCCGCGTTGCCTGTGCGGCAGCTCACGTTTCGTGACTTTGCCGTGACGTTCGACCGCGAGTCGGGGCGCCTGACCACGATCCGCCTCATCAACGGCGTGGCGCTAGCCTGCGGGCTGGAAGTCGGCAGCCCATGGGGCGACGTGGTGGCGGAGTTCGGGCGTGAGGTGGAAGCCGAGGACGCGTTTCAACTGGAGGTCTCCGGGCTGCTGGTCTCCCTTGAAAGGGACGGGTCGGTTGTATCGGGTATCCGGATTCGTCGCAGCACCCGCGCCAAGGCTGGAGCGGACGTACTAAAATTACGCGCGCCCTTGGCGCTCGGCGCCGCCGCCAGTCGCCTCGAGCCGTTTTCGAATGGGGTGCTGATTTCGGATCCTCTGGCGGTTGTGCTCGCGAAGTTGGGCCCGCCCGAAAAGGACGATCGTACCCATCCGGCGGTCCGGGCCCTTATCTACGAGGATGCGGCCCTCCTTTTTGACGCGCGTGATCGTGGATTCAATCGAGCGGTCCTGCGCGGTTCCGGAGTCAAGCTGGCCTGCGGGGTGACTGTAGGCACCGCGGAAAGCGAAGTGAAACAATTGCTGCCTTCGGCGAGGCAGCCCATCGAGGGAGCGGCGTATCAGTACTCCGAGCCGGGCTGTGTGGTGCGGATTTTCATCACGAACGGCCGCGTTGAGCAGATCGAGCTGCGAAGAATCGAGGGCGCCTCGGCCCCGAACCGGAGCCCGCGGTGAGCGCCCTCCCTGCTTTTCGCTAGGCCCAGGGTGAGGGTGCCGACTCCAGGCCGAGCGGCTCGATTTCCGGCGTGAGCTAGCCGGGGCGCACGGGTTCGTCCCGCAGAAGGTCGGTGCTGAGGTACTTCTTGTTGCTGTCGCAAAAGATGGTGGCGACGCCGGCGGCGCCGGAGCGGGGCGCTGAAGCGTTCGTCCCGCCCCCGCCTCAGTAATCCCGAAACGGGCCGCGGGGCTCAGCGGCGTCCATCCGCGCCTTCCACGCGGCGAATGCGCCCGCCAGCCGCTGCGCCACCTCCGGGTGCTGCGCCGACACATCCTCCTTCTCTCCCAGGTCCCGGCTCAGGTCGAACAGGCCGCCGCCCTTAGGCGTCGACACCCACTTCCACTGGCCCACGCGCGCCGCCCGGTCGTTCCGGCGCTCCCAGAACATCTCCGTGCGCGGCGACTTGCGCTCGCCCCGCAGCACCGGCAGCAGGTCGAACCCGTCCAGTTCCACCCCCGCCGGCGGCCGCGCGCCCGCCAGCGCCGCCAGGGTCGGGAAGATCTCCAGCGAGGTCAGGAACTCGTCGGTGACGACCCCCGCCGGCAGGCGGCTCGGCCACCAGGCGACAAAGGGCACGCGCAGGCCGCCCTCCCACATCGTCGACTTCTGGCCGCGCAGCGGCGCGTTGCCGCCGTTGCCCGAACCCCCGTTGTCCGAGAGGAACAGCACCAGCGTGTTCTTCTCCTGGCCGATCTCCTGCAGCGTCCGGATCACCTCGCCGATGGCGTCGTCCATACAGGTGACCGCCGCGTAGTAGGCGGTGAGGCGCTCCTTGGGGTTCAGGTTCGGGTAGCGGCGCAGGTACTCCTCGGGGGCCTGCACGCCGGGCTTGTCGAGGCTGGAGGCGCTGTGCGGGGCGTTGAAGGGCAGGTAGACGAAGAAGGGCCGGTCGCGGTGCGCGCGGATGAAGCGGACGGCCTCGCGGCGGAACAGGTCCGTCGCGTACTGGCCGGTGTCCTCCCGCGTGCGCTGGTTCCCGCGGAACATCGAGTGGATGCCGTATCGCTCGTGGGTGTAGTAATCGATGCCGTTGTTGCCGTGGCCGTAGAACTCGTCGAAGCCGCGCTGGAGCGGCAGGTAGCGGCGGGCCTGGCCCATATCCCACTTGCCGAAGACGGCGGTCTTGTAGCCGGCGCCCTGCAGCAGGTTGCCGAGGGTGAACTCGCGCGGGTCGAGGCCGAGCGTCATCTCGGGCGAGACCGCGTACTCCTCCGGCGTGAAGCGGTGGCCGTAGTTCACGAGGTCGTTGCGGACCATGTCGTACAGGCCGTTGCGCTGCGGGTAGCGGCCGGTGAGGAGGCTCGCGCGCGAGGGGGTGCACGCGGGCCACGTCATATAGAAACTGGTGCCGCGCACGCCCTCGCGGGCGAGGCGGTCGAGGTGCGGGGTGAGGATCGGCTTGCTGCCGATGATGCCGAGGTCGGGGTAGCCCTGGTCGTCGGCGAGGACGAGGACGACGTTCGGCAGGCGGGGCGTCGCGGCGGCCGCGAGGCCGGGCAGGAGCAGGGCGAGGCAGCTGAGCAGGCGGGACCAGGAGCGCATTTCGGGGTGGGGGACGCGCGGGAGGCCACCACGGGCGGCGGGGGGCGTCGAACCGAATCGCGCGGCGCCGCCTACCCGGAACGATTTCGGGCGGAGGCGACCCGATCAAACGGATCGCTCCCGCTCAGCCGGGACGATTCAGTTGATCGGGTCGCCCTGAGGTGAACTGCCGGCACCTCTCAGTGGCTCTCTCCCGTCGCCATACCCTCCGGGCATTCCTCGGTCTCTCGCCGCTGAAATGCGCTTGCCATCTCACACCGCTGCTCCGCCTCCCATTGAATCGTCCCGGCTCAGAGCAGCCGGCCCGGCTCGTATTCGGCGGCGCCCTTGAAGCGGCGCGCGAGCGGGCGGACCTCGCTGAGGAACGCGTCGACCTGGTGCGGCGCCGCGCCGACGAAGCGGGGGTTGTCCGCGAGGATGGCCTGCAGGGCGCGCTTGCCGAGGCCGATGCGGCGGTCGCCGGCCAGACGGGTGAAGAGGTCCGCCTCGCCCTCGCCGGTGCGGAGGGCGTGGGCCGCGGCGAGCGCGTGCTCCTTGATCGCCTCGTGGGCGGTCTCGCGCCCGGCCCCGCCCTTCACCGCCTCCATCAGGATCGTGGTGGTCGCGAGGAACGGCAGGTTGCGCTCGTTCTCGGCCGCGACCGCGGCGGGGAACACCTGCATCTGCCGCAGCACCGTGAGGTACGTCTCCAGGGCGCCGTCGACCGCGAAGCACGCGTCCGGCAGGGCCACGCGGCGGACGACCGAGCACGAGACGTCGCCCTCGTTCCACTGGTGGCCGGCGAGCGCGGCGGTCATCGCGACGTGGCCGCCGAGGATGGTGGCGAAGCCGCAGATGCGCTCGCAGTTCCGCGCGTTGACCTTGTGGGGCATCGCGGACGAGCCGACCTGGCCCGGCTGGAAACCCTCGGTGAGCAGCCCCGCGCCGGCCATCAGTCGCAGCGTGGTGGCGGCGCTCGCCGCCGCGGCCGCCACTTGGTGGAGGGCGGTCACGACCTCGAAGTCGAGGCTCCGCGGGTAGACCTGGCCGACGTTCTCCAGCGCGGCGCGGAACCCGAGGTGGCGCAGCACGCGGGTCTCGAGCTGGTCCACCTTGCCGGTGTCGCCGCCGAGCAGCGTGAGTTGGTCGAGCTGGGTGCCGACCGCGCCCTTGAGCCCGCGGACCGGGTAGCGCTCGATGAGCTCGTCGAGGCGGGTGAAGGCGAGGAGCATTTCCTGGCCGAACATCGCGAGCCGTTTCCCGAGAGTGGTCGGCTGGGCGGGGACGTTGTGCGTGCGGCCCGTGATCATCAGGTCGCGGTGCGCCTCCGCTTGGCGGGCGAGGGCGAGGAGAGCGGCGGTCGCCTTGAAGCGCACCAACTGCAGCGAGTGATGCACCTGGAGCTGCTCGACGTTCTCCGTGAGGTCGCGGCTGGTGAGACCGAGGTGGATGAACTGGCGGCCGGCCAGGCCGGAGAACTCCTCGAGGCGGGCCTTCACGTCGTGGAGCGTCACCCGTTCGCGGGCGGCGATAGCCTCGAGGTCGATTTGGTCGCGCACGCGCTCGTAGTCGCGGATGGCCTCCGACGGAATGGGCACGCCGAGGTCGCGCTGGGCCTTCATCACGGCGATCCAGAACGCGCGCTCGAGGGCGACGCGGCCGTGCTGGGACCAAAGGTCACGCATCGCGGGCGAGGCGTAGCGCTCGGCGAGGACGTTCGGGATGGCCGCCGCGGGGGCGGCCGGGGGAGCGGGGCGAGCTTTCAAGACGAGACGGGGGCGCGGGGGGCGGGGGCGGCGGGCTCGGGCAGGCAGCGGACGGCGAGGTCGCGCAGCACGGCCTCCTGCTCGTCGGGCCGGCGGATGATCTCGGCGAACGCGTGGAGGAACTCCCGCTGGTTGTCGATCAGCCGGCGCAGCGAGGGCAGCCGGGCGCCGCCCGCGAGTTTGCCGACGTACCAGGGGTTCTGGCTGAAGAGGTTGAACGAGCTCTTCTCGGTGGCGCCGGTGAAGTGCCGGCCGAAGGCCGCGGCGGCGCGGGGCATCCCGTCGAGGCCCCGGGGTCCGAGGCGCACCTCGCCGGCATCGAGCAGCGCGCGCACCTGCAGCAGGATCCGGTTCCGGTTCTGGAGGGCTGAGATCACTGGCCGGGCGTCGCCGCCAGCGAAGAAGTGCTGCGCGAGCGCGGCGAGCGTCCAGCGCAGGTCCCCGCTGAAGAAGGCCTCGGCCGACTCGAAGAAGTCCCCTTCGGCCGCGTTCGGCGTCAGTTCCGCGACGTGCGCCTCGGTGATCGCCTCGCCCTCGCCGGCGTAGGCGGCCAGCTTGTTGACCTCCTCGACCAGCAGGCGCGTGTTGGACCCGACCTTGGCGAGCAGCAGCTCCACCGCGCCTGCCTCGAGGTGCGTCCCGAGCCCTTGGGCCTCCGCGCGCGCCACGGCCGCGAGCGCGTCGCCGCCAGCCTCGCCGTCTCCGCCCACCAGCGTGAAGTCCGCCTGCTTCTCGCACCACTTCAGGAAGGAGCGGCGGCGGTCCACTGGGCTCGCGCTCACCAGCACGAGGGTCTCGGCCGGGTTCACCGCGGCCAGCAGCTGCTGCAGGTCCTCGACGGCCCGGAGAGTGCCCTCCGCCCGGCCTGTCACGCTGTCCGCGAGAAAGTTCACGTCCTTGAGCCAGACGAGGCGGCGGCCGCCGAACATCGCCACGGTTTGGACGGCCTCGCGGAGGCGGTTCACGGCAGCGGCGGTCTCGCCGACGTTGCCGGCGAAGCCGTTGACGATCTCGCGGGCGAACTCGTCGGGCACCTCGAAGGCGAGGGCGTTGAAGCGTTCGCGCGCCAGGCGGCCGACGAGGAAGTCGTCGGCGCCGCAGAGGAAAGTGAAGGGCCGGGCGACCGCCATACTGCGATGGGATGGAGCGGGTAGCGGGGCGCGAGCAAATTCGCGGCGGCGCGGTCCTGGTGGGGGAACGGGGGCGGGTCTTTGCCCCGAATGCACCAGAAAAGGGTGGCGCGGCGCGTGCGGCCCGCCGAGGCTCCGCCGTTCGCCGCTGATGTCGCCAACCGCCGACCCCGCTCCCGCTGCGCTGGGCCCGTCTTGGGCGCGCGACCTGCTGCTGCTGGCCCTGCTGGCCGGGGCTTTGAACTTCCCGCTGCTTGGGCGGCTGCCGCTGGCGAACCCCGACGAGTCGCGCTACGCCGGCATCCCGCGAGAGATGCTGGCGCGGGACGACTGGGTGGTGCCGCACCTCAACGGCATCCCGTACTTCGAGAAGCCGCCGCTGCTGTACTGGACGGTGGGCCTCAGCCGGGTGCTGTTCGGCCCCGGGGAATTCGCGGCGCGGCTGACGCCGGCGCTGTTCGGCCTCGGCGGCGTGCTGCTGGCTTACGCGGCGGCCCGGCGGCTGCACGGGCGGCGCGCGGGCTGGTGCGCGGCGGCGGTCCTGGCGACGTGCCTGATCCACTTCACGCTCTCGCGGGTGCTGCTGCTGGATATGCCGGTGGCGATGCTGATGGCGGCCGCGCTGGTCTGCTTCCTCGCGGGGGTGTACGAGCCGCCGGGACCACGCCGGCGCGCGCTGTTCCTCGGGCTCTACGCCGCGGCCGCGCTCGCCACGCTCGCCAAGGGGCTGATCGGTTTCCTGGTCCCCGGCGCGGTGATGTTCCTGTGGCTCCTGCTGCTGGGGGAGTGGCGTCGCCTGCGGCCCCTGCACCTGCCCTCCGGGGCCGCGCTTTTCCTCCTGATCGCCGCGCCGTGGCACCTGCTGGTCGCGCAGCGGCACGACGGCTGGGCCCGCTTCTACTTCATCCGCGAGCACTGGGAACGCTTCACCACCGACACCCACCTCCGCGGCGAGCCCTGGTGGTTCTTTGGCGCGGTGTTGCTCGCCGGGCTCTTCCCCTGGGTCGGGTTCCTCGTTCCCGCGGTCCGTTCCGCCCTCGCCGGCGGCTGGGCGCGGCGGCGCGAAAATGGCGCGAGTTGGTTCTTCGTCCTCTGGGTCGCCTTCATCGTCCTCTTCTTCTCCCTCTCCCGCTCCAAACTCATCCCCTACATCCTCCCGGTCTATCCCGCGCTCGCCGTGCTGGTCGGCGGCTGGCTCGCGCGGCGCTGGGAGGCCGGCGAGGCGGCGCCGCTCCGCACCGGACTGCGCATCGGCGCCGCCGGGTACCTCCTGCTCGCGGTCGCGCTCGTCGCCCTCGCGTTCCGCCCGGGGTTGGTGCGGGGCGCCGCGCAGGTCGCGGGGCTGCTGCCGCTCGCCCTTACGCTCGCCGCCGGTCTGGGCCTCGGCGCGGCGGGGATCGCGTGGGCGGCGGCGCGACGCGGGGTGGGAGCCGGGTTGGGGGTGCTCGGGGGCGTCACGGTCCTGTTCCTCGTTTCCGTGGTCGTGGCGGCGCCGGTCTTCCAACGGGCCGGCACGCGTGACCTCGCGGTGGCGGCGCGCCCCCTGCTGCGACCCGCTGACGAGGTCTTCCACTACTGGGCCTTCTACCACGACTTCGTCCACTACACCGGGCGCGAGGTGGGGCTGGTGAGCTATGTCGACGAGCTGCAGGTGCAGTTCCTCGAACCGGCGGAGCGCGCCCGGCGCTTCATCGACGAGGCGGAGCTGGTGCGCCGTTGGGGCGGGCTCGGGCGCGTCTGGGTGGTGATCCGCCGCCGCGAGCTCGACCACCCCCGTTCCGCATTTGCCCCCGGCGGCCTGACCTACCATACGGTCGCGGCCACCCCCGTGCACGCGCTCATCAGCAACCAGCCCTGAAATGGCCGCTCCCTTCCTGCCCCTCACCCGTCCGACCATCGACGAGGAGACCATCGCCGGTGTCGCCGACGTGCTGCGCTCCGGCTGGATCACCTCGGGCCCGAAGGTGCGCGAGTTCGAGGCTCAGCTCTCGGCCCGGTGCGGCGGGCGGCCCGTGCGCGCCTTCAACTCGGGCACCTGCACGATGGAGGTGGCCCTCCGCCTCGCGGGGATCGGCCCCGGCGACGAGGTCATCACCACGCCGCTGTCCTGGGTCGCCACCAGCAACGTGATCCTCACCGTCGGCGCGCGGCCGGTGTTTGTCGACGTCGACCCTGTCACGCGCCTGATCGACTTGGACCGCGCCGCGGCCGCCGTCACGCCCTCGACCCGCGCCCTGCTGCCCGTAGACCTCGCGGGCCTGCCAGTGGACCGCGACCGTCTCCACGCCCTCGCAGCGCGCCACCGCCTGCGGGTGGTCGAGGACGCGGCGCAATCCCTCGGCAGCACTTGGGCGGGACGCGCGATCGGGGCCGCCGGCGACTTCGTCTCCTTCAGCTTCCACCCCAACAAGAATGTCACGACCATCGAGGGCGGCGCGCTGGTGCTCAACGACGAGTGCGAGGCCCGGCTGGCCGAGCAGTACCGGCTGCAGGGCGTGGTGCGGAGCGGTCTCGACGGGATGGAGGTGGAGGTGGTCGGCGGGAAGTTCAACCTCACCGACGTCGCGGCCCGCGTGGGCCTCGGGCAGCTGCCGCGGCTCGACGAGTTCAACACGCGCCGGCGTGAACTGGCCCGGCGCTACCTGGAGCTGCTCGACACGCCCGAGTGGCGCGAGCTGGGGCTCGGCCTGCCGCCGGCGGATTTCCGCCAGACCAACTGGCATATGTTCCAAGTGGCGCTGCCGCTCGAGCGGCTGACGGTCGACCGGGCCGGCGTGATGGCGGCCCTGCAGGCGGCGGGCATCAGCTCGGGCGTGCACTACCCGGCGATCCACCTCTTCGCCGTCTACCGCCGCCTCGGCTGGAAGCCCGGGGATTTCCCGGTGGCGGAGCGGCTGGGACGCTCGCTGCTCACGCTCCCGCTGTTCCCCGCGATGGTTCCCGCCGACGTCGAGCGGGTGGCCGGGGAGCTCGCCACCATCCTGCGCGCCCACCGCCGCTGAACCCCGCTCCCGCCGTGCCCGCCGCCTCTCCCGAGCTCTCGGTCGTCATCCCCGTCTATAACGAGGAGCTGAACCTGCCGGTGCTGTTCGCACGCTTGTACCCGGTGCTGGACGCGCTGGGGCGGACCTACGAGGTGCTCTTCACCAACGACGGCAGCGCCGACGGCTCGCTCGCGCTGTTGCGCGCCCAGCACGCGGCCCGGCCGGACGTCACGCGCGTCATCGATTTCAACGCCAATTACGGCCAGCATATGGCGATCATAGCGGCCTTTGAGCGGGTGCGGGGGGCGATCGTGGTGACGCTCGACGCCGACCTGCAGAACCCGCCGGAGGAGATCCCGCTCCTGCTGGCGCGGATCGACGCCGGGCACGACTATGTCGGCGGCTACCGGCTGGAGCGGCGCGACTCGTGGTTCCGCACTTGGGCCTCGCGGGCGGTCAACTTCGTGCGCGAGCGGACGACGAGCATCCGGATGAGGGACCAGGGCTGCATGCTGCGGGCGTACCGGCGCGGGATCGTGGGGGCGATCGTGCGCAGCGGGGCAGTGAATACCTTCATCCCGGCGCTCGCCTACAGTTTCGCGGCACGGCCGGCCGAGGTGGGGGTGCGGCACGAGGAGCGCCACGCGGGCGTCTCGAACTACTCGTTCTACCGGCTGGTGCGGCTGAACTTCGACTTCATCACCGGCTTCTCCCTCGCGCCGCTGCAGATCTTCACGATGTTCGCGCTCTGCAGCGCGGCGGGTAGTTTCGTGCTGGTGCTGATCCTGGCCGGGCGCCGCATCTTCCTCGGCCCCGAGGAAGGCGGGTTATTCACGCTCTTCGGCATCCTGTTCTTCCTCGTCAGCGTCACGATGGTCGGCATCGGCCTGATCGGGGAATACATCGGCCGCACCTACCAGGTCGTGCGCGCCCGCCAGCGCTACCACGTGCGCGAGGAGCTCGGCGGACCCGCCGCGGAATCCGCCGCGCCGGTTGCGCCGGTGGCGCCGGGCCCCCGGAGCGCTTAGCGGCGGGCAGAGACGCCGCTCTTTCCGCAACGCCAAGTCTGTCTCCCGGCCGGGCTGGGGGTGACAGGTCCTTCTCCGGCCCAGCATCATCGGGGCTCACAGTTATGACTATGCTGAAACGCTGGGATCTGTTCCGGGAGCTGGAGGTCATAGACAGCCGCCTGTCGACTTTCTTTAACCGCGCCCCCGCCCACCTAGGCTGGGGAGACGGCGGGGAATCGCCGGCCCTCGCCGACTGGTCGCCCGCGGTGGACATCACCGAGGACGACAAGGAGTGCCTGATCAAGGCCGAGCTGCCCGGGATAAAGAAGGAGGAGGCAAAAGTGACCGCGGAGAACGGCGTCCACTCGATCTCCAGCGAGCGCAAGCTCGACGAGGAGAAGAAGGGCCGCCGCTTCTACTGCGTCGAGCGCGCCTTCGGGGACTTCGAGCGCAGCTTCTCGCTGCCCGAGGACCCCACCGCGACCGACGTGAAGGCGGAGTTCGTCGACGGCGTGCTGCGGGTCCACCTGCCCAGGGTGCCCGCGGCCGGCGCTCGAGGTGAAGGTGGCCTAGGCCTGCCCGTTTGCGCCGCCCGTGGGCGTACGCACCCCGGGACGGGGCCGGTTGGTCCCGCTCCGGCGGTGGCGTGCCGTTTCCTCAGGGCGCAGTCACCGTGAGGCCACGTACCGCGCGCCCCTCAGCGACCTGGTCGCCCGGGTAGA
>Ga0194129_10008573_pt1 | contig 11782 bp, 11 predicted proteins | sample TA2KigCa35mmetaG_FD_150862 | JGI IMG/M metagenome (GOLD analysis project Ga0194129, IMG submission 150862) | Freshwater microbial communities from Lake Tanganyika, Tanzania - TA2015038 Kigoma Deep Cast 35m | ecosystem: Environmental > Aquatic > Freshwater > Lake | place: Tanzania: Lake... | reverse complement strand
GCGCCGATCCCGGCGAAGACGAGCCCGAAGACGAGGCTCGCGAGCCAGCGGAATAACGATCCAGCGTGGTTTTCGTGCAGGTCGACCTCTACAAGCGTGACCAGGGGCGCTGGAGCGCGATCTGGCGAAGGCCTCTGTGGTCCAGAAAACTGCGCTGGATCATTATTTTTTCCTGGATCGTTATTTCCCGATCGTTATTTCCCTCGCTGCCGGCCCAGCGTCCCGGCGACAAACTTACAAGGCCTCGGCCGTGGTCTCACGGATGGGGTCCACCTCACCGCACCTCGGGCTCGCCGAAGCGCGCGCCCTCGCCGGCGACCGTGACGTCGCAGGCGAGTGCCAACTCGAAGGCACCGCCCAGGCAGTAGCCATGGACGGCGGCCACGGTCGGCTTCGGGCAGTCCCAGAAGCGCATGATGAAGTCGAAGTCGGCCTGCAGCACGGCGCGCCACGCATCAGCCCCCCTTCGTGCCGCGTGCCGCGCCCTCCTTGAGGTCGAAGCCGGCGGAGAAGGCGCGCCCCTCGCCTCGCACGACGATCGCGAGGATGCGCGGGTCGGCGACCAGGCCGGCCAGCGCATCCGAGCCCTCCACCATGAGCGCCGCCGAGATCGCGTTGAGCGCACGCGGCCTGTCGAGCACGAGGACGCCAATGCGCCCGTCCATCTCGACGCGGACGACCGACCCGCTCACGCGCGCGGCCTTTCCGACCTCGGGTCGTGCATGGGTCGCAGGCTGGCGCGCGCGGCGAAGCGCGTGCCGGCGACCTCGACCTCCCAGCGCGCGCCGAGCAGTTCCGCCTCCCCCTCGCCGGCCTCGACGGGCACGTAGCCGAGCCCGATCGCGCCGCCGAGATGGTGGCCGTAGGCGCCCGACGTGACGCGGCCGACGATCCGCCCGTCGCGCAGGATCGGCTCGTTGTGGAAGAGCAGCGGCTGCGGGTCGTCGAGCCGGAACTGCAGCATCCGGCGGCGAAGGCCCTGCGCGGCGCGCTCGAGCACCGCGGCGCGGCCGACGAAGTCGCCGAAGCGCCCCGCCTTCTTGCCCGTCTTCACCGCGAAGCCGAGCCCGGCTTCCAGCACGTGATCCTCGCAGCTGATGTCGTGGCCATGGTGGCGATAGGCCTTCTCGATGCGGCAGCTGTCGAGGACATGCATGCCGCAGGGCCGCATCCCCATCCCGTCGCCGCGCGCGGCGACCACGTCGAAGACGTGCCGCGCCATGTCCGATGGCACGTAGAGCTCCCAGCCCAACTCGCCCACGTAGGTGATGCGATGCGCGCGCGCCATCGCCATGCCGATCTCGATCGTGCGCGCCGTGCCGAAGGGGAAGGCCGCGTTCGAGAGGTCGGCATCCACGAGCGGCGCCAGCAGCTCGCGCGCGCGCGGCCCCATGACCGCGATGCACGCCTCGCCCGACGTGACGTCCGTGGCGACGCAGCGCGCGTCGGCCGGGATGTGCCGCCTGAGCCAGTCGAGGTCGCGCGGCACGGTCGCGGAGCCCGTGACGACGAGGAACTCGGCCTCCGAGAGCCGCGTCACCGTGAGGTCCGCCTCGATCCCGCCGCGGCCGTTCAGCCACTGCGTGTAGACGATCCGTCCCGGCTCGACCGCGACGTCGTTGGCGCAGACGCGCTGCAGGACCGCCTCGGCGTCCGGCCCCTCGACGCGGATCTTGCCGAAGGGCGAGAGGTCGAAGAGGCCGACGCCCTCGCGCACCGCGCGGTGCTCCTGCGCCGCGTGGCCGAACCAGTTCTGCCGCTTCCAGGAATAGCGGTATTCGGGCTTCTCGCCGCGCGCGGCCGCCTCCTTCGGCAGGAACCAGAAGGCGCGCTCCCAGCCGGCGCTCTCGCCGAAGCAGGCGCCGCGCGCCTCGAGCCGCTCGTGCAGCGGCGTGTGGCGCACGCCGCGCGCGCTCTCGTAGTGGCGGTGCGGGAAATGGTCGGCGTAGAGCAGGCCCAGCGTCTCGCCGACGCGGTTGAACAGGTAGGTGCGGTTGCCCTGGAACGGGAACATGCGCCTGATGTCAACGTCGCCGAGGTCGAAGGGCGGCTCGCCCGCCTCCATCCATTCCGACAGCGCCTTGCCCGCGCCGCCCGCCGACTGGATGCCGATCGAGTTGAAGCCCGCCGCGACGTAGAAGTTGCGCAGCTCCGGCGCCTCGCCGAGCAGGTAGCGGTCGTCGGGCGTGAAGCTCTCGGGGCCGTTGAAGAAGGTGCGGATGCCGGCCTTGGCCAGCAGGGGCACGCGCGCGGCGGCCTTCTCGAGCTCCGGCGCCACGTGGTCCCAGTCGTCGGGCAGCGTGATGAACTCGCTGTCCTCCGGGATGCCATGCGTCGCCCAGGGCTTCGCCTTCGGCTCGAAGAAGCCGACGAGGAGCTTGCCCGCGTCCTCCTTGTAGTAGGCGCATTCGTCGGGCACGCGCAGCACCGGCAGGTTGCGCGGGATGCCGGGATGCGCCTCCGTCACGACGTAGAAATGCTCGCAGGCATGGAGCGGCACGTTGACGCCCGCCATGCGGCCGATCTCGCGGCCCCACATGCCCGCGCAGTTGACGACGTAGTCCGCGGCGATCGGCCCGCGCGAGGTCGAGACGCCCGTCACGCGGCCGCGCTCGCGCGCGATGCCGGTCACCGCGACGTTCTCGAAGATGCGCACGCCGCGCTGGCGCGCGCCCTTGGCGAGCGCCAGCGCGATGTTCGCGGGATCGGCATGGCCATCGGTCGGCAGGAACACGCCGCCCCTGACGCCATGCATCTCCGCCAGCGGGTGGCGCGCGGCGCATTGCGCGGGCGTGAGCATCTGCGCCTCCAGCCCGAAGGTGCTGGCCATGGAGGCGCCGCGCGCGAATTCCTCGAGCCTGTGCTCGCTGAGCGCGAGGCCGAGCGAGCCGTTGCGGCGATAGCCGATCGCCACGCCCGTCTCCGCCTCGAGCCCGTCATAGAGCTCGGCCGAGTACTTCGCGAGCCTGGTCAGGTTCAGCGTCGCGCGCAGCTGGCCGATCAGCCCCGCCGCGTGCCAGGTCGTGCCCGAGGTCAGGCGCTTGCGCTCCAGCAGCACGACGTCCGTCCAGCCGAGCTTCGCCAGGTGGTAGGCGACCGAGCAGCCGACGGCGCCGCCGCCGATGACGACGGCGCGCGCCTTCGTGGGGAAATCCGTCATCCTTGGCTCCTGCCCTCCTGGTACGCCCCGGCCGCTGGCGCCGGGGCGGTCCCTCGGGGATCCCCGAGGGACTCGGCCATGGCGACGGCCGCGCGCGAGGATAGCGGATCACGGCTGCGCATGGCCGGGTTGCAAGCGGCCGGGTCGACAGGGGCGGCCGCGCGGACCTAGCCTCGCGCCATGGCCAACGACACATCGCCCCTCGCCGCCGCGACCGCGCCCGCCGCGGCGCCCCAGGCGCCCTCCGCGCATGGCGCGGCCTTCGCCGTCGTGTTCTCGCTGTCGGCATGCCACCTGCTGAACGACCTGATGCAGTCGATGCTGCCGGCGATCTATCCGGTGCTGAAGGAGACGCACGGGCTGGATTTCGGGCAGATCGGCCTGATCACCCTCGCCTTCCAGTGCACGGCCTCGCTGTTCCAGCCGGTCGTCGGCATGGTGACCGACCGCAGGCCGATGCCCTACTCGCTCGCCACCGGCATGGCCTCGACGCTGGTCGGCCTGCTGCTGCTCGCGCGCGCCGAGGACTACGCGACCATCCTCGTCGCGGCCTGCCTCGTCGGGCTCGGCTCCGCGGTCTTCCATCCCGAGGCCTCGCGCGTCGCGCGCCTGGCCTCCGGCGGGCGCCATGGCCTGGCGCAATCCCTGTTCCAGGTCGGCGGCAACGCGGGCTCGGCCATCGGGCCCCTGCTCGCCGCGCTCGTCGTCGTCCCCAACGGCCAGCGCAGCGTCGCGTGGTTCTCCGCCGCTGCCTTCCTCGGCATGACGGTGCTCGTTGGCGTCGGCAACTGGTACGCGCGCAACCGCCGCGCGCCCCGCGCGCAGGGCGCGCCGGTCGCGCGCCCGCTCTCGGTGCAGCTCGCCGAGCCGCGCGTCGCGCTGGCGCTCGCCGTGCTCGTGACGCTGATCTTCTCGAAGACCTTCTACTCGGCGAGCCTCAACTCCTACTACACGTTCTACCTGATGGGCCGCTTCGGCGCCGACGTGGAGACCGCGCAGTTCGCGCTCTTCGTCTTCCTCGCCTCGTCGCCGATCGGCGCGCTGCTGGGCGGCTGGCTCGGCGACCGCATCGGGCGCCTGCCGATCATCTGGGTGTCGATCCTCGGCGCCCTGCCCTTCTCGCTGGCGCTGCCGCATGTCGGCTTCGCGACGACGATCGTGCTGGCCTTCGTGATCGGCCTCGTCATGTCGTCGTCCTTCTCGGCGATCCTGGTCTACGCGCAGGACCTGCTGCCCGGCCGCGTCGGGCTCGTGGCCGGCGTGTTCTTCGGCTTCTCCTTCGGCCTCGGCGGCATCGGCGCGGCGGCGCTCGGCGAGCTCGCCGACCGCACGAGCCTCGACACGGTCTACGCGATCTGCGCCTTCCTGCCGGCGATCGGCCTGCTCACCGTCTTCCTGCCGCGGCAGGCCGGTCAGCGCTGAGCGGCGCGCAGCCAGGCGACGACGTCGCCCGCGCTGCGATCGGGCGGGAAGACCGGGTAGAAGACCTTCTCGATCCTGCCCTGCGACAGCACCATCGTCAGGCGCCTGAGCAGCCGCGTGCCGTCGGCCTCGAAGCAGGGCAGCCGCAGCGCGTCGGCGAGGCGGAACCCCGCATCCGACAGGATCGCGAAGGGCAGGTGCAGCCGCCCGACGACCTCCGCCTGCCAGGCCGTGTCCTGCGAGGACAAGCCGAAGAGCGAGGCGACGCCGAGCGCGCCCAGCTCGGCCGCGTGGTCGCGGAAGGCGCAGCTCTGCGGCGTGCAGCCGCGCGCGCCGGGGATCGCGTCCCAGCCATCGGGCAGCGGGATGCCCGGCCGCCCGGTCATCGGGTAGGCATAGACGACGACCAGCCCGGGCAGCGCCGAGAGGTCGACCATGCGCCCGTCCGTCGCCGCGAGCGCGACGGATGGCATGCGCATGCCCTGGAGATGCGCCGCCGCGCCGTCGTCCACGGGCACGGGCAGCTTGCTCCAGTCGACATCGAGGAGATTGGTCATGCGGGCCTCGCCGGGTTGGAAAGCATCTCCCTGTGGCATCCGGATTGGCTCCGGATAAGATCCAATTCCATGGAAAGAAAGAGAACCATCTTGCCCGACTGGTCGACGCTCATGCCCGTGCGCGCGGAGCCCGGGCCGCGCGGCGCGGCGCTCTACGCGGCGCTGCGACGGATGATCGAGGATGGCCGCGTCCCGCCGGGCGCCAAGCTGCCGCCCTCGCGCGTCCTCGCCGCGCAGGCCGGGATGGCGCGCAACGCGGTCGTCGCCGCCTTCGAGCGGCTCGCCGCGGAAGGCTATGTCGTCGCGCGCGTCGGCGCCGGCAGCTTCGTGGCGCCCGACGTCCCTCGCCTCGCGCCGCGCGCGCCGAGGCCGCTCCCCGCGCCCGTGCTCCTGCCGGCCCTGCCCGGCCGCCTCGGCAGCGCGATGGCGGACCCGCGCTCCTTCGACGTGCTGCGCAGGCTCCTCGCGCGGGACCTCGCGCGCCCCTCGGCGGCGCATCTCCACTACGGGGACCCGCGCGGCGCGCCGGCGCTGCGCGAGGCGATCGCCGGCTACCTGCGCAGCACGCGCGCCGTGCGGGTCCATCCCGACCAGGTGATGGTGACGAGCGGCGCGCAGCAGGCGATCGACATCGTCGTGCGCGCGGTGCTCGCGCCGGGCGACGCGGCATGGATCGAGGATCCCGCCTATCCGATGGCGGCGGCGCTGCTGCGCGGCGCGGGCCAGCGCATCGTCCCCGTGCGCGTCGACGCCGAGGGGCTGGACGTGGCCGCCGGGCGGAGGGCCGCGCCGCGCGCCCGCGCCGCCTATGCCACGCCCTCGCACCAGTTCCCGCTCGGCGTCGCGATGACCATGCGGCGGCGGCTCGAGCTGCTCGCCTGGGCGCGCGAGGCCGGCGCGTGGGTCATCGAGGACGACTACGACAGCGAGTTCCGCTACGCGGGCCCGCCGCTCGCCGCGCTGCAGGGGATCGACGACGCGGGGCGCGTCGTCTATGTCGGCACGTTCTCGAAGTCGCTCTTCCCCGGCCTGCGCGTCGGCTACGCCGTGCTGCCGGAGGCGATCCTCGGCAAGGCGATCGCGCTGCGCGAGCGCACCGACCGGCAGCCCTCGACGATCGCGGACGGGGCGCTCGCCGCATTCATCGCCGAGGGCCACCTGGCGGCGCATGTCCGGCGCGCCCGCAAGCGCGCGCGCGCGGCCCGCGACGCGCTGGTCGCCGGCCTCGCGCAGGGGCCGCTCGTCGCGCAGGCACCCAACCAGGGCCTGCATCTCGTCGCCTCGCTGCCCGGCTGGCTCGACGAGGCCCGCGCGATCGAGGTCGCCGCGCAGGCCGGGCTCTTCGCGCGCCCGCTCTCCGCGATGCATGTCGCGCGACGCGGGCGAACGGGGCTGGTGATAGGCTTCTCCGGCTTTCCGCCAGAGGCCTTCGCCAAGGCCGCGCGCGAGGCCTCCGCGCGGCTCGCGCGGCTCGCGCCCCGGCTGGCGCGGCGATGATCGCGCCCGGCCTTCCGGCTCGCGATTGCGAGTCGGCGAACCGCGGCGGCCTTTCGCCGCGGGATCGCGGACTATAGGATCGCCAGTCGCCGGGTCCCGTTGCCAGGCATCCACCAGGGCGACGCCGGAAAGGATCGTGACCCATGTGCGGCATCGTCGGCCTCTTCCTCAAGAACCCGGTGCTCCGGCCCGATCTCGGGCGGCACGTATCCGCGATGCTCGCCGGCATGACGGATCGCGGCCCCGACAGCGCCGGGATCGCCGTCTACCACCGCCCCGCGGGCGAGGGCGCCTGCAAGCTCACGCTCCACCATGCCGATCCCGCGCATGACTGGAGCGCGCTCGCCGGCGCGATCGCGCAGGCCTTCGGCTGCGAGGTCGACGCCGAGGTCCGCGCCAACCACGCGGTGCTGGTCGCCGATGCCGGCGAAGCCGCGCTGCGCGACTGGCTCGCCGCGGAGGCGCCAGACGTGCGCGTGATGGGCTACGGGCAGCTGATGGAGGTCTACAAGGAGATGGGGCTTCCGGCGGACGTGCTGCGCCGCCACGGGATCCCCGCGATGGCCGGCACCCACGCGATCGGCCATACCCGCATGGCGACCGAGAGCATCGTCACCACCGAGCACTCGCATCCCTTCACCGCGGCGGCGGACATGTGCCTCGTGCACAACGGCTCGCTGTCCAACCACAACCGGCTGCGCGCCTTCCTGCGCCGACGCGGCGAGCGCTTCGAGACCGACAACGACAGCGAGGTCGCGGCGCGCTACTTCGCCTGGCGCATGCGCGAGGGCGCGTCGCTCGAGGAAGCGATGGAAGCCGGGCTCAGGGACCTCGACGGCTTCTACACCTTCGCGATGGGCACGCGCGAAGGCTTCGCGGTGCTGCGCGACGGCATCGCGTGCAAGCCCGCCGTGCTCGCCGAGACCGACGACTGGGTGGCCATGGCCTCGGAGTATCGCGCCATCGCCGACCTTCCCGGCGTCGAGGACGCAACCATCTGGGAGCCCAGGCCCGCCGTCGTCTACACCTGGAAGCTGGACTGACCATGCAGACCGGCGCCCTCGCCGCCGAGGACGTGCGCGCCCTCAACGGCCGCCTGCACGCCCTGCCCGCCGACACCAACCAGCGCGCCTGGCGCGTGATCAACCCGCGCGGCGCGCATGCCGTGGCGGTCGGCCTGACCCAGGAGCTCGAGGTCGTGGTCGACGGCCATGTCGGCTATTACTGCGCCGGCATGAACGAGGCCGCGCATGTCGAGATCCGCGGCCATTGCGGCTGGGGCGTCGGCGAGAACATGATGAGCGGCATGGTGCGCGTCGCCGGCAACGCCTCGCAATCGGCCGGCGCCTCGGGCCATGGCGGGATGCTGGTGATCGAGGGCGATGCCGGGCATCGCTGCGGCATCTCGATGAAGGGCATCGACATCGTCGTCGGCGGCTCGATCGGCGCCTTCAGCGCCTTCATGGCGCAGGCCGGCAACCTCGTGGTCTGCGGCGACGCCGGCGAGAACCTGGGCGATTCGCTCTACGAGGCCGACATCTATGTGCGCGGCGCCGTGGCGTCGCTCGGCGCCGACTGCGTCGAGAAGGAGATGACCGCGGCGGACCGGGAGAAGGTCGCGGCGCTGCTGGCGCGCGCGGGCATCGCCGCCGACGCGGCGGCGTTCCGGCGCTACGGCTCGGCGCGCACGCTCTACAACTTCCATGTCGACCACGCCGATTCCTACTGAGGACCGGGCCATGACGATCGACCCTCGCAACGCCCGTCCGTCGGCCGCCTTCCCGCCCAACGTCATCGCCGAGATCCAGCGCGCCGCCGACCAGGGCATCTACGAGATCCGCGGCCTGGGCACCAAGCGCCGGCTGCCGAGCTTCGACGACCTGCTGCTGCTCGGCGCCTCGATCTCGCGCTACCCGCTCGAGGGCTATCGCGAGAAATGCGACACCGACGTGGTGCTCGGCACGCGCTTCGCGGCCAAGCCGCTTGAACTCAGGATCCCGATCACGATCGCCGGGATGAGCTTCGGCTCGCTCTCGGCCGCGGCGAAGGAATCGATCGGCCGCGCCTGCACGGCGGTCGGCACCAGCTCGACCACCGGCGACGGCGGCATGACCGAGGAGGAGCGCCGCGCCTCGAAGCTGCTGGTCTACCAGGTTCTGCCCTCGCGCTACGGCCTCAACCCGCGCGACCTGCGCCGCGCCGACGCGATCGAGGTCGTGATCGGCCAGGGCGCGAAGCCCGGCGGCGGCGGCATGCTGCTGGGCCAGAAGATCAGCCCGCGCGTCGCGAAGATGCGCACCCTGCCCGAGGGCATCGACCAGCGCTCGGCCTGCCGCCATCCCGACTGGACGGGGCCGGACGACCTCACGATCAAGATCCAGGAACTGCGCGAGATCACCGACTGGCAGAAGCCGATCTACGTCAAGGTCGGCGCCTCGCGGCCCTTCTTCGACACGCAGCTGGCGGTCAAGGCGGGCGCCGACGTCGTCGTCGTCGACGGCATGCAGGGCGGCACCGGCGCCACCCAGGACGTGTTCATCGAGCATGTCGGCATCCCGACGCTGCCGGCGCTGCGCCAGGCGGTCGACGCGCTGGTCGACCTCGACATGCATCGCAAGGTGCAGCTGGTCATCTCCGGCGGCATCCGCAGCGGCGCCGACGTCGCCAAGGCGCTGGCCATGGGCGCCGACGCGGTCTCGATCGGCAGCGCCGCGCTGATGGCGCTGGGCTGCAACAAGCCCGTGCATGTCGCGGACTACGAGGCGCTGGGCACCGCGCCCGGCCATTGCCACCATTGCCATACCGGGCGCTGCCCGGTCGGCGTGACGACCCAGGACCCGGTGCTCGAGAAGCGGCTCGATCCCGAGCAGGGCGCGCGCTGGCTGCGCAACTACCTGTCGGTGATGACGCTGGAGGCGCAGACGATCGCGCGCGCCTGCGGCAAGACGCATGTGCTCAACCTCGAGCCCGAGGACCTTGTCGCGACGACGATCGAGGCCGCGGCGATGGCGGGGGTCCCGCTCGCCGGCACGAGCTGGATCCCGGGCAGGGATCTGCGCTGAGGCGCGCGAACGCGCCCGGCGGGACGACGGACAGGAACGGAGGCTAGGCATGGCGACGGATCTGGCGAAGATCGCGAAGGAAAAGCGGATCAAGTATTTCCTGATCAGCTATGTCGACCTGTTCGGCGCGCTGCGCGCCAAGCTGGTGCCGGCGCGCGCGATCGGCGAGATGCAGCGCGCGGGCGCCGGTTTCGCGGGCTTCGCGACCTGGCTCGACATGAGCCCGGCGGACAGCGACATGTTCGCGGTCCCCGATCCCGACAGCCTGATCCAGCTGCCCTGGAAGCCCGAAGTCGGCTGGCTCGCCTCGGACATCGTGATGGACGGCAAGCCTGTCGCGCATGGCCCGCGCCACGTCCTCAAGCAGCAGGTCGCAGCGGCGGCCGCCAAGGGCCTGCGCATGAAGAGCGGGGTCGAGTGCGAATTCTTCCTCGTCACCCCGGACGGCAGCGCAGTCGCCGACGCGCAGGACACCCAGTCCAAGCCCTGCTACGACCAGGGCGCGCTGATGCGCCGCTACGACATCATCACCGAGATCTGCGACGCGATGATCGCGCTCGGCTGGGAGCCCTACCAGAACGACCACGAGGACGCGAACGGCCAGTTCGAGATGAACTGGACCTATGCCGACGCGCTGGTGACCGCCGACCGCCATGTCTTCTTCAAGTACATGGTCAAGGCGATCGCCGAGAAGCACGGGCTGCGCGCGACCTTCATGCCCAAGCCGTTCATCGACCTGACCGGCTCGGGCTGCCACGCGCATGTCTCGGTCTGGGACCGCGCCGGCAGGCGCAACCTCTTCCACGACCCGAAGGGCGAGCTGGGGCTCTCGCGCATGGCCTACGACTTCCTCGGTGGCGTGCTCGGCTCGGCCGAGGGGCTCTGCGCGCTCTTCAACCCGACGGTCAACAGCTACAAGCGCATCAACGCGCCGCGCACGACCTCGGGCGCGACCTGGTCGCCCAACGCCGTGACCTATGGCGGGAACAACCGCACGCACATGGTGCGCATCCCCGATGCGGGCCGCTTCGAGTTCCGGCTGATGGACGGCGCCGCGAACCCGTACCTGCTGCAGGCCGGGCTGATCGCTGCGGGCCTCGACGGCGTCGAGGCGAAGCGGGATCCCGGCCCGCGGCGCGACATCGACATGTACACCCAGGGCCACACGCTGGAGGGCGTGCGGCGCCTGCCCGGCAACCTGCTCGACGCGCTGCGCGCCTTCGCCTCCGACGACGCGCTGCGCGCGCGCCTGGGCGTGCCCTTCTGCGACAGCTACCTCAAGCTCAAGCACGAGGAGTGGAGCCGCTTCGGCCGCCACCTCACGCAGTGGGAGCGCGAGACGACGCTCGATTGCTGAGCGGGCCGCCGATCCCCCGCGCGAAGGCGCTTTCCCGCGAGGCGAGCAGCCCGCCGGAATGGGCGCGCTCGCGGCCATAGACGATCCACACGTCGTCTGGCGAGCCGATCTCCTCGTCGACGCGCAGCCGGCCAGAATGATCGTCGGCGTAGTCGCGATAGGCGAGCGCCGAATCGATGCGCCCTGCCAGCAGGTCCGCGAAGGCGAGCGGGATCGAGGCGTAGGGCCGCTTCTCCTGCCAGCGGCCGAGGTCCGCGTAGGACTCGGTCGCCGGCATCACGAGCCCGATCGAGCGCGGCGCCACCACGTCCGCGCGCGTGAGGATCGCAAGCGGCCTGCTGTCGGAGATGAAGCAGTCGATCGCGAAGACCTCGCGGAAATTGCCGCCCAGCGTCTCCGGCGCGTCCGGGTGGACCGCGCATTGCAGCACGAAGTCCACCTCGCCCGCCCCGAGCAGCGCGACCGCCTCGCGGAAGGAGGCGACGAGGCGAAGCCCCTGCGTCCCGGCGCCGTGGAACCCGAGATAGCGCCGCGCCACCAGATCGTGGTTCGTTCCCGCGGGGCCGAGCGTGGCCATGCGCACGACGCGCCCGCCCTCCTGCCGGTCTGCCTCGACATCCATGCCTCGAGTATCGGCCGGGCGGGCTCGCGGGGGAATGGCGGGCTGCCCGGGTCCCGGACCGCCGAGGCCCGGATCCCGGGGGCCTGGATCCGCGCCACGCGCCTG
>Ga0194129_10008566_pt1 | contig 11793 bp, 14 predicted proteins | sample TA2KigCa35mmetaG_FD_150862 | JGI IMG/M metagenome (GOLD analysis project Ga0194129, IMG submission 150862) | Freshwater microbial communities from Lake Tanganyika, Tanzania - TA2015038 Kigoma Deep Cast 35m | ecosystem: Environmental > Aquatic > Freshwater > Lake | place: Tanzania: Lake... | reverse complement strand
CCCACTCGGTCATGTGTAGCTCCATACCCACAAATGAACGCATCCCAAAGGGAAGAGTTTTGCGCGCGAGTGCAGTCAATGATCGTGCATTTGTAGGTTTACGGATGAGCACCGTCCACCCACCTACTGCCGTATAGTTTGGGCTTTCAGGATGTGGCCCAAAGGCATTCATAAACTCGCTTCTACGAAATATAAAAACGGGAAAATTAGCAGACCAAACAGACTCACCTGCACCGGCTGCGACTCTGTAGTCAACCTCCTCGGTATCCAACGTGCCTCGTACTTTGAGCATAAGCTCAATGTAATCCTTGAATTTCTGCACACTCTCCCTAACAATGTTAGCCTCACGCCTGTTTATGTGGTACGTAAAGAGAACAGGCTTCTCCAGCAAGCTCCAACCCCCAAGCAACGGGGCAACGTAAAACTTAGAGCTTGGGGATAGCACAAACTTCTGGTCGTACAGATTTTTACCTTCCTCTACTGCGTTTACGTACACCGTAAATTTACCGTTAGTCGTGGTCTGGCACCGCAACCCAAGCACTGCCCAGACCGTATCTAACTGAGGAGCGTACATAGGCCCACTGTCTGGGTTTATTGTGACTCTGTCCGTACCAGCCTCGAACACAATCAATGGGTGTCCAAACGTATTCACCACAATCTTGTCCGAGTCGGCACCCACCACGCTTCCGTGTACGTACTGCAAATTGTGATCGGCATGATACCGCCTCTCCCCTAGCGGCACGTAGTTCGAGTCTCTGGTTTTCTTGGTTTTCTTTAGAAACTGCGATGCTTCGTTGTATGAACGTAGCTTAGCCAGTCTTCGTATCGGCGCTCGCATATTACCCCCAAATTAGAAATATAGCTACAATAGAAACAGCAGTGATTAATAGCCCGAACCCAACTATTTTATCTGGAATCATATTTCACCTTCCTGTTGGATGTTATTTAAGAGGCTCATCAAGCACGTCTATTTCATTAGTGAAGTTATCGCACAACTTACTTGCGACATAGCACCTCATCGCGGCAATCAAAGGGGTCGTGCCTTGACCCTCTGATCGCATCAAACCATCGAATTTTTTGTCCTCGTGCTGGACTGCGGCAATCCACCCGTCTATCTTTCCATCGCAACGGATACAATCAATCGCAATACCTTCCCGCTCGATGATCGGGCCACCAAGCGACCAATCGTTGGTGTACTGATACACAAGCAACTCATGTCGCGGGAAGTTCTCATAAGTGAACTCAACACCCTCACACTTTGCCACTGCCCAGTTAAGGGCAGCACCCGTTAGTTCGTCTATCTTGATCCTCATTTTACTAACCCTCCATTTCTTTACGTACGTCTTCAAACATTTGGTCAATGTGTTGGTCATTGTCGAGATAGAACCCTTCTAGCGTCCAGTGCATACTGGTGTAACCCGCAGCGATACCATACTCACGCTCACCTTTGTGGTATACCTCATGCGCTTTGTCTCGGTCGGTAAAATATGCAACAAAAATATCTTCACTGGGGTAATTGGCGTCGTAACCCGTCACTTTCCACACGTTATACTTCATCATCTTCATTTTACTAACCCTCCTTTGTTGTTGATGCCTTTTAAGTCTGCTGTGTCAGTGCACAGAAAGTAATTGCTCTTGTGCATAGGTACGACGCACCAATGTTTTCTTGAAGTGACTGCACGATTCTCACCGCACTCCAAACATACACGGTATCCAATCTTCCAACGGGCAGGTGCAACAGGCTCGGCACAAGTTAGGCATTCGGTGTAACCCCTAACATTGTTAGGGGTGGTTTCGTTGTTAGTCGTCTCAATCGCTCTAGTCTGCACAAGTCACCTCCGGCACAAACAAGTGTGGCACTCGGTGGGGCCATATACGGAACTTGAACCCATCGTAATCAGCGATTACTGTTGCTTCCTTAGTAGCTGTGTTTTCTTCTGTGAGCAGCGTCACATACATCTCTTGAATTGCTTCTCTTTTTAGTACTCTCTTCCATTGCTTGATTTGTTCGTCCATTTCGATCTTTAGGCGCTCTTCGATGATTGCGGGTTCTGCACTCCTCATGCGTATGAAGTAGGGTGCTTTATGTAACATTATGCACTCCTCGGCATCGGGTTTGGGCATTCCTAGGGTTGTAACTATGTATTGCTTTGTGATGTTGGCTAACATTGTTAGGCTCCTGAAAAGTTGAGTTGTGCAGTGGGTTATTATCCACTGTGTAACAGTGTACCATAATGTGATAGATAAGTCAATATGAAGCACAATGTTATGGGTTAGGGCAGCGAAAGGTATGTTTGCAATGTTACATAGTTACAAATATAGAGATTAGTACATTACAAATGAATTGCAGGGGGAGAGAGGAAAATCTTCAACAAAATCAAGGGGGTATATATATATATATCTTTGAAAATGATAATGTTACAATGTTATGCCGTTTCCAAGAGAGCGGGGGGGTAAAATTTTTTTGTTATTGGTGAAAGAAGGATTTTGTGGTGCGGGTGTTCGCACTCGTTCACCCCTTACCCTCTATATTTTCGGCGTAACATTGTAACATTACCCTTTTACCCATGCAAATCAAGCACTTACGCGTTTTTTGTTATTAACATTATCTGTAACTTTACATTGTTACGTAACATTAGGCTATCGCCGCCTCGGGAACTGGTGCGGAAAAACAACTTGACAAGCGCCGGAGAAAGTGCTATGCTGCACGCAGCATAGCAGTCGGGCGCGACGTAACATTAGGCTATCGCCGCCTCGGGAACTGGTGCGGCAAAGCCGCACCAAAAGGCCTAACCTAACATTGTTAGGTTAGGCAACAAAAAACCCGCCGATCGGCGGGTTTTGTCTGCGCGGATGCAGTCTACTTCAATGTAGCCAAGTCAATCCCGAGCGCAGCCAGTGCACTACCAAGGTGAGTCAGGCATTGCCGCTCCTTGGGAGTCAACGCCCCTTCCTTGTCAAGCCGTTGCCCTGCTTTGAATATGGTCCCCACGTCCTCAAGGACACGCAGGGAAAACGAGCGGGTATGCCTCGCGTCGCCGCTCGACTCGGTTTTGTCGGCCTCGGCCTCGGGTTTCTTTTCCACTACGATCAGGCCAATCTGTGTCGCATATTCGACACAGTATTTTTTGACCATCTTCCACGCGTTAGACGGGTTAGAATACTTAATCGCTTTCAACCCGTCATAGTAAGCCTTCTTTTCGAGCTCTATGAGCTCGGGCATCTTCACGCCGTCCGTGTACCAAAGTACCCCATCGCTTGCGTTGACCAATGCTTGCGCGTATTCAATACGCGCTCCATAACCGCTTTCGACTGCCTTGAGTTCGGCCTGACGCGCCGCAACAATAGCGGCAGGAATAACTACATTCGACATGGTATAATCTCCTAGAGGGTTGCCACCTAACACTGTTAGGGGGGTATGGTTCGGCCTGTTTGCGTTGCCTCACCATGAACATAATGTACACTAAGTATGCATAAAAGTCAATGCTATCCGTCGGCTTTTCTCTACCGGCTGTCATACTTGATGAACGGTCAAATCGACCGATGAACGGCAGCCTAACAATGTTAGGGGTTATACGCTGTAACTGTTACCCCACGGTACCCGTACCACCCCGAGCCACGCGACGGGAGGAGGGGCACCCCCTACACTCTGTTCTGCTCATCCAATCCCCACCCCCATACTTACATTCACCTAACCCCCCACCCCATACTTACATTCACCTAATTCACCCCCACCCCCTCTCTATGGGAAACACCCCCCGTCAGGAGTCTCAACCTCCCCCCTTGCTAAACTATAAATTACGTGTATAGTTGCGGGCATCTCAATCTTGGTGCACCTATCCCATGATTACAATACAGCCAAACACAGAACACCCTCTCCCCTACAGTCTGGAGTCGGACGTACCTGTAACAGACAAAGACAAGATTGCTGTTGCTGCCAATACTGCTGCCCTTATTGAGCAGCTAGGTGGTTCGTTAGATTTCAGTCCTGAAGATGAACACAAGGCCCAAGAGCTGATCAAGGGTACACAGCGTGTTCAAAAAACAGTAGTCAAACCGGGTGTTGCAATAAAGTTAGCCGCAATACTTACGCAGTACGATCACCAAGTCATTAGTGACGTGCAGCAAGCCAGAACATTTATTACAAACAGGCTTATAGAATTATGTACATGCGGCGACCCAAGGATTGAAATAAAAGCTTTGGAGTTATTAGGTAAACACAGCGATATTGGTATATTTACGGAACGCAGTGAAGTAACTGTGCATTATAAAAACGCAAGCGATATTGAAACGTCAATTGCTGAAAGGATCAAAAGACTGCTGCATTCGGATACAGTTGATGTCGAGGCAATACCACTTGATGACCTGGATGCACATTTGGGAACTCCTGATATATACGGCACAGAAGACGATGCAACACAGACTGAATAACATATCTTTGGCTAATATACAGAAAATATTACCCAAACTTTCTGATTCAGAAAAACGCAAGTTAAATGCTGAGCTGGCGTTGTTTGAAAAATTAAAAGAAAGAGAGCTTGCTCAGAGTAAATTTATTAAATATGTGCAGAAAGTTTGGCCTACGTTTATATTAGGTAGACACCACCTCAGAATGGCTGCGGCTTTTGAAAGAGTGATAGAAGGCAAAACAAAACGATTGATTATTAATATGCCACCCCGCCATACCAAATCTGAATTTGCTTCTTATCTTTTGCCTTCCTGGTTTTTGGGGAAATTTCCTGATAAAAAAGTAATTCAGACGGCGCACACTGCTGAGTTATCCGTAGGTTTTGGTAGAAAAGTGCGAAATCTTGTTGATCAAGACAGTTATAAAAATATTTTCCCCGGCGTAGGGTTGCAAGCCGACTCAAAAGCTGCGGGTAGATGGAACACAAACAAAGGTGGTGAATATTTTGCCATAGGTGTAGGCGGTGCGGTGACCGGTAAGGGTGCAGATTTGCTGGTTATTGACGACCCACACTCAGAACAAGAGGCTGCACTGGCCACAACCAACCCAGAAATCTATGATAAGGTGTATGAGTGGTACACTTCAGGCCCAAGACAGCGTCTGCAACCGGGGGGATCTATCGTTATTGTGATGACGCGATGGGGTTTGAAGGACTTGACGGGGCAGGTGCTCAAAAATGCAGCTCAAAGAGGAGGAGATGAGTGGGAGGTGATCGAATTTCCTGCAATTTTACCTTCTGGGAACCCACTTTGGCCTGAATTTTGGCCATTAGATGAGCTTTCTGTACTAAAAGAGGAGCTTCCGAACTCAAAATGGCAGGCTCAGTACCAACAGCAGCCTACTTCTGAAGAAGGTGCTATCGTTAAGCGCGAATGGTGGAAAGTTTGGGAGAAAGAAGACCCTCCAAAGTGTGATTTTATCATCCAGGCATGGGATACAGCGTTTGAAACAACTAATCGTGCAGACTATTCTGCGTGTACAACGTGGGGTGTGTGGACTACGGAAGAAGGTAACACTAATATAATTTTACTTAACGCTTTTCGTGCACGACTTGAGTTTTTTGAACTAAAGAAAAAAGCAATGGAAGAGTACAAAAGCTACGAACCTGACGCGTTAATTGTAGAGAAAAAAGCATCTGGTATATCACTTTACCAAGAGTTGCGTCGCATGGGGGTGCCGGTATCAGAATTCACTCCGAGCAAGGGCAATGATAAGATAACAAGGCTTAATGCGGTTTCAGATATCATTCAAGCGGGACATGTATGGGCACCAAACATGAATTGGGCAGAAGAACTCATTGACGAGGTTGCATCTTTTCCTGCGGGTGAGTATGATGATTATGTGGACTCAACTACATTAGCGTTAGCGCGGTTCAGGCAAGGCGGATTCCTCCGTCTGCCCACGGATGAGCCTGAAGCGATCAACTACTTCAAAGGCTTCCGAGCCTCGAAGCGTGGGTACTACCTGTAGGAGAAAGCATGGAGAAAGCACTTTACGCGATGCCTGTGGGCATCGAATCGCTGGCAGAACAAGAGGCCCCCATTGAGATCGAAATCGAAGACCCCAAGAGCGTAACTATAGGGGTCGGGGATGTAGAGATCTCTTTAGGGAGCGAGAGTGAGGGTGAGGAAGAAGAATTTGGTTCCAATCTTGCTGAGTACATGACAGAAGCGGACCTGCAAAAAGTTGCGGGCGACATCATGGAGCTTGTGCAGACAGACATCACTGCAAGAAAAGATTGGGCGGACACTTACGTAAAGGGGCTGGACGTGCTGGGCCTCAGGTACGATGAGGTTACCGAGCCTTGGGATGGTGCTTGTGGTGTATTTTCCACACTTCTTACAGAGTCTGCGATTCGCTTTCAGAGCGAGTCCATCATGGAGACGTTCCCTGCGGACGGGCCTGTGAAGACCAGTATTGTGGGTGTTTCTTCTCCGCAAATGGAGGAAGCTGCAAAACGGGTCGAAGCGGATATGAACTATCAGCTTACAGACAAGATGCCAGAGTACCGCTCAGAGCATGAACGTGCGCTATGGGGTGTGGCCCTTGCAGGTTCTTCGTTCAAGAAGGTCTACTACGACCCATCCCTGGAGCGGCAGGTGTCGTTCTATGTGCCTGCCGAGGATGTCATTCTTCCATACGGTGTAACAAACATCCGGCGTGCAGACCGCCTTACGCACATCATGCGCAAGACCAAGAACGAACTGCGCAAACTTCAGGTAAGCGGGTTCTACCGGGACGTTGATATCGGGGAGCCTTCGGCAACCCAGACCGACATCGAGAAAGCTAAAGCAGAAAAAGAAGGTGTTGATGCTATAAAAGATGAGCGGTATCAGATCTGTGAGATACAGATTGAGTACGACTTGCCCGGGTACGAAGAAGAACTTCCCCTACCTTATGTCATCACCATCGACAAAGGAACGGATAAAGTTCTGGCGATTCGTAGGAACTATAGGGAGGATGACCCTAAAAAACAGGCGCGCCAGCACTTTGTACATTACGTGTACATACCCGGCTTTGGGGCTTATGGCTTTGGGTTGATCCACATCATTGGTGGGTATGCCACCGCAGGGACGATGCTGATCCGACAACTTGTGGACGCAGGGTCTCTTGCAAACCTCCCCGGCGGCCTCAAATCTCGTGGGCTGCGGATCAAGGGAGATGACACGCCTATTGCTCCCGGAGAGTTCCGTGATGTGGATGTCCCCTCAGGGTCTATCCGGGACAACATCCTGCCTCTACCTTACAAGGAGCCAAGTCAGGTACTCCTTGCGCTACTCAATCAGATCACCGAGGAGGCCCGTCGCCTGAGTGGTATGGCCGACATGAAAATTAGCGACATGTCGAGTCAGGCTCCGGTGGGTACCACCCTTGCTCTCCTGGAGCGGCAGCTAAAAACGATGGGTGCTGTGCAGGCCCGCATCCATGCAGCGATGAAAGAAGAGTTCAAGCTGCTTAAAGAGATCATCAGAGACTACACTTCGCCTGATTACAGCTATGTACCGCAAGACGGGTCACCTCAGGTCAAGCAGGAAGACTACGACCTTGTCGAGGTGGTGCCCGTATCAGACCCCAACGCTTCGACAATGGCGCAGCGGGTGGTGCAGTATCAGGCTGCCTTGCAGCTAGCTCAAGGAGCCCCTCAGCTATACGACCTGCCGCGTCTGCACAGGCAGATGCTTGATGTGCTGAGCATCCCTAACGCAGACAAACTTGTGCCCTTGCCCGATGACCAGAAACCTCGTGACCCTATCACGGAGAACATGAACGTGCTTAAAGGAGCACCTATCAAAGCGTTCCTTTATCAGGATCATCAAGCACACATTACTGCACACATGACTTTCCTGCAAGACCCCAGTATCATGCAGGTTATTGGGCAGAATCCGATGGCCCAGCAGATGCAAGGTGCAATGATGGCTCACGTCGCTGAACACTTAGGGTATAGGTACAGGCAAGAAATTGAGCAGCGCGTGGGCGCGCCCCTGCCGGGTCCTGATCAGAGGGTCTCTGAGGCTGAAGAGCTTGCGATGGCAAAGTATGTGGCACAGGCTGCACAAGAAGTGCTTCAGATACATCAAGCACAGGCCGCACAGCAACAGGCCCAACAGATAGCGCAAGATCCGTTGGTACAGATGCAGCAGCAAGAGCTTCAGATCAAGGGCATGGAGCAGCAAAGGAAAGCCCAGAAAGATCAGGCCGACGTGCAGCTTGCTGCACAGCGCTTGGACGTGGAGCGCCAGAGAATTGCTGTGGAAGCCCAGAAAGAAGGCATACGTATACAAAATCAGAATCAACAGAACGAACGAAAAATTCAAGCGGATCTTCTTAAAACAAGGATGAAACCATGACAGAGTACAAGCTATTGGGTGACTATCTGGTAAAAAAACTTCGTGACCGCGAAGAGCAAATGAAGAGCCACATGTCAGAAGGTTCTGCTAAAGATTACGCTGAATACAGATTCCAGACGGGCGTTATCAAAGGTCTGCGCTCGGCTATGCTGGACATCCAAGACCTTTTGCGGAAGTATGAGGATAAAGATGAGTGAAGCAACCCAACTGCCGACTCCCAAGGGCTACAAGATACTTTGCACACTTCCAACAATTGAAAACAAGTTTGATAGCGGTCTCTTGAAAGCGGACACCACAGTCAAGTACGATGAACTTTTGAGTAACGTGCTCTTTGTCGTGGAGTTGGGCGACATGGCGTATGCAGATCCCCAGAGATTCCCCACAGGTCCGTGGTGCCGTAAAGGGGACTTTGTACTTACCCGTGCAAACACGGGCACAAGGCTGCGGATTCACGACCGTGAGTTCCGTTTGATTAACGACGATTCCGTTGAAGCCGTGGTGCAAGACCCACGCGGCATCCAACGTGCATGAGGTGAAATATGGCTCAACTAGACCGTGAAGAGTACAAGTTCCCCGATGAAAAGCAAGAAGCCAAGGCTTCCACAGAGGACGCTATCGAGATTGAGATCATTGATGACACTCCTGAAGAGGATCAGGGGCGCAAACCACTAGCTGAACCTGTTGCGGAACCCACAGACGAGGAGCTTGCAAAGTATGACGAGGGGGTTCAAAAGCGCATCAAGAAACTGTCGCATGGATACCACGATGAGCGTAGGGCCAAAGAAGCAGCTTTGCGTGAACGTGAGGAAGCGCTCAAGTACGCTCGTTATCTTGTCGATGAAAATTCAAAGCTTAAGGACAGTCTAGGTGGGCACACACGGCTACTTGTAAGTACCGCAAAACAAAACGCAGATCTTGCACTTGAAGATGCAAAACGCAAGTATCGTGCAGCCTACGATGCAGGGGACGCAGAAAAAATTGTTGAAGCCCAAGAACAACTTACGCAAGCAAAGATCCGCTTGGACAAGGTGGAGAACTTTCAACTACCCCCTGCATCTTCCCCCGCACCCGCACCCGCACCCGTAGCCAAGCCCCTTCCTGCTGAGCCCGTTGCAGACCCTAAAGCTGTAGCATGGCGGGAGCAGAACAAGTGGTTTGGGCAGGATGAAGAAATGACGAGCTTTGCTTTGGGGGTGCATGAGAAGCTCGTGAAGAGTGGGGTTGACACGCAGTCTGAAGAGTACTATGATCGCATCAATTCCCGCATCCGCGAGAAGTTTCCTGAGAACTTTGAGGCCCCAAAGAGACGGACGAGCGTTGTAGCCCCTGCATCGAGAAGTGTTGCACCCAAGAAGATCACACTGACACAGACGCAGGTAGCCCTTGCTAAAAAGCTCAAAATTCCTTTGGAGTTGTATGCTCGCAAAGTAGTGGAGGCTCAGAATGGCTGAAAACCGTATCAATCGTGAACTAGAGACCCGCGCTAAGACACCCCGCAAGTGGCAACAGCCCAGCTTGCTGCCTGATCCTACGCCTGAGCCGGGATATTCGCACCGTTGGATACGTGTCAGCACCCTTGGTGCAAGTGACCCAAGGAACATCTCGACCAAACTCCACGAAGGTTGGGAGCCTGTACGAGCGCAAGATCATCCTGAAATCACACAGTATCTTTATGGTAGCGAAGATCGCTATAAGGACAACGTGGTGATTGGGGGTCTTATGCTCTGCAAGACGCCCACTGAATTTGTAGATCAGCGCAATGCCTTTTATCAAGAACAGGCTGATGCGCAGGTTCGATCCGCTGACAATCATTTCATGCGCCAAAATGACCCACGGATGCCTCTCTTTGCAGAGAAAAGGACCGAAGTCAGCTTTGGCCGTGGAACAACTTAACTAGGAGTAAACATGGCTTATCCCACTGTTGATGCTCCCTACGGCCTGAAGCCCGTCAATCTTATTGGGGGTCAGGCTTTCGCAGGGCAGACTCGCCTGATGGAAATAGCAGATGGTTATGCTACAAACATTTTCTATGGCGATTTAGTAAAAAGGGTGGCTGCTGGAACCATTGAAAAAGATACGGGGACCACTGCCGCAACACCATGCGGCGTGTTTCTTGGTGTTACTTTTACCAATAGTTCTACTGGTCAAGTACAGTTCCAACAATTTTACCCGGCGTCTCAGGCAATTAAATCAGGTACAAAGATTTTTGCCTATGTTGCGGATGATCCAGATACGTTGTTCCAGGTTGCTGTAGTTTCTGGCACTACAGTTATTAGTGGTGTTGGTATTACCGCAATCGGAAACAATGCAACACTGGTGCAAAATGCAGGTTCGACGACTACGGGAGATTCTAAAGTAGCGATTTTAGATTCGACGGCTACGACGAACACTCTGCCCATTCGTATTATTGATGTGGTTAGAGATACTGCTACTGCCGCAGATAACTTCCCAGAAGTCATTGTGAAGATTAATGCGACGATGCATCAGTACAACAATTCCACCGGCGTATAAGGGGCTAAATCATGGCTATTTCACGCGCACAGCTATTGAAAGAGCTTCTTCCCGGCCTGAACGCCTTGTTCGGCTTGGAGTACGCTCGTTATGGAACGGAGTACAAGGAACTCTACGAGACGGAGAGTTCTGAGCGCTCTTTCGAGGAAGAGACCAAACTCTCGGGATTTAGCGCAGCCCCCGTCAAAAACGAGGGTTCGGCGATTGCCTACGACAATGCCCAAGAGGCATGGACGGCGCGCTATAACCACGAGACGATTGCGATGGGCTTTTCCATCACGGAGGAGGCTATCGAGGACAATCTGTACGACAGTCTGTCTTCGCGGTATACGAAGGCGTTGGCTCGGGCGATGGCTTACACCAAAGAGATCAAAGGCGCTTCGACGTTGAACAACGGGTTCTCTTCTGCCGTAACCTACGGTGATGGAGTAGCTCTGTTCTCAACGGCGCACCCCTTGGTTTCGGGTGGGACTAACAGTAACCGTCCGTCTGTAAATTCAGACCTCAACGAAACATCGTTGGAAAACGCAGTGATCCAGATTGCTGCGTGGACTGATGAGCGCGGACTGCTGATTGCTGCAAAGCCCAAGAAGCTTATCATCCCTCCGGCGCTCATGTTTACGGCAACGCGTTTGCTGCAAACGGAGCTTCGTGTGGCGACAGCAGACAATGATGTCAACGCACTGAAGATGATGGGTTCGATCCCTGAGGGGTACGCGGTCAATCACTTCTTGACTGACACCAACGCGTGGTTCCTGACCACGGATGTACCCAACGGTCTTAAGCACTTTGTTCGTACACCGCTTAAGAACGATATGGACGGTGATTTCGACACGGGCAATGTTCGCTACAAGGCTCGGGAGCGTTATTCCTTCGGGGTCTCAGACCCGCTGGGTATCTTCGGATCACCCGGAGCGTAAAGACAGGGGGGGTTGACAGCCCCCCTGTTTCGTTGTAGAGTCAACC
>Ga0194129_10008564_pt1 | contig 11794 bp, 13 predicted proteins | sample TA2KigCa35mmetaG_FD_150862 | JGI IMG/M metagenome (GOLD analysis project Ga0194129, IMG submission 150862) | Freshwater microbial communities from Lake Tanganyika, Tanzania - TA2015038 Kigoma Deep Cast 35m | ecosystem: Environmental > Aquatic > Freshwater > Lake | place: Tanzania: Lake... | reverse complement strand
AATTATTATATCATTAATCAATTTTTATAAAATATAAAATATAAAAATATATAAAAATATATAAAAATATATAAAAATATATAAAAATATATAAAAATATATAAAAATATATAAAAATTTTAATAATTTTAATAATTGATATAATAATATGAGGGAATTTTTAATAATTTAAGTATTTATAATATATAAAAAGATATAATAATTATTATACAAAATAAAGAATTATTCTATGAATGTAAATAAATAATAGTATCTAATTTTTTTTCTATAGAAAGCATCTTATTTTCTAATGATATAATCTTATCATATAATATTTCAATATTAACATTTGTTTTTATTTCAGTATCTTTAATTTTCATTTTATTCATATATTTTAATATATGACTTTCATTAGACTCTTTATCTTTCATTTTATTAATATATTTTAGAACTGAATCAATATCAATATTATATTCTAATGATAATTCTTCAACTGTTTTAGATTCATTTTTGTATTGTAAATATATGATTTGACATATTACACGTGACTTTATTTATGATTTAATGCTATTTCTTCATATGATTTTTTATCAATAATTTCTTTAATTAATTCTTCATCTTCTTCTTGTAACCATTTTTTTCCAATTCTTGATGTTTCTTCATTGTTTCGCAAACTGGACATTTATTTAATAATTTTATATACGATAAATCAATTTTTATTATTTTTACATTAAATAGATATAAGAATTAAACGTATTATATATAATATGAGAGCAAATACTCTCATATATATGCTCTCGTAGCTTAATCGGTTAAAGCGTTGGTCTTATGAGCCAAAGATTGGGAGTTCAAGTCTCCCCGAGAGCACTATTATTTTTATAACTTTTTATAAGAATATTACTTATAATAAGTTTCATATAAATATATTTTAAGATATAAATATAAATGAACAAGATAGCATTTATATTTTTAATATATAATATAATAAATCATGAAGAATTATGGCATATGTTCTTTAGCAATATAGATAAGAATAAATATACTATTTATATTCATTATAAATATAACGAGCGTCTTGATTTTTTTGAAGAATATAAGATAGAAAAGAATATCCCAACTAAATATGCTGATATTTCTATCGTTAAAGCACAAAATTTAATGTTATCAGAAGCATTGAAGGATAAAAATAATACACATTTTATATTTCTTTCTGGTTCTTGTATACCTCTAAAACCCTTTGAATATATTTATGATAATTTAGAAGAAAAATATTCATATTTTCATATAGCAAATCCTGAAGAATGTCTACCTGATTGTATAGACGCTCTATCAAATATTGATATTAAATATTTGAATAAAGCATCACAATGGTGCATATTAAATAGAAAACATAGTGAACTATTAATAAATAATAATGAATATATACAATGGTTTAAAAGTTCTTACGCTGCAGACGAATTATGCTATATAACATATCTATCCTATACTTATGGTGATAGACTAGGTGAAGAGATTAAGGCAACTTCTTATAACTCGCCACCTGAAATAGCTACTACATTTGCAAATTGGGAAGGTATGAATTACAAATATGTAAGTCAAAAAGAATTAAAAAATTATATACATATAGCACAAGCAGAACTTATACATTTATTAAAAAGTCCTTGTTTTTTTGGACGAAAATTTAAACCAATTGCAGCACATTCAATAAATAAGGATTTTTATTTAGATTATATAATTAAAAATATAAAAGACAAAACATTCTATTGATTATGTATCAATTTCATCAAACTTTCTTTTTACTCCAACAGAAGGAGGAATATAATTTGCATAAAAGAACAAATTTTTTTCTGGAATATCTTTAACATTCTTATATCTATTGATAATAATTTCACCAGCGCATTGAAAAAGTTTCTTTCTATTTTCACTATCCATATTATAATATATAATATATAATATAATATAAATCAATTTTTTATTATAAATAAAAAAATATATATGCAAAAATAACTATTATACAAATAAATCACAAATTATATAATATTTTTTTCTAGTTTTTTCATAATTGTATTTGCATCAATTTTAAGTTCATCAATGTAATTTTCTTCAGTAAATTCTAAATATCTGTGATGGCACGATGAACAAATACGCAAATTATAAAGAATTAAAGTTTGTGTATCATTTATAGGATAACAAAACTTAGAATATTTTCCACCAGAATAAGGTTTGAAAGTATGAATATTTTGCTGTGTATAAATCGATAGTTCTGATTCTTCCATTGTGTATTTACAAGGTCCTGGACAAAACTTTATATTTGAAAGGTCAATAGATACATCATTGCCATTATATTCGTAGATTTGATTAGCAGTAATAGACATATTTACTTATATACTCTTCTTACTTACAACTATATAATTTAGTGTATACTAACACGTTAGTTTAGTACTTATGATTTGTTAGATGAAAGTTTTAATTAATGTTTTTCAAATAATCTTATCAAAACTGTTAGTTATAATTAAAACATAACATAATAATCAAATTTTTATATTTATTTAATATTTTAGGAATATTTTATTCCTTTTTGTAAAATAAAAATTGATATATATTTTTTTATTTTAATTATAATAAAATGAATCCTGTTAACTTTCAAGATTGGGAACCAGTAGTTTTGAAAAATAAAAATAAAGAACAAAAAATACAACAAAATACACAAAATCAACCAGGATTTAAAGAGTATATTAAATTAGTAGAAGATGATATTCCAAAGTTAAATAAAATTCCACGCGAATATGCACAGGCAATTATTGATGGTAGAAAAGCACTTAATATTAATCAAAAAGAACTTGCGCAAAAACTTTGTATTAAAGATAATATTATCAAAGAATATGAAAATTGTACTGTAGTAAATTTTAATCTACAATTTTATAAAAGAATTCTTAGAGTTCTTAATATCGACCCTAAAACTATTTGTAAAAAATAGTTATTTTCCTAAAAATTAGTCAATAATATATATTCTGTCTTTGCTACAAAGAAGTATTTGCTCATACTTAATTTTTTAAAAATAAATGTAATTAATTAATTTTTTATTATAATATATTTAATCAGAATCTTCTGAAGAAACAGAAGTATTATCATCAGAACTTTCTTCGCTTATTGAACCGCCACTACTATTGTAAGGTTCAAACCCAGCATTCATTGGTTCTGTAGTATTTTTTAATATACTAGGGTCTATTAATATAGTCTTTGATATATTATTTAATTTGCTATATTCATTGTCTGTTATCCCAATCATTGATAATATATCAGTTTTTTCATCAAATGATAAATACATTAAAGTAAGGCAAAATGCAAAAATTATTATAAATATCATTGCATTATTTGGATTTAATAAATCCTTACGAATTTCATATTTTTTATCTGGATATTCTTCTAATTCTTTTTTAATGTTAAAATAATGATAAATTACAAATAAAATTATTGCAATACACAAAGCATATAGTATTAATATATACATTATCTATTTATTTTTTTTATATTTCTTATAGGAATTATTACGCACTTAAATTAACACTTAAATTAACACTTAAATAATTCATAAATTATAAATACATTATTTAATTTTATCTACAAAACACTTATTTATATAATCTATTATACTCTTGGGTTCTTTAATTTTATTAATTAAAACCTTTTTATCCTTTTCTATTTTTTTTAATTCAGATTTTAAATTTTTTATTTCATCCTTACTTAACGTATTATTTTGAGTTAATTTATCTGTAATTAATTTAATATTTTCTTCAATATTTGTTAAACCTGATGTTAATACACCACTATCATTTACTTCTATATTGCAAATAATAGCTTCTGTTTTAGGATATGCAAATTTACTCCTATCACCACTTGTATCAATATAACTTATAAGACCAGAAATATTATTCATAAAATCCATTATTTTATTATCATTTATTAATCCATTTTCATTACAGTATTTTTCCTTAAATATATTAAAATCTTCAGGCATTCTATCATCTTTTTCCAATAATAAATTAAGTATTTTTATAGAACTCATTGGATCATTTGTAATTGGCGTTGCAGACATAAGCAATAATCTTAATGAATTTTTACCAGAAACAGCATATGACTTTTGTATCATATTTTGTAATACTTCAGGATTAGGTTTCTCCATATTTGAAAGAGTATTACTATATATTTTATGAATTTCATCGATAATTATTAGAGTTTTTTTGAAGGGATCTTCTTGACCATTGCGTTTAACCATCATATCATATAGTTTATTTTTGCCTTTTATCATATTTGTAAATTGTTTATAAGATATTGGTTGTATCCAATTAGAACCTAATAATTCAAGTCTTTTTATATGAGTATCTGGTAATTCTTTTATTTCTCCACTTTTTAATTTATCTCTTATTATTATATTGCAAATTTTCACGAACATATTTTTCCATATATCTTCTTTTAAAGTATATCTTGTAACCCATATAATAGTATACCCTTCTTTATTAAAAGAATTTGTAGCAGTTGCAATAGCTGTACATGTTTTTCCTGATCCAACACTATGATACAAAAATAGACCTTTATAAGGAGATTGAGGAGTTAAATATTTTTGAACAAATGATTGGGTATTTGTAAATGCAACAATTTTATCATCGTATATAGTTTTGTTACTTAGATTAGATTGTTTATCTTCTATACATTTATTTTTTAATTCAGGAATATTCCAAATATAATTTTTATAATTTTTATATATATAATTATATAATTCTATATAATCTAATTTTTTTGAAGGTGGTTTTTCAGTAGGTTTAATATTTTTATTAGTATCTTTTATATATTTATATATATTCTTATAATTCTCAATATTTATTTTTTTATATTTAAATAATTCTTCTAACTTGTCTAATAAATAACTTCTGTTTTTATTAAAAAATGCATTACTATTTTTCCAAATTTCATTTATTGCTTCACAATAATCTTTACGAGCATTTATAAAACTACATAAAGTATTATATGTATTTTTCTTATTAAATACCTTGATAATTTTCTTATCATTTTCATCAAATGTTATATTCTTTATAATTACTCCTTCCCAAGATTTATTATCATTAGAATTTGTCTTTGTATTTTTTAGTTTTGGTAATTTTTTAATATAATTTATTTTAACTATATGTAATGCAGCTGTTAATAAAATATTAACAGGATCAAAATCATCTGTCTTAGTTTCTAATATACCTTTGCAATTAGTTTCACAATCAATTACATCTACATCATTTCTATAAATTTTTCCATTATTATTTATTTTTATAAGATGATTTTCTTTTCTTATTTTTTCTCTAATATAATTATAAAATCTATTATTATTAAGAGATAAAATATGTAAATTTTCAGTTAATGATAAATCTACAGCAGAAGATATCATAATATCTTCTATATCTGCGATGAAATTAAAAACACTAATGTTCTCATTACTATATTTTTTAAATAATTCATGAACTGTTAAGTTATCATCATATTTTATATCATATATATATATGTATAATGGCCATCCTTCATTAGGATTAAATGGCAATCCTACTTGTCCGCAATATCGTGTACCTCTTCCTATAACTTGAGTTTTTTCTGATTTTGTAATTAAAGGTTCTAATATATGCATATATTTAACATCAAATACATCAATACCTTCTTTAAATCCCGAGTCCAATATTATAAAACGCATATTTTTTCCATTAACATTATTTTCTCTATTATTCATTAAATTCATCATATTTTTCTTAAGTTTTACAGGTAATGGTTTTTTATTAACTGTAGATTTTGTTAATAAACCAAAAGTTTTATAATCGTTATTAATATTATTTTTTAATATTCCATTATTATAAATTAAAATATAATCATTTGCAATCATAGATGATGCTACCATTTTAGCACCACTATTTCCATCAACATCACTGTATATAATATGTTTATAATATTTACCATCACGTTTCATATCTTCTTCATCTAATGTCTTTATCTTTTCAATTAATGCATGTATTTTAGGAGACATTAATGGTAAATTTTTAATAACACTTGTTTTATTAAATCTTGGTGAGTCAAATTTAAATTCTCCTTTAACATGTGCCCATGAACTTGTATTTCTTATACACAATGCTTTTTTTGGTATATTATTACTCATAATCTATAATTATTGAATATTATTATTATTAGTTTCATATATTTACATATAAATATATATAAATACATTATTATATAATATATTAATATTTTAATTAATATGAGAACAGAATTGATGTTGAAACCATTGAAAGAAATTATTGAAAATTATCAAATACCGGTATTGCAAAGATTAGTAGATAATGAACATATTAATAGTATGGTAGAAGACCAAAAGAATGAATATAATAAATATAATTCATTTTCTATGTTGCAGAGTTTTACAATTGCATATATTACAGAAGAGCAAAAAGGATATATATTAGATGGTCAACACAGAGTTGCAGTATATTCACAATTAAAAAAACAAGGTTATGATATTGATAATATTCTTGTTCCTGTAGTAAAATATAATTTAAATAATATAGATGAGGTAAATGATTATTTTAAACGTATTAACATACATTCTCCTATAGAACCTATATTAAATCTAGAAACCTCTGAAAAAAATTTACTTCAATTTTTGACTGATAGATTTACAAGAAAATATTTTAGTTATACAGATGAAGATAATACTTGTTTTTGTCCTAACCTATCTGTTAATTATTTAAAGAAACATATTAAAGCAATAAATATTAATAATAAATTAAATTTATATAATAAAAAAGAAAAAGATTTATTTAATTATATACTAGATGTCAATAATTTTTTAGAAACTATTTCTTCATATCAATTGGATAAAATATATACTAATAGATTTGAAAAATGTAAAAATAAGAAAGAAAAAGAAGGATGTAAATATGTATGTTATTTGGGTGTATTTAGAAAATGCGAATGGTTAGATTTAGCGATGTACTCTTTAATTAATTCGTTAAATTCAAATGATTATGGTAATATAATTAAAAATATTATGTATCCTGAAAAAAGAGAAAAAATTACAAAAAACGCCAAAAAAGAAGTATGGAAAAAATATAATATTGCGAATACAATGACTGGTAAATGTTATGTGTGTGAAAATATTTTAGATTATGACAATATGGAATGTTCTCATGTTATAGCACACGCTTTAGGCGGTGATATTTCTTTAGATAATTTGCAACCTTGTTGTAAATCTTGTAATAGAGATATGGGTATTATGAACCTTTATGAATATAAAAATTTAATATTAAGTATTAAATAAAAAATTGATACTATATTATATATATCAATAAGTATAATGAATTATTTAAATAAAACACGCGAAGAACTTATTATAATTTGTAAGGAAAAAAATATTAAGGAATATAGTAAAAAAAATAAAAAAGATATTATAAATTTACTTTTGGATAATAACAATATATCATCAAATATTAGTATTAATACTGATATTTCTCAAGTCCAAGAACAAGAAAAAATTTATCGTTTGAATTATATTGGTTCAAAATTTAAATTACTAGAATGGATAACAAATAATATTAAAGAAAAAACTGGTTGGTATTCTTTTGAAAATAAAATAATAGGGGATTTATTCTCAGGAACAGGAATAGTTTCTTATTATTTTCGAAAAAATATGGCGAAGGTTATTTCAAATGACGCAGAACTATATAGTTCTATAATAACGCACGCATTTACACGTTCTTTATATACTGAGAATTGTAAGAAAATAATTGATGATTTTCAAAAAGAACTTAATGATAATAAGCATTTAACTTATAACGGATTTATTGTAGACAATTATAGTCCTCATAGTCAAAATGAACGTAAATTCTTTACAATTGACAATGCCAAACGTATCGATTATATTCGTAGTAAATTAGAATCTATAAAAGATACAATATCAATAGATGAATATAAATTTATTTTAGCATCTATTTTGTTAAGTGCTGATGCTGTAAGTAATGTTCCTGCTGTATATGGTTGTTTCTTGAAAAAATTTAAAACAAAAGCAATCAAAACACTTATATTATTACCTATTCATAATAATACAATTATGCCAGTAGAAGGTTCTATTACTTATAATACAGATGTTTTAGATGCTACATTTATAAATAATAATGAATATGATATGGTATATTTAGATCCACCATATAATGAAAGACAATATTCGAAAAACTATTTTCCTCTTAATATTATTGCAAAAACTCCCGAACAATTAGTAAGAGAATTACCTTTAAAAGGTAAAACAGGCATTCCAACTGATTGTTTCTTGTCTCAATTTTGTAAAAAAGGAAATAGCGTAGAAAATGCTTTTAAATTTCTATTTAGTGGTTTAAAAACTAAATGGATTTTTCTATCTTATAATAGCGAGAGTATTATTTCAAAGGAAAAAATGTTAGAAATTATGAATTTATATGGTAATGCTTCTGTAATAGAAAAAGAATATAAAAGATTTAAATCATTTGAATATAATAAAGATATTGATATAAAAGAATATCTATTTTGTTTAAATAAGAATTATAATTCAACAATATAAATATTGTCTTTAAAAATTGTTAGAAAATTTTCGTAAACCCAACGAATTGCCATATTTTGTCTACTTTTTGTATGAAATTGAAACTCTAGAATCGAATACTCTTTATTATCCACTAAAATTTTTAGTGTTGATGAATTATTCCACATATCCCATTTATTTGTCCATTTAAATTCGAAATTATTCCATTCAATTGGAGAAATTAGTTTAATAAAACGTATACTGTTTTGTTCACAGTTATAATAAATTGTAGGGCAATCAAATGTATAATTTACAAGAATAGGTAATATTTTTTTTATATCTGTTTGAATATATTTTTTTAATTCAATATTTGTAGTATATTCAATTTCTATGATTTCACAAAATTTTTTAGGATGAGATTGTCCAATAACTTGAGGTGCTACTTTACCTATTCCTTTTTTAGTTGATTTTGCAGATAAGTGTACATTATCATCTATAACAGATGTATAATCATATCTTGAACCATTTTTTGCACTATGAATACATGTAGAAATAGGAAATACTTCCACTAGTTTAAATAGACGTTCTTTTAATTTTTCAGAAAGTTCCATACTATACTTATATTTTCCATTATATTCAATACCGTATGCATAACATATTGCCATCTCAAACATTTTTCCTGTATCTTCAGTTTTGAATGTCATTTTCTAGTATTTATCAGATGATTTACCTATAAATATCTCACAGTAAGAGGTAATAAAATGACATAATATTGTATCAATTTTTAAACTTAATGTATAAATATGTATAATAATTGTATAATTATACTAATAATTTAATAAAATTATAAAAATTGATTTAACGAGTATATCAAATATTAACATACAAATGCCTAAATATACTATTGCAACTGTAACCGCTTCTATTTTAGCAATTAGTTATCTTGCACCTCAGTTTGTATATGGTTTCAAAAAATCTAATATTATGAGATGCCCAAGTTATCCTATAAATAATATTTATAATTATACATATAAATTTAACCAGATTGACAATATTATTTTCGATAACTATAAGAATATAATTAATGATAAACATAGACGCAACATTTATCTAAGATTGCGAGAGAATATGGTAAATAGAAATATATACCTATAATTTAATCATTTTGCATAATTATATATTTTGCCTAATTATATATTTTGCATAATTATATATTTTGCCTAATTATATATTTTGTATAATTATATATTTTGCATAATTATATATTTTGCCTAATTATATATTTTGTATTTTTTATAAATTTGTCTTATATTTTTTTAAAAATATTAAAAATTGATTAATATTAAGATATATTATTATACTTACGTATACTTACGATATCTCAGTGTTTATTGTGATATCTCCTGGTATATCTTGTGATAATATTGTGTAGAGGCATAAATTTTACGGTTGTTTACTAAAGAAAAACTTTTTTAATAAACAGAAATAAATGTCTAATAATATCAAAATTTCCTACAACATCAATTGTATTATAAATCATGTATATTGGGATATTCAAGGTATTATTTTCAAATACAATGGAATTATCTTTGGAGGATTTGTAAGAGATACTATAATAAGAAATTATTATACCGACCTTTTTTGGAAAAAACAGCTAAATAGTAAAAAAAATTTCCAAGATATATGGAACGAAAAGTGTGATCTGGAAACATTACCAAGGACAATTATACCAAATGATATTGATTTATGTCTTTATGAAGAAAAAGATGTTGAAAATATGATGGCGGAAATTACTTCTATCATATATCAAGAATTTGGTATACAAAATGTAAACATCGCAAAAAAAGTGTTAACAAATGAAAATATTTCATATGTCGAAAGAACCCCAAGTAATTTGCATAAATACGAGTATAAAATTACAGTTGGTGCGGTTGCTTATATTACTAAAGGAATTGAGTTTAATATTAAGCTAGACATACTTGTTCTTAAAAATAAGTATTTGATGCCTCCATTTTCTAAACTTGACTTTCTATGCAACGGGTTTATTATGACAGGACATAATATGATTAATCTGTCTAGTCATACTGGAACTGAAATTGATAAGTTAAATATTGTAAAAAGAAAGGAAATTGAATACAAAATTATAAATGATCTTGTTAATTTTAAAACAGACTATTGTTTTCAGTTTCCAAAAAGTTCGCCATCGAATAATAATTTGACGAGTACTTATGTTCAATATACTGAACAGGCGTGTAACAGAATTAAAAAAATGATTTCGCGAAATCATCTATGGACTATTGGAAATATGCCTATTCTTATTGAGAAATATACTGATTGTCAACCAAAAAATACTGCAATTAGTTGCATAAATTGTTGTATTTGCTATGACAATATTTGTAATAAGGATAAGATAGTTTATGTACCAATTTTAGATTCTAATAAAAAAACTATCAAAAGTCCAGCAATGCATGTAGATTGTTTCTTCAAATATTTTAATTCGCAAATTGAAAATAGTTTGACAGATATAGATATAAATCATGCATTTATTAAATGTCCAATGAGAAATTATTTGGATTTTAATTGTGAAACATTACAAAATGTCATTGATAAGTACAATCAATCAAATTGATTATACTTATATCAATAACATAATGTAAAATTATAAAAAATATATAATACTTATTATTTAATATATGTATATTTTTTTATATTTTTAATAAAAAATATAAACAAAAAGAATTAATCATTTTATTAATAATTGCTGCATATATCCTCTACAGAATACTAACACTCGAAAGTAATAAAAATTTATTTGGGTGAATTGCTGTATATATCCTATACAGGATACTAACACTCGAAAGTATTATAAGATATATTTGGGTAAATTGCTGTATATATTCTATACAGGATACTAACACTCGAAAGTATTATAAGATATATTTGGGTAAATTGCTGCATATATCCTATACAGGATACTAACACTCGAAAGTATTATAAGATATATTTGGGTGAATTGCTGTATATATCCTATACAGGATACTAACACTCGAAAGTATTATAAGATCTATTTGGGATGGATTGCTGTATATATCCTATACAGGATACTAACACTTGAAAGTATTATAAGATCTATTTGGGATGGATTGCTGTATATATCCTATACAGGATACTAACACTTGAAAGTATTATAAGATCTATTTGGGATGGATTGCTGTATATATCCTATACAGGATACTAACA
>Ga0194129_10008559_pt1 | contig 11798 bp, 7 predicted proteins | sample TA2KigCa35mmetaG_FD_150862 | JGI IMG/M metagenome (GOLD analysis project Ga0194129, IMG submission 150862) | Freshwater microbial communities from Lake Tanganyika, Tanzania - TA2015038 Kigoma Deep Cast 35m | ecosystem: Environmental > Aquatic > Freshwater > Lake | place: Tanzania: Lake... | reverse complement strand
CACCGACTCCGACGCCGACACCGACACCGACACCGACACCGACACCGACACCGACACCGACACCGACACCGACACCGACACCGAGTTCGGGGCCTTCCAGTGCGAAGCCACCGAGACGGCACCCGCAGCGGGAGGACTCGTCCTGTACGTGAGCCCGTCGGGGAACGACCAGAACAACGGGTTGAGTGAAGCCCAGCCGCTCAAGACGATCGCGGCGGCCCAGGCGCTCGCGGTCGCGGGCGACGTGATCTGGCTCGAGCCGGGGGCCACGTTCGAGGAGTCGATCTACATCGGACCGGGTTGGGGCGATGTCGGGCGCGAGGGCGCGCCGGTGGTGTTCAGCTCCTCGTCGACCAATCGCGCCACCGTCGAGGTGGGGCCCGATGAGTACGCATTCTTCATCTACAACGCGGGACACGTCACGGTGGAGAACCTCGTCGTAGTCGGCCCGGGGATGAACCGGACGAAGATGCAGGGGTTAGCGGCCATGAGCGACGACGGGCGGTACTCGGGAATCACCTTCCGGAACCTCGACGTCTCGGGCTTCAACGAGGGGGTGGTGGTCTGGAGTTGGGAGGACGACGGCGACGGCTTCGACGACGTGCTCCTCGAGCAGCTCCACCTCCACGAGAACCTCCAGGGCGGCGGTAGCTTCTATGGGGCCGGCACCGCTTCCCATCAGGACGTGGTCGTGCGCTGCAGCGAGTTCGCCTACAACCCTGGCGATCCCTCCGTGGCGCGCCCGTCCGGCGACGGCTTCGTGTTCGGCTCGGTGACCAACGGGCTCATCGACGGCTGCGTCGCGCACCACAACGGCGGCAACGGCACCAACAGCGCCGGTCCGGTCGGGCTCTGGGCGTACAACTCCTCGAGGATCACCATCCAGTTCAGCGAGTCCTATGCCAACTTGGCGATGTACCAGGACGGCGATGGCTTCGACCTCGATATCGGGACCACCTACTCGGTGATCCAGTACTGCTACTCGCATGACAACTTCGGTGCCGGGTACCTGCTCTCCCAGCAGGGGGCCGAGCCGTGGAACAACAACGTCCTCCGCTACAACATCAGCGAGAACGATGGGTGGGGCGGCCGCCTGGGCGCCATCACCTACTACTCCGAGGAGTCCGACCTCGGGTTGGAGGACTCCTGGGTGTACGGCAACACGGTCTACAGCGCTGTCGGCCCCGTCCTCAACCTCACCAGTGCGCCGAACGCATCACGCAACTACCTGTTCAACAACATCTTCGTCGCGGCCGAAGGGCAGATGCTCGTGTGGGACTGGTCCGGCACCGCCCCCGCCGGCGTGGTGGTCGCGCAGGGCAACCTCTATTGGGCCAGCGGGGACACTCCGGACTTCCAGGGGTACTCCTCGCTCGAGGCCTGGCAGGGGGCGATGGGGCAGGAGATGCGCGAGGGCGCTCCCGTCGGTATGTTCGCTGATCCCCTGCTCCAGGACCCCGGTAACGGCGGCACGCTCGACGACGTGAGCATGTTGGGCGCCCTGGACGCCTACCTCTTGATGGCTGGCTCACCGGCAATCGACGCCGCGCTCGACCCCCTTTCGTTCGTGGCCGATCCGGGTGGCACCGACTTCTTCGGCACCGAACTCCCACAGGGCGTCGGCTACGACATCGGCGCGCATGAGTGGCGTCGACGGTGACGACCGCCTCGAACTGCCGGTTGGGCGGGCCACCTCGGCGCAACAAGACGAAAGGACATTAGGGATGAATCGCTCTGTATCTATCGCTCAAGCAGTGGTGCTTTTGCTGGCGATCACGGCGCTCGGCGCCTGCGGCTCGACCGAAAGCCCGGCGGCCGCCGGTGGCGCCGACAACGGCCCTGCCGACGCGGGCGGATCGGCGGGTTCCGTCGACGTCGGAACGGGCGGGTCCGGCGGGTCCGGCGGGTCCGGCGGGTCCGGCGGGTCCGGCGGGTCCGGCGGGTCCGGCGGGTCCGGCGGCGAGTCCTGTGAATCCATTCCCGGCGCCGGACCCGATCCGCAAGATCCCCTGCGCGTGACGACCACGGAGGGTATCGTCGTCGGCACCGAAGCCAGCGGCATCACCCGGTTCCTTGGCATCCCCTTCGCAGCCCCGCCGGTCGGCGAGCTGCGCTTCCGGCCACCCGCCGCGCCCGCCTGCCGCACCGAGCCCCTGCCGGCCCTCGACTACGCCCCGGCCTGCCTTCAGGTCAGCCGGGCCTGCGCCACGGGGCAAAGCGCCGACTGTACCGTCGAAGGCGACGAGGACTGCCTCTACCTCAACATCTGGCGACCGAGCCGCCCGAGCGGCGACGGGCGTCCACGGCCCGTCCTCTTTTTCATTCACGGCGGCGGTAACGCCATCGGCTCGACGAGCGAGGAGGCGCTCCCCGGGGCACTCACCTACGATGGTGCCGCCCTCGCAGACCTGACGGACGCGGTCGTGGTCACGACGGCCTATCGCCTCGGCCCCTTTGGCTGGGCGGCCCACCCGGACATGGCTCTGGCGGAGAACGGCGGCCGGGAGGGCAACTTCGGGCTGCTCGACCAGATCACCGCGCTGACGTGGGTGCGGACCAACGCCGACGCCTTCGGCCTCGACCCCGCGCGGGTCATGATCTTCGGCGAGTCCGCTGGGGGAGTGAACGTCTGCATGCTCCTGGCCTCTCCCTACGCTGCAGGTCTCTTCAGCGCCGCGCTGATACAGAGCGGCGGCTGTCCGGGATATGAGAAGGCCCAAGTCCGCGAGACGACCGCCGTGACGATCGCCGCCCTCGGATGCACCGACGCCACCGCAGGGGCGTTGGCTTGCTTGAAGCAGGCACCCGGCGACGCTCTCCTGCGGGCCCACCCGCCGCAAATCGTCCTCTCAGGCGTCAACGGCACGACGTTTCAGCCTCACATCGACGGCGACGTGTTGCCGGAGGCCCCGATCGCCGCGTTCTTGGCCGGGCGCGGGCAGAAGGTCCCCACGGTCGTGGGCGCGAACGCGGACGAAACGGCGGCAACCATCCCGCCCGTCGCCGCCGTGACCGAGGCGGTGTACGAGAACACCGTGCGCGGACTCGTCGGGCCGCTGACCGACGCGGTCCTGCGCCAGTACCCCGTCGACCGCTTCTCGAGTCCATGGGAGGCGCTGATGCGCGTGACCACGGACGCGAAGTTCGTATGTCCATCGCGCACGGTCCTGCGCGCGCTGAGCGCGCAGGCGCCCGACATCCCGCGCTGGCGCTACTTCTACACGCATAAGCTCGACAACCTCGGCCGGCGGAATCCGTACGCGCAGCACGGCATCGAGCTGCTCTTCGTGTTCCAGCGGCTGATGATCGGTGGCTATCGCCCGAGCGCCGACGAGAGCGCGCTAGCGGCGTTCATGGGCGGCGCCTGGGGCGGACTTGCCCGCGACGGCGTGCCGGTGGTCCCGGGCGGTCCGAGCTGGCCGCTCTACGCCCCCGCGACCGACCCCCATCTGGTGCTCGAGGGCGGCGACATTCACGCCGCGGACGGGGTGCGGACGGACGACTGCGACTTCTGGGACACGCTGACCAGCGGCGAGGTCGGTCGGACCATGCCCTGACGGGTCGCGCCTCTCGAGGGTGTCGAACGTGACTCCTGGCGCCTCAGCTCTCGTTCGTCTCGCTGGTGAACAGGAAACACACCCCTCCCGAACACTCGCGGACCTGAAACATCGGCCAGAGTCCGCATGAAGATGGGCGTAACAATCCTTTGACCGCGAGGCGCCCCGCGCGCACGTGGAGGCTGCGGGCTTTGTGGACGTGTCGTTCACCACCGCCTGCGAGGTGAGCAAGGAGGACCGCCGCTATCCCATCTTCTGGGTGACGGCGCGGAGGCGCGGGGTGACGTCATTTTTCTCTCGGGCGCTGTCCGCAGGCGCCCCGAGGGCGCGTTAAGGGGCGCCGTCTATCTCAGCGGCGAACGACCCCTGCTCAACGGAGTGACGCATGAGCGCACCGACGACCTCGTTTGACCTCCAGTCCATCCTCGACCTCCTCGCGCGGCACAGCGGCGGCGCGCTCACCGCGTCCCACCGTGCCGAGATCGAGCGCAAGCTCAGCGCGCAGCTCAGCTACACGCCCCGCGTGGCGATCTTTGGCAAGACCGGCGCCGGCAAGTCGTCGCTCATGAACGCCCTCTTTGGGCAGCGCATCTCAGCGGTGAGCGACGTGGAGGCCTGCACGCGCGCCGTGCAGACCCACCAGATCCGCACAGCGCGCGGCAGCCTCGAGCTGCTCGACTGCCCCGGGGTGGCCGAGAGCTCCCAGCGCGACGTGGAGTACGCGACCCTCTATCGTGACCTCCTCGAGGGCCGCGACGGCGGGGGCGGCGTGGACATGATCTTGTGGGTGCTGAAGGGGGACGACCGCGCCTTCTCGGCGGACCTCGATTTCTTCACGCGCATGGTGCAGCCCGCCATGGCGCAGTCGCTGCCGATCCTGTTTGTGCTCAACCAGGTCGATAAGATCGAGCCCTTCCGCGAGTGGGACGAGGCGCGCTGCGCGCCGGGGGCCCGTCAGCAGGACAACATCGAGCAGAAGCGCACCTACGTGTCGCAGTGCTTCAGCGTGCCCCCCTCGCTGGTGGTGCCGGTGAGCGCGGTGGAGGGCTACCGCCTGGGCGTGCTGATGTATGAGATGGTGTCTCGACTCCGCGATGACCGCGTGAAGGTGACCCTCGCGCGCACCCTCAACGACGAGCACAAGGACGACGCGGTGCGCGACATCGAGAAGAAGGCCTGGTGGGGCGTCCTCGGGAGCGTCGTGAGCGCGGTGGTCTCGTCGATCCCTGTGCTCGCGGGCGCTTGGAAGGTCATCAAGAGCGTCTGGAAGAGCTTCTTCTGAGCTGCGCAACGCGCCCCTGACCGCCCTCTCCTCCCATCGCGCTCGCCCTCAACGCGTTGACACACCCACTCACGAGCGAATCTCACGCCCCTCACCCAGAGGTCAAGCCCTTGAGCCAGTTCACGATCCAGATCCCCTACGAGCTCTCGCCGCAAGAGAGCCTCCGCCGCCCTCTCCTCGCCCAGGTGGCGCGCAACACGAGCGCCTACGGCCCCTGGCATCGCTTCACCTACCTCAGCGAGCGCGCTGACGGGGCGCGCGAGGTGGACATGCTGTCGGCGGTGGTGGTGGGGCAGACCGGCTACGGGAAGTCCTCGCTGCTGAACGCCCTCACCGGCGCCCCCGCCTTTGAGTCCGACGCGGTGCGCGCCTGCACGCGGACGGCGCAGAGCGCGAGCCTCATGCTCTCGAAGGGGCGCGTCAACCGCGCGCTCTCCCTCCTCGACCTCCCCGGGATCGGCGAGAGCGACGCGGAGGACGCCAAGACGCTCACCCTCTACAGAGGCGCCCTCGCGAACGCGGGGGTGGTGCTCTTTGTCCTCCGCGCCGACAAGCGTGACCACGAGCGCGACCTGTTCTTGTGGGAGCGCGTGATCCGCCCCACGGGCCTGCGAGTGGTGTGGGCGCTGAACGCCTGCGACAAGGTGGAGCCCCTCTCGCGCCGCGGCGGGGGGCTGACGCCGGCGCAGGATGTGAACGTCACGCGCAAGGTGGAGGCCGTCAGCGCCCTGTTCGGCTGCACGCCAGGGTCTGTTGTGCGCGTCTCGGCCACGGAGGGCTGGGGCGTGGAGCCCCTGTGGTGTCAGCTCTTGGCGCACCTCGCCGCTTAGTAGCGGGGCCCTTGAGTGAGCGTGAGCGCTCAAGCGCTCAAGCGCTCAAGCGCTCAAGCGCCCTAGCTAGCCCCCTGGACGCGCGCGTCCTCTTGGCTGAGTCGCAGCTCAACCCCAAAGCTCGCCGGCCGCTCGTGCTCGCCACACAAGACCCACAGCACAGGGTAAGAGGGCGCCGCCTCCACCCTCGGCCCTACGCCGTCGGTGAAGTAGAGCAGCAGGTCTGGGGCGCGCTCCCCGTCGCGCGCCAAGTGCTCGAACACAGGCCCAAAGCGCGTGCCGCCGCCGCCCACCACCTCCGTCGCGCCGATCTGAGCGCGCTGGCGGTGCGTGAAGCGGTCTGTCTTGTGAACGGCCGCGGCGCACTGGATGAGCGTGAGGTCGAAACGTGGGCAGGCGCGCAGGACCTCCTCGAGCTCCTTGAGGAAGGTGGGCAGCAGCCCCAGCGTGCTCCCGGACGTGTCGAGGGCCACCGCGAGGCGAATCGCGTCACCGCGGTAAGAGGGCAGGTAGAGGTCGCGGTGGATCAGGCGGCGGCGGTGGCGGGAGGGGCTGTAGGCGTGAGCGCGAGCGTGGTTGAAGCGCGCGAGGAGCGCGCGCCACGGAATCACGCCGCGGGCGATCGCCTGGTCGCGCAGGTGGCAGAGCTGACGCTCGAGCTCGCTCGCGCCCGGATCGCTCGACGGCGGCTTGCTGGGCGCCTCCTTGGGCTTGGGGGTCACCCCCGGCTCGTTGATCAGGAGCTGCTGAATCTGCTTGAGCAGCTCCTCGATTCGCGCGCTCTCGCCGCCCGGGTCGCCGTGCCAATCGAGGACGTTGGGATTGAGCTCCTCAAGGCGCGTGAGGTCGTCAGGGGACCAGTCGTGCGTCGGCGTGACCCTCCCCTCCTCCACGCGCGATTCTCGCGGCGCCCCCCAGCCGTTGGAGCGCGGACGGCGTCGGCGCCCCTTTTTGAGCAGGTGGAGGTAGACGACCTCCGCGGAGCGCCCTCTCAGCTTATGAAAGATCAAGGCGCCGGGCGGCATCGTGATGGCGCTTATGGCGCTCAAGGTGACGTTGACCTCGTGGTCCGCGGCCAGCTGCCAGACATCCTCCTCGAGCTCCTCCCCGCGCCACGGGTGCCGCAGATAGAGGTGCAGCGCCTCGTGGGCGTAGAGGTAGAGGCGCTCCTCGTCGCTCAGGTTGAGGAAGACGTGAGGGGAGACCTCGAGCGTCCCCACCCTGCTGCTGAGCGGCGATGTGGTGTACCTAGCGTGGCGCCCTCGGCTGAAGGCGTCTGGCACCAGGCGCGACAGGGCGCGCACGAGCTCATCGACGTGCGGGAGCGTCCACGAGCGCGGGTCGTCCTCAGCGCCGCGCGCGAGGTGATTCGCCACGAGCTCCTCTGCGGTGGTGGGGGGCGCCTGCCGCTCCACGAGACTCGCGAGGTCGCTCAGCAGCGCGCTGGGGTTGACCGAGATGCGCATCACGCCGCTCACCTCAGCGAGGTGCGGCAGCAGGCACAGCGCGTCGCGCCGCGCGCGCGCAAAGGCGCGCAGCGTCATCAGCTCAAGCAGCAGGAGCGCCCGTGGCGCCGACATCGCCTTGAGGCGCTCAATGAGCTCGGGCGAGGGGCGCTGAAAGCGAGGGATCACATCGCCTCCTTGAGGCAGGAGCGCAGCAGGTCGCGCGCCGCGGGGCTGAGCCCGCTCTTCACCGACAAGAACTCGAGGGGCGCGCCCACGGAGAGCTCCTTGAGGCCCAGCAGCCCGTAGCGCTCCAGGAGGGCGGGGAAGCGCTCGTGCCCCGTGAGGGCGGCGTGCGCCTCGCCAGAGAGGTCCGCCGCCAAGAGCCCGATCAGCAGGCGCCCCTCCGTCTCCGGGAGGGTGAGCAGGCGCTCAAGGAGACCGTCGAGCAGCTCCTCTCCGTGAGGAGAGGGCGTGTTCAGCCGCTCGGTGACGTAGAGGGCGACCTCGCGCAAGAAGGTCATCCGCAGATCGGGGCGCTCGTCGGTGATGAGGAGGGGGACGTGCGGGTCGAGCAGAAAGCCGCGCGGGTCCACGCGCTGCGTGTAGTTGACGGCGAAGTCCACAAGGAGCGCGCTCGCCTCCACGCCCACGCACCCCTGCGCGATGAGCAGCAGCTGACGGCGGTCGCTGAGGGCGCCCATCCCCGCGAGCCTCAGCTGGTCGCTGAGGCGCACCCAAGCGCGCGGCGAGGGCCAGCCGCGCTCAACGCTCGACGTCTTGATGAGCAGCTCTCCGTTGCGCTCAATAAAATCAATAATGAGCTCCAGCACCCCCACGCCGCGCGCCCACGCGCACCACTCCGAGATCAAGGGGAGGTAGTTCAGGTGCAGGAAGCGGTTGCTCAAGGGCGACGGCAGGGTCTCCACGAGGGCGCGGTCGGTCTGGCGGTTGCCCGCGGCGACGATCACCGTGCGCGGGGGGAGGCGGTAGCTGTCCACGCGGCGCTCGAGGATAAGGCGCATGGCGGCGTTGAGCGTCTCAGTCGTGGCGGTGTTGAGCTCATCGAAAAAGAGCACCCACAGGTCTTGGCTGTCGCTCGGAGGGAGCTCCGACATCAGCAGGTAGTCAACGCGCCCCGTGTCGCGGTTGGGGACCGGGAGCCCCTTGAGGTCTGTGGGCTCGAGCATATTGAGCATCAGCGTCACGCAGCGCGCGCCGTATGCGTCGCACAGCTCCTTGATCAGCTGAGTCTTGCCCACCCCGGGGGGGCCCCAGATCATGATGTTCTGCTGCGCGTGGCGCCCCTCCGCGGAGAGCGCGCGCTCGAGCGCCGCGCGGAGGTCGCAGACGCGCGAGATCGCGTCCTGCTCGGAGAAGAAGGAGGAGGCGAGGGCGTGGTCCTTGGGTGAGGAGCCCTCACCTGAGTAGAGCTTGCTGATGGCGGAGGGGCGTGGCGCTTGGGTGTGGCCTGATGTGCTGTGTTGGGGTTGGGTCACGAGCGCTGATCCTAAAGCGTGAGGGGGAGCGTGAGGGGAAGCGTGAGGGCGAGAGTGAGGGGGGGGCGTGACGGGGAACATGAAGGGGCGCCCTAGGCAGAGCCGCGCAGCGAGAACGAGAGCGCGAGGCGCAAGAGGCGCTGCGCCGCAGGCGTCACCTCATCGCGCAGCGCGCAGAGCCACGCGATGAGCTCAGGGAGCTCAACGTCGTCACCGGTGAGGCGGACGGGCCGCTCAAAGAGGAAGCGCGGCTCATCGCTGGGGGCGCCGACGCGCTCGTTGATGAGGGCGACGAGCTGATGAAGGCGCTCAGGGCGCAGCCAGGCCTCCACCACCCCCCTCACCCCCTCCGTCGCCCCCTCGTCGTGGACCGCGAGCACCTCCTCCACGCCGCCCGCCTCGGCGCTCTGGCGCGTGATGAGCTGAAGGAGCGTGTAGGAGGCGCAGAGGGAGCGCTGGTCACGGAGGTTGAGGCTCAGGTGACAGAGCGCCACGAGGGCGCGCTGCAGCGCCGTGGGGGTCACGCTCGAGAGGAGGGCGCTCATCCAAGGGGCGGCGATGGGCGAGATGTCAAAGGCGCGCGCCTGCTTCGCGCGCGCCCCGAGGAGGCGAGCGAGGCGGCGCCCGAAGGCGCTCTGAGCGGCGTCGCGGCTCCGATACGCCTCTCGACGCTGTCGCGCTGAGAGCCAAATGGTGAACCCCTCGCGGTCCATTGGGGCCATGGCGGGGCGCTCGACGAGCAGCAGGGTGTAGGCGTTCAGCAGCGCCCGGATGTTCTCAGCGGCGGCGATGGTGAGTCGTGAGGAGCGAGCGCCGTCGCCCCGCCCAGGAGCGGGGAGCCCCTGCCGCGCGCAGACCTCCGTCATCAGCCTCTGATGACTCAGGCTGCTGCGCCTGGGCCGCAGCTCTAGCCAAGAGCCCACTTCATCGCCCGCCTCGTCCTCCTGAGGAGTCGAGAGGGACTCCAAGATCGGCATCGTGAACTTCGTCCATGTGGAGAGAGACCACGCGCCTCGGTCACGCCAGAGGGTCAGCGCGGCGACGTTGGCGACCGCGCGCCATATCGCCGCCGAGCCCATGTCAGGGCTCGCCCCCTCCTGCGCCACCGCCCAGGCCTCGCTCAGCTCAGCGTCATCGAGCGCCCCGAGGCGCGCGCGGTGCCCGAGCGGGGACAGCCCGAACCCCGCGAGGTGCTGGCCGAGCAGGGTGACGAGAGCGCGCTGGAAGACAGAGTGCTCAGCCAGGTCGAGCGCAAAGAGCTCCTCCACGGAGAGGCCGGCGCAGGCGAGCAGCAGCTCCCAGCTCCTCGGCTCAGCGGCCTGCGGACCCGCGCTCAAGGCGGCGGGCGACAGAAAATCGACGTCGCGCAGATCTGAGTAGATCGTCAAGAGATAGAGGAGGCGGAGGCGCTGAATTCTAATAAAAAGACGATCATGGGGCGTGAGCTGGAGGAGGTGAGGCCCCAGGTCATGATCCGCGCACGCCCCCTCTCTTTGCTCCCTGATGATCCCCACGCAGAGGAGGTTGAGGAGCAAGATCGCGTGCATCTCAGGATGATCGCCCTGAGAGCGTAAGCGGTGAAGGATCTTAAAGGAGGTGGGGTTGCGCTCGATCGCCTCGTCCAGCGCGCTGGCGTGCGCCACATACTCGTGCCGCGCGAGCTGCACCGAGCGCTCAGGCGCGAGCTGCTCTGAGAGCGGCGCGGCGCGCAGCGCGCTCACGAACGCAGAGATGTGCTCAGGCGACGAGAGGCGCGCGTGGCGCGCGTACGAGAAAAACACCTCGGCGCCCACGCAGGCCTCACAGAGCTCAAGGCGCTCAAGGTGCGCGAGGGCGACGAGCTCATCCGGCGCGGCGAGGGTCAACGCGACCATGACGTCGCTCCCCTCGCAGCGCGCCTCGAGGGCGAAGAGCTGCACGTCAGGCGCGAGCTGAAGAGAGGCGGTGAGGCGCTCGTGCGGGAGGCCGAGGGCGTTGAGGATGGCGAGGTGCTCGCGCAGCCCCTCGCCGGCGAGCGGCGCCCCCGCGCTGAGGTCGAAGAGCGACGAGGAGAGCGGGCTGAGGCTGAGGAGCGCCGCGCCCTCATCGCTGACGTGGGGCGGCAGGCCGAGGGCGAGGGAGAGGGTGAGAGGGCCAGCCTGCACGGTGAGCAGGCGCGTGAGCTCCGCGCGAGGGGGGAGAGGCACAGGCGAGGCGCCCTTGTTGTGGGGCGTCGGGGCGGGTCTTGGCATCAGCGTGTCCTCCATGACGCCGCCGCCCGCCGTGAGGGCGAGCGGGAGAGGGCGTCCTTGGACACCGAGACACTCCTTTTAAGAAGAATCTTTGACGCGCGACCAAAGCCCGCCCGGCGCCTAGCAGGCCTGTGAGCCAGAGGCGGCGCCTAGAGCAGCGTCAAGAGCGGCGCTTAGAGCCGCTCGTGCGCGAGGTCACCCACCGCGTTAGTGGCATAGGCGTCCACCCCGCCGCCGACCAGCCCGCCGATCAAGGGCACCGCCTTGGTCAAGTTCACGACCCCCGTGGAGCCAGCCTTGGTGAGCAGGCGGAAGCCCACCTGCTTGTTGATCTCGCGGAGCGCGGCGGCGGGGATCTGCTTGATGAGCTGCTGGGTGAGCTTCTTGCCCACATCCATCATCATGTGCCGCGCGAGCTCCTTGATCGGATCACCCACCAGGATCAAGATGACCATCGTCTGCACGCGCGAGCAGCTCGAGTCGTGACCCTTGAGCTCCGCGATGGCGCCCACGAGGCGCACCTGCACCGCCCAGGTGGCGAACAGATTGGCGGGGAGGGTCACAGGGAGCGTCACGAGCCCGCCGAGGCCGGTGACAAAGCCATAGCCAAAGCTCTTGGAGGCCTCCCAGCGGATGAGGGCGTTGATGGCGTCATCGACGCTCTCGTAGCCGTGCTTGTACTCCTCCGCGAGGTCCTTGGCCGATGAGAGCGGGCCGACGCCGTTGATGCCGATGCGCACGAGGTCTTGGACGAGCTGGGTGGCTTGATCTGCTGTAAACATCAGAGGCTCCTTGATGTGGTTGAGTGGAGATCCAACATTCAAACGGCCCCTCGCTCTCCTCACGGACAGCCCCCACAGAGTTTTTTGGTGAATGAGCGGTTTATGATGAATCACCTGAGCGGCGCGGCGTGTGAGGCGCGCGCCGCTCTCACCCCCACGAGCCCCCCCCCCC
>Ga0194129_10008554_pt1 | contig 11803 bp, 11 predicted proteins | sample TA2KigCa35mmetaG_FD_150862 | JGI IMG/M metagenome (GOLD analysis project Ga0194129, IMG submission 150862) | Freshwater microbial communities from Lake Tanganyika, Tanzania - TA2015038 Kigoma Deep Cast 35m | ecosystem: Environmental > Aquatic > Freshwater > Lake | place: Tanzania: Lake... | reverse complement strand
AAATCCATCGTTTTTAGGAAAAATAAATTCCGATAAGTTTGGAAAAATTTATAAAAAAAATCTTAAAAAAAACAAAGTAAGTTTTTTATATCACGAGAAAAAAGAAAATTTGCCAACCGGTACTTCGATTATTTTTATAACACCAGACTATGAGAGAACTATGTGCACCTATCTTGGAATCTCGTCACAACTTTCGATTGATGATATCAACAACGATCTTGTAAAAGATTATGAAATTATTTTTTTAGAAGGCTACCTTTGGGATAAAGGGAAAAGCGAGGAAATGTTTAGACATGTTATTCATTTAGCAAAAAAAAATATTATAAAAGTTGCAATGAGTTTATCTGATATTTTTTGTGTTAAAAGACACAGAAAAGAGTTTTTTAATCTACTATTAAATGATCTAAATATTTTAATTGGAAATGAAAATGAAATAAATGAATTAATGCAAAAAAACAATTTACAAGAAAGTATTTATGAACTTAAAAAGATTAATAAACTTATAATTATTACAAAAAGTAAAAATGGAAGCTCAGCTATTTTTAATAATGAAGTTATTGATTGTGAGAGTACTAAAGTTGAAAAAGTTTTAGATTTAACAGGTGCAGGAGATTTGTTTGCGTCTGGTTTTTTTGTAGAATATCTAAATAATGCTGATATTAAGAAATGTCTTCAAAGTGGTTCAGATCTTGCAGCAAAAATTATCCAAAAAATTGGAGCAAGACTAAATTAATTTTTTAAATAGTATAAAGAGTTTTTTTCGATAATAAAGTTTTTATCCTTAAAATATTTGTAAATTTTCTTTCTTAAACGATAAAGATGAGTTTCTAAAGTATGAGTATCTAGGTCAAAACTATGTTTCCATATGCTTCTAAGTAAACTTGATTTATCAAGCCCACTCTTATTGTTAAGAGTAAGAATCAACTCTAATTCTTTTTCAGTAAGTTTAACTTTTATTTTTTGATTCTTAATTGATCGTTCGTTAGAATCAATTTCATAATTTTTGATAAAAATTCTAGATTTTTTAAAAAAACTATATTTGGTAGCTAAAATATTTAAAACTTCTTTAAATGACAAAATTTCGATAGGCAATATTAAACTAACGTGAAAATTCAGCAAAATCAGTTTTTTTTTTTTAATATAGTCTTTATCCTTCAAAAGAATAATAGTCGGAACGTCTTGAGTTAGATAATTTTTAATCTCTCTCGAGTTTAATTTTTCAATAAATAAAACGTTTATTGGTATTTTTTGATCATGATTAAATTTTTCTGTAGAGTTAAGGATGTTATTAAATCCTAATTCATCTAATAAACTTAAGAAAGTAGTTGATCCTAAAATACTTAGATTATTATAGTTCACCATAAACATATAATACAAAAGATATGATAATCGTAAATAAATTTGGACAACTAAAATATAAGAACTTTAACTTTAAATGTGCCTTTGGCAGAGGTGGAGTTGGAAAAAAAAGATGTGAGGGAGATAATATCACTCCAAAAGGAGTGTATAGAATAGTTAAGGCTTACTTCAGAAGAGATAGAATTAAAAAGTTTTTATCTCAACTTAAATTGATTGAAATCACAAAAAATATGGCTTGGTGTGATGATCCCGAAAGTAAAGAATATAATAAATTAATATCACTTCCAAATAAACATACTCATGAGAAGTTTTACAGGAAAGATAATATTTATGATTTATTACTGGTTCTTGATTATAATATGAATCCTATAGTTAAAAATAAGGGAAGTGCCATATTTATTCATGTTGCAAAACGCAATTATCAACAAACTCAGGGATGTATTGTTTTAAAAAAAAATGACCTCATTAAACTAACCTCGGAAATTAAAAAAAATGAAAAAATTAAAATAAATTAATTAAATAAAGCAGAACCTATTCGAACATAAGTTGACCCGCATTTGATTGCTTCCTCATAATCATTAGACATACCCATACTTAAATCCTTAAAACCTAACAAAGCATTGAGTCCGTGAAGTTTTTCAAAATACTCTTTTGGTTGCTCGTTTATAGGTGGTAAACACATGAGACCAAGGATATTTAAATTTAGTTTTTTAACGCAATAATTGGAAAATTCTGCAAGTTTATCAACTGATATACCTGCTTTCTGCACTTCATTGCCAATATTTACCTGAATAAAATACTTTTTTTTAATACTACTTACTTGCTCAAAAACTGCAAACATCTTTGCTAACTTTTCACTATCCAATGTATGAATAAATTCAAACATACTAAAAGCCTGTTTTGCTTTGTTGGATTGCAGTTTTCCTACTAAATGAAGTTTAATTTCCTTTTTCTTAGACAGAATAGAGGACCATTTATTGTAAGCCTCTTGGACTTTATTTTCTCCAAAATCATGGTGATTATTCTCTATGAGAGGTTGAATATCCTGATAAGACTTATTTTTAGTTATAACAACTAATCGTGTTGATGTGGACAGGGTATTAATTTTATTTTGTATAAAATTAAAATTGTTTAAAACAGACTTTGTCATTTCTAGTATTATTTTTTTTAAAAAATTTAGTCTAATAATAAGAAAGATTATTAAAAGTAAAACAAGTAGTTAAATTGAGATTATAGATAATAATTTAATATGTATTTAAAACATTAGACAATAGAATTGAAGTGAAAGAAAATTATAATACTTTTTTCCAACAAATCTGATGAAATTTCGTATGAAAACTATAAGTTATGGCAAACCATTCTTAACATAAAATATTAATAAAATTTTTAGATGATGTTTTTAGAACGTTTAAGAACGCACTATAATTAGAAAAAGAGAGTGAATCTTTTAAGCTATAACCACTAATTTTCAGCAGCTATGAATTTATTTGAGGGTATTTAAGAACACCCGTAACTAATAAGTTACGGGTGTATAAAAAGACTTAATTATTAAAAGTTAATTTTTGCCTTTACTTTATGCAAGTTTTGATCGTGACCTGACACATGGTTCACTCCATCTGCTAACATATAGTCGTATTGAAGAACCATAGCTCCTAAACTGTAACCAGCTTGAAACGCTGTTACTTTAAGATCTGCTGTTGCTCTAACGCCTTCTACTGTTCTCTCCTGTTTAGATTGTGCGATACCAACGCTTAGATCCTTAGTTACTGCATATGTTGCTGCAAAAGTATTCACAACGTTAGTTTGACTTGTAGCTACCAACGTGTGGTTGTCGTTTTTATGATACTGATAACCAAGTGTGAAAGGGGATTGAGTGAAACGAACACCTGCGGTTTTTGTAGAACCGTCGTCATTCGCGGCACTTTGTGCATCGCCTTTTAAGACACCAACACCAACTCTTAATGAAGGAACTATATCGACTACATAACCCGCTGTAAGGATGGACATTGCTGCATCAGTTCTAGTATAGTTAGCAGTTGTTCCGGCAAGGTCAGTTGTTTGAACTGAATTGGTTAGTGTAGTACCAGGTGCTACTCTACCTACCTGATCTGAGTTTGGAGTGTAGGTTACTGATAAACGACCATTTGGTCCTAGATTTCTTATGTCAAAACCAATGAAGTTTTCACTTGAAGTTCCATCGTTTGCATCTGTCAAACCAGTACCATTGGTAATGTCTGAGAGACGATTGTTTACATAAGCTGGAATGGTTCGAGCAATTTCAATTCCCCTGACTGCTTCAGCTCCACCATAAACATCGATACTTCCTGTGGTAACTTGAACTAACCTTGACTGTAAACCAAAATTGATTGTGTCAAGTAACATGGAATAATCCATTCCATTATTTAGCTTACCCGCCATATTAAATGTTAAACTTGACTCAGTAGCTAAAGTTTTTGCAGACTCAGTCCCTTTTGCAGAACCGGTAATCATGCTGGTTTCTTGATAGCCTGAAATTTTTAACTGTGACATTGCTATGCCAGTAGACATTACTGATGTAAGCGCAGTTGCAGTTAAAAGTTTTACGTATTTATTTTTCATATATTAATTATTTGTTTATTTTGCATGAAAGTATTTGTTAATGCGTACTTTGTCAGGAAATTAACATTAAATTCAAACAAAAATAAGTATTTGTTGTATATATACAACAATAATATCTATTAAAACTAGGTAAATTAAGCATTATAATATTGTTTATTCACATAATTAAGCAAATGAGGGTCTTTGTTCCAAAAGTTTTATTAATTTTTTTCATTTTTATTACTTTTTCGTGCGTTAGTGAAAAAAAAAATTCAGAGATAAATAAACCTGAGGTCTTTGAACCTGACTCCGCTAAAAGAGCAAAAGAATTTGCTGATAAAAATCCTATTAACATTTTTGGTGGACCAAACAAAAATACAAATTTTGAATTTGGTACGTCAAATATTTTGTGGAGAGCCTCTTTAAAAACTTTAGATTTCATTCCTTTAAGCAATGTTGATTATTCTGGTGGAGTTATTATTACAGACTGGTATTCGGCTTCAGAAAATAAGGAGCAAATTAAAATTCAAATTCGCTTTCTTTCCAATGAACTGCGATCTGATGCATTAGATATCAAAAGTCACAAAAGAACATGCGAAAGCAATGGCTTATGCAAAAACAATACAGTATCTGAAAATTTTAATCGCGAAATAAAAGAAAGCATATTAAATACAGCGAGACTAATTAAAATCGAGGAATCTAAGAAAAAATAATTTTTATCCCGTAACGAAATGGAAAGTTATAACCATTTAAAAATTGAGAAAAAATGGCAAAAATTTTTTTTAGAAAAACAAATTTTTAAGACTCAAAAAGATCTAAAAAAGAAAAAATTTTATTGTCTAGAGATGTTTCCATATCCATCTGGGAGTATTCATATGGGTCATGTAAGAAATTACACACTCGGGGATGTCATTGCAAACTATAAACGTATGCAAGGATACAATGTTCTACATCCAATGGGATGGGACTCCTTTGGTCTTCCTGCCGAAAATGCAGCTATTCAAAATAATCTTCATCCAAAAACTTGGACAGAAAAAAATATAGCCACAATGAAAATGCAATTGCAAAATTTAGGATTTTCAATTGATTGGAGTAGAGAGATATCAACCTGTTATGAGAGCTATATAAAACACCAACAAACAATCTTTTCATACTTTTACAAAAATGGACTTGCCTACAAAAAAGAAAGTTATGTTAACTGGGATCCAATTGATAAAACAGTTCTTGCAAATGAACAGGTGATTGATGGCAAAGGATGGAGATCTGGCGCTGTTATTGAAAGAAAAAAACTTAGCCAATGGTTTTTAAAAATAAGCAAATATTCTGAGGAATTACTCGAGTCCTTAAATAATTTAAAAGGTTGGCCGGATAAAGTAAAAATAATGCAACAAAATTGGATTGGAAAATCTGTTGGATGCGAAATTAAATTTAAAACTGATAATAAAAATTATCAGGAAATTTTAGTATATACAACGCGTCCTGACACTATTTTTGGGGCAACCTTTATTGGTATAGCAATTGATCATCCATTTGCAAAATTAATTAGTGAAACCTCGGAATATAAAAAATTTATTAAAGAAAATGGCCAAACTATATCGGAGGCATCCATTGCACAAAAAGAGAAATTAGGATTTAAGACTTCATATAGCGCGTTTCATCCGTTCTTAAAAAAAAACCTTCCCATATTCATTGTTAACTTCGTTTTAATGGATTTTGGAACTGGTGCAATTTTTGGATGTCCAGCACATGATCAAAGAGATTTTGAATTTGCGAAAAAGTATAGCTTGGAAATAATTGAAGTAATCTCCAATAAAAATAAAAGAACTAAAGATTTAGAGGAAGCATATACTGAAGATGGTTCTTTAATTAACTCAGATTTTTTAAATGGATTAAATAGTAATGATGCAAAAAATAAAATTACACAATTTTTTGAGAAAAAAAATCTAGGAAAAAAAAAAATTAATTTTAGATTAAAAGATTGGGGAATATCTAGGCAAAGATATTGGGGATGTCCAATTCCAATTTTATATCGAGAAGATGGAGAAATTATATTAGTTCCTGAAAAGGATCTTCCAGTAAAATTGCCTGAAAATATCGATTTTTCTAAAACTGGTAATCCTCTTATAAATCATCCTACTTGGAAGTTTACAAAATGTCCTTACACAGGAATGTCTGCCACTAGAGAAACAGATACCTTTGACACCTTTGTAGACTCTTCTTGGTATTTTTTAAGATTTTGCAACCCAGATGATCAGATTGAACCATTTAAAGTTAATGATGTAAATTATTGGATGCCAGTTGATCAATATACAGGCGGTGTAGAGCACGCAATTTTGCATCTTTTGTATTCAAGATTTTTTACCTTGGCTTTAAGAGAAAATTTTCAACTCAAATTTAAAGAACCCTTTGAAAATTTATTCACTCAAGGAATGGTATGCCACCCAACATTTAGAACAAAAAGAGGGGAATGGGTTTTTCCAACAGAACTTAAAAAGAAAAACAATAAATATTTTTTATCTAATGGAGAAGAAGTTACAAAAGGTGATAGTCAAGCAATGTCTAAGTCAAAAAAAAATGTAGTTAACCCAAATGAAGTAATTAAAATTTATGGTGCTGATGCTACTCGCTGGTTTATTTTATCTGACAGCCCTCCTGACAGAGATATTCAATGGAGCGATGAAGGTATTAGTGGTGCGTTTAAGTATATTCAAAAGATTTGGAGAACTAAGCAAGAAATAACTGCTTTTAATAATCAAGCAGCATCAGATCAAGAGACAATAAAGGAATTTAATAAATTAATTTATGAAATTACAAACTTGATCGAAAAATTACAAATGAACGTCTCGATTGCAAAGCTTTATAGTTTTTTAAATTTAATTAATGAGAGCATACAAAATAATAAAATTAATAGAGATGATCTAGAAAATATTTTTATAAAATATTTAATTATTATTTCTGCCTTTATTCCTCACATAGCAAATGAATGTTATAGCAATATAACTGGAAAAGATGATTTATATAAACAGTTATGGCCAAAATTTGATAGTGACTTACTCAAGGATAATAAAAAATTTATAATCGTAATCCAAATAAACGGAAAAAAACGTGCATTAATCGAAGCGGACGCAAGTGATAACGAAGAGAATATTTTAAATAAATCATTAAAAATTAAAAGTATAGAAACAATTCTTTCATCCAAAAAAATTAAGAATAAGATATATGTGAAAAATAAAATTTTCAATATTGTTACAACATGAAAAAAAAATTTATAAAAATTCTATTATTTTTACTAGTACTTAGTTGTGGATTCTCTCCTGTTAATATTAAAAATCAAAAGCCCATTGCGTTTACTAAAATTGAAATAACCGGAGAAAAAGAAGTTGTGTTTGATCTTGAGAGAAAATTGAAATTACAAATTAATGAAAAAGACGATCGAGGATACTTACTAAAAGCGCAAATATTCCAATCGTCAGAAACTTCAGCAACAGATAGTAGGGGAATAGCAACTGAAGAAAATTTAAAACTAAATTTTACTTTTCAAGTTTTTGATAAAAATAATACAGTTATTTACCAAGATAATCTTTTTAAAGATAAAAAAATTTCAATTAGCGACAATATGAATAATAATCAACAAATCAGAAATAGTGAAAAAAGAATTCTTTTAGACGGTCTTGTAGATATTATAAGCTTTAGATTAATAGCTAATTTAAATTAAAAAAAGTGATTTCAAATACAGAAAGTTTTTTAAATAATACAATATTAAAAAAAAAAATTTTCTTGTTCTATGGTGAAAATAGAGAGCTTGTAGAACAACTAAACCAAAAAATAATTAGTCAAAACAAAAATTATATAAAAAAAATTTTATATAATGACGATATTGTTAAAAACGTAGATCAGCTTAATAATTTAATTAACGTCAACAATATATTTGGAGAAAAATTTTTAATAATAATTAAAAATTTATCTGAAAGCACATTTAGTCATATTAAAGATTTTTTTAAACATATAGATGAATGTTTAGTTATTTTAAACTGCGATGTATTGAAAAAAAATTCAAAAATTAGGTTAGAATTTGAGAATTCTAATGATACAATTGTAGTGCCTTGTTATAATGATAGTGAAAAACAACTTTTATCGTTTTTAAATAAAAATCTAAAACAAAAAAGAATCAATCTTAATGAAGATCAATTAAACATTCTTCAAACAAAGAAAAATCTAAATAGATTAAAAATAACAGAAATTATATCTATGCTTGAGATTTTACATGAGTCAAAAACTACTATTACAACAAGTATTTTAGAAACTATATGCAACGACCAAGGATATTCTGATAATGAAGAATTTTCAGTGTTAAACAATACCAACCAACAAGAAATTGAAAATTTTTTAAACTCAAATCATAATTCACTAGAAAATGTCATTATTTTAAAAAATACAATTTTTCGTATTTTAAAAATTATAGACTTTTCTAAAGAAAAAAATCCAATTGAAGCTTTAGAATATTATAGACCACCTATCTTTTGGAAAGAAAAAGAAAAGTTAAAAAAAATATTAAAGTTATGGAAAATAAAAGATCTTAAAAAACTATTGATAAAACTAAATAGTTTAGAAACAAATCTTAAAAAAAATTATGATAACTCTCAATTATATCAAAATAACTTTTTTATCAACGAATTATTTAAAAAAACTTTTAAGAGTGGAAATAATTTTATTTAGCTGTTCTAAATTATTATAATAAAAACTAATCCCTCCTTTATTATTTTTTTTATTATTAATTTTTACTTTTAATCCTAAAGAAGTTTCTAAATCTTTTTGTAAAGTATCCAAGTTAGCATCTTTATTTATAGCTTTAAATTTTTTTACATTTAAAAACTGATATTTCTTTGAGAGCATCTCAGACTGTCTAACGGATAAATTTTTACTAATAATTTCTCTAGCTATTTCAACATTATTTGGAACATTTATTAAGCATCTTGCATGCCCAGCACTTAGTAAATTATTTTTAATCATGTCCTGTATCTCATTAGGTAAAGAGGAAAGCCTTATTGTATTTGCAATATGACTTCTGCTTTTTCCAACTACCTCAGCGAGTTGATCTTGAGTATAATTATATCTTTCGATTAAATTTTTATAACCATTGGATTCATCAATTGCATTTAAATCACTTCGTTGAACATTTTCGATAATTGCAAATTCAAGTGCTGTTTTGTCATCAATATTTTTTATTACAACTGGAACTTCATGAAGTTTCGCCAATTGAGAAGCTCTCCATCTTCTCTCGCCCGCAACTATCTCATAAATATTCTCCCCTTTTTTTCTTACAATAATAGGCTGAATAATCCCTTGAGCTTTTATAGATTGAGATAAATCCTCTAAAGAATTTTTATCAAAAATCTTTCTTGGTTGATCAGGATTTGGTTGAATAAATTCTATTGGTACTTTATTGAGATCTCTACTTTCTTGAGATTTAAAATCATTCGTATCTCCTATTAATGCTGAAAGACCCTTTCCTAACCCCTTAAACTTAGAATTCATTATGCCACTTTTTTTTCAGTTTGATTAAAGCGATCTAAAAATTCATTAATAAACTCTTTATAACCTTGCGACCCAAGAGAATTTGGGTCGTATAATATTACTGGGAGACCATGCGATGGAGCCTCTGAAATTCTAACATTTCTGGGTATCTTAGAATTAAAAACTTTATTCCCAAAAAAGTTTTTAGCCTCTTTTTCAACTTCAAAAGAAAGTTTATTTCTTTTATCAAACATTGTTAGTAAAATTCCTTCAATTTCTAAGCCGGGATTTAATCTATTTTTTATTCTATCTATTGTTTTAATTAACTGACTTAGACCCTCTAGTGCAAAAAATTCTGCCTGCAAGGGAACAACTAATTTCTGTGATGCTACTAACGCCATAATAGTAAGCAAACTTAGTGACGGAGGGCAATCAATGATTACAAAATTAAACTCCCTAGTTATATCAATGTAATTTTTTTCAATTTTTTTTTTTAAAACGAATGCCTTATCTTGGTCATTTGCAATTTCTGTCTCAAGACCTGATAGTTCAGGGGTTGCTGCTAATATTTTTAATTTATTAATTTTTGTTTTTTGAACAGCATCAAAAAAATTTATCCTATCAATTAAAACTTCATAAATAGAATTTATTCTTTCTTTTTGATCTAGCCCAACGCCTGTGGAAGCGTTACCCTGCGGATCTAAATCTATTATTAATGTAGAAAAATTTTTTAGTGCTAAACCTGAACCTAGATTTAAAGCTGTTGTCGTTTTACCAACCCCACCTTTTTGATTTATTACTCCTATTATATGGTTCAATGTTAAAAAAAGTTAACTTTAAGTGTCTAATTACAACTTTAAGTTGTAATAAGATTAATTTTGTTTATTTTCAAAATATATGAATCTTTAGATGTTAAACTTTGATATTTTTTCACGTGAAACATATATTTCTTTTTAGCTTCATTTATTTCATTAATATGATTTTTCCCCTTTAGCATTATTAAATTTTCAATATTTCCTAAATTTTTATAAGTTAAATCAATGGTTTCTTTGACATTTTTAAAAGCTCTAGAAATTATTGAATGCTTTTTAATAATTTTAAAATCCTCGTATCTCTTATTTATAATATTAATATCAATATCTAATTGTTTTTTTAAAAAATTCAAAAAAACACATTTTTTTTTATTTTTTTCAATCAAAAAAATATTTAAATTCTTACTAAAGTCATTGGAAATTATCTTTAAAACAATTCCAGGAAATCCTGCTCCAGTTCCTAAATCTATTAAATTTTGATTATTATCTAAAAAATCTATTGCTTGAGCACAATCAATGAAATGTCTGTTATAAATATCTTTTTCAGTAGACTTTGAAATTAAATTAATCTTCTTGTTATAATCTATTAAAATTATCTTATATTTTTGTAATTTATATGATGTTTCATGTGAAAAACTGATATTTTTATTAAAAAAGTATTTAAAATCATGCATTTAATAAGATTTTTTTTAAATTTTTGTTTTTACAATACATCAATAAAATATTTATAGAGGCTGGAGTTATACCATCTATTCTCAGAGCTTCTCCAAATGTTTTTGGACCAAATTCGCATATTTTTCTTTTTACCTCATTAGAAAGACCTGGAATTTTTTTTATATTTATGTTTTTTGGTATCAAAAGATCCTCATCTCTTCTTAAACATTGAATGTCCTCCTCTTGTTTTTTTAAATAACCTAAGTAGTGAGATTCAATTTTAACTAGCTCCCAAATATCTTCGGGAAATTCATTTAAATTAATGTTAAAAATTTTTGAAAGCAAATTTAATTTTCCATCTATAAATTTTAATAGTTCAAAAGCAGATTTTATTTTTCCATCTTGAGAAATTTTAATTCCATTTCCTAAAATTTTAGATGGAGAAGTTTTTTGATTGATTAAAACTGTTTTAAGTCTAGTTAAACTATTGATTTTATTATAAAAAATAGCCTTTCGAGAATCTGAACAAAAATCATATTTAATCGCAATCGGCGTTAATCTTTGATCAGCATTGTCTATCCTTAAAGAAATTCTAAACTCAGACCTTGATGTAAACATTCTGTAAGGTTCAGTCACACCTTTAGTTACCAAATCATCGATCATAACACCGATGTAAGAATTTGTTCTATCGAATTTTAAAAAATCTTTTCCTCTAGAATTCAATCCAGCATTAACTCCAGCTACAATTCCCTGAGCAGCAGCTTCCTCATAACCAGTGGTACCATTAACTTGTCCTGCCAAAAATAAATTTTGAATTTTTTTTGTTTGTAAAAAATAATTTAATTCTCTTGGATCAACGTAATCATACTCAATTGCATATCCTGGTC
>Ga0194129_10008553_pt1 | contig 11805 bp, 4 predicted proteins | sample TA2KigCa35mmetaG_FD_150862 | JGI IMG/M metagenome (GOLD analysis project Ga0194129, IMG submission 150862) | Freshwater microbial communities from Lake Tanganyika, Tanzania - TA2015038 Kigoma Deep Cast 35m | ecosystem: Environmental > Aquatic > Freshwater > Lake | place: Tanzania: Lake... | reverse complement strand
CGGTCCGGTCCGTTCCATTTCATTTCATTTCATTTCATTTCATTTCATTTCATTTCATTTCATTTCATTTCATTTCATTTCATTTCATTTCATGGAACCGGCATAAATATATTTCGCTACTACAAATTACATACATTCGCCATATCATCACCCACCTACACAAAGAAGATGGCGACTGGGACTGGAACTGGAACTGGAACTGGAACCGGGACTACGACGGCCATCAACAATGCGATGCCATGGGTCGAAAAATACCGCCCTTCTTCCTTCGATGAGATTGTTCTCGACCCCGTCAATCGCACGATTTTATCCAATATCTTAAACACAAACTATTTCCCAAACCTCTTATTTTATGGACCGCCAGGAACGGGTAAAACCACCACCATCATCAATCTCGTCAATGCGTATCAGTCCAAACTGAATATGCGAAACCGCGGATTGATGATTCATTTGAATGCGTCAGATGAACGCGGTATCGATATTATCCGAAACCAAATCAACAGTTTTGTAAGCACCAAATCCATGTTCGGTAACGGAATCAAATTCGTGATATTGGATGAGGTGGATTATATGACAACCAACGCACAAATCGCACTGCGATACCTTCTTACGAGTTATACCGATAACAATGTTCGATTTTGTCTCATATGTAACTACGTGTCGCGAATCGACGAGTCACTTCAGACGGAATTTGTCCGTATGCGGTTCAATCAGTTGCCCGAAAATGATATTTTATCGTTCCTTCGTAAAATCCGCGATAATGAAAATCTATCGTTATCGGATACCAATCTCGTGGCTATCCAGCGCCAATTTCATTCGGATATTCGAAGCATGATTAATTATATCCAGACGAATCAGGACAATCTCCAGGATATTCATGTTATCACAAACACGATTTGGGATAAAATGATTGATTTGTTTTGCGACCCTTCGTTCGACATTTCAAACATCAACAACTACTTTCGAGAGATTGGGATGACGTATTGTATTGAACCGCGCGCCATTATCAAACAGTTCTTTTATTACATCATTCGCAATCGTTCGGGGGAATTCGTTACATCGCAGTTCTTGAATAGCGTAGAACATATTATTCATCTTCATAATATTCGAAACGAGTATGTTATTTATTATTTTATACTGAATATCCGTAAGTATTTTATTCGCAAAGGGGTCGCGGTGGAGGCGGCGGAGGTGGCGGCGGCAACGGGGGGAGAAGCGGAGGTGGCGGAGGTGGCGACGGCGACGACCGTAAAAAAGCGTATCGTTAAAGTAAAACGTTAGTATTTGAATGAAATGAAATTGAAAGTAATTTTATTGATACACGTATTTGTCATGGAACAAGAAGTGAATCAAATGGCAAATGGAATGCTTGATATGGAATGGACGAAATTTATGACACGTCTTAACCGACAACAGAACTGCGATGATAATGACATCGACGATGACTACGATGATGATGAATGTAATGAGGTCATTCCGAGTGCAATATCACATGTCACACCGGCAGGGGTAGGGGTAGGGGCAGGGGCAGGGGCAGGGGCGGGAATGGGTATGGGAGGCACAGGGGGCACAGGGGCGGGAGGAAAACTCAAGAAGTCGTGTATCTCTAAAAAGTCACAGCGAAGAACGTATTCCTTTATTGATACAATTTCGGATGAAGTCGACGACGCGTCGTCTGGTCGGTTGATGCCGTCGATGGACGCCGAGATGCGACCAGATATCGACGCAACTGCGCCGGCGGCAGCACCACCACTACCATTACCACCGACCATGATGCGATTCACCCCCATTTATATCTCTACCAAAACGAAAATCGCCTACTTGAATAAGAAGGTCGACATTTATGACGCATTTTGGAAAATCCCCATTCAACATTATTACAAGCGCCGCGAGGGCGTTATTAAAAAGCAAATCAAATTTCAGACGACCGACCCCGCAGTTGTCGCGTCTATCAAAGAAAAACTGGAACAACAACCCCGGCATTACGAGGAACATATCATCGAACATATCGACAACCCAAATGGTCGTATTCCGTATAAAGACCAGCGTAAGGTAAGTATCGGACTTTGTAAAAAGGACCTCCTCGGAGGCAATCATAAAAAGAAACGCGCATTCTTCAACTGTTTCGTCGTCATTTTGCGAATCAACGGCGGAATTGCTCCACCTGAAGAACGCGCACCCGAAGATGATATCCTCTACAAGGAAATGCACGTCAAAGTATTCAATACCGGAAAGTTGGAGATACCCGGCGTCCAAGAAGACAATACATTGGTCCAAGTGTTACAACTCCTCGTGAAGATACTCCGCCCGATATTAGGCGATGACCTTGCGTATATGAAATCGCGATGTGAAACCGCACTCATCAATTCCAACTTCAATTGCGGGTTTTATATTGACCGTGATAAGTTGTTCCATTTACTCAAATACAAATACCGCATGAACTGTAATTATGATTCGTGTTCGTATCCCGGAATTCAAAGCAAGTTCTACTATATTCCTGACGCGACGACAACGACAACGACGACGATGGTCCAAACCGGGCAACAACCAGTTTCAATGGATATGCCATATTACGAAGTGTCGTTTATGATTTTCAGGACAGGAAGTATCTTGATTGTTGGTAAATGTAACGAAGAAATATTAGGGGTGATTTACCAGTTTATTTGTCGGGTATTAGAAACCGAATATTCGACCATTCAAATGGGCGCAATACCGTCGATGGCGACCGGGGATTGCGGTGGCGGTGGTGGCGCAGAGGGGGTGGGGTCGACCCGCATTTCGCGTAAAAAGAAAATCCATACTACGAATATTCGAAGATACGAAGACAGCGACGCCGACGCCGACGCCGACGCCGACGCGGATTTAGGAAAATAAATCGTAAAGAATATAAAGATTTAAAAATTGAGTATTCTATATACGAATCTTTTTATTCTCAATCATGTCGTCGTCATCATCTCAAACCAGCAGTGCTGTTGTTTCTTCATCTGGCGCCGCAGCAGATAGCCAACCCCAGATTAGTCGTGTTCCGACATATGCGTGTTTTCAGCACGCCACCAAGGTGGCTATTTTAGAGGATAAACCGATTATTCTTGACTACTGGACGAGTTCCTTGGATAAGACCTGTTTGATTGGTGTTCGCTCCAATAACGAGAAGCTCTTGGTGAAGAGCGAGGATGAGTATACGAGCCCCATTGCGAAGATTTTTAAGGTGGACACCGAATATATTATTGTCACCGCGAACTCGATTTACATTGTTTCTGCGGATATTAGCACGAGGAGGATTAACTAGTGGGGTTGCGCGTGGGGTTGCGCCCCCATACGACGCGGTGCTATAGGTTGTGCTTTCTTATAATCAGTATTTATTATAAGAATAAAGGGAATATAGAACAGGGAATATAGAACAGGGAATATAGAACAGGGAATATAGAACAAGGAATACATAAGAATGTCGTCATCGATTGTTTTTTTAAGTGATTGCACTCCATTATACACTACATTGGGCGCGCCTGCTCGTGTATCCGACGTGTTCGCGTTCCCCCTCGATCGCGCCATTCGTTTAGAGTGGTCTCCGCCCCCCAATTCCGACAAAGTCGTCGTCGATTCGTATATCATCCGTTATAAGTTCACCGGTGCGCCGCTCACCCAAATTCTCAACGAGGTCACTTCTTTCTTTCCTACCATCACCATCAGTGGTCTATTCAATGGAGAGTCTTACGACTTTTGGGTCGTCGCGAAAAACCGTTTCGGCGAAGGACCGAACTCACCCACCGTGAGTCAGTTTCCCGGTGCTCCACCATCTAGCTCGCGCATTGTTCGTCGCGCGTATCATTCCACATCAGCCGGTGTCGGGATGGACGCAAACAATCCGCAAAAGGTCGGTTTAGAATTCACGCCGCCTGTCTCCGGGAATGGTGCTACTCCGCTCCTCTTTCTCACGAAATATACCCGTATCTCGAACTTGGGTGTGCCCTCCGATGTGTCATACGTAATTCAAGACAGCGTCCAAAACACGCAAATCATGAAAGACGCATCCGACAATCCCGCCATCAAAACGCTCGGTGTCAAAGGGAATTATATACGCAAAGAAATTGTTCCAATGTCCGTCACATCTCCCAGTTTTGTTTCAGGGCTCTATCGGTTCGAAGTATTTACCACCAATATTTTCGGGGTAAGTGCGCCCCCCGATATTTCATTCGTCACGTATTTGTATTCTCTCGCCGATGCCAATGCCGGTTCGATTCCGCGAGTCACCGCGCCATCTTTTACAACCTCGTCGCTCATTCCCGCCAACGGAAATATCGTTTCAACCACGCCCATGGATTCCGCGGTTCGATTTCGATGGAAACAGTATGTGGGTGGAGGGGCTGGATGGGTGTATCGTATTCAATACACTGATGTGAAAGATTACTGGTATTTTCCGGAGGCGGGCGGTGCGAAATTTCCCGAATATACTGTCCCTTATGACAACACCAGCGCCGGTTCGAATACTGCGGATTTCCAGTATTCTATCGACATTAGTCGCAATGTCGTAAACGGCCGGCGGTATTACCTGCGTTATTGCGTTGTCAGTGCGTCCGGTGACACCAGTGAATACACACAAATCACGGATACAAATCTATCGATAACATCCGCGATTCCGGGGAAGGCGCCAAATCCGCCAGATAAGTTTTACGCGGCTGTGGATGACCGATTGGTGCGTCTTTATTTTGATTGGAATATTCGACCACCATCTCTGGAATTAACGGGCGGTTCTCCTCCCATCGATTATCGCATCGAGAGATTTATTGTATCCCGCGCAGGAGGGGTGATTACGGTGCCGACCACGCCGAATGCCGTATTCGATAACATCATCGGCCCTTATTACGAAGACCGATATGATATACGTATCAATGGTGTTGAATACCTGTATCGCGTATATACCCGCACCGGGTTCGGATATTCTACGACGTTTAACAGCGTTACGGCAATTCCGACACGTAAAAGCGACATTGTGCGTAATGTGACGGCGGAAGTGAATAACGCGCAAATCACGCTTCACTGGTTCCCGCCTTCCAACATTGAGCCGGGTGTCCCCATCGTTCAATATTATATTGAGTATCGCGTATACGACATCCTTACCATTTCAGATATTCCTGCGGATAACATTGTCGGCCTATTTTTGGAACAATTCGTCGTTACAAATTCGATTCAAGATATGAATTCCATCTTTGTGGATGATACGCTATGGTCTCGATTGTCGACAACCGTGGTTTCGGTGTTTACGTTTAGTCTGTCGCTTCAATATACGATTCGCGGATTGTTGAATAATACCCCTTATGTATTTCGCGTCGCGGCGGTTACGCAAGATAGTGCGCGCCGAAATTTGATTGGCTTAATGAATTCTATCGGAAATGACAGTCCGTATTTGGCACATCCCACCATTATCGGCAAGGTTCCGAGACCGTTGCTAAATGTGGAATATATCAACGGAGACGGAAGTATTACGATACAATGGAGAAGCACCGATGTGCGGAATACGGAAGGAATTATACGCTTTATCGTGGATTATCGCATTATGGGGGACAGTGTGTTTTCCCAATTGACATATGACTATATTAATGCGGTCACATTCAATGATGGAGCGACCTCTGTGTCATTTTCGGTTGTAGTATCCGGTCTGAATAATAATGTTCCTACACGGGCGGACACGAGCATGGATAGTTATGAAGTGGTCTTTTATGCCGAAAACTCGGTTGGCTTCACAAACACGAGTGATAAGGTGGAACTGAACGTTGACCTTGTCTACAATGATATCTATGAAGTATTGACGATTCCACGCGTGGTTCGGCCGCGCGCAGTTCCGGCGATTTTAACAGAAACACGTATCGTAGCGTAGCGTAGCATAGCGTAGCGTAGCGCCGCCGATTTTAGAATCTTCTTATTATGTATATACCTCGTTACGCAGGTAATAACCACGAATCTATGTCAGTTCAACCAACATTATCAAATTTTACAGTTGCCCCACATGTTTATGGAACCGCGCCATTTGATTTGACAAACCCGACAACGAATAATTTGAATCCACTTGCGACATTTTCGTTTACAAGCAGTGATACCACCGTTGCCGATATATCCGGGAGAACCGTTACGATTAAAAAAGTAGGACAAACCGTCATCACCGCAACACAAGCCGCCGCCGGTGGATATACATCCGGTTCCATCACCGCAAACTTTACCGTAAATGTGGCCATACCCACTCTATCCAATTTCGCAATAACACCCAAATCATTCGAAGACGTATCCTTTTCTTTAGTTGCTCCGTCTTCCAATAGTTCCGGCGTGTTCAGATTCCGTAGCGTAACCACCGATATCGTTACCGTGACAGGCCAGGTCGCCACAATAAAACGGCCAGGTATTGGGCGAATTGAAGCCATACAGGAGCCCGCGACCAATTACGCATCCAATAGTATCATTGCGGAATTCGATGTATTGTCGTCGATTGTGCGCGTCGGCGTCCAAAATCAAATCGATTTATCATGGAATCGACCCGTCAATAATGGCGCGACCATCAAAAACTATTTCTTTTATGTGGAGGAACGTCAACCATCCACCTACCTCATGTCTGCGTCTGCGGTGATTGCGGCACAACCGGTTGTCCCCGATGGTTCATACTCGTATTATTCCTACGCATTACCCGTCCCTTATTCCGCGTCATTCTTGTCCGCAATGGCGACCGATACCGGCGCGGACGTGAATATTCCCGGAAACCCCTACATTCTCTCGACGTCGCCGCTCTTTACAACATCGAACTTCATCGATTTGGGGTATTACGGTGAAATCGAGATAAGTTGGGTGTATCATAATGACAACCCGATTGTCGCATTAAATCCAGATATAATCGCCCAAACAAACATCAATTTGACGATTTATAAAGAAGCAAGCGCGACAAGTGGTGATAATCGCGTGAATTTGATTTTAAGCAAGACGCGTTTATACGACTCCGCCACAAATTGTCTGGGTCCGATGCCCCAAAATAACGGCAAAGTCATGAAGGATATATTCGATATCACATTTGATAGCACCGCAACACGCGCGCTGAAATATTTACAAAAAACAGATGTTGTCAGCGGGAAGGTCGAATTCTCGAGTTTTTCGTATTCGCCCGCAAGTGACCCAACCGGACTGCGGACGTATAGTATTATTGTCAAAGGCGTTCGTATTGTTCCGTTCCGTCTTCCGATTTCGAGAGATTTCACATCCGCAACATTCGGGGCGGGTGAATCGACGACGGGTCTCGGTTTTAGTGTGAATACAAACACCGGAACAACACCCGGTATTCTTTATTATATGCCGAAACTGACGCGACCCCTCACCGCATTCAATGAAGCCGTGTTTTCCATTTCGTGGAATTATGGTGTCAATTTGGCTCGACTAACCACCGATATTTCTTATTTGCCAATCCAAACCATTACGCAACTTGCGATTCCATTTCAGTTACGTATACGCGGGTATTCGCGCCCGTATTCGAAAATGTTCGCGGCCATAACTACCGAAAATTACAACACATCCTCTGTTCCAACCTTCCTTGCGAATGTCGCCGATGCGAATTATAACACGCGTCTACTGTTCGATGTTTCCAGGAATTATACCGCGACATACGCCAATGTTACCATCGACCCTAGCACAAATGCGATGCCAATCATGACGGTGGTGGCGGATATTTCCGGCGTGAGTTCATTTCCCGTATACGCGGAGAATCAGGACCCGTCGCATACCCAAATCGTCTACCTCTTTGAATTGACCGTGACAGATGCGAGCTATAACGCGTATTTTCAGTCCATCGCGAGTGCTGCGGCATCCGAAGCACTTTTATTTGGAATCGCGAATTCACCCGCCAACGCATTTCAGGTAAAAATGCTTACGCAGTCGATAACGCCGCGCCAGGAGTATCGATTCGCCGGCCCCGACCCGACACTCACGTCATCGAACCAGTTGACGAGCGCCACGAACACATTATACAATATATCGCAGCCCTACACTGACATTCACGCGTTTTACCGATTCTATAACTTAACGAATGGCGTGTATTACTCGTATAAAATCGCGTCAAATAACCTCGTAGGGACGAATATGTTCTCTGAATTGATGACGCGGCGATGCGGGTCACTTCCGAATCAGATTATAAATACGAAGAATAGCGCGGGAAAGGACACCTATTTCTTGGAATCCGAACAGACGTCGAATCAGGTGATTTTGTTCTGGGATAAACCGCAGTTCACTGGATATGAAATACTGAATTTCGTGATTCAAATGAATATTGATGTCTCGGGACAATGGTTGAATATTCTGGATTATACACCGGATATCTCTCATAATACTCTCACATTTGATACATTCGAAGATACCATGGTTCCGATTGGAACGACTGCGACAGAACAGTCCGAGCTAAACTTCACGAAGATTATAAATACCTATGCGTATAAATCTCTCGACGATGCGTTATTATTTTATCAAAAGACGGGAATTGCGGTCTCGCAAACGGGGTCGCTTATCAACGGTTACAAGTATTATTTTCGGATTGCGTCTGTCAATCAGCTCGGTTATTCCGTATATTCCGAAATATTGTCGGGAATTCCGTTTTCACATCCGAAGAATTCGCCGATTACATTTACCGAGAATTCGGTTGTCGGCAATCAGTTGGTGTATCTTACATGGAAAATACCGAACGATGACGGAGGGTCGCCCATTTTGAACTATATTGTCGATTATTTTGAAGTTGTTCCGCCGACAACACCCGGTGGATTGAAAAAATACATCAATCAACGGCGTTATAAACTGGATATCAACGAACCGACGCGCGCATCATATCCATTCGATGATTTCAGAACGGTATATGCGGGTGTGAAACGGTTCGACGTATTGTCTCCGAGCGAACAGACCGCCGTGAATAACCTGCGCGCGGAATTGACGCGGTATATCATTCCCCCGACCCCGATTCTTTTGAAAGACCTCGATTATAATCAGAACAATCCTCCGGTAGTGATACCGAACCGCACGGTCATCATGAATTATTCGACTCGGAGTTTTACCTACATTAGTAGTGAACTTACGCAAAATGTGTTTGATATCTCGAATATTCAACTGAAGTGGTATTATTTCAATGACCCGGATGGCGCGCAATGGTTAGACGACGTGACGACCGTATCGTTTCGGATGTCGATTCGCGGCCATCTTCAACATGTCGACAATCCCGCATTGGATATTTCTAACATCTTTTATGTTCCAGATACGACGACGTACAACGTGCGACATCCACTGTTGTCAATTCCCGGAACGTATACATATATCGACTATACAACCGGCCTTCCAATTTCCGGTGTTGATGATGCCTTGATTCCGAAAATATTTACGCCCTCTCTGCCGCGAATTGATTCACTGAATTCCGCGAAACGTTATTTCTTAAAAGTCGTGTATAATATCACGTATATTTCGCAGCCGACATACCGATTTATTTTTTATTCGGCTAGAATGATTGTCAATGGCACAGCGCCGGTTCGAACCGACCAGACTATCAGCACGAAGTTCACATTACGTATTGCGAATAACGCATTATCACCCATCTTGAATAACAAGGCATATCTTTTCCGAATCACGCCGTTCAATATCAACGCGTTTTTTCCCGACCCATCGAATAATAACCAGACGGAGGTTCTTATCGGTATCGATAACGCCGACCCAGTAACGGATACGAGCTACTCGCTGATTAGCACTTCGTTGGGCGGAAAGGTCCTACTTCAATGGAAATACACATCCACGTCGGACTATTATATCAACATCGACATTCCTATCGAATATAACAATTCGAATTATCCACCAGAGTATCCGCTGATTACACAATCGGACTTGACAAGACGTTCCATCTTGGCGAACAATCTGCGTCCAGAAACCGGCACTAGAATTGTGAGTTATACAATACCGTCTGATATTCCGAGTGATATTTCCGCAAATAACGCGCAACTGTATTTGAAATCTGGGCGCGGATATATCATCTCGATTGCGCCCGTCAAACGTGTGGAAATCACGCAAGGAAATGAAACCTCATTGGTGGCGCCATATCGGGATATGTATCCGACCGATACATTCATTATTCCGTTTCGGGTGCCATTGTCACCATTGACATTATCGGCGTTCGGGGATAACGGTTTGGTTTTGTTGAAATGGAACCTGCCGAATATTCGGTCCGACCCCAATTTTTATACTACGGATTCAACGCCGAATTATTATTCGTATCGGTATTATGCGTTGGATAGTCGTGATATTTCCGCAAATCCGTCACCATCCGCGCCATGGAATACCATTGCGGCAGAAATCGAAATACCTGCGTTACAAGCCAGCGTTGCCGGTTATGAAACGCAATATACCGTCAGTGGTTTGACGAATGAGAACAATCATCAATTTCGTGTTCGTTTGATGATTATCAACAATTATACGAGCGCGCGCGCTTATTCGGAATATACCTATATGACAACCGTGAATCGTTTTCCGGTCATCGAAAGTTCGGCAAATATCGTCTATCCGTCTGTGTATCCATACAAGCCGACCACGCCGGCATTATTGTATGTTGAACGCACATTTTCGTTGCGCGGATTATCGTTCATGCTGCGTTATCCCAGTTATAATGGAAACGCGGATTATTATGAATGCTACGTCGAATATCGGCCGCCTGGAAACCAAGGCAGCACGTGGTATGATATATTTGATACAACACCGGGTATCGGGATTGCGACGATTGCCGATAATGCGGGGATTTTGACAAACGGGAAAATACGGACGGCGTCCGCGGTGGTAAATAACACCCAGATGTTTACTGTCAACTGTAGCAATGTTGTTCTCGCATATACAATTCGTATTCGGTTTCTTGGGCGCAAAACGGGACTTGCTGAACCGTATCCTGCGCGGTATCTTCTGTATTCGGATTATACGGAAACAGGATATATCAACATATAGTGCGACGTGGTGCGGCGCGGCAGCGTTTACAACCCGTTTTGAAGTGTGGCAACTTGCTCGGGCGTGAGTGTATCGGGAAACTCGACATTGAACTTTATTTTCATCGACCCCGTTTCGCCGTTCTTTTCTAAACCCAAACCTGGTATTGTTTTTACACTACCTGGTTTAATTACATTGCCGGGCTTATTGGCGAGTTTAAATACGCGACTATTTACATGTGTTATTTCAAAATCGAACCCACATAGCGCCATTTTCAAGGGAATTGTTTTTTCCACAACCAGGTCGAGATGCTCTACTTTAAAGACCGGATGCTGAAGCACATTGATGATGATACGAAGGTCGCCTTTCATTCCGACTTCATTCATGTGACCGCAATCATTCAATATAATCGTGTCCCCTTGAAGAACGCCTTTCGGAATTTGGGCGTGAATCGTCTCGCGTTCGATTTTGATGACATCATTGTCGGGGACTTGTCTGTCGATTTCCAGTGGAATCGAACATCCATTGAAGCATTGCTCGAGTGTGAGAGATACCGTCTTGATAATGGTTTCAGGGACTTGGTATACGCGGACATTGGGTTGCGGATGCGGCTGATGCGGCTGATGCTGATGCTGCGGCTGATGCGGATGCATATTGCCCGGCATGGGGCGTCCATTGTGAAATGTTTGAAACACAACTTTGGGTCCCATACCCGGCGCACCATGCGGTCCGAAACCACCACCGAATAACATATGTAACAGTTCTTCGGGCATACCAGGGGGCATTCCGCCCATACTACCGAAGGCCGGTCCGCCGCCGCCGCCCATGGCGCCACCCCCC
>Ga0194129_10008552_pt1 | contig 11805 bp, 12 predicted proteins | sample TA2KigCa35mmetaG_FD_150862 | JGI IMG/M metagenome (GOLD analysis project Ga0194129, IMG submission 150862) | Freshwater microbial communities from Lake Tanganyika, Tanzania - TA2015038 Kigoma Deep Cast 35m | ecosystem: Environmental > Aquatic > Freshwater > Lake | place: Tanzania: Lake... | reverse complement strand
TAAATATTTCTTCATCTAATTTACCAACTTTATCACCGGAAACTTTTAATTTTTCATTTTCAGTTTCCATTTGTTTATTTAAACCTTCAATTTGTTCATTTATTTGATTTTGAAGATTTTGCATTGCAATCGGATTTCTTGCAATTAAAGCATTTGTCATACTTTCACTTAATCTGCCTTCTTGACTACTTCTTAACTTAAACAAATTATCAATCGCTTGTTTTGTAGAGTCAATTTTCTTAGTTTCTTGATTTTTTTGTTCTTCCAACGCAACTATTTTGCTATTAGACAACTCTGTTTCTAAAGAACTCTTTTGAAATGCGGCAGTCAAAAAGCCAAATATACCCAGTGAAGTTATACAAATTAAGACTAATACAGCTACGGTCATATAAGTTTTTAATAGTATATTAGCCTTGTACCAGTTTCTGAATAACCAACTGGTAGACACTAATTTACCTAATTCTAAAGATCCTGCCATGATCATAGCTGCTATTGTGGCGCCTGAAAACAATAAACCTATACCATAAACACTAATGTAAGCGGCACATCCAGCTATAAGCATAGAAGTTGCTATTACGAGGTGTTCTAATTTAATCATACCTATAAATATATAAATATTAAAAAACCCGTCACATTATATGACGGGTCTACATAACACATTATTTACTTATCAAAGAATTTTAACCTTTTTAGTAGGTGGAATACTCGGTTTTACTTTTTTAAGTGTAACCGTAAGCAATCCATTCTCAAACTTAGCCGCTGGATTATCCGAATCAATAATCTCACCGAGTGTAAAACTACGCTTAAAGTTGCTATGTTTGAGTTCTCTACGAATGTATTTGCCGCCGGTATCTTTATCTTCAAGTTTCTTGATTTTTTGACCACTGATGGTAAGTACATTATCTTGCACTTCAACTGTAACTTCATCTTTACTCAAGCCTGGAATTTCCGCTTGAATTTCAACGCGATCATTATAGTCTACCACATCTACTCGGGGATAACTTTGCTTTTCAAAAAAGCCTACACCAAATTCTTTGGTTAGTTCTGGAAAAGCAGTGGCAAACACTTCATCAAAAACACGATCAAATGGAGTTAAAAACTCATCACGATCTACATTACGCAGCATAGCTGGATTATATCTAACAATACTCATATATTTCCTTTCTTTTAATAGTTAAGTTATTAACCTATTAACCTAGTAGCCTCACACGAGCACTACAGTAGATGACATAACTAACATCATCCTAAAATATATATTATTCAAAAATCAAAAAATGTCAATAAAATAATGTAATTCTAAGATTCCATTCTGCTGATGTAAATTCTTTGTTTTGATTTGGAGACGCGCTTGGTATAAGCACCATAGGAAAAACAAATTTTTGAAAATTCCAATCACATGGCCAACCTATAGTAACATTGCTAGAATCGAGTTGTATTATTGCTCCTGGTCTTTGTTTTTCCTGTTTATCGTTTACACTTTCAATTATAACACAGTTAAAATCTAAGACTGTTCCAGCGGCAACAAGACTATTACCAGTTTTTGCCACCCAATTAGCTACAAATGTATATGGAGTTGTAGGACACCCGTGTGATAGTACTGTTTTAGTACACGTTAGCCATGTGTATGCTTGGACCTCTATTGTTTTACGATTTACACTTGTTGCAGATGAAGCAACTGACATTGCAAAACTAGATGTTATAGCATAACTTGCTGTAGCATTTACTGATACTTTTTTACCCGTACCCTTGAAATTTGTTATATTGTCTATTCCTCTAAACGAACCTGTCAACAAAGAATTTTTACTTCTCAATAATCCAAATATACTACCACTAAAACTACCACTTGCTCTGGTATTTCTACTTACTATCCTACCAAATGTACTACCACTAAAACTACCACTTGCTATTGCGTTTCTGCTTATTACTCTACCAAAAACACTTCCACTTAAACTGCTTGTTACACCATTCAATATAGTAAATTTACCAACTGAATAAACATCTCCACTGCCTGAAATAACAAATGTTCTTTGATAACTAGATGAACCATAATCAACATAAATTGCAGCAGGTAAATTACGAACTGTACCCGATCCTGGCCAAGCACCTGTGCCTCTATTAGCAACACTACTACTAAATACTCTAATATGCAATTTGCCGTTTGTATTTTGTGCACTTGTTGCTAAATTTGGCGATTGTACTCCGATGCCAACAGAACTATCTCTGGTTAATGTTTGATAACTAAATTGTTCCGGCCAAATGTATAAAACATTATTTACTGTACGCAATAGATTAAAATAAGCATTTACTCCTTTTGGAGTGAAATTTTGATTTTGAAATTGACGAGATCCGGTTAATGATGATAAATAAAGACTTCCGCTTGCAGCTACTAAAAGTCTCCAACCTTCAGGGCCCCAATTATAACTTGGTACTCTTGTATTTCTTTTGTAGTTGTTAGAAAGCACCAAACCACTTTCAGCAAAACCACCCCCGCCTGCTTTCGAATCAATAATTAAATAATTTGCTGGATTACTACTTGAAATGTAATAATTATCGTAGATTGAAGCAGCTGGTATATAAGAAAAATATGGGCTATTAACCAATCCATCGCCATCAAAATATGTAAATTTATAGGATTGATTAGTTTCTTGTTTGAGATAAGAAGATGTATTTGAAAATGTTGATTTGCCGTATAAACTTCCACTCAAACTGCCTGTAGCTTTTATATTCTTACTTAATATTTTACCAAAAATACTTCCACTAAAACTACCACTAGCACTTGTATTTTTACTTAAAATATTTCCATAATAACTACCACTAAAACTACCTGTTGCTTTTGCGTTTTTACTTATCAAACTTCCTTGTAAACTACCACTTGCTAGTCCATAAAAAATACCAACTGAAGTACCTCTGAAACTACCTGTAGCTTTTATATTTTTGCTTAATAATTTTCCATAAAAACTACCGCTAAAACTTCCACTTGCTGTAGTGTTTTTACTTTTAATTTTACCATAATAACTACCACTAAAACTGCCACTAGCAATTGTATTTTTGCTTAGTATTTTTCCAAAATGACTACCACTAAAACTTCCAGAATAGGAACCGCTTGGATGTAGTCTAAATGCGTTAATTAAATCTGCAGTAGTACTTCTTCTGGAATAATTTGCAGATCCAGACTCGATTACCAACAAAAAATCTGTTAAATCGATATTTTGATATCTTGATAATTGACTTACTTTAATTGGGTAAAATTCTGGACAGCAGTTCGACATATATTATAAATATTAAGAATTTGGATATAATGGTATTTTGTATGTCGTTCCGTTTATTTTTATTGGTAAAAAATTATCGTCTGCAAATGCACCTGCTGTATTTTTTAAATTAAAAGAACCAGTTAAATTATTTTGTAAATTGTTTGAAACATATGTCGTCACACTATCTAGAGTCGATTTTCTAGAATAATACACTCCACCTTGATATTGAGAAATTTGAATATAATCGTTACTACCAAGTGGGGTACTAACAGCGGCCAATTGGCTGATTGTCAGTGTTTTTATGTTAAGATTATTTGCTGGACTTATTGGCATAAATTTATTTGTTAATATCCAAAGAATACTATATTTGCTTGTTTTGGATCAAGCGCTTGATCTTGACTATTATCGGAAATAAAAATTCGAACTTGTGTAATACTTTTTAGTGTCAAACTAGTATTTGAAGTCATTTTATAAGCTATACCTGCCGCAGCTGGATATACAAAATTACCAATTGTAGCTGTACCAATCATTATATAATTGTTATCTGTAAATGGATTATCAAAAGTAATCGTATAATCTCCAGGTGTGCCATTTCTTGTAACGGATGTTATATTATATGAAGATGAAACTACAGTAGTACCACCAGCAAATCCAAAGTTAACCCATGCTTTCGCATAAGTAGCTGATTCGGTACCTTTTATTTGACCCGTAACATGTAAATCACCTCCAACATATACATTATTACTACTTGATAATGTACCACCAATATAAGTTTCGCCACTACCAGAAACATAAAATGTTTTATCCATGGGACTAGCTGCACTACCGGATCCGTATCTAACTAGTATTGCCGGTAAATTACGAACTGGGGCTGTGCCATACCAAGCACCTGTTCCTAAATTACTATAACTAGCACTAAACACATCAATTTGTAATTTAGCTTGTAAATTACTTGTACCGGTTGTTATATCATGTGATGGTACACTAATACCTAATGCACCATCTCTCATTGCGGTATTATAACTAAATGGTTCACCCCAATAATATACACTATTGTTAATAAATTTTACAGGACTAAAAGTCGTAGTTGCACTTGGAGGAATATTAGTTTTTATATAATAATTCGAACTTGAAAAAGCATACGATTGTTTATAAGTTTGAATTGCAAAACTGCCACTCTCATACACTATTAAATTCCAAGCTTCTGGACCATAGTTATAAGCAAAAGGAAGATAACCATTTGGAGGATTTCTAGTTGCACGGTTTGAATTTAAAGAAAGTGCTAAAACAGATTGTCCTGTACCAGGTCCAACAGACGGATTGTCATATCCATCAATCACTAAATAATTATTAGATGGAATTAGAAATGGATTGCTTGGTTCAGGACTGCCTGAAAAATATAAAAATCTAGTTGGATAAGAAAAATCTACTTTGAAATCATTTAATTTTGTTAAGCTTGTACCATCATAATAAGCCAATTTATCGGTATAATTAGAAATATGTTGTAGTACATATGACGAAGTTAAGCTAGTTTTTGAACTACTTGCATATAAACTACTATTTGATTTTTTAGAACTACTGGCAAAACTAGAACTAAAGCTAAATTTAGACTTCAATGAACTGCTAGCAAAACTTGAACTTACACTGAATATACTTTTGAATGCATAACTAGAACTTATTGAACTGCTAGCAAAACTTGAACTTAAACTAAATGTTGATTTAAATGAACTACTGGCAAAGCTAGAACTGACGCTAAATCGTGAACTACTTGCATAACTCGCACTTAAAGCAAAGGTAGTACTATTTGTAGTTATTGTTTTTAAAGCAAAAGAAGCCGTTAATGCACGAGACGATGTTAATGCATAACTAGAAGAACCAAAAAACAAAGCATTTTTAGCTAATCCAGTACCATTTTCTAATACTTTAACTCCAGTAGGTGAAAATACATCTCCTGTTAATGTTCCTTTAAGGCTACCCGTTATTCCTTTACTACCTGTTATTCGTGAACCACTTAATACGTTAGAAAAAGTAGTACCACTTACTTTTAAATTGCCTGTTACTGATGAATTGCCTAAACTTTGTAACCCTAAACTTGCTGTAACACTTGTACCTCTTAAATAAGCAGGTGCCGTATTTCCAATAGGACTATTATTAATAGTTATTGCACCGGGCGTACCACCGATAATACCACCTGCCATTTGTAAATTAGCAAATGTACTTAAACCAGATGAGTTAATATTTCCAGCTATTGTATTAGTCACTATAATCGTACCGAAATTTCCTGTACCTGAAACTAATATTGTTGATGCATCTACATTACCAGTCAAAGGACCATTAAATTGTGTAGCTGTTATTGATTGAAATGAACTTGCGCCAGATGATACAGTAATTCCGCCTGCGGTTACTGTTAATCCATTTCTAACTTTTGTTGTATAAAAATTAGCAACATGATTATTTGGATTGAAAAAACTACCCGAAAATTTAAGAGTGGGATCGTTTTGAATATTTGTTAGTATCAAATTATTTAAATCGTTTTCGATGAACGAATAATTTACACGTTGTGTAATTCCACTTGGATTAATATTACTAACAGATTGAATTATAAATTCATCTGTGCTTTGTAACGTAGATGCTACAGGTAAAGATACAATCAATCTTCCATTATTTGATAATACAGGCATATTCTATAAAATATAAATATAACTATCTAATATTTTTCAGTTTTTTTAATATAAATTTGACTAATCCACTTCTAACAATGTCTTCTTCGTCGAATTTAAATATATGTATACCGTTTTGTCTACTTTCTTCGTCATTAAATAAATTCATTATCGATATAAATCCACTTTTACCATTAATATCACTTTGATCTGGATCACCGCAAATGAACAATTTACTAAATTCACCTACTCGTGTAATTAAGGTCACAAGTTCTTTTTTTGTCATATTTTGTGCTTCGTCTGCTACTATGACCTTAGCATTCCAATTTAATCCTCTTAAAAAGTTGATAGGAAATCCGTGTATTCTTTCTTCTTTTTTTAGTTTCTCAACATCACACTTAGGCAATAACTCTTCCAACTTGTCTACTAGTGGTTGAATATATGGACTCATTTTTTCATCCATTTCACCTGGCAAAAATCCTAATTTACTATCACTACTTTCTACAGCACTTCTTACATAGATAATTTCACTTACCTTTTTTTCGTTAATTAATTGTAAACCAGCTAATATCGATGTAAATGTTTTTGATGTACCTGCTGGACCAGATATAAACACCATTTTTGTATTTTTATCTAAAAGTGTTTTTAATAATTCATTTTGTTTGTTTGTTAATTCTCTTTCGTTAATTTTTATAGTGTCTCTAAGTTTATCATTCTGGTGAATTTTTGGACTTGTGTCTCTTTTTTTGTTTTTTTTGCTCATGTTTATCTAATAGTTTTTTAAGTTGACTAACACGTTTACAGAACTCATAGAGTTCTTTTTCCAGGTAGAAATTGTAAATGTTCTCTATATTGTCTTTGAATGAGGAATATTCTAAAACTACAATAAAGTCTGATCTATCAAAACTAAATAATTGTATTGTTTGTAAATTATTTACCACAGCAAAATGTACAGATGTTATGATATGTTCAGTTAATTTGACTTTATTGCTTATAATAAACTTTTCCATTTCGTCATAATCAGACGGCAACACTAATGGAGTAACTATTTCTGTCATTCGCCAAATAAATAGGTAAATAAAAAACAAAAAAGGCGTTACTTACGTAACGCCGTTCATTTAAATTTGATTTTTTTAACTCTTTTTAGTCTTGTTAGTCTTGTTTTTAAGTTTCTTGTGTTCAACCGGCTTATCCGTAGACTTTGGAGGTGGATTGTTTAGTTCACTCAATCTAAGTCTGGCGGTTGACTTCCAAGAACTCTTTGTAATTCCGCTTGCCATATCAAAAGTATTACCCTTTGAAAGAAGTGAAGCAATTTCACTTTCTGAATTGGCCTTTCTAATTTGTTCTCGTAGTCCCATAATTATTTACCTTTTACTTCAACGATTTCAAGCTTGCTACCATCTGGCCACCTAGTAATAATTCGGTTCCAATGTTCATATTCACTCTTAGCATCTTCTCTCGTAGGATACTCGGAGTCAGAAACTCTAGCTCCGTTCCTAATAACTACATACTTAGCACTATCTGACGAGTCAGTTACATTACCCTTGATTTTATTTGACATATTGTCTAATTAGATATTTTTTGATATTTAATAATTGGTAAAATGTTAATAATGTAAGATTACCAGCCCCACATAATTAAATTATACATACATTGTAACTAAAGTCAAATCTTTTTTTATTCTAAATTTCTATTATAGAACTCTACATTCTTATGTTTAACAACTGCTTCAGGATAAAGTACCTTATATTCATCTAATGAACGGTTATAAACTCTTACTCCACCAAATGGATAACTTGGTTCGCCTGGATTATAATATGAAATCAAGTATACATCGTGAGATTCGGGATAATAAGCTGTAAGCACTCTCCTACCTTTTTCCACAGTTTTATCTAGTTTAAGTTCTTCTGGAAGTAGACTAAATACTAAGTGTGCTGAACCGCCTTGTCTATAATATTTCTTTATAATGTTTAAATCTTTGCTTAATTTTGATATTTCGTTATCAACTTCTATGATTTTTTTAGTTTTTGCCATCTTTTTATTATGATATGTATGTTTAAAAAAGTAAAGTACTTTATAAATCGGTGAATATTTATATTTATTATGTCTAAATTCGGAAATATCGCCAAACAAGAAATTGTCAATAAATTACTCAGAGAATTCGTCGATTCACAATATAAAACCCAAAACGTATTATGTGAAGGATTGGATAAAAAGTCAAATCTTCATTATGCAATTCAATTGGGAGAACAAACCGCAAAAAATATTCAAATAGATATACTTAATGAATATCTAGATCAACATCCCATTTTAAAAGAAGATATTTTTCAAAGAGGTGCAGCAAAAGCTAAAGCTTGGTTAACTACACCACTTGGTAAAGGATTCGGTCAAGCTAAAGATACTCAAATCATCCAAAATTTATTTGGTGCATTAAAGAAAAATACAGAAAAAATCGTTAGTGCAGGTCCAAGTCCATTCACACCTTCCGAAGAAGATGTTAAAAACAGCCCTACACAAATAGGACAAATAGGCGCTTTGATTGGTAAAAGATTTGCTGCTCTTCAAAATAATCCTAAATTAAATACTCCAGCTACTCCAACAGAACAACAAGCTGGTATGGGTCGTATTGAACAATTAATATCAAAATTACGTGCAAGTGGTTTTGTAAAGGGAGCTGACAATATATTAGATGAAATTGGTATTTTTGCCAGACAACATCCAACATTGAGCAATCTCATTGTAAGTGGTCTAGTCGCTGTAACAGTATTGATGGGCGGACCTGTAGCAGCAATTCCAATGCTTACTAAGTTTGTAGTCGGTGTTGCACTTAGAACTTTCTTAGGTGTTTTGAAAGGTGAAAAAGCAACACAAGCTGCTACAAAAGCAGCTGTAGTATCTGGATTCGGCATTGCACTTGGTAAAATACTTGGATTATTTTATGACAAGCTGGCCAGTTGGATTGTTGGACAAGCTGATGGATCTGCACTTCCACTTCCGGTCGGAGGAACCCCCCCAGCACCGGGACAACCATATGTTGCACCTGAAGATTTGAAAACTACAGGTGGTTATAATTGGCAAACTGATACAAATAATTATGATGAGTTAGGTAACAGAATTCCCGATTCTCCTGAACAATTAACATCAAAAGGAGGTTATAATTGGCAAACTGATACTAATAATTATGAAGATCTTGGTAATAGAATTCCGGATTCTCCTGAACAATTAACTGCACCTGAACAGGTACCTAATTATTCTGGTGCACCTCAACCCGCTGCCGGAGATTTTGCAACTCCTCAAGTTACTACGCCTGTTAATTTAACACCTAAATTAAGTACATTATCATCACTTGTAAGTACAACCGATGTAAAGGGAGGTACTGCACAAGCCGCAAGACAAGCTGTTCAAAACTGGGTAAATGGTATTAGTCAACCAGAAGCACAAGAAATGTTGAAAGACCCAAATATTACAAAACAATTGATGAGAAAAGGTGCTTTGGGAGCATTAAAGAAAAAGTTTAATATTCAAGAAAGTGAATTAGATTTATTAAAAGCAGAATTAATAGGTAGTACCGTTGCATTAACTGAAGCAAATCCTCTGACAGCAGCTAAGAATTTTATGTTCGGCGGTCCACAAGTAGGTGGTAAAAATGCTAGATTAGACTATAAACAAGTTGAAAGCGACTATTTAAAGTTCTTAAATAATATGGAAAGTCAACTCGGTCTTAAAACTGAGAAAGATATTCTAGATACACTTAAAAAATATGACAAAACTTTTCCAGGTGTATACGATTATGTCAAAAAAGTAAGAAATTGGTTGTATGGTGCTACACCTGAAGCTAATAAACCACAACCTGAATCTGTGATTGTTCCTCCCAGTGAAATTCCAACTCCAACAAATCCAGAACCATCTCCACAAAAACCAACTAAACCAGAAGAACTTCCAACTGAACCACCAAAACCAGGCGATCCAGCATCAAAAGGTGGCAGTTATTCAAATAAAAATTTGGCAAAGTTTTTAACCGGATTAAAAGGAAGTCCATTATTTACGGGTAATCTTCAACAACGTATTTTAAATATGTTGAAAGCATCTGATAATCCAAATAGTCCGGAAGCTAAAGCTGGTATGGCTAGATTAAAGACTTTTTTGATTAATTTTAATAAAGCAATTAGTGATGCTTCTGCTCAATATCGTCAAAAGGTTGGAGATCCAAATGATGTTCGTGCTGAAATTACAAAAGATCCTCAATTTGCTCCACTGGCCGAAGCAGCTGCTGATTTGTTGGCACAAAATAAAGAACGACGAGCATTTATCAACGAATTTACTGCTGTTATTCCAAACCTAGTGGGTGCTACTGCCGAACTTCGTCAAGTGTTCAACAAAAAGAATCCAAATAGTGTTTATAACTTTAACACAACACCTGCACAACCACCTAAGTTGTCAATGCCTCCACAAAAAGCCGGTGTAAAAATTGCACCCCCAGTAATTGGTGGTCAACCCGGACTACCAACTGGATTTGCTCCAAAAAATGAAGATCTAGAAACCAAAGGTAAACCAGTTACTGCAAATACTAGTGCTACCGGAAACTTGACCGGACCAGATATCGCAAATGCTAGAGCAATGTTTGCTAAATTGATTGATCTCGGTCCAATTCTTCAAGGTTTAAATCCAAATGGTCTGACCAAAACAAATCTAAAACAACTTATTATTACCTGTTTAGATATTGGTGATATACTTGTATATAAGAAAGGTAGTAAAAAGACAAATAAAGCAGTTGACACAGCATTACAAGGTTTAGACTTATTGGGGCCAGGCCAAGCAGCTGCTCAACCACAACAACAAGGTGGATTTAAACCAAAAGAAAAATTAATTATAAGAGCAAAACAAGAAGAAAATCCATTAACTCCAAATGCTGTATTTCAATATTTGGATGGAAAATGGAATTCTGTATCTAGAAAAGGTTTACAACCTTTAGATCCAAAAGGATTCGCTAAACAAATTGCAAAATTAAATACTCTTGCTAAAGATGGTCGTGATGATGAATCGTTGGTAACTAAATTATCTTACACAGATCCTGAATTTGAAAAAAATGCTTTTCAACATTTGAAAGAAGAATCTATATATAAATTATCAGATTATAAAAAATTCTTTTAAACGATTTCTAACTATATATTGGAAAATAAACAACTTTATTATAAACTATGAGTGATGTTACAAAATTTACAGATGAAGAGTTACAATCAATTGCAAAATTGCAATCTGACTATCAACAAAGTATTTTTGCACTTGGTCAAATCGACCTCGAAAAAACTAATGCGGAACAGCAATTAAAATTGTTAACCGAACAACGAGAAAAGATTTTTGAAAATTGGAAAAATCTTCAAAAACAAGAATCCGATCTACTGAATAGTTTAAGTGCTAAATATGGTGAAGGCACTCTTAATATCAAAGACGGCACTTTCACACCAAAGAAAGCTTAATAAATTAATGCAAAATAAAAGCCGGTCAATAAAGACCGGCTTTTTTGTTTATTGTGTTGAACTTGCTTCCTCAACAATTGCTTTAATCTCAGATTCAATTTCCTTCATCTTTTCCTTGTAACCTGCAGCAACATCCTTAAAATCCTTCTTTACATATAGAAGTTTTTCGGTCAATTCATAGACCTTTTGTTCTGCTTGTTGTTTTGTTAATTTGATATTATTCATAATTTATTAATTAGATATTTATTTTTATGGACGAAGTAAATTTCCATGATATAAAAATTCATAATCATGAAATTACTATATGGGACAATCGGTTTGTTGTTTTAAGACATCCCGAAAAATGTGACATGTACGAAGATGAAAATTGTAGAGAAAAATTACTAAAATACTTAAGCGATGAAGGTTATATAA
>Ga0194129_10008551_pt1 | contig 11805 bp, 13 predicted proteins | sample TA2KigCa35mmetaG_FD_150862 | JGI IMG/M metagenome (GOLD analysis project Ga0194129, IMG submission 150862) | Freshwater microbial communities from Lake Tanganyika, Tanzania - TA2015038 Kigoma Deep Cast 35m | ecosystem: Environmental > Aquatic > Freshwater > Lake | place: Tanzania: Lake... | reverse complement strand
TTAATTGTGCTATAGAACAATACTCTGTTAATTTAAAATTATTAGATTTTTCCATTTAACTATATCTATTAATATATTCATTGTTTTATGCCAATTTATTTGTTTTTTTATTATATTTATAAATAATTTTATCAATATAAAATATGGTAGAAATAGATTATTATTCAAAGTACCTAAAATACAAACAAAAATATCTAAAATAAAAGAATTTACAAATAGGTGGAGATAATGTTTCTATAGAAATTAGAATAGAAAACTATTCTAATTTGACAAATTGGTGGATTAGTTGTGATGAAAGCACAAGAATTGGTGAAGCAATACAAAAATTTTAAATAGAACATAATTTAATGTATAAAACATATACATTACAACATAAAAAAGATGGAAATAGTTCTGATATAGATATAACTAAAACATTTAAGGAATTAAATATAAAAGATGGTAAAATTATAATTAGAATAACTTAAATAATAATTCTTTTAGATAAGTGAATTATGAAAATCAAATTCCATATGATTAATTATATATAATTATAATTATTTTCTATAATCATATTATAAATGAATACTAATGATTTTTACAAATTAAAATACCAAAAATATAAAAATAAATATATTAATTTAAAAAATAATAATTTTTTTCAAGAAGGTGGAACTGATAAAAATGTTACTTTTTATATTTTAGTAAATAAAGAGGATTATAATAAAATTACTAGAATAACTATTGATGATAAAAAAAATTTAGAAGATCAAGATTTTTTTTATAAAAATAAAAAAATAATTAAAACTTTAGATCTGGAAAATATTTCTTTTTTAATTATTGAAAAAGAAGGAGAAAAAGTAAAAAAAAAATTAAGAACACCAGTATTAGAAAATCAAAAGGAACAAAAATTTGAAGATAAAACCACGGATCAATCTTTACAATCTATTGATCTTAAAAATCTTGCAGAAAAATATTCAATTCTTAAAGAAAATTTAATTTTGCAAATAAATTTTAATTGTAGAAAATTATTAATAAATAAACTTTTAAGTTATTTTTTTTGGAAATATGATCAAGAAAATTTTAAAATAATACAACTTGATGAAGAAGTAATAACTTATTTTATTAAATTAAATGATGATGATGAAGTAGATTATGAAAAAAAATACACTTATAATAATGGTTTATATAGTTCTGAAAAAGTAGCATTACCGTTTAACTATTGGGATATAAAAATTGTGAAAAAAAGAGATGTTAATAGTATTCTAAATAATAAAGAAATATTAGAAAAAAAATCATTTTTTATATATAACGATACAAAAAAAACTATACAAAAAGGTATAGATAAAGGATACAAATACGATGGTATAATTTATAATTTTAGCACACAAAATAATAATTTATTAAAAACAAATTCTATTACAAGATTTTTAGTTATAAAATACTCGTTTTTTAATTATGATAGACGTCATGAAATGAAGGGAAAATATATTATATTTTCTATAAGTAATGATGAATGGTATCCTAAATTAATTAAAAAATAAAAATAATTACTGTATAAACAATAATTATTTACAAATTTATATAAAATTTATTTAGCAGCCTAAGAAAGGAGAGGTATTTTGTGCTTGTAATTCAGTAACATAGGTGTTGATTTGAGAAACAACGGTGTCTAAGATTCCATTGTAGGAGTTTGCATTGTTTCCAGTTAATCTGGTCCAGTTGAAGTTAAGAACATAGGTTCTAGTGCATTTCTTGTGGCCGTTGCTGAATTTAACTTTGATGACGTATAATCTATCACTTACTTGGCATTCATCATCATTTTTTACTTTGCAGTCCTTAAATTTGATACAGTTTAAAGAATTATTCTTTCTTAAAACACAAAATAAGGTATCAATAAAGTGTTCTAACCAATGGATATTAGCTTGAACGGAATAATGATCAACTTCTCTAACATCAACGTTAGGTTGAACTGCTAATAATTTATTCTTAATAAAATTTAACATAACCATGATTTCTTTATTAGCACATAGAACATGCTTGCATTTCTTCCAGTTGCAAGCAAGTTTTTTGCATGTGTCTTTGCATGGTTTAACACATACTAATTTAGGATCACATTTGCAGTTGCATCTGCAATCATAAGAACTGCAACTTGAATCAGTGCAGGATGAGGATGATGAACAGCTATCACTTGTGTAAGTAAAACAAGAAGATGAAGAAGATGAAGAAGATGAACATGATGAAGATGAATTAGTATAATAACAAGATGATGTATTAGGAGAGGATGAACATGTTGAAGATGAGGATGAACATGTTGAAGATGAGGATGAACATGATGAATTACAACCTGAGCTAGAGCTACAAGAAGTTAATCCAGTTAAACTAATCAAACTTGATTCGGAACTACTTGATTTTCCCATATTATATTATATATATATATAATAAATAAAATTTTATAAATCCCCTTCAAAAATAAAATAATTTTTAGACGCACAAATTATTTAACAAAAGTTTCAATATCGCTTAAAGTATTATTATCTATATTATTTAAACTTTTCATATCATTATTTTTATTTAATAAATTATCTAAACTATTGATTTCATTTTCAACAATTTCTATTTTCTTCTTATATATATTTTTTTTTTTATCCAAACAAATATTTTTTCTATATATTTTATTATATTTATTTAAATCTTTTTTATTTATAGTATTATCTCCAAAGGTCTCTCTTATTACAGATAATTTTTTATTGTTATTTTTTATTTTTTTTTTTTCATGACTATCAATTTCTTTATCACATTTTATAAATTGATTATAAATAACAACAGCAATTAATAAAATAGTTATTAATAATAATATCATTGTATCACTCTCCATTTATTATATTATATTTTTTATATAATAAAAAAAAAATTAAACCTTATTTTAACATATTTATTATTTTTTATTTTTTATAATCATATATATATGGAATTTAAAAATGAATATTTAATTATATTAATTATTATCATTATTACAATATTCTTTATAATTAATTTTGATATTTATGTTTTACCTAAAAATGAACCACTTTGTAAGCCTATTTATATCATAAAAAAAATTATTGATAATAAAAATATAAAAGAATCTCTTATAAATATATAAAAAAATATTTATATAAAAATAAGTAATTCTAGTTATTATTTTTAATAAAAAAAGAAATTGAAATAAGAAAATCCTCCTCCATATTGAACTGTTTTTCTCTCAGCAAAAAATAATGTTCCTATTAAAGTTACACCAAATATAGCTGATAACATATATTTTTGTAATGAAGAATAATAATCTAATAATTCTTTTTTCTTTTCTTTTGTTAAAAGATAATCTTTTAACATAATTTTATATTCAGATGATTTTTTACTTTCATATAAAAAGAAAATAGTTAATAATACTAAAATACCTATATTCCATGATAAATCTAATTTAGTTGTTAAAATAAACCATATATATATAATTAAACTTGAAATTATTATATTTAATTGTTGGTTTTCTGTAGGTTCTACTCCTAAAGGATTGCCTATAATAGTCATTAAGGATATTATTAATATTAATAACAATAAATGTTGAACCATTCTATTATCTTCTATAGCTTGTTTTAAACCTTTTGAAAATAAATTTGAACAATATCCACTTGCTAAAATTATATAAGTTAATAATATAACTCTTCCAATTGAAAAATTAATATCCATATTACTAATAAATTTACAATATAAAAAAAAAAAGTTTATTTACTTAAATTTAATATTTCTTCTTTTTCAATAAAAAAACAATCTTCATATTGAATATATTTTATATTTCTTTTTTCTTTATCAATCCATTCTAATGGTAAATGTTTTATAATTTTTTCTTTTTCTATTAATGATTTGATTATATATTTATCATATTTTTCATGTAATATGTACTCATACGGTAATAATTTTGTAGTTTTTTCTAATTCTTTTAAAACTTCTATTTCTTTTTCTGTTAATTTATTAATCTCATTTATTGTTTCTATATTTAATTCATAATGAGTTATTGGTAAAGTTGTATTTTGAATCATTGTATCCTCATTATTTAATTTCTTCTTATCTGGTATAAATACTTCTATAGCAAACATTTCACCCTCACCTAATTCATCCGTTTTATTTACAAAATTTTGACATGCTGTCGGTAAATGAGATAATGGTTTATTTAATATAAGTTTTTTACCATGAACTCTTCCATATTCTATATTATGGCCGCCTAAATAATTTAACGCATTATAACCTTTTTTCACTATATTGGCATATATAACTGTTGAAATACTTTGCACTTTAATTTTATTATTTTTTTTGTATTCTTTTCTAATAAATTCTTCTGTTAGTCTAACTATTTCTTTACAATCTTCTATAGCTTCATTATTATTAATGCTAATATATTCGAATGTTCTTGCACTATCTATAATATTTCCAGATTCTTCTAAACCAATATCTACTTTAATTAAATCACCCTCTTTAAAATATCTCTTATTATCTTTATGATATGAATCATGTGCAATAATTGCGTTTATTGATATACCAATTGGAAATGCCTTATTCAAATTTTTACTTTTTAAATAATTATCTATAAAATTATATAATTCTTTATCACTTTTGATATTATTAATGTTATTTTTAATCAAACCCATAAGTTTTTTATGTTCTTCTCCTAATCTTAATAATATATTTCTATCAAATATTGACATTTATTTTCTAATATAAATTATTAATATTTTATATCTTTTATTTTTTCTTATATTTTATATATATATGTCTGAAAATCTATATAAACAAAAATATTTAAAATATAAAAAAAAATATTTAGAATTAAAAGGTGGTGCAGATATTATTTATGATTTAAAAAATAATATTATAAAAGAAAAACAACCTTTGTATATAAAAGCAGGCGTAATAGCACAAAAAATAGCTCCACCTTCTCTTCTTAGATCTATTACAAAAGGATGTAATGATAAAATGGATGATTTACTAACCGATGAAAAAAAATATAAAGAACATCGTAAATTAATTAAAGAATATGATATTGATAAAAATTTAATTGATTGTAATGAACAAAAATATGTAATTAAAACTTTACTTGAAAAAAAAGATCTATCATATAATGATTTAGAAAAATTAAATACTTCAGATTTACAAAAAAAATGTTTAACAAAATATAATTCTCAAAATGAATTTTTTATTAGAAAAAAATTAGGTTTGCCAGATATAAATAATGAAATAAACAATACATATATTGTTTCAGCCGCAGATGCTTACTGCACTATGTTTGAAAATGAAGCACAAAGTAAAGAATATTGGATAAAAGGTAAAAATTTTACTATACAAAATCTTTTATATGGTATTTCTAATATTGATAATGATACTATTGCATATTTAAGCGAACCTAAAAATGTAACTGTTATGCGACTTGCACCAGGACATTATCATAGATATCATTGTCCTGTTACAGGCACAATAGAATCTATTTATCTATTGGGTAATTCTTTTTATAGTGTTCAACCATATATTGTTAATAGTGGAATAGATGTCTATACTGAAAATAAAAGATGTGTAGTGACAATAAGATATAATAAAGATAAAATATTAAAAATGATAATAGTAGGTGCTACTTGTGTAGGTTCTATTGAATTTAATACAAAATTATGTCCAGATAATACTAACACATTAGAAATAGAAAATGGTTCTGATGTAAATACTAAAGAACCATTAAAATATAATATAAAAAAAAATGTAACATTTTCTCAAAATGAAGAATTAGGAAAGTTTAATTTTGGTGGTTCAACAATTTTATATATAATTAATTCAAAAGATGTTTCTAGAACTAATGAAGGTGAAATTATTTATAAACATTCAATAGATAAAGATGAAACATCAGTAGTAGTTGGAACAAAATTATTTAATATATTATAATAATCATTTATTGTTGTATTAACTTTCTTGATGTTCTAGCAGGTTCTTCAACATATTTACCATTCTCTATTTTTCTATAAAATGTTTTAATTTTTGGTTCTCCTTTTCCATCATTTTCCATACTTTCCTCTTTTATATATCCTGTTCCATTGTTATTTACATATGTCCTACTATAAGATTTTGTAAAATTATTATTACTATTCATCATATTCGTGCTAGAACTATTCATTATACTAGAGCTAGAATAATCTTCTCCTAAATTGAAGTTTCTATGTAAATTATCTATTTCATTCATCATATTTGAAAAACTTACATTAAATAGTGAAAAAGGATTAAAAAATGGATTATATAATGAATTATTTCTAGAATAGTGATTTTCATTTCTTCTTCTAACAGGATTATTTTCTTCTTCCACTTTAACAACATCATCGTAAATATTTTCTTCTTCTATTCTAGGTTTATTATCTAAAAGTAATGTAGCTGCTATTTTGTATTTTTCAAAATTTTTTTGAACTTTTTCTTGTCTAAAAAAATTCTCAATATATTTTTTTAAATTATCTCTATCCATTCTATCAAAGTCATTTTGAGTTAAGTTTAAAGTGAGTAATGCTAAACGAAGACCAGATGACATTATATATATAATTATATAAAAAAATTTTTATAAAAAAATTTTTATAAAAAAATTTACAAAAAATATATTTATATTATATTTTCTATAGAACTACATATAATAGTATTTTTATAAATTTGTTTGTCCTTCTCGTTTATAATAACATACTTATTATCATTTGTATATCCTATAAAAATATATGATGTGTCATTATCTTTTAATTTTATCTTAGTTCCCGGTAATAGGTTAGTATTATATAAAGACAAATTTTCTATATTAGTTGTAATTTGTTCCATTTTATAATATTTATAATAAATATGTTTTTATGTAAAATTAAATAATAAATATTAAATAATATTGGTTTGTAGAACGCAACTTTTTTAGCTTATAAAACTAAATAATTACAGGCACAGGAATAATATCAATAATATAAGTATCTTTATCAATTTTCTCAATAATACCATTATCATCTTTTTTTACTTTACCAACAGGATAATTCAAATCAAAATCGTAAATAGTACCAGTCTCTGGACAATACCAATAATTTGAAATATCCTCCTTATTACCTATTTTAATAACTCCTCTAATTTTTATAGCTTTAACTCTAATTGTTATACTTTTAGTTGAATTATAACCATTATCAAATTTTAAATCTTCTATAATATCTTCTTTAAAAGCAGGACCAATATTTTTATCAAATAAAGATACTTCATTAAATTTAAAACATCTATATTTTGACGCCATCATATTATGATTTTTATTTAATTCACAATCAATTGCTGCTTCCTTAATAGTATCTAAAAAGGATTCAATTAAATTTTGTTTTGATCTAGCTAAATTTTCAATTTCAACATCAACAGTATTTAATTGACTTTTATCTTCAATTAATATTTTTTCTTGAGTTACAACACTACCTTCTTGAGTTTCTTTAATTATAAAATTATGTTTAATAGAACGATATCTATAAATTTCAACATGTCTTTCTTCCATAGGTAAATCTTTATGCGAACATTGTCGAATACCTCTACCAATCATTTGAATAATTCTAACTTCATTCCAATATGGTTCTGTAATATGAATTTGTCTTATATTATTTAAAGAAATTCCCTCAGCACCTGCAGGAGAGAATAACATAATTTTAATATTTTTTCCATATTTATTATCAGGATCAGTTTCTATTTTAATAGATTGTCTTCTAACTTCTTTAGAAATATCATTATGAAATTCAGCATATTTAAAATAATCTTTAGCATTAGGATTAGTAAAAGAATTAAAACCAAAGTATTTAAGATAAATTTTTAGGATATCTATACCTTCAATTAAAACATAATTTGAATAAATTAACAAAGGGCCTTTAGATTTAAAAACGTTAAAAATAATATTAGTAAATTTATTAGAACACAACATCATAATATTTATTAATTCTGATTTATTTTTTTCTTTATTTTGCCAATCTTCATAATTATCATATTTTTTAAAATTTTCAATATCATTTAATATATTATTTTTTGAATCTTTTTCCTTAAGATATGTTTTATTTAAATAATTATCAAAAGTTTCTCTAAATTTTTCAAGCATTTTAAAATAACCTTGACTTTGAGATGATAATGTCTTTTTAATTTTTTCTGTATCCTTCGTTTTTAATAATAATTCTAATTCTTTTTCTCCTATTTTAAATTTATTTGGTCTTGGTCTTTCTTCTCCAGAAACAATATCATTTATTGTTGGGAAAACGAAATTACTTGATTGTCTTGTATAAGTTCTATATGTTTCTTTTGCGGATGATTTTGATTTCTTTTTCTTATTTGATATTATTCTTTCTATTTCTTCAAAATGATTATAAACATCAGTTTGATATTCAGACATAGGCACATCAACAAAATTTACAGATTTAGAAGCATATAAATCTGGAGTTGCACCTATATAATATGAAACTAAACCAATTATTCTTCTTTGAAACATATTCTTTGTTTTTGGATTTATTGTAGGTATTGAACTATTATCTACAAAATATTGATCAAATAAAATTTCAGATTTAGGAAAAATATTAGGACGAAGTAAATTAAATAATAAACCTAATTCAAATGGTTTGTTAATAGCTGGTGTTGCTGATAATAAAACTACTCTTGTTGATGAATTTTCTTTTTTATCTTGTAATATATAATCATATATTGCAATTGCTCTTTTTCCTTGCTTACTAGTGACGTTACTATAAACATTTCTAATAAAATTATGTACTTCATCAATAATAAATAAATTTTTTTTTGAACTATCAGTTTTTTTAACCTCATCTAAAAATTCTTTATCTGCATAAGGTGAATCATAATGTATCCATATAATATTTGAATATCTATGTTCATAATCATCCTTTTGAAGCCATTTTTTTATTTCAGACTCCCATGGATTATCATGTAATGCTGCTTTAATTAATAAAAATACATTCCAACCAGAAGTAGCATTATATAAACTATTATAAATAGCCATTACAGCACCAGATTTACCTGCACCTACACCATAATATAATAATGCATCATGATATGGTGATCTGTAATCTAAATAAGAAGCTATAAATTCCTGAAATTTTCTTAATTCAAATTTAGTTGTAATATTACACGGATCCTCATTATCTTTTCTTATAATTTCTGGTAGTTTAAATTTTGAAAAATTTTTTAATAACCATATAGGAAAAATCCTCCCATTTATTTTTAAATTTGGATATGAATTTTTATTTCTTGATTCATCATTTCTTATATCATCTGTCATTTATATCTATCTTATATATAATCTATATAAAATTAAATTATATAAATTTTATTGTTAAAATACAAACTTTATTCCTGTTATAACATTATTAATCACATTAAAAAAAATATCTGTTTTATTATTGATAATATTTTTTAAATTTATATTATTATTTTTATAATTTATGTATATAAAACCATTTCTATATTTTATTTCTTCATTTTTACTATAATATTTTATTGAATCTATAAATAAATTAGCACCAAAAATATCAACACATGTATTTATAGCACCAACATTTTTAACACTACATATTTTATTATTTGATTTATATATATCAATATTAGAAATAATATGATAATCACCACTTATAACATAAATATTAATATTTTTTTTAGTATGATATAATTTATCAAATAAACTATACAAATCATCATTATCTCTATTTATTTCTTTTTTTTGAAATATTATACTTGATAATAAATTAGGTTTAGAACTTGAAAAACATTTTCTTTCTAAAAAAAATATATTATTGTATTTACTTATTTTTTCATAAATATTGTATTTATTTATGGTATCATTATCTAAGTATATATTTTCATGATTCATAACATAAACTGATTTATTATTATCATCATTGATAAAATCAATTTTTTTATTTTCAAATCTAAGATTATTAAATATTTTTATTTCTACTTTTTTGAATAATTTATATATTTTTATAAATATTTTATTATTTTTATTTTTATCATAATAAACATTATCTATTATTTCATGATCATCTGTCATTATGTAATTAAAATTATTTTTTAAATAATATTGTTTTCTTATAATACATTCTATATAATTGTCGTATAATTCCTCATAAATATTTTGTTTTATAGAATCATAATCAATATTATTTTTTATTATATAATCATAATATTTTCTAAATATCATATCATTATATAAAAAATCACCTAAATGAAATATAATTCCAAATTTATCATTTATTAGTTTCCAAGTATTTGTTTCTATGCCTAAATTACTATCACAATTAACGATTTTAACATTATTAAATGGATTTTCTTCCAAATTTATATTTATATTTTCAATTAATTTATTATTTTTATTATTTTTTATTTTAATTTCATATTTTTTACCTTCTTTTATTTTTTCTAAAACTAAAACATTACTTTCATATTTTTTTATAATAATATTTTCTAAATAATTTTCATTAATATATAATCTTACATCATAGGATTTTTTAGATAATATTATTATTTTAACTCTATTTTTATTATATTCACCAAGAATATAACTTATTTTATTCTTCATCAATCTTTTATATATTATTATATAAAAAATATTTTATAATATCAACCTATTTTTATTTTCTAAATAGGAGGCGTTGGATAGATAAATAAATCATTATCTAATTTACATATACCATATGAAATTGCTTGAACTGAAGTATATGCTTTTACGCCAACATTTGTATCTTCAGTAACAAATGTTATTCCTGAACCAGCTGTATTAGTTACAACAATAAATTGAGCTCCTTCATTAACAAAAATAGAGTTAGATAAGGCTCCAGATAAAAGATTAGTAGCTCTTATATTAAATACTTTATTAATACTTAGTGTTGAAGGTGAATTAAAACTAAAGGCGTTAGTACATAAATCAGTCTTAATTCTATTAACTTCTATGTAACTTGTTTGAAGTTGTAATGCTGTTGTAGAATTTACAAATCTTAATTTATCTGCACAAAATTCTTCATTTCTCATATCATTAATTAACATCGCACTCACTTGTGCGCTTCCTAAATATGAACCTCTAAATTCTTTCATTTCAAAGTTTGAAAGTTTTTTAGAAGAATTATTGTAATCAACTGTTCCATTAAATACCCATCCTCCATTATTTGCAGTAGTCACAGCAGTATCTGCAGTAGTTGTTGCTACTGCATATGAAATTATATCTCCTGCTCTTAATTTAGAACCAGATTGAAATACCATTTTTCCCGATGGCGTTCCATTTAATAATAAAACTTTAGTTTCATTATCGATTTTTAATGATGCGCCTGTAGCAATAGTATAAGTTCCAGAAATAATGTATGTATTACATTTTTTCCAATGTTCGCTACCTGTTAAGGTAGTAGTTGAAATCACTTTTATTGTCATATTTATTTATAATATATAAAAAAATTTATAGGGGGTACACTACTAGTAGCACAAAACTTGATAATTTACATATATAACCTATCTTTTTATTATATAATAAAAAAATTAAAATTCATAATAAATATTTATTATACATAATATTATAAATATGTAATGGCTTGGTTCCCTACACATAATTCAATTCCTAGACTTATTAAAAATTTTATACCTTTTGGTAATAAAAAGTTTAATAATACTAATCTTATTATTAACGACGAGCATATTCATAATACTTTCTTAAAAACACATAAACTTAAAATTTATCCTAATTATGTTCAACAAACCATTTTAAATGGTTGGTTTTTAGAAGTTAAT
>Ga0194129_10008549_pt1 | contig 11809 bp, 10 predicted proteins | sample TA2KigCa35mmetaG_FD_150862 | JGI IMG/M metagenome (GOLD analysis project Ga0194129, IMG submission 150862) | Freshwater microbial communities from Lake Tanganyika, Tanzania - TA2015038 Kigoma Deep Cast 35m | ecosystem: Environmental > Aquatic > Freshwater > Lake | place: Tanzania: Lake... | reverse complement strand
AACGCTTTGATTGATGGATCGCGGCTGGTGAAGGTTTGCTGCCGCCTGATCAGCTCTTGGTTGATCTGGGCCAGCTGGCCCAAAGGGTCGCCTTGGACCGCAGGCCGGCTTGTCGTGACGGCTGGGGCGCTGATGGTAGGGGTAGAGCTGTTGAGAAGTTTCGTGATGTCCACCCCGCCTCCACCACCCAAACTGCCGCCCCCGGCTGCAATGCCATATCGGATGCGATAGAAGTCGGCGGCACGGGTGGATGCCTCCGACTTCTGGCGAAACTCTGCCACCTGTTGTTTGGCGTAGGCCAGGCCGTTGCTGAGGGAATCACGGCGCTCACGGCCGGAATAGCGTTGGTATGCCTTGGAAATCTGATGCAATACCGGGAGCACCATTGGCTTATCGCTGTCGCGATAGGAGATGGTGAGCACGCTGGTGCCCTTTTCCAGCTTCACCTCGAGATTGTTTTTCACCCATTCAGCAAAGTGCAACTTGGCAACGGATTCCCCAGTGCCGGCTTTGCGGGCTATTACCAGATCAAAAATCGGCTTGAGCACTGAGGGGCTCTCCAGGATTTTCACCTCGGTTGCGAGTTGGCCCTCGCCACCAACACTGAGCCCCGCGAGGCTGGACAACATCGGATTGGAGGCGGCCAAGCTGGCAAGCCGAGATGATCCGTCTTGGTCTTTTGTTGCCAAAACGATCTGAAAACTTCCTTCCCAGACGGGTTTGGTAACAGCGGTGGCCAGCGCTGCCGCGCCCAAGCCCCCAACAGCCCCAGCGAAGATCCAACCCCACTGGCGTTTCAGGGCTGCGGCTACTTGTCTGAGATCGATTTCGTCGTCGGCAGGGGGCGTTAGCGTTGCCGGCGCTGATGTGAGTGTGGTCATCGGGTGGTTAGGGCTTGAACAGGCTGTACACCGAATAGATCCCCACCGCCGGGCCCGTCACCTCGTTGAGCACGCCCACCGTGGCTGAGAAGATGGAGTCGTTGACCCGCACCACATCGCCGTTCATGAGCACCGGATTTTTGTAGTCCCCAGCCTTGGCCCCTGGGTTCAACGACATCAAGCGGCGGTCGGTGGCTCCATCGGGGCTGAAGCGTAGAAATTCAACCTGTCCCCGTAGCAGCTTGGCGCCGCCGGCGCTGGCGATGGCCTGGTTGAGGGTTGCCCCTTGCGGAAGGCTTTGGGGGCCGGGGTCTTTGACCCGGCCGCTCACATACACCTGAATGAAATCCGGAGAGAGGTTGGTGCGGCTGGCGGCCAGCAGCTGATCGCGGAGCACCTGGGACGAGCGGCTCACGGAAACCACGTCGCCATCAAACAGGCGTATGTTCACGCTTTCATCGCCGTTGCTCACCAGCTGCAAGAAATTGACCGTGGCTCGGACTTTGCCACCCCCAGCGCTCAGGGGCTGTTTGCGAACCACCTGCACCTCGGCCAGGTTGGAAAAGGGTGTGACCCCTTGCGCCGCACGCAGGGCATCAAACAGGGTGGGCCAGCGGATGGGCTGGCTTGGCAAGCCCTGAAGGGTGGCCACATCATCGGGCACGGATCGGCTCAGCCGTAGCCGTGCTGCCTGGGCATCGGCCAGGCCGGTGGTTTGGCTGCGCAGCACCTCTGGGCGGACCCCCGGCGTGATGCTCAGGGCGTCTGAGGTGGCTTGGGATCCGGAGATCGTGTAGTAGCCAGGGCGGTTGATCTCGCCGCCCACGTAGACGCGCACGGGCCGGAATGCCACGGGCTTCACGTAGAGCTGCGGGTTCTTCACATAGGCCTTGAACTGCTGGGTGAGGAAGTAGCGCAGCTCCTCCACTGTGAGCCCCTCCACGTAAAGGGCCCGCAGCCGGGGCAGGTAGATGGTACCGTCGGGCCCGATCGCGAAGGTGCCGCTGAGCTCCGGGATGTCGAGAAGCTCCACCTGCAGGCTGTCGCCTGGGCCGAGGATGTAAGTATCGTACACGACACGATTGCGCTGCAGACCAGAGCTGGATTGCGGGGCGACCTCTGGAGGGGGCTTGGCCGCGTGCAAAGAAGACTGCAAACCTACAAGCATAACTGTAGGTAGGCCGAAGATGGCAGAAAGACGTTTCAATTTACTTCGTAGGGTAAAATAATTGTACTGTGATGCATGCCACGCTACTCAGACTAGGTGACAGTAGCTTGGCTGGGCCGCTTCATCCGCCTTGAGGATATCTAGAATTTACGTAATCAGGTCTAGAGTAAGAGTATTCTACGAATGGCATTAGGCTGTAGTTCAGAGCAAAATCCTTCAAAGTCTGATATCTATTTATATTCTTAATACAACAGAGGCATTTTGGTTTGCATCGGGAAGGCTCATCGTTAGCTTCTAAGGTGTATAATAGTATAAAAAGCTCATTATTACTTAGAAAGCGCCACTTAAATGGTCGGATATATGAACAGAGACACTTCAAGCAGGATCTGTCAGAACACTTATGCATAAGAAGTTAGCATTAACTCAGGCATCTAGTAAATCCCGTTAGGCCAGAGAAGGATGCAGATCACTGAGCACAACTTAAAGCCGTGTAAGCCTGATCGGTAGAGTAAAAATATAAAAGTAAAGTCTATTTGAGCATACGTTGTTTCCCAACCGATCGTCGGCCTGCAGCAGATAGAGCTTAGATAAACTAAGAGCAGTCAAGTTTATTGGTGTATGTGAATTCTACAACTAAGCCACTCAGACTATACTACTAAACCGAAAAACTATACAAAATGAATCCTGTATTCCAATCGAATCTATGTCAAGGACTTGTGAAGTGAGAAATGTCTACCTGCTTGCTGACATCGATAAGGTAAATATAGATATCGACCCTACTCTGTTCATATTCAGTTATTTACGTGGCAGGATTATAGAATAATTGAGGGTAAAATAAGCATGAACCTCACTATCGAAACAAGCCGTTATGTAGCCAATGTCTAACGAAATCTTGGTATTAAATTTTTAAGTATTCGATTTACAGCATAAGCACTGAGAGCGGAAATCGAACAGCTAATGATTAGGAAAGCTTAGCGCATACTTGTATACTCGAAAGATAACATGAAGTTGCAAAACTGCGACAAGAGAAAAACTAGTGAAATATAGCCAAGCGATCGCACAGCAGCCGGAGACACTACTTTCTTACACAATCAAGTATAATTGATTGCATAAATAAGCCGAGTTTTGAAAGATTATATTTGCTCGTGGATATTAATTGTTGTCTACTAGGTCGCTGTTTGTCCTTCTGAACTATGAGTTTATTCAGGCAGTTAATAAGCTGGTCTTGACTATATGGATCAAAGTACAATAATTCAGTATCTGATTGAACCTCTCGATTAACTGGAATCGCAGACAGTAGAACGGGTATACCTAACGCTACTGCATCGTATGCCGCTCCTCCGCCTGGACCACCCTCAAACAAGGTTGGCTGAATTAGCCCAATACTATTCCTTAAAAGTGAAAGCTGGTGACGTTTAGGAATGCGCCCAAGTATGCAAATATAGTTTGTTGCACCAAGTATATGAATTAGCTCTTTAAGTTCTTGGAAGTATCGAGGAAATCTAATGTCATTAGTCGCCCCTGTGCAAATTAGTTTATACTTAAAATCATTCATATTATTGAACTCTGCAAAAGCCCTAAATAGCATGCTATGATTCTTGTGCTTCCAAAACTGATTACAAGTTATAAAGTACATTTGTTGGTCGTCAATTCCGTACCTTGATGTAACATCTAATTCGTCAACTATTAACTTTTTCGGCAAAGAAGGCGCGAATGGTAACGGGCAAATCTTTGATGTGAATGGTGAATAATATAGCTTGAGATCATTCATTGCTGCACGTGAATTAACAATCACATGAGAGGCCTTGTTAAGCATGCATTTAAATTGACGATCTCTCTTGGCAATCTGGCTATAAGTAAAAAGTTCAGGCATACGACAATGCTGCGCATCATAAAGATATCCAATCCAAGGAAGTGTAAACTTATCGCTTGGAGGATGCATCAAAGGAAACACTATCTCAGCATCTAAAATTGTTGCATAATTCTCTAATTGATGACCCCTGCTACTTAATTCAGCAAATTTAAGATCACATGATATATTGCCGAAAATGCTTTTCAGCTCTTGAAGCTCCAACTTTGGTGGTCTTGCGACAGATAACTTTCCAGTTCTAACCAAACTGATGATTGTTTTGGCCACAGTATAGAAGAAACTGTAAACACTATAAAATGAATCTTGTTTTTCTAGAATCAACTCATAATTAGTGAGAGATCTTTCTGTAGAATTTAATGAGTTAACAATCAAAGCGAGGAGATCAACACCTCCACCCCACCCATCTAATCCACAGCTGTTGATTATCCGAACCATTATAAGGAATCGAGAAGTTGACGCTTGTGATTAATATAGTCTTGATAGCTTAAGATTTCATTGCCATTGTATAATGCTGGTCTCAATGGTGGGTGAGTCATTGCTTTTATGAATGATTTAACTCTTAGGACATCCCAATGATCTTGTATTATCCCATCATAAGGCGCTCCTCTTTTATAAGAGCAACCTTCGCCTGATTGGGGCATACCATCAAATCCTCCTAGGACCATATCGAGGACTAAAGGAAGCATTTCTGACGCTTCAAACATCACACGTTGGTAGAGATTGACTTGCAAGTCGTAACTTCTCAGTCTAATAGGTTTTTGCAATATTATATTGCCTCCGTCGAGTTTATTGGTCATATAATGATAAGTATAGCCACAATATGGCTCTTGGTTAGCCATGGCCCATGTCAAGCTGCTGCACCCTTTATAATTAGGAAGAAGAGAAGGATGACAATTAAATGCTTTATACTCGCACAAACTAAGAACTTCATGGGGAACTTTGTAATTGTAATAAAGTGAGGCAATTATATCGGGTTTGAAAGGCATAAGGTCCAGAGAGATACGCTCTGTTGAATAGGGGGCTTAGCTCATCGCACAAATCAACTAAGGAAGGGATGTGATAAGGACTGTTGTGCGTAAAAACGAAAAGATTATATTGTCTCTCCCTTAGCATCTCGAGAGATCTACAGCCAATCCAGTTGGAACCACACAAGATGATATTCGTCATATAGAAAAAAATTGCCTAATTTTGCTGGAAATGAACGATATCTGCTGCTCTTGTAATTCTGGCCAGCTAGGTAAAGATATACCTCGCGCGGCTATTGTTGAAGTGATTGGTAGATCTATATCTACAGATCGGTAGGGTGGCATAGAATGTATAGGGTTGAACACTGGCCGTGTTTCTATGCCAAAGGACAGAAGATGCGCTCTGAGTGGATCCCTATGCTCGGCGTCATCAAGAAGTAAATTTACCATCCAAAAGCTATGTATTGTATTCTCAGCTTCTGAGTGCAATATGAGTGGAAGACCATCAAGCTTCTGCGAGTAACTGTTATATAATGTTCTTTTCATTGCCAGAATGTCCTTAATTCTCTCAAGCTGCGCAAGGCCAATTGCTGCGCAGATGTTGGTCATGCGATAATTATACCCAATTACATCGTGCATGTACTCTTTGCCGTCTGCGAGACCTTGGTTTCTCAATTTTAATGCTCTCTTATGAAGTGCTGCGTTTCTTGTGCAGACCATTCCACCTTCGCCCGTAGTTATAGTTTTATTTCCATAAAAACTAAAAGTGGATATATCACCGAATGTGCCAACGTGTTTGCCGTCATAGAATGTCCCTAGCGCTTCAGCACAGTCTTCAATAATTAACAAATCATGTTTTTTGCAAATACTCACAATATCTTTCATGTTACATGCTTGCCCATAAAGATGCACAACCACTACGGCTCTGGTATTCTTGGTTATAGACTTCGATAAGCAATCTGGCGACATTTGCCATGTATTAATATCTACGTCGACAAAGACTGGGTTGGCTCCAGTGTATTTTATGGCGTTGGCTGAAGCAATGTAGGTAAGTGATGGAACGATTATTTCGTCACCCACGCCTATGCCCGCAGCCTCCAAAGCTAAATGGAGTGCCACAGTACCATTGCACACAGAAATACTATGTGCAACATCAATGTATTCACTAAAAGCTTTCTCAAACTTATCGACAAAGCTACCCTTAGAGGAGATCCAAGTGCTATTCAGGCACTCGTTTACATACTTCGATTCATTTCCGTGCAAGCTGGGCTGGTAAACCGCGATCTTCTCTGACATGGGAGCAAACAAACCTTCTCAAATCTAGCATAATCTGCTTTTGGCCTGATGTCGGATCATACCGATCATTGTAAAAGCATTCTTTAGAGCCTAGTCTTCGGATCTGCGAACTACCAATTATAATCATACGATATAAGGTCTTTAGGTTTATTAAGTGCTTGATGAAGATGCTCTTAATAAAGTCTCCTGCAATTTGACTCAACTAAAAGGGGAGCCAATAATTGATTTATACTCGCTACCATGACTTAAGAATGTTACTTAAGGAGCTTTTCTAAAAGTTACAGAACTCATCTCATTCAATAGAGAAGATGTCATACACAATTGATTGAAGATAAACGATAGAAATAATCTGCTGCTGTAGTGATGCTATTGGCAAAGATTTCTTGGATAACTGATATGCCTTTCATTCCTGATATGAAAATGTTGACCGAACGAGTATCCAACTAACCAATGTTAATGAATAGACATTAAAAAAACATGCTTAATAGATTAGATCTGGCTTTCATAAGAAATGGATAAAGCGATGGAGTCAAACAAAATGGAATCTTCAGAATCTCAGCTAACTTTTCATAAGAACGTCTACAAGGCTCTCTTGACTTTCTTAGTAATAACTTTAGCGTCAATTGGTTAGAAATCCCGCCCAAATGGAATCTGGTAATTGTGATAGGGACATAAAGCCATCTGCCATGTTTAAGTATTGTCCTTTTCCATAGACCATCGGCACCGACCTTTGAGTTAAGCTCAAAAAGATATTTCTTACCAAAAGTAGTTGACACAAACATCGCTTGATGATTGGGTTCAAAATATTTTATCCACCTGCCTATATTTGATATACGCCTGCTTGGCAACTCCCAGCTGACAGCAGGTGAACTTATTAAAGCCATGAAGAAAACTATGTCATAACTGTTCAACAGCACCGTTGCCAAGTCAAATCCAGATATTGCTAATGTGAATTCATCGCCGCCGTTTAAAAAACAAAACCAATCTGAGTCAATTACTCGCAGGGCATAATTCATTGTTTCATAAATTCCCGACACACCTATTTTCTTCATATCGTAATAATAAACCGATGAAGACATCTTGGGAAAACAACTACTTATGTACATGCAATGGCTGAAATCTGACTCCTCGAAAATATAAAATCTAAAAATTATGTTAGTAAACTTATGTAAATTCTGAAGGGATTCAAGCGTCTTCATAAGTCCGCTTAAATCATTTTTGCTAAGAATGGCAATCGCGACAATCATATCTTGGAGGATTAAAGTTGTACAACATGAGAGGCATGATGGTTAATTATTTTACTGTGACTCGCAATAATTATTGAAGAGAGCTGGAATTCGCTGGTCAAGAATTCAAAGACTAGATCTTCTGTTTCTGGATCCAGGGCGGATGTTGGCTCATCCAAGATAATGATTTTTGCATTTCTATGCAGTATCCTAGCTAGACATAAACGTTGCCGTTGTCCAGTGCTAAGTGTAGACGCTAGATCTTTAACAGAAATTGTAGACAAAGAAGATATTTTATCATCTATAATAGTACCGAGAAGAAGCTTGTTAAGTATAAAGCACAGCCATTCCTCATCCAAACAGATGGAATCCTGGTAAGAGAAATAATCCCTTATCGATAAGTCAGGGAACAAGGTAGAACGACAGTTGCCATAAGCAATGGAGGACACAATAGAATTTGCAGGTAGAATGGTATCAGAAGTAAACCTTTGACCGTCAAAAATGATCGCACCTTGTGTCGGTTTCTCTAACAACATTAATATGTCTATAAGTGTGCTTTTGCCAGACCCTGACTTGCCTTTAATTGCAACTAAATCTCCTGATGTGGCATTAAATGATATACCTGAGAACAAAACCTTGTGATTAATAACATAGCTCAAATCACATGCCATAATTGATGATGATACTATATCTTCGCGCTTAGAATTTTTACTTTGACTAAAACTTAGCATATAATTATCATATTTTAAATCTCTATTTTTCGTTGACGCTGAATCTTTATTTCCTATGCTGTTTGACTCTGCGACCTCAAGTAGTTTCATAACCGAAAAAACCGAAGTATTCATAGAAACAAATGCATTGAGTATTTGTTGAAATAGTGGTAATATCTTCAAGCCAAGAAATGAAGTTATTATCAACGAAGATATCATTGCATTTACATCTTCTCTTATTGTAGATATAAAGATTGCTGCTACTATAAAGATGAGAGCAAGATGTTCAATTATCGGTCTTGTAGCATTCATCATTAAATAACCAGTCGCCCCAGTTTTTCTGAGTAGCTTATCCGATTTGCTAAAGAGTGAGATATCTGGTCTATAAATTGCTACCTGGCGATTTTCACGCAAATCTTGATAAATCACCCCAACAGAATCTATCACAGATGCAGTTTCATTATGTTGAATCTCGGATATTTTTCGTACTGGCTTAAGTAAACTATTTGAGGCAGCAAGCATAACTATGGCAATTGTTCCCAATGGGACGAGCAAAGCCGGCTTAATTATACTTCCAGCAAAGATCAATAAGACTATATTCATAATTGATATAATTGACACAAGCAATGGTGTTATAAAATCGCTTATTAACTTTGATTCACAGACAAGCAAAGTGTTAGATATTTCCGACATCGAATATTTTTCAACTTCACGAGGATTAGACTCTGCTATATTCCTTGCACCTTTTGATCCTATAAGATTTCCGATATCAGCGCTAACATTACCTACCCTATAATAAAATGTTAACTTTACGGACAATGATATTATTAACGTTGACAGCCACATCGCTAAAATTGCGATCTTATTATCGGCGCCAAAGTAGAGGTATTTAATAGTTGTCACAACCGGCTTTGCAGCTGCCGAATTTAGTACCTGTGGTAGTGAAGTATTCAAATATAACGACGATGCTAATGAGATTAGCGCTAACGCAAGAATCTCTATAAATGAGTATACAATGCCAAAGAGAATGGCGATAAACAGTTCATATTTTAATCGATAACTCAGGCCTGCGTTTATATTTCGTAAAGTTAGCAAAATCAGCCAGCGACTTTTTTTTGCCCTAATGTTATTATCATTTATGGAATTTACATTGTCCATTTTACTGTGGCTGACTGTATCTTGTTCGATAATGCAGTTTAGCATTAGCCTGGCTGACAACCTCTTCGCAGTATGTCTTATATGGATCACTTCGACCGTTGTCGCAATCATCGCAATAGCAGATGCTGATATTAAGAATTGCATCACAATTTTGTGGCTCACTTTTTCCGTCGGTTTATTTGTGGGTCACTACATATGTTTGAAATATCCTCTTCCAACCAATTATTCTCTTCCATTCCGATCGAGTAAAATTTCCTTTTCTAAACTTATTAGGTATATTGAATATTCTTGCCTTGCATTAATACCTATTAGTCTGTCACTTTCACTTGCTGCCCCAGATGGTGATTATACGGGTGCCACTGTTTTCGCTCAGAGCCGTAATTCAGCTATCATGTATACAGTATCAGGACTATTGAATTGCTTCATCTACTCGTCTTCATTTATTCTCTTTCTTAATTTTCGTTCTTTCCCATTCAGAAAATACGTAAATATTTCGAAAACTCTACGTCTGCTTTTTCTATTGCTGATTGCTAGACTCTCTCCAGGAATTGGTGTAGTTTTATCTACAAGTCTGGTTGACTATGGAACACGCCTTCTTGAGCCAATTATTTTTGTTTCCGGCCTTTTCATTCTTGACTACTTGCGATACTCCAGTATTCGTTATTGTATCCTTTCTTTGAAAATCAATCGCACCATCTTTTTTGTTTCATTTGCATTAATTATATTCGTTTTTATTGTCCTTGCAGGATTTCCTCAGGTAATGGTGAGTCTTTTTCAAAAAGTAGGAAATAGAGGATTCATTTATCTGCTTTTGAATGCTGATATTTTAGCCGATGTTGGAAATCATTATGGCGGCAACTTCCTATATTTCTTTCATCCATTCTTGAAATTATTTGGAGGTGGAGCATATACTCTCCCTATCGGTAGCTTTATCGAATCTGGAGGATTGGGCGATAAGTCCTATATTGGTGGGCCAAATGTTCATCTGCCGCTCACTCTTTATGCCCTGTCTTGGTCTTTTCTTCCTCTTGCCATTTGCATTATTACGCTTCTATCGGTTGTGACCGGCTATATAATTGGACAAATAAAAATGATCCTTGCCAAGCGAATTCTTTCCCCTTTCATTCCCACAAATATGATATTATATTCTTCCCTGTTCTTATCTTTCCCCACATTTGTACTAGAGCCATCGGCTTGGGGTCATTCCTTTTTCTTCTCCGTCATAATGTATGCTTTTTTAGTAGGCTTTAGATTCTAAGTTTGCTTTATGTTATGCAAAACATCGTGCAAGAATATATTTCCTTGTATCTCTGAATTACGGCATTTAAATGCTTCTCCTTTGCGTTCAAAAAAGGTTGCACTCCCCAGTTGCTAATATTGCTACACGGATTTGGGCTTGCTCCAATGTTGGTATTAGTCTAAGACTGGCGTACTGTTCTACCCCTCCTCTGGTTGATTCCATTAATGAGTAAGTCTGCTTTTTCGTGTTGGATGTACTCTGAAGGCTTCTCGTAAACATCGGCGCTCTGTTTGAAAATGGTAATGTACGATTCGCTCTGCCTCTCAACGCAACTCGCGAATCTAATGCCACTATGATGGTCTCGGTGGTTGTATAAGTCGACGAACGCGTCCACCCACCAACACGCCCGCTTTTTGGATGCATATTGCATTCCGGGATATTCTGGTCGGTACTTCATTGCCCTCAACCAGGAATCTGAGTACGTGATGTCATTCAAGACCCCTCGACGTGTAAATGATCTTAGTACGCCTAGTTCATCCATATTGCACTAGATCCTAACTGCACCCATAGCGTTTTCGTTATCGGCGTGTAGAATCAGTTGCTGCTTTTGCCCCTGTCTGTCCGCTCTCTCAAATATGCACTATTGACCAGATCCACAAAATGGCTGAATCCTCACGTTCATCCAGATCTCAGGCTGCCAGCTCGCGGCACCAGACGTCGATCACCAGGCAGACGTACGACATGATGCCACATACGGTCTAAAACAGATAGGTGATATCCCAGCTCTAGACCAGAGTGGGTCCCGCAGCGCTGAGCCTTGGCACTACTCTTGGTTCCAGTAGTGGTCTTGCTCGACCATTCAGATTCACCTTATTTTAGTATTGCATCACGCGTTGAAATTTGCTTTCGTAGCAGCTATAATGCCCGTTATCGGCATCATCTTGCGCGATCAGTCCCAGTGCCAGCGATGTGTTTTTAGAGTGGTTGCAAGTGAGCAGAATACGTAGCCGCTCTTCTTCTCTCAGTCTGAGGAAAACCTGACCGACGCTTTCATTACGGCGATCGTGGTCGCCGCCATTACTTAGGCCCGCCTCCCGCCAGCATTAGACAGGGCGTAGCCAGATGCACTCTAGCTGCAGTCGTTGCTCTGGCCCGCACCAGCGGCATAGGCCTCGCTGATCAGCTAGATCAGCTTCGTTTGGTACGCACCGCACGTCAGCTTAAGTGCCCCCCTTTGTCGTTCCAGGTCTTATGAGAGTTGGTGGGCGTGGTTATGCGCCAACTCCCTGTCTAGG
>Ga0194129_10008548_pt1 | contig 11809 bp, 6 predicted proteins | sample TA2KigCa35mmetaG_FD_150862 | JGI IMG/M metagenome (GOLD analysis project Ga0194129, IMG submission 150862) | Freshwater microbial communities from Lake Tanganyika, Tanzania - TA2015038 Kigoma Deep Cast 35m | ecosystem: Environmental > Aquatic > Freshwater > Lake | place: Tanzania: Lake... | reverse complement strand
CCGGCGGTTCTAAAGCTTCTTGTCCTAAAGGCAGAAAGTGTAAAAAGTAATGCCTAAAGACGCATGCTATAAAAAAGTAATGTCCCGCTATAAAAAGCACTCTGCTTATGCTTCAGGTGCTATGGTTAAGTGTCGCAAAGTCGGCGCTGCCAAGTGGGGTAATAAATCTAAAAGGAAGAAGTAATGGCTAAAAAGAAAAAGAAAAAAGCTGACTTCTCACTTGAAAAAGAAAAAGGTTTGCATGGTTGGTTTTCTAGAAACAAAGGCAAAGGATGGATCAATTGTAAAACAGGTGGTCCTTGTGGCCGTTCAGATACCAGCAAGGGTTCTTACCCTGCGTGTAGACCAACAAAATCTATGTGTACTGCTAAGGGAGTACGCGCTAAGAAATCAGGAAAGAGAGTATCTTGGAAATGAAATCCAAATTCAAATGTAATTGTGGAACAACCACCAGATTAACTGGTAAAGATGCTCAGCCTAGGGCATGTCCTAAGGCAATAACAAAAACTACTAAGAAAGGTAAGTAAATAAAATGAACGACAATGTACAAGAGACTCCAGAGTTTGAATATCAGAACACTCCAGAGACTAGCGCTGTGGACTCTGCTATTCAACAATCAGAACAATCTCTTGTTGCATCACCTGATGAAGTTAATGCAGCAAAAGAACGGAAGGCGTTTGAAACTTATGTCCAAAGTAATGGTATCGCAGTACCTGAAAACTTTAAGGACATTGGTAGCTGGTTTGACAGTCTAAGAAACGCGCAGAAAGCATATACTCAGAGCCGTCAAGAGATCGCTGATCTTAAAAAGAAGTACAACGATACAACTGATAACCCTCAGTATAAACCCACACCTACCCCAGAGAAACCTAGTGTACCGCCAATTAAAGAGGAACTAAGAATTCCTGATAAGGCTGAAGCTCCTAAGGAACAGTCTGCTCCTGAAGTTGCGCCTATCACTAAGGAAGATTGGGATAAGTGGTCAATTGAAGTATCTGTTAAGGGCGCTCTCAGCGATGAGACAATGAATGAGATTCGTCAGAAGACAAAGCTGCCTGACTTTGCAATTCAAGAATACATGCAAGGTCAGCAGGCAAAGCTTCAACTAGCTTTCGGCAAAGCTGCTGAACTTATCGGAGGTCGTGAAAGACTTGCCGAACTATTTGGCTGGGCTAGCCAGACTATGAACCCTCAAGAAATTAAGAGCTTAAATGCTGCTCTTGCTACCCCATCGTGGGATGTAGCTCTTATGGGTTTATCCTCAAAGTATGAGAAGTCTACTGGCAACTCAGCCAAGCAAAAGGAACCAACTAAAGGTAGACAGGTTCCAGTCGGTAGTACACAGCAGGCAACTGCTGGCTATCAGACTAAACGGGAATTCTATGCGGACAGAAACAACAGCCGTTTTAACACGGACCCTAAGTTCCGGGCTGCTGTAGAATCACGCATGGCTAGAACTGATTTCCGTAGTTTACCTTTCTGACATTGATGAATACTTGCAACAGTCCCCCGTTAGGCTGGATATGAAGCAAGGACTAATCACCAACCCAAAGACTCCTAGTGGAAAAATCAGTAAGTTGGCTAAGTCAATCCTCGTAACTTTTTATTTGATTTAAAACACTAACTCTAAGGAGTAATAAAATGCCATTTGACAATTTAGGCGACAATAACATGGTTTACCGCACATCAACAACAGCCGCTACTTCAGGTGGCGCAGCTGGTGCAAACAAACTTTGGTTACCAATCTGGAGCGGTGAAGTTATTCACGCTTACGACCGCTATAACATGTTTGAAAACATGGTTATGCCAAAGACCATTGCTTCAGGCACTACCGCAGAATTCCCAGTAACTGGCACAGTCGCTCTCAAGGCCGCTTGGAACGCTGGTGAAGAACTCGCAGGCGGTTCTTCAGCTTCAACAACTTTCTCAATTAAACTTGATAAGCGTCCAATGGCCGCTCACTTTGAAATTGATAATGTTGACCAGCTTCTAACTCAGTGGGAATTCCGCGCTGAGCTAGCTCGTCAGGCCGGTTTAACTCTTGCCAACACCCGTGATAAGCAGATTGCTGCTTACATTGCCCGTGCTGGTGCAGAGTCTTTACTAGCTTCTGATCCACGAACTGGTCTTACTGTACCAAATCAGGCACTATTTAGCGACGATGCTTTTGACCACCTAGGCAATAGCGGCTCAGGCGCACCTGATAGAACTACAGCAGCTCTTAAAGTTCTTAAGTCTATTGAAGACTTTATGGTTCACCTTCAAGAAATTAACGCACCAACTGAAGGCGTATATTGCGTTGTAACTCCACGCGCATTCCAAGATATTCGTTCACTTGGCGTTGCCCGTGTAAGCGGTGATCTTAATGCTGGCGCTGGCCGTCCATTCTTTGGTGGCGTAGCTGAAGCTGGCGGTCTTGGTGCTCCACTTGCAATGGGTATGCACAATCTGGCTGATTCTCTTGAGTATCAGGGTTGCATGATTTTAAAGAGCAACCACTTACCAGTTGTAAATTATGGTGAAAACGAAATTGGTGAAGCCCGTTATAACCTTACAGGTGGAAACGCTCAGGTTAAGGCTCTTATTTTCCAGAAGGATTGCGTTGCCTCACTAAATCTACAGGGTCTAAAGGTTGACACTGTTGATGATGTTCGTCGCAATACCACCTTCACAGTTGCTAGCATGTTCAAGGGTACTGGCGTACTTCGTCCAGAACTTGCTGCAGTTATTTGTGGTGAAACTAACACAAATACAAGAGCGCTTCTAAGAACAGGTCTTGCTATGACTGCAGAGTATGTTGTTACTGGCTAATTTTAATTAACCTATCAATCCCTATCAAGAAAGGAGGAAACACTTGTTGTTTGTTTTACAATCTTGAGAGGGGGTGATCTAATTATCTACGCGGTAGTCCCTTAAGTGGGACTACCGTGTTTTCTTTTCCAACTAAAGGAGGCTATTATGGGAATGATTACTAAATTACAGGCCGTTAATAACATGCTTTTGGCTGCTGGTGAATCCCTAGTAGCCGACTTGGATAACGAGTCTGGTATTGATACTGAAATTGCTTTGACTATTCTTGAAAACACTAACCTTGATTATCAGTTAAGAGGTTTAGTTAATAACAAATATGTAAGAAAGATTAACCCTAATGTATCTAGCAAGATTATTTTACCTATGCCAGATGCCGATGAAGAAGGTATTATCTCTATTGAATTAAAGTCTGTTCACTTTAACAAAGATAATCAACCTATTTATACCCGGTTACTTAATTCTTCACCACCCCGTATGTGGAATGTGACTGATGATACTGATATCTTTCCAAAAGATAAAGACTATTATTGGGAAATCATTCAGAAAATCCGGTGGGAAAATCTAGACACGCCTGTACAACGGGCTGTTATGACCACGGCTATGCGTCACTATCAGGTCGTAACCCAAGGTGACGAAGCTACTGATGCGTTCTTAGCTTTTCAGGAACAGTTATTTAACGCTAAGCAGAGAGCGGCTGATATTAATGACAAGAAGAGAAACATCTTCTTAACTGGCGATATAGCTACTAGAGCAGCCGTTAACCGCGTACCATTCTCATCTGACCCATCTAGATTCCGTTTCTGGAGAACCATTTAAAGGAGGTTTAAATGCCCCCAATTAGAAAAAAAGGACCACAGGGTTCTCTTATTTCAACCCGATTACCTGTATTTTCGCTTAGCGGAGGGGTAGGTAGACAAGCTCCTAATAAGAGATTACCATCCGAAGCAGAGAATCTAGACAATGTTCTGCTTAGTTTAGAGAAATCTTTTGAAAAGCGCGGTGGCTTTAGCCTTATGAAGCCAACTGGATATGATGCAAAGACATCGTATTCTTTTACTAACGATACTTCCCGTATTGATATTTCCCGGTTTAACTCAATCCCTTCTTCACACAAGGTTTGGTTTTACTGGTTTGTAATTAACTCTGATAATACCTTCCTATTGGGCATTGACTATACCGCTTCTGGTAATACAGAGCCTTTATTCTATGTATTAAAGGTTAATCCAGACAACAGCTGGCAGGATATCACTCCATTACCTCAATGGGATCCAGAAGATCCTGCTATTCCAACAACCTATACAAGCGGTAACGCTGCTTCTCAGAAGGTTGAAGACTATAGAGTACTACAGGGAATTACCTATCAGGCTGCTTTAAGTGAAGGCTGCGTTAAACTAGCCACTAGAGCTTATATTACTTTTGGTTCTGATGTTTCTACTAATGAACCAGATAATGTTTTACAGATTACAGCCTTAGGTACACAGTTAATTATATTAAATAAACTGGTCAAAGCTGGTTTTACATCAGACGAAGACGGGTTTACTTATGATTTAACTGGCACTAAGACAGCTACAGTTGATATTGCAGGTAGACCTGTGACATATTACTCAGCTTCCAGAGTAGACGCTGTGTTTAACAATGCAGTTGATAATATTTTCCTTGGCTTCAAGCCAATGACAGACCAAAACGCAAACAGCAAAGCTAATATTGAAGTTTCAGATTACAAGTATTATGAAAGGCAATATGATTTCTTAGGTCAATCCTTAAATTCTTTTGCTGATATGCAGCTACCACCAAAGAGTAGTGACTGGTTTGACTTAAACTCGCTGTACTTGCTAGATGGCAACACCACAGCAGACGATACCACAGCCAGACAAATGCTTAAGGTGCTATATGATAAAGACACACCGTTTAATAATGTGTACATTGGCGACCGTAAGCTTCCAGATGGTAGAGGTAAGATCTATTATTTTAAGAATACTTACCTTACTGTAACTGCTGGTTACTATAGAGTTATCTCATTCTCAGAAGCTGATTCAACTTATGTGGCTACTGCAGACTGGACAGCCGCTCCAAACACAGCTACTATTAGTGGCTCTGGTGGGCCATATCTACAAAAGATTAGAACCCCAGACAAATGCTCAGTAATTGACGCTAACAGAATGCCTCAAGTTCTTGTATTCAAATTAAATGAGAATCAGAATAAGAGTTGGACTATGAAGCCAATGAACTGGGCAGTTAGAACAACAGGTGATCTAGAGTCTAACCCCGGTCCTTCAGTCTTCCTAGATGATGAAGGCAATGCCGTACAGGTTGAGCTTGAAGCAATGACTTTGTATAAGGATCGCTTATACTTTGCTGCTAAGGATGTTGTATTTTCATCTAAATTGGGTGGTTATACAGACCTATGGATTACTGATCCGGCTAGTGGTATTACTGCTACTGACCCCATTGATCTTCGGGCATCCTCTAACACCTACTCAGAAATAGAATCATTAACCCCATTCCAAGACTTCTTATTTGTTGTAGCTAAAAATAGCTCACAGTTTAAGATGATGGGAACAGGAACAGATACAGATATTACGCCACTTAATGCGTCTATATCTCCAATAACATTCTATTCTACTGCCAAGCTTGTTAACCCCTTGCTAATGTCATCTCAGCTATACTTCTTTGACAAGAAGCGTCTGTACCTATTGATAGGTCAGCAGGGCGCTAATGTCTCGCAGGCGGTCGAGGTAAGCTTTGTATGCCCCGGATACCTACCTGAGAACTATGGCGCTACAGCCGTTGCTCAGGCTCAGGATACGATCATGTTTGTAGATAGAGATAATAAGAACTCTATCTATATGTATACTAACCGATGGTCTGGTGACCGGGTAATCCAGTCAGCGTTCTTCCGGTATGTTTTAGATTCAACTACAGAAGTTCTATCCCTTAAGGTGGTAGATAACTATCTATATGCTGTAACTAAGCGGCCACGGAAGACCTACACCAGTAACCCAGAGTACTACTACTTCCTTGAGAAGCACTATTTGCGTAGTGAAGACCCAGAGATACCCCGTATTGATAGACTGTTTAATGTTAAGATTATTCAAAACACACAGGCTGTCACAGGTAACTGGGATGGTAATGCCTATTACAATCCTTTAAGAGCTGAAACTACTTTCAGACTTCCTTATATGTTAAATAACACAAACACAGATAAGGTTGTTGTTGTATTAACAGGCAGTGATTGGGGTGATGATGAAAGCTTGGTACTTAAGCCAGACTCTATCACCAATAATGAAACTTATAAGTATTGTGATATCGTAGTATCTGGTGAGTTGTCAGCTGTGTTTAATGCAACTAACCCAGCCACACCCACTGGTTTCTTAAAACCCGGTAGATACATTTCAATTGGCGAAAAGTTCCTGATGAAAGCTGAGCTATCTCCGCTTTATGTCAGAGATGATAATAATAATATAGTTGACGGTGTGTTGAATATCCGTACTGGTCTATTCCGCCACTTTGACACAGGCAATTATGATATTGTCGTGGCAAGAAACAAACGACCAGCATATAGATCTGCGTTTACAAACCAGAGATTAGATGAGTCTATCTTCGTAGACCCACTTCCCTTAGAGATTAAGACAAGCTCAGGAGAGTTTGTAGCTAAGGTCTTTGGTTATAACGACGATGTTACTATTTCTATTGAATCGGATTACCCTACTCCATGTAATATTACAAACATGGAATTTAAGGGTAAGTTCAAGCAGAAGTATTCAACATTTGAAAACTAATAAACATCCGTTCTCCTGCCCCCACATTCTCTTAACAGGGGTGTGGGGGTTTACCTTTAGAAAGGGAGCATAATGGCTACATTTGATAACTTAGATTTAGTGAGAACCAGTGTTGAGTATCGTGATCTCACTAACACAACAAACCCAGACTATAACCTAGCAACGAGAACATTCTCCTTTGCTGATATCGAACTATTAGACGGCATTCCTGCACAAGACCAGCTGGAGATTGAAAGAATCTTCCCAGTTAATACTCTAGGTAGCAGTAAGTATGAGGGTGTTCAGCTAACCATTGCTGACCGTCGCCTCATGTTTAAGCTGCCTAAGCAGTGGTATACAGTTGATGTTGTCAATAAGACAATTACAATGCATGATATTGCCAACCAAGCTAGTAATGAGTTTGTTCCCCTTATATCCCCATCCGGTGGTTATTACGATATTAACACGGGTGCTGCTAGAAAGTATAGACTACTAGCTGCTGGATCAAACCCTTCTAATGACCAGCTAATTGACATCCCCGGTCTTGCTGCCAATGATGATATGATTATCCGCAGAAGAACCGTGTCAACAGAAAAGGTTGTGAACTTTGCTCCCGGTTCACGCCTAACCAGTGGTCAGCTAAATCTTCAGGTATCCCAGCTCGTTAACCTTCTTCAGGAACTCATGTGGAAGGTTGACCAAGAGTTCATTCTTAAGTTCGATGAATCAGCGATAGATGGCCCATTCCTTGGTAACAAGGATCTAGACATGGGTTCATTCTCAATTATTAACATGGGTATGCCACCAGCCAATGTTGGCGGAGATGCCTTCCCACCTAACACGGGAGCTAACCAAGAAGATATAGACCGTGTTGGTAGAATGGTTGTTAATAAGTACTTCTTACAGAATGTTTATACTGATTATATAGCTAATACGGTTATTTCTAACTGGAACGCTAACGGACAATCCGGTTCTTTGGTCGATAGATTAAGGGACTTCGATATTTCTCTAGCTAATAAGCAACCGCTGAACAATAACCTTTCCACTCTACAAGGAACCACAAATGCTTCTGGTTTAGTAGAACTAAGCGACTCCGATAACCTAGCTTTAGTAACTGCTATTGGTGAGTTAGCTTCAGGTACAAACGGTTTTATTAAGAAGACCGGAGCAGCCACTGTAGCACTAGACACCAACACTTATCTCACTGGTAATCAGACTGTTACGCTAAGCGGAGCAGTGACTGGTTCGGGTGCTACGGCCATTACAACTAGTATTGCTGCAGGCGCAGTAGGTACTAACCAGCTTGCTGCCAATGCGGTAACTAATGATAAGATTGCTGTTGGTACAATCGCAAACGATAAACTAGTCAACAAGACTATTTCTGGTATTGCTTTAGGTTCTACTTTGGCAACCCTTACTAAAGGAACATATTTAACTGGTAATGATTATACTGGCGGTACAGCAACAACTTGGGCTGTAGATGCAGCTACTGCTAATACCGCAAGCAAGGTTGTAGCAAGAGATCCCAGTGGTAACTTTGCAGCTGGTACAATTACCGCTGCATTAGCGGGTAATGCAACTTCAGCTACCACACTATCAAGCGCTAGAAACTTTAGCATTACTGGTGGGGCTACTGCTAGCGCTGTGTCCTTTAACGGTGGGGCTGATGTTGCACTCAATGTTACAGCACTAAACGCAACTAATCTTACTGCAGGTACTTTATCTATGGATCGTATTGCTTCAGGAGCAATTACTGATGATAAGTTATCTGTTTCAGGTGCTACTGCTGATACTTACGCAAACACAACTCTTAATATCCCAGAAATAACAGTAAACAATAAAGGGCGCATTACTAGTATTTCTAATAGAGATTTAGCTAGCCATGTTCTTAGCTCTGTTCAAAGCAATTCTGTTTATTGGGATTCAACTAATAGTGTTTATAGTGCTTTTAGAAATAGCAATGAGCCTACTTTAATCCGTGGAGTAGCTTCACCTGTTATTGGTACAGACGCTGCTACAAAAGGTTGGGTTGAAGGAAACACATTATTACTAAATGGCGTTAGTTACACCGCTGCTGGCAAAAGAATTAAGAATCTTCTTGCACCTGAAGATGATACAGACGCTGTTACTCTTAGCACACTAGCTGGCTATTCGTTATATGGGAATGGTCAAGCAGCTATTCCAAACTCAGTAACTGGTTCATTCGGAGCAGCAGCTCAAGTTAATCAAGCAGGCTATGATAGATATGAGTTTACTGTTAATGAGCTAACAGGCTCTGAACCCTTACTAATGATCCTAACCGACAGTAGTAATCGTGTTTATACCCCACAAACAGCATCGACCCCCGGAGATAGACACTTCTTTATTCAAACTGGGGCAAACAAAGTCTTACAGGTTTGGCTACCCACTGACACAAGCGTAACTGGTTTAACCTTTACACTAAGAAACTTTGGTGTGGGTCGTGTATTAACCAGTCAAACAGCTACAGCAACCGAACTAGGCTTTGTTAGAATCCCTCCAGACGGGGGTATAAATGTTTCAAATGGTGATATTTCACTAGTAGAACCCACAGCTTCTACCCTTGGTGGTATTAAGGTTGCTGCTAATAATGGCCTTGCTTTAACTAGCGGTACTCTTAGTGTTGTTCGATCAGATTCAACAGGAACAACTGATAGCAACACTTTAGCTACGAGCACGGCTGTAAAAACAGCCTATGATGCTGCAGTAGCAGCTCAAGCTATAGCTAATGCTGCCTCATCTACAGCAAACGCAGCGTTGCCTGCAGCTGGTGGCACTATTACAGGTAGTTTAACAATTAATACTGACTTAAGTGTTAACGGAACCACTACAATTGGAAACGATAGTGCTGATACAGTAACACTGAATGCAAAAGCTATTGCAATACCAAATGGCTTAAACTTTGATAACAATACTCTAGCTATTGATAGTGCAAACAATAGAGTTGGTATTGGTACTACTGAAAGCATTAGCGTAGCTTCTAAATTATCTTTTGGCAATTATTTTGAAACCACAAGCACACCAACAGCAGTACAACAAACAAGCCATATATCACTCTATAACGCAGGTAATACAACTTATGGTTTTGGTGTTTCTAGTGGAGCTTTAAATATTGCTGCAAACCAAGATGTTGGTACTATTCGTTTATACACAAACAGTATAGAGCGTCTTCGTGTTTTAGCTGACGGTAAAGTAGCTATTGGTGCTACCACTGCAAACGATGCTTTACATGTTGTTGGTTCAATTCTAGCTACCACTTCACTAAAGGTTAATGGTTCTACAAGCGGTACAGCTAGTATTACTGCTCCCGCCACTGCTGGCACTAATGCTTATGTGTTACCAACTACTGCTGGTACTCTTGTAGGCAGTGGAGACACAGGCACAGTTACTAACACCATGCTAGCTGGTAGTATTACTGATACTAAACTCAACACCATTACTACTGCTAATAAGGTTGGATTAGCTGCTCTTGATATAGATGGTGGTACTGACATTGGAGCAGATCTAGCAGACGCCGATCTACTAATTGTAGATGACGGCGGTGCTGGTACTAATAAAAAAGCAGCTGTTACTAGAATTCCTACTTATGTCTTTACTAAAGTAAGTGGCGATATTACAATTAATTCAAGCGGTACTGCTGCTATTGCTGCTGACTCAGTTGTTTTAGGAACAGATACTACAGGTAACTATGTAGCTACTGTTGCTGGTACTACTAATCAGATTACCGTTACAGGTTCTGGCGAAGAAAACGCAGCAGTAACCCTAGCTCTTCCTCAGAATATCCACACAGCTGCTAACCCAACCTTTGCTGGTGCTACTTTAGGCACTACAAAAGTTGGTGTTACTGCGGGCAATGAGATTGATACAACCAGTGGTAATCTAATTCTTGATTCTGCTGGTGGCACTGTAGAAGTTGATGACAACCTAACAGTTTCAGGGGATTTAACTTTAAACAGTAGTACGGCTAAGATTAAGATGCTTGGTTCAGGCACTGCAGATGGTTTAGAAATCCAAAGACTAGGGGCTGTAGCTGGTGATGGTGCTGTTGGCGATATTGTTTTGCGCCTAAGGCCAGCTTCGACTGAAACACCTAAGCTATTCTACATGCAAGATGCTAGTACTAACCCTACTAATAATAATGAAATTGCTACTAAGGGTTATGTAACTACTCAAATTTCTACAGTAGATCTATCAGGTAAGATGAATAATACCGGTACAACTATCGGCTCTGGTAACCAAGTTCTTGGTACAAGCAGCGGTAATACAACGGGTTCGTTTAAAATTCAAACACAAGGTACTGACCGAGTAACTGTAGCCAGCAGTGGCGCTGTTACCTTTACAGGTAAGGTAACCAGTGCGTCAACCACTTTCGCAGACCCCGACACAACACTGGTTACGAAAAACTTTTTGATCCCCGCAACAGGATCGATTTTATATCATTCTACATTAACGAATTCTCTTAGTGCTATTGATGAGTTCAAATGCACAAGCAACCTAGGCGCAACATACACCATAAACGGAACATTCCCTAGACTAACAGCCTCCAGCAACATTAACATAGTCTTTATTGACGGTCCTATTGTTATAAACAACACATCCGTCGGAACTCCTACTAACCCCAGAACAATAGCAAGAATAACTATGGGTCTTCCTAACGGACAGGAAGTAACTTACGACTATCCTGTGTCTCTTGTAGACAACAGCGTTTCTATTAGAAGAATAGTACTGACCGCTGCTCAATTGATTTCAGGATTTACTACCGTGACCATCGGCAGCTTGTCAGGCCCCAACATAGCAATACCCGGTAATACCGCAACAAACAACTACCCAGCGGGAGAAGGTAATTATACGCTAAAAAGTATATCGTTCTACATATACGGAAATACTATTCCTGTAGGCACTCAAATAAACTCGGGAACTTTTAACGCCGTAAATGTGGTAGCTGATGTTAATGGAATTCTTCAAAACCGAGTAATGGTTATAGAAAGTTAATCCGTACAAATGCACTGTAAGAATAAACAGGAACACACACAGCATCATTACTCATCCTCACTGTTGACTATATTACAATACATGAAATTGCTTAATCTAAGGAATACCTCATGGAGAATAACCTTGCAATTTATGTTTCTGTTATGCAGTTAGCTATTCTTACCATTAAGGAGTAACCCACTATGGCTTTTGAGTCTTATAAAAAAGGTAAAAAAAACAGAGACCAAATA